>Ga0315901_10008815_pt1 | contig 11678 bp, 21 predicted proteins | sample LakEriMetagenome_10_FD_203761 | JGI IMG/M metagenome (GOLD analysis project Ga0315901, IMG submission 203761) | Freshwater fungal communities from buoy surface, Lake Erie, Ohio, United States - Buoy 2 MA116 | ecosystem: Environmental > Aquatic > Freshwater > Lake | place: USA: Lake Erie, Ohio...
GTAGCCTGTTGTGCTAAAAAAACGCCCTCATTGAGCGCACCTTTGCGTAGGTTGCATGACTTACATAACACACGAAGATTATCAAGGCTGTGGTCTCCACCTACTTTGCGTGGGATGATGTGGTCGATGTGCATCTCGCCTTCATCTGTGCCACACAACTGACAGACTCTTCCATCTCTGGAGAAGATACGCTCTCGCTGTTCTCTATAGCGCCTGCTGTTTAACTTATCTAGTGCCAATTAAATTGCTTCCAATGATCGAGGGCTTTGCATGGTGTGCCATGCCTATGCTTAATGTAGCGTAAGCCCCACTCTACTTGCTGTATTGGTGTAGCTGTTAATAGCCATACTGATTTGCCTTGTGGTATGCCTACTGTGCCACTGCTCTTATTGTAAGCCTTATAGTTCCATGCTGACTCTTTACCATACAGAGTTGCTAAACATTTATATTGAACTAAATCATTTAATGAATAATAAGCATACTGTTTAGGTGTCATGCTTATCTGATTTAGATTTGTAGATCCTGCTGCAGGCATAAAGCATAGAGCTATCCCAATACCTGCAAGCACCCCCCGAGCGATCCGCCTCAGCGGCTCGGGGTGAGCCTTTGAGAGGCTCTGCCCTGTCAGGGTACCATCCTTGTCAAATTCATTTACATAAGTGCTGGTCAGAGCGGCGTGTCGCTTCATTGAGACTCCAATCTAATGCCCTGTGGATAACTTCTGTGGATAACTATTTATCCGTACTGTAGAAGCCCTTACCCTTGAAATGAACAGGAGATGAACTAATTGCCTTGACCATAGGTTCATTACAATAAGCACATAAGATCATTGGTCGATTGTTCCATCCGTGATGGACTTCTTGACTAAGATTGCATCTGGCGCATTTGTAATCGTAGGTTGGCAAGTTAGGCACCTCTGTATCATGTAAGACCCACAAGCTTTGCAGCGGTCAATGTCTGCCTCTGTAGGTTCGCTAGTAATGTGACCGTATTTTAATATGAGTAGTGGCAATAGATCCTCTAAGCGGATAATCGCGGCATACTCACGCGCATCCTCACCCTGTCCGTTGAGTCTAATAACTCCGAAGCCTAATTCCCCCGAAATGGCTGTCCGAGCTTTCAATTGTTTAATGTATGCAAGTGGTTGAAATCCAGCACGGGCTTTGACCTCAACATCGAACGGCACATTAACAATATCCTTGCCACTACCCCTTCCCACACATGCGCCTTGCCACCAAGTCGATAGGTACTCAGCTACAACACGCTCTGTACGGAAACCTCTGTGCTTTCTTGCTTGACTAGCCATGCGCCATGTAACCCAGAGCAATGCCACCAATGAATAAGCACAATATTAAGAAAATTAAAAGTTGCTCTTTCTCATCCATTGACAGCTGTGCATTTTGCACATTGCCATGTGACAACTCCATTAACTGAATCAGATGAAATGTTTTCTAGATCCTTAATCTGCACTGGCTCATTGCACAGCTGACAAGCAATGAAGGCTGACATAAGGTCAAGCCATTCGCCATTGATCTTAATTCCTACATGACCCATTATACTCTCGCTTTCTGTGCTACGAACTTTCCGTCTGATCCGAGGTTGTACCATTTAGTTGGGCATCTATGAGCTGATGAGATTGCTGAGTTGCAGAAGTAACCACCCCATGCTTTGCCGTTCTTCTCACCTTCACGCCATTGCATGTGTCCATGCTCGCATGATGGTGCTTCTTGTGCTTCGCCTGTGCCAATGATTGCAGCTACATTCTCCATTGCCTTTTCTAGAGTTACTGGAGCATCGACTACTTTCATGTATTCATTGACAGGTGTCGTCCAATAGTCCTGCACATCTACAACAGCAGGCTTGACAGGCTTTTGTGCTACTACCTTGCTCATTTCTTCGCGGCTTGGACGCTTTCCTTTAGCAGCATAACCTGCAGCGCTAAGGCTGCGGCCGATTGCCGAAGTCTCACAATTCTCCAATGCTGAAGTGCTATTAACACCTCGATCAGTAACTTTTTCTTCCGCGTATCCTGTCGTCCATGCAACGCTATCTGTAGAAGTTTTGTATAGATAAGCTTTAACAATGTATCTATCTTTCTCGACAAGTTCCAGCTCTGTTGCAATGCGAAAATCTGGATAATCCTGAATAAACTTTTCAAGTCTCACCTCGACTGTCTCGTAATCGGCTAAATTAAACATAGAGTTCGTTCTCCTCTGTGGCTAGTTGCCCAGCTAGTGCTCCGTAGCTGCATAGATCGACCCAGTTGTCGATGTGCTGCGCTGATTGATTAGTCCTTGCAAGTTTAACCAAGACCATGATCCCTGCCACCTGATAGTCGTGTATTGGTGTTTGTAAGTATGCGCTGAGGAGCATTGCTGTGTGTTGCAAGTTATCCGCAGGGTGACCGTATTGAAGCCCACGGTCACGGATCGTGTCGGTGGCTGAGAGTAAGATTTCATTAGCTCTCATTTATCAGCCAAGCTGCGGCCTAGATTACGAGCCTTGTGCCAGCCTTCTCTGCGACCATCCTTGAAGCCTTGTGAATACCAAAGAACATTGGAAATGAAAAGCAATCCAATCATCCCTATAATTACTACTGAGTTAATCATTATGCACCAACCTTTGCATAATCAAATGTGCGCACCCAGTTTTGAGCAGATGTCAAGCTGCTGTGATAAACCTTTGAGTGCTCATCAACAACAATGAAACCATGCTTAGCTGTAAGTTCTGCATCTATCTCAGCTGAGAACCATTGACGAGGTCCGCAGTTGCTAACAATGAAACAATCATCAGAAGTCTTGTAAGACCATCCGTTAATTCTGTTAAACTTAATCATCTTCTTGACCTATCTGCATCCAGTGCCCTTGACTGGCTTACTGAATTAGAGTCTCACGCTCATCTGACATGGTCAAGCACATTTAGGTAACGACTTGATAACGATTATCTAGGTCTGCCGTAGGACTTTCCAGACACAATGAATGTGCCATCCTTTTCAATGTTGATTAGATCGACCTGCACCTTAGATCCATGCACATACATGATGGCGAAAGCCTGTTGCCAGTTGGCCGACCCTTTCGTGTAGTGGGCCTGCTTGAAGTCCATGAGATTGCCTACCTCGACACCATGTAGAACACGCCCTATACGGCCCCCAGAAGCCTCTGAGAAGGCCGAACGCCCTGCCCTGTGTGTATGTCCTGAGATAACATTCTTGCCATGCCTACGAGCGGCTTCTAGGGCTGATAGACCCCCTTGTGGCTTGATTGGTGTGTGGTCTCCATGAACTGCAATCCAGTTAGGAGCAATCGCCATAGGGTTCTTGTGGAAGGTAATGCCTAGCTCATCGAACTTCATAAACTTCTCAAAGCGAAGCTCTGGCAATGCACCAAAAGCAGGCACTTTAGCCATGATGATGTTATACAGGCGATCTGTATGATTACTACGGATGCAATCTGTGACGCCTAAATCCCACAGCAGTTGAACAGCCTCATTGCGATCATCATCTAGGGTTTGGGCATAACTGCCCATGCGCCCTTCTTCCCACTTGCTTATCTGTGGTAGGTCAATCTCATCGCCTATTGTGACTACTTGATCTGGCTTAAACTTTGTGATGAAGCTAGCAAGGTTACGAGTGGCAACCCTGTCATGGTAAGGAACTTGTAAGTCCGATACGACAACGATTCGCTTAATCGTCATCCTCATCTTCGTAGTCACCAAAGCGTTCTGGCTCTATAGGATCAGGCAAGATCCATGCAGGATAGGCTGATCGCTCTACGATAATGCCAAGCACAGTCTCTTCATCAAAGCCTGCACGCTTTAGAGATTGAGCGAACTCATACATTCCAATGCAGTAAGCATCGAGAGCTGAGTAATCTTGCTCAACTAGATTCTTAGTCGCTTTTCTTGCCATAGGAAAATGTTACCTGTCAAGTAGTATGTTATAGATCTCATCGACTCGCGTGTTGAGTCTTTTGATCTCAGACAACAGATGAGTAATTACATAGCCAGACAAGCCACCGAGTGCTGCAATGGTGGCAAGGTAGAGAGTAAAGAAGTCGGACTGTGTCACTTCTTGATGCCCATAGCAGGGTCGTTAGCGTTAAGGTAACGAAGCACCGGTGGAAGAATAGAAGCGATGCCTGCTGCAATGAGAGCTTTAGGATCTGTTACTCCAGCTGCTGCCATTGAGATAACTGCTACTAGGAACGCTCTAGCCCATGAGCCTGCTGCTGTCTTTAGTTCTTTCATTATTCTCCGCCTAACATAGATACTTGAAAAAAAGCCCCGTCATTATCAGCTTCCTTCTTAAAGCTAACATGGCAGTGCTTAACATGTTTGTTAGCCCCTGTGTATTTGCGCCACTTCCAGTTAAGGATCTTGGAGCAGATGTGTCCATCAAAGATGATGTAAGCAATACGCGTGTCTGCTTTTGACTTTGATAAGGCACGAAGTTGATCTGCAAGATCGCCCATAATGTCTGGCTTGGACCCCTTGAATAAGTCACGATCGATGTCGATGGCACGAACCCAGCCTTGCTCATCTGGATTATGATCTGACTTGCGAGCAGCGTGTCTGGTATCACCGATCCAACCATCCGATGTGCGGTCACGATCTGGGAAGGAATCATCAATCTGCTCTCTTAACTGGGAAGCAGCTTTAGAAAGTTTTGCCTTCACTTATAATCCGAGTGCCTTTAGATCGTCAGCAGTTAAACCAAGCGCAGCAAGTTTTGCTTCAGCAGCATTTTTTGCTGTTGCTTTTTTTGCATCTTCTTCTGCTTTCCATGCGTCCCATTGTGCAAAACCCGCTGTGAATTGCGCTTTTGTTATTGGTTCACATTCTAAAAATTGAATACCCTCAAAAGTATCTCCCGAAGCAATGTAACCACCATTCGGAATCAACATGGTTAAAACATCAGCAATTGTTGCCATTATGCACCTATTTCCAAAAGCGTAATTGTTGAGACTCCTGCGTTTGCTTGAACACGAACACTTGCACCAGCAGCTTCTTCCGACTTAAATTGTGTTTTGTATGTGGTTGCGCTGGTTGTTGCTGGACTGTCTAAATATGCTGTTGAGGCAGACGCAACGCCACTTGTTCCGCTTGTTGAGGTATAACCACCTAGACGCTCAAATTCAATTATTGACGAGCCGCCACGCAAAAGTTGAACATGACAGTAATTATCATTGCCAGCTGTCTTGAAAACACCCGCTTGTGAAACAAGACACAATATTTTGCTAGTTGCTGAACTAGGTGTAATTGTGGCTGTCAAACCTGTGTCTGCATAAGAAGTTGTTGAGTTGATAGTTTGTGTTCCATAAGTTGCTGAAACAACTTGCAAGACTTTGCCACCACCGCCTGCTGAGGGAGTTGCCCATTTCAATCCTGTTGCAGCAGTTGAATCAGCCGTTAAGACTTGACCATTTGTGCCTACTGCTAGACGAGCTGGTGTATCGGCTGCCGTTGCAGTGATTAAATCACCTTTAGCGTCTAAAATTACGAGAGGGTCAATCGCACTCCATGTGAAATCCATGTCCGTGTTAGATGCTTTAGCAAGGACTTGACCAGTAGTGCCACCTTTGAGATCGACAAGCGATGCGTCAATAGAATCACCTAGTGTCTCAATGGCAGTTGCGCCATTTTTTACTAAGTCGCTGGATGTTGGAACAGACCAGCCGAAATTGGGTGTAGTAGTTGCCATTAGGTTAAAGCTCCTGTCGCGTTAGTCCAAGTAAGTGTAGCATTTACGCCATACCAATCTAGTGAGGCTGGCAATACTGTTTCCCATTGTGTAGTAGATAGTGAAAAGTCTGTTGCTGAGATGTACAGGGTTATCTCTACAAAACTAGGGGTAGCGCGTAGAGCTACATTCTCGACAAAGCCATCAAATGATCCACCGAATAAGTTGCTTGGTAAGTTTTGGATTAGAATAGGCTCACCAAAGAACACGCCAATAAGGTCGTCAAGCATGGCAGTTGGGATGTCTGGATTGTCAAGTCTAAAGGTAATTGCTCCTAGTGAGCCTCTAGGGTTCTTGCGTAGGTTTAACTCTCTAGAGGCGATGTCAGTGATGTCTGCAAGGTTCTTGATGTTAGAGTCAAATGATCGCTCAAAGAGGCCGTAAGAGGCTATAGAGTCGCTGTCAGAGGTACTGTAGGTTGATCCGTATCCTGTGGAGTAGCGATAGATAAGGCTGTTACGGATGCGAGCAGTCTGAGTTGTGGATTTGATAGAGGCAGGTGTTGCATACGAGCCATCGAGGTTAGTAAAGCCATTTGCTGCAAGATAGTTAGATCTGTGGTCTGCATCGTCATAGGAGACATCTCCATCTTTTTCTTCATAGAGCTGACCTAGTGCGCTGGTAGCAATCTGATCTGCAAGCGTCTGAGACTTGGCAGAAGCACTAGCTGCAAGTGCGATCATTGTGTAGAAGCCTGAGTCAATAGTGCCGATGTAAGACTCAGCGTTCTCCCATGTGACATCTGCTGGATAGGTTGCCCATGTAACTGTTGGAGTTACCTCAGCCCATGTCAGGTTAAGGGCAGAACCGAGAATGGCTGCGATCTGTGCGCCATCTAAACCTTCTGCAAGTGCTGTGTTATAGACAACCTTTGTAAGTTTAGCCAATGAGCCAATGCCTAAGATTGTGCCAGTAGTAATGTAGCCAGATTCTTCGGGGCTTCTAACGCCAATGTTGAAATCTGATACTTCGCCACCGAATACAGTGACATAAGTGCCGCTGCCATTCTTTAGCTCTAAAGTGATTGGCTCTGTGACATTGATGGTGAAGTCTGCCCCAGTAGTGTTGATGATCTCTACTTGACAGTAACCTGCCGTGGCCTGTCGATCAATGTCTAAACGACCAGAGGCAAAGGACACAGAGGTGACAGTCGTATAGACATCATCACCTACTGTAATTCTCCACTCTGGAAGCCATGTCATACTGCTAAGTAACCTCTAAGAGTTCCACGCTGTGCTGCATTAACAAGGACTTGGTCAATAGCCTCAGCGATAGCGTTAGGGTCTCCAACGCCAGTATTTACAATGATGGTGTTGCCTGATCCGTACCCTGCACCTGAGTTCATGTTAGGGCTGTAGCCGCCTAAATCGCCCACAGACTTTTGATAATCAATCAATGACAGGAAGTCTGCATAGTTCTGCATGTCTAGCAAATCTGCAAAAGCATTAGCTCTTGCATTTGCTGCGTCTGCGTATTCGAGCAAAGACTCCGTGGATGCTGCTAAAGCATCTGGCATAGACACAGGAGCAATGTAATCTCCGACTGGGATTCCAGAACCTAGAGAACTGCTCGCTGGAATTGCTGCTTTACTTTGTCCAGTAGCGGCTGCCAGCAAAGCCAGCATCTCTCGTATCTTAGACAAAGCATCATCTAGATTCTTTTGACTAATCAGATCAACAGGCTTTAAGGAGTCAAGAATAGACTTGATGTCTGACAGTTTTACGCTTTGACCAGTAAGAGCAGACAGTGATTTAAGATCTGTATTGAGTTTGTTAGTTGCAGCAATAATGGCTGCTTCATCCTTAGAGGCAATGGCATCTTCTAGCTCAAGAATAGAACGCTTGACATTTAGGCGAGCCACATCATTGGCTACCTGTAATCGCTGTGCGCTAGAAGTGGCTTTGCCCAACGCTTCTGCCTGAGATGTAAGAGCTGCTGCAATCTGGATCTTGTCCATGTCAAAGACTTCTTCACCCTTATTGAGAGCGAGGTTAGCCTTGTCAATTACACCTTGTAGCTTCTTGGCTGTGTTCTGTTTATTGAGAAGAGCCAGTCTTTCTTTCTCGCGCTTGATTGCATCTTTTTCAAGTTTAGCCATCAATTCTTCTTGTTTTTTCTGAGTCAGCGTGAGCTTGACTTCTTCCTTCTTTTGAGGAATTACGACATTTCTGCCGATCTGTGCTCCAGCAAAACCAGAGAAAATGTTTCTTGGTAGGTTTTTAAGATTCTGAATTAAAGTCGGGATAACTCCAACAGTTCTGCCTGCTTGACGCGAGACATTAGCAAGGGCAGTTGCGATACTCTCGATCACATACGCTGCATCGGATGCGTCAGTACCGCCACCTACTAAGGCAAAGGCATCAACTAAACCGCCACCGATAATCTCTGCGGCATTAGATGTCGCAACGCTTAAAACATCAAACTTGTAAGCAGTAGTGTCTAAGTAATCTTCTGCTGCCCCTGCCGAACGCTTTAGAATAACTCCAAGAATCTCATTGAATGACTTAGATGTAAGCTCTGCTCTAGTAAGCCCAGTGTTGTATTTGATAAGTCCTCGGGTGATACCCACATAACCTTTACCAAGATCCTCAGTAACAGTAGCTAGATCAACTCCTGATGCGCGACTAATCGTAATTGCATCATTAAGAAGTTTCTGAGATTGAATTAACGATCCAGTCGTAGTTAATAAACCTTGAAACGCTGGACGAAGAACATCGTCTGCAACAGCTGCCGACTTTTCTAGATTAGCAATGTAGTCTGCAATTTGAGGATTAGCAAAGCCAATGCCTAAGTTTTCTACAGCTGTTGTCAATCGTCTGGCTGCTGCTTCATCTGCTGCAAAGGCTTTGACGGAAGCCTTGCCATAAGCGATGATTGCAGAAGTACCATAGGCAAGACCTACTGCACCTGCTAACTTTTTAACATTGCTGGTTAGTTTCTGAGTTGCTGTGTCCGCTTGCTTGAATGCCTTTTTGCCAGTGAACTCCGCGGCTATGTCAATCTTTACATCGGCTGCCATTATCGACCCCCTACTGACAATCCGCTGCCACTACCTTTAGCGACAACTTTCTCAAAATTAGTTTTAGAGTTTTCGATTGCTTTAATTACTGCTGCTGTGGTTCTGCCTTGATCTTCTGCAAAAGCCCTGAAGATTGCTCGACCCTTCATCTTTTGGCTTGAACGACCGACTGCTCCTTCTTTACGAACATAGGCGTTAGTAATCTGACCACCTAGTGCGTCAATAAATTGTTGTCCTGCATAAGGGTTATTGCTTTTGCCGTAGCCTTTACCAGTGCTAGTCATGTAGCGTTCTTCGCCTACACCTGTATCAAGTCTGCGTGTAGGAATTACTACTTCACGCATCTTGGCTTGTGGTCTGCCTTGTGGATTCTTACGACCAGCAGTTTCATAAATTGCACCTGAAACAGAAGCGTTTTGGATTCTTACTAATGATCTAAAACCAGAACGATTTGGCTTCGAAGGAGTTGTCTTATAGCCAATGCCACGCTTAGCATCAGCTGATGACCAAACTCTATTAGACCAAGAACCCTTTTGATTACTATTAGCCCAACCGCTTAGCGGAGCAGTTGAAGGAATGAATCCTCTGGCTTTAGCAGTTATTGGCTTTAGGATTTTACCTAACTCTTTTTGAGTTTCTTTTGCTAAATCTGGAGTGAACTCTCGAAGAGCCTTACGGAGTTCAACGCCGCCCTTTACGCTTGCTGGCATCGCTGGTCTCCTTTGCTTCATCTTTGAGCCCTTGCACAAGTGCATCGAGCATGGTCTTATCTAATTCCAATAAGTGCTGTGGCGCGATTCCCAACCTAATGCTTAGCCTAGCAATTAGATAGGTGAATGGAAGATCGCGCTTTAAGCTAAAGGGTCTGAGTCAAGCACCTCAACACTTTTAAGTGTCTCGATGAACTCAATCCCGAAAGGCTTAACAGTTTCACCTGACCTGCGAGTGACTTCCCATGCTAACCAATAAACATCCGACTGCTTTTCCTCATCGCGAAAAGCCTTGTGAAAACCCTTTTTAGCGTACTGCTCGAACGAATACTCCACTGCTGGAGTGATCTCGCCTTCTAACACGCTTCCATCTGTACGAACGATCTTTAGTTTTGCCATGATTAGCCCCTTTGTTAGTTACTTAGAATGTGCCTGTAGTTGCTACTGCAACTGTTGAGTTAGCAGTAAATGTGATTGACTGTGTGCCAATGTCACCAACAGCACCATTGATGTCTGTTGTGTTATTGACTAGCAATGAAACAGTGTAAAGAGGGTTAGTCGCTGAGACTGCTGTTCCCTTTGTCTGTAGAAATACTGCTGTGATAGTAGTACCCCATGCAGCTTGTAGTGTTGCCAATACATTTGTTGCTGCTGTGTCATTTAGAAAATCGATTGTTACTGTTGATGACTCTAAGCCCTTTACGAACTTGTGTGATGAGTCACCCATTGCAGTTACTTCGAGTTCATCAAATACGCGGTTAATAGTTACTGCTGTGACATGGTCTGAAAGATCAACAGAGTTAATCTTCACGCCCACATTGTTATTTAGAAATACAGCCATGAGATTATTCCTCTTCTTTCTTGGTTACTGGCTTAGGTGTTGATGGTGCAACCTGTCCGATCTTGATCAGAAAGGCCTCGTTCTCTTTTTCCCAATCGGACATAATTAACTCCAACTCGTAAGGATTGATACGGACATCTCACAGCTGAGTAGGTCACCCGAAGCAGCGTTGAGAATACTTGGTGCGCTGATTGCGCTTACATTATAGACCAGAGATGATGCTGCTAACTTAGCGAACACGCCACAGACAGTATCTTCAATGCCGTTTAGGTTTCCTTCATTGTCAAATAAAGGCACAGTCATAATAATCTTAAAGTTAGCCATTGGGCTAATAGTGATGTGCTGGTTATTGCTAGGAGTCAGATAAGGATCATCTGGAGACACGATCACAGAGTTAGCAAGAACTGTGGCAGGCGGAAAAGCAAAGACTTGGTATTTAGTGTTATCTACAAGCGCGGTGGCTAAAGTAGTGCGGAGTGTAGTTATCGCTACTGGAGGCATTAGCCCACCATTGAGCGAGGGTCTAGCGCATGTGCAATCAATCCTCGCACCTTAGCGAGAAGCTGTGCGCTCATTCGGTAAGGGCTTGGCTGGAAATCGACTGCGTTACTGCCTGAAAGGGTGGCTGTACGCGCTTGCCAGATTTCAACAGATATCATTAAAGCTGCGTTCTGAACTGCTGTATCTGTTGTCCAGTCTGTGTAAGTCGTAGTGGACACAGAACCATAAGGAAAAATTGGGTGATACGCCTGAGCAACAGCGTGGTTTGTTGATACGCTGATTGAATAATCGCTTACTGCCGTAATTGTCTTAGTACCATTATAAGAAGCACCTGAATTAGCAATTGTCACGCTTTGACCTACATAAAAAGTATCAAGAATATTATCGTTAAAATACAAAGTGCCTGTACCGACAACATTGCTATGTGCAACAGTGAACCATTTAGGAGCCCATAACATAGGAATAAGAACTGCATCAGATGCGTCACAAACTTCCTGCAAAACGGCATCTGTGTACAGGGTGCCGACTCCAAGTGTGGAGCGTAATTCACTTACTGTCGTGAGAGCCATCTTGTTTCCTTTCTAAAGACTCTGGGGAGTAGAGGGCTACTACTCCCCAGAGCGACTTAGTTACCTAGTTATCAGGTTAGGTTGAACCAGTTTGCGCCTGCTGCAAGCTTTGTAGCAAGTGCTCCCTGACCGAATAGCAGAATGTCTACTGTTCCGTCTGAGTTAACATTGGTGCGAAGCTGCTGACGAGCACCCTCGTACCATGTGTAAGCATCTGGGTTAATAACAGCCATTGAATAATCTGCTGTTCCTACTCCACCAGAACCCTTCATGTAACGAGATACACGAAGATCAAGACCTG
>Ga0315901_10008816_pt1 | contig 11678 bp, 8 predicted proteins | sample LakEriMetagenome_10_FD_203761 | JGI IMG/M metagenome (GOLD analysis project Ga0315901, IMG submission 203761) | Freshwater fungal communities from buoy surface, Lake Erie, Ohio, United States - Buoy 2 MA116 | ecosystem: Environmental > Aquatic > Freshwater > Lake | place: USA: Lake Erie, Ohio...
CTGCCGGGCGCGCCGCGGTGGCGGCCACCGGCACGGCGGCCACGGCCGGTGCCGCCAGGGCCGCCTTCTCGTGCAGTTCCGCAGCCTGCCACCGCGCGCTGCGGGCCAGCGCGGGCTCGGTGGCGGTGCGGGCGATGGTCTCGAACTCGCGTGCGGCCGGCGAGTGCTGGCCCAGCTCCAGGTAGGCCAGCGCCAGGCGCGGCGGCACCTCGTTTTGCAGCGGATTGCCGGCGTGTTCGCGGCGGAAGGCCTCGAGCGTGCTGGCGGCGGCGGCCCAGTCCTTCACTTCGATCAGCGCCGAGGCCTGGTCGAACAGCGCACCGCCACGCAGCGCGCTGCCGGCGGCCAGGCCGGCGATGCCGCCCACGCGGGCGAAGTGGCCGGCGGCGGCGCGCCAGTCGCCGGCCTTGCGCGCGGCCTCGCCCTGGCGGTAGACGGCGGCGGCGCGGCGCTCGGTCCATTCGGCGCGGCGGGTGTCGCCGCTGCCGGCGCGCTCGAGCACCTCGGCGTAGGCCTGCTCGGCTTCGGCCAGGCGGCCGGCCTCGAAGGCGCGGTGCGCGATCACCGTCCAGGCCACGCGCTGCAGCTCGCGCTCGGGCGCGGGCTGGCGCTGCAGGGCCTGGCGGGCCAGCGCCACGGCGGCTTCGCCGTCGTCGGGGCCGGCGAGTGCGAACAGCGTGTCGGCGGCGTTGACGAGCACCGCGCCGCCGCGCGCATCGGCGGCGAAGGTGGATGCGAAGCGCTGCGCCAGCGCCACCGAGCGGCGCTGCAACGCCACCTGCTCGGGCGCCGGTGCCGACTTGCGCAGCTCGGCCAGCGCCAGCAGGGCCGAGTAGCCGGCATCGGCGGGGCGGTCGAAGGGGGCCTGCTCGGCGTACGCCACACGCTCGAACTCGTCGGCGCTGCGCGCGAAGCTGCGCTCATCGAACAGCAGCTCGGCCAGCAGGAAGCGATTGGCGCGCGCGCCCTCGTGCCGCGGGAACTGCGTCAGCAGCGCGTCGTACCAGCGCACGGCCTCGGTGACATCGGCGTTGGCCGCTGCCGCCGGCGTGGCGGTGGCAGCGGCAGCGCGCGCCCGCTGCGCCAGCGCGTGGTGGTGGCGCGCCAGCTCGGCCATGTGCTGCTGCACCAGCGGCTGCGCGCGCGCCCAGCCCTCGGGGTTGGCGCGGCGGAACTCCGAGTTGGCGTCGTAGCGCGTGGCGTGCTCGCGCTTGGCGGCCAGCGCCTGCTGCTCGAAGCCGGCCGCAGCGTAGATCTCGATCACGCGCGCCTGCATCAGCGGCGCCTGCGCATGCAGCGGCTGGCGCCGCACGAAGGCGGCCAGCGTGTCGGCGGCGTCCTTCACGCGCTCCTGCTTCGTGTAGAGCTCGGCCAGCGCCAGGTAGACGCGGAACTGCCAACTCTCGCGCGACGCCGGGTTGCGCGGCGGGTTCACGCGCGGCGGAATGCTGGCCTCGCCCTGCAGCGAGGCCAGGCTGATCGAGAGCACGCGGAAGCTGTCTTCCACCAGCTCGCGGTCGGCGCGTGTGAGCGGGCTCAGCTCTTCGAGGCGGGCTTCGTCGCGCAGGCGAGGCGGCAGCTTGCCGAGCTTCAGATCGAGCACGGCGAAGAAGGGCTCGAGCGCGTCTTCGGTGCGGCCCAGCTTGAACAGCGACCAGCCCTGCATGTACAGCGCGCGCTCGGTGAAGGGCGAGCGTTGCCCGACGCCCAGCACCGTGCGGTAGGCCTCTTCGGCCGCTGCCCACTGGCGCGTGGCGAACAGCATCTCGCCGCGGCGGAAGTGCGCTTCTTCGGCGTGCACGGTGCCGGGGTGGCTGCCGACCAGCCGCGTGAGCGTGGCCAGCGCGGCTTCGAGCTGGCCGCCGCTTTCCTGCGCGCGCGCCAGTTGGTAGAGCACGCGGTCGACGCGGGTGTCGTTCGGGTAGGCCTTCAGGAAGGCTTCGTAGCGTTCGATGGCGGCCTTGTAGTCGGGCACGTCGCCGGTGGGTGCCTCGGCGGCGGTGCGGTCGGCGCGGTCCATCTCCAGGTCGCCAAGGCGGCGCATGGCCTCGGGGCGCTGCGGTGCGTCGGGGGCGGCGGCGAGGAACTCGCGGTAGGCCGCGATGCTGTCGGCTTCGGCCGCCGCGGCGAGCGCGCCGGGCGCGTCGGCCACGATGTTCACCTGGCGGTCGCGCAGCGTGGCCAGCGTGGGCGCGTTGTCACCCGGCAGCGGCTTCGGCGCGCTGCTGCAGGCCGCCAGCAGCACGGCGGCGGCCAGTGGGGTCAGCGGCCCGCGAAGGCGCAGCAGCGGGCGGCTCATCGCGGGGCACCGGTGATGCGTTCGCTGCGCTGGGCCAGCTGCGCGCGGTCGAGGATCTGCGCAATGGCCAGCCGTGCCTGCGCCGAGTACACGCGCAGCCGCTCCTGCTGCGCCTGCAGCTCGGCCACGGCCAGCGCGGCCAGCGTCTGGCCCGATTCGGCTTCGAGGGCCGCCACCTGCGGCTGCAAGGCGCGGATGCGATCGCCCAAGGCCGCCAGGCGCGTGGCGAAGCGCTCGTGGCGCGCCGGCTCCTCGGCCTGCGCGCGCAGCAGGGCGGCGTCACGGGCGCGGGCGTCGTCGAGCGCACGGGCGCTGTCGCGCAGGCCCTTCTTCACCGACCAGCCGCGCTCGCTGGCGCGCTGGGCCAGTTGCCACGTCAGCGCACCTTCGGCCCGCCGCAGGCGTTCGCCCAGTTGCGCCAGTTCGTCGGCGGCGAGGCCGGCGTCCGACGGCGCCGCGGTGGCGGACGCGAGCGCCGCACGCGAGCGCCGCAGGCGCTCGAGCAGCCCTTGCTCGGCTTCGTCTGCCAGCGCCACGCCGTCGGCCTGGCGCTCGGCCTCGGCGAGTTCCGCGGCCAGTGCGGCGCGGCGGGTTTCGAGCGCCGGCAGGTTCACGGCGCCGGCCGATTCGCGCACCCTCGGCAGCCGCACGGCAAAGGCGGCACGGCGCTCTTCGAGCATGGCGCCGTAGGTGCCGAGCTTGTCTTGCCAGCCGCCCAGTTGCACGGCCAGGAAGCGCAGGTCGCGCAGGTGCTTGTAGGTCTCCTGGAAGGGGTGGTCGGCCAGCAGCGGGCGCAGGTGGCTGCCGTGCGGCATCGACGGCAGGCGGTCGATGCGTGCGAAGGCGGCCAGGCCGGCGTCGGCGGCGCTCACTTGCCCGCTCAGGTCGTCCGGGTTGCTCTCGACCAGGCCGCGCACCAGCGCGCCGCCGCGGATGGCCGCGATCGACTCGTCCAGCGCCTGGTGCTCGCGCTCGAAGTTGGCCACCGCCTGGCGGTAGCGGTCGAGCGCCTGCGAGTAGGCGCCGATCTCGGCCATCGCATACGGCACGGCGATCTGCGCCTCCAGCACCGCGGCGTCGGCCAGGTCGCGGCTGGCGAGTTCGGTCCAGGGCACGAGTGCGAGCTTGGGGTCGTTCAGCTCGGTCGCGGCCCAGCCGTGGCCGAGCAGCGCCTTGTTCGACTGCGCGCCTTCGAGCCGCACGCGCTGCAGCGCGGCACGCGCCTCGCGCGGCTTGCGCGACTGCAGCGCGGCAAAGCCCAGCGCCACGTTGGCGCGGTCGCGGATGGCACGCTGTTCTTCGTCGGCCGAGGGCGTGGCGCCGACCTGGTCGAGCAGCGCCGTGCCGCGCACGGTGGCCTCGTTCTCGGGCTGGCCCGCGCCCTGGCGCAGCAGCGCCACGGCCAGGTTGAAGCGCGCCAGCATCAGCGTGGCGGGCGCCGGCTTGCGCGGCGCCTTCGGGTCGGCCAGCGCTTCCAGCACGGTGGCCGCGCCGGCGGCATCGCCCTGGGCCAGGCGCAGTTGCGCGCGCAGCAGCTGGTGTTCGTCTTCGAGCGCGCCGACCAGCGGCGAACCGATGCGCGCCAGCGAAGACTCGGCCTCCACGAGGTGCCCGCGCTGCTGCTGCAGCCGCGCCAGGAAGAACCAGGCGCGGTCGCGCACGCGCGGTGGCGCCTGGCTTTCGATGAGGCGGGCGAAGACCTCGCGCGCTTCCTCGTGCAGGCCGTAGCTCAGCAGCAGGCCGCCGCGCAGGACTTCGGCCTCGTCGTCGTGCGGGGCCAGGCGCGCGAAGTGCTGCGACACCATCAGCGCCGACAGCGCCGAGAAGCTCTTGCCCTGGAAGATGTGGAACAGCACGTCGCCGTGGTGCGGCGCCTTCACGGCCACGGCCGGCAGCGCGGCATCGGCAGCATCGCCGCGCGCCGGCGTCTGGGCGTGCGCCGACACCATCGCCAGCATGGCGAAGGCGCAGGCCGCAAGGCGCACAGACGGCATCGAGGGCATCACCAGACCTTGACGTCGAACTCGGGTTGCAGCTTGCCTTGCGCGTCGCGGATGCGCAGCTCGATGTAGCGCGGCTCGCTGGTCTTCTCGAAGCTGAGCGTGGTGCCGCGCTTGTAGTCGCGCTGGTGATCGCCCTGCTTCGGCCCGCGGCCGGTGAAGAAGGCGTCGATGGCGTGCGTGCCGCTCTTCAGGTTGCCGAGCCACAGCCGCTGCACGCCGCCGCGCTTGAGCGCCGCCACCTCGGCCGGCGTGTACAGGTGCTGGCCGACGACCTGGTTGCCCATCTTGACCTGCACCGACTCGAGCTCGAAGAAGACGCCGACGTCCATGCTCACGAACACCGCCACCTGCGTGCCGGCGGGGAACAGCAGCTCTTCCTCGAGCACCAGCAGGTCGCGGTTCAGGCGCACGAGCTCGGACTTCAGCTGCTGCACGCGGGCATCCAGCGGCGCCGGGGGTGGCGGTGGCGTGGCGGGTGCGGATGCGGCGGCAGCGGGCGCCGAAGCGGCTGGCGCCGAGGCAGCGGCCGCAGCCGGGTCGGCCGCTGCCGTCGTCTGGGCCCATGCCGGCCCGGCCAGCAGGGCCAGCAGCAGGAGGATGAAGTGGCGGCTCATGGTGTCGCTGTTCCCCAGGTGCGGGTGTCAGAACGTGCCGGACACGACCACCTGCACGACGTTGGCGTCGTAGGCATAGGGCCGGCCGGTGCGCAGATCGGTGAAGTTCGAGAAGCGGAACTGCTTGCGCTCGACGCTGCCCGTCAGGCGCAGCTCGGTGCCGGCGGGCATGCCCGGCCAGGTGTAGGTGAGCTTGGCGCCGACGGCGGTGGTGTGGAAGGTGCTCAGCTGCCGGTTGCGCGACACGAACACCGTCTCGGCCTGCGCGTTGTCGCTGTAGAACAGCGCCTGGGTCTGCGAGTAGCGGCGCACCAGCGCCTCGGCGATGAGCCGGGGCTCCAGGTGCTTGGCCACGCCGATCTCGGCCGTGTGCGCCTTCACGTCCCAGTTGTCCCGGTAGTAGCGGTACTCGGCCCTGAACGAGCTGCGCGGCACGATCGCGCTGGTGTCGTTGATGCTGCGCAGCTTGATCGCGCGGCTGGAGCGGGTGCGCGGGTTGCGCTCCAGCACCGCGGCGCCGAACACGCGCGCCGCGCGGTAGGGGCTGCCCAGGTAGCCTTCGTCCGACACGGCCTCGGCGTTCAGGCTCACCAGCCAGCGCGGGCTGAGGATCTGCGTCAGGCCGGCGCGGTATTGCCAGTGCAGCGCGCGGTCGATCCAGCCCGGCTGCAGCTTCTTGCCGACGAGATCGCGCGAGCGCGTGAAGCCCATGCTCACGGTGGTCATGCCGCCGTACACCTCGGTGGCGACGTCCAGGCCCACGCCCTCGGCGATGTAGTCGGGCTCGACGCTGCGGTTGTAGCTCAGGCTCAGGATGGTGTCGCGCACCAGCCAGTCGGCGCCGAAGTCGGTGGCGGTGCGTGTCTCCTTGAACGGGCTGGCATAGGTGACGACGTCGATGGAGGCGTTGCTGACGGCATCGACGTAGTACTGGGCTGAGAGCGAGACGCGGTCGGCGATGCTCTTGCGCACCAGCACCGCCGGCCCGGTGGCGCGCACGCCGCCGCCGTCGTACACGTGGAAGGTGGCCTCGGCGCGGTCATCGGGCAGCACGGCGGCGCCGGTGGGCGCGGCCGAGCCGGCCAGCGCCGTGCCCAGCAGCGCGCGCCAGCGCGAGACGATGGTGGCGCACCAGCGCTTCGACAGGCTCAGCGCGATCGGAAGACCCCCCGTTCGGGCTGAGCCTGTCGAAGCCCTGGTGCCGACAGCGCCGTGCTCAGTTGCAGCCACACCCGCCCCCTTGCACGCCCGTGGCCCCGCGCGCGCCTTCGCGCACGGTGTGGATGTGCTCGCGGTGCTTGTCGATCAGCGCGTGGCGCGACACCAGCATGATCGGGTCCGACAGCCGCTCGCGTTCGTACGGCTTCACCCAGGGCTCGGGCAGCGTGACGCAGCCACCGAGCAAGGCGGTGCTGGCGATGATCAGCAGCGTGGCGCGCATGGGCTTCACTCCTTCACCAGTTCGCGGATCTGGCGCTCGTACTCCAGCTCCATGCCGTCGCGGTAGCCGCGGTGCAGGTAGCGGATTCGGCCGTCGCGGTCGACCAGCACGGTGCTGGGCATGGCGCCGAGGTCGTAGGTGCGGGTGACGGTCTTTTCGGCGTCCAGCAGCACCGGGAAGCGCAGCCCCCAGCGGGCGGCCGTTGCGGCGCCGTGGCGCGGGTCGTCGTCGATGTTCACGCCCAGCACCATGAAGCCGCCGGCCTTGTACTTGTCGTGCAGCTTGTTCAGGTGCGGCATCTCGACGCGACACGGCCCGCACCAGCTGGCCCAGAAGTTGATGAGCACCACCTGCCCGCGTTGTTCGGCCAGGCGCAGGTTGCCGCCTTCGGCGCGCTTGAGCGTGAAGTCGGGGGCGGCCTGCTGGGGCTTCACGGCGGCATGGGCGGTGCCCATGGCCAGGGCCAGCATCAGGGGCAGGGCGGTTGCGAGGGTTCGGCGCAGCATGGCGTGGGCTCGGAGGTGAACGCTCAGAAGAAGACGGTCAGGCCGGTCGTGAACTCGAGGTTGTTCGTGTTCTGCCGCTTGCCCAGGATGTCGAGCGGGAACATGTGATTGCGGCCATCGAACTGCACGGCGAAGCGGTCGTTGACCAGCACGCGCAGGCCCATGCCGACGTGCATCGTCTGCTTGCGCTGGCCGGCGAAGTCGGTGCTGCCGATGCCGGCCAGCAGGTAGGACTGGAAGGCCCTGGCCGTGCGGCGGCCGAAGAAGGCCTCGCCGGTGAGCACGTTCCAGCCGGCCGACACGGCGTAGTAGCGCAGCGTCTGTGTCGGCGTGCCGAACAGGCCGCCGGGCAGCACCTGGCGGAAGGCCTCGTCGGTGACCTTGGTCTGGGCCAGCGTGGCGTCGACGAAGAAGTCCTCGGTGATGTGGTACCCGAGCCGCACGCCGCCCACGCCGCTGGCGCCGAAGTTCTGCGTGCCGTAGGTGCCGCCGAACAGGCCGATGGCGAAGTCTCGCGAGGGGTAGCTCGGCGCGCGCACCTCGCGGCGCTCGACCTGCGGCACCACCACCGGCTCGGGTGCGCGCGGCGCCGTCTGCGCCAGCACCGGGGCGGCGGTGGCGGCCAGGAGGGCAGTCACCAGACAGCTTGAACGAGCCGGGGAACGAGCCTGGGAACGAGCCGGGAAAGGTCGCATGACAGATCTCAGAAGAAGAACGCCAGCCCGAGCGACAAGGCCCGGTACTCGATGCTGCGGTTGTCGGCCACGAACGCGGTGTACAGCGTGGTGTCGGCGCGCGCGACGAAGCGTTCCGTGATGTACCAGCGCAGGCCGGCCGTGGCGTGGGCCAATTTGACGTTCACCCCGGCGGCGTCGACGAGGCTGCGGTTGGGGATGTTTCTGAACGTACCGAGGCCGACGCTGACGAAGGGCGACCAGCGCTGGTCGTGCCAGGGTTCGGCCACCAGGCCGAGGTGCCAGAAGTCGGTGCCGGAGAAGGTGCCCTGCACCTGGCCGGCGGCCAGCTCGATGGAGATCGGGCTCGCCAGGCGCACGCCCAGCCACAGCTTGAGCATCGGCTCGCCACCGAAGCGGCCGCCGCCGCCGCCGAACTCGACGCGGCGGCGCAGGTAGTCATCTAGAAGGATGTCGCGGAAGCTCTTGCCTATGCCGGCCTCGGTGAGCGTGCGCTCGAGCTGCGCGCGCGGCACCCAGCCCACCTGCCCGCCATCGGCGCGCACGCGGAACCAGTCGGTGCGGCGCAGTTCGATCACCACGCTGGCGCCGCGCTCGACGACGAAGAACACTGGGTAGCCGCGGCCCGGGCCGCTGTGCAGCTCGAGAAACGCGTCGGCCACGGCGAGCCGCTCGGCCTGCGCGGCGGCCGGCGCCTGTGCCGACGCCGCCAGCGGCAGGCCGAGCGCCAGCGCCGCGCCAAGCGCCAGCGCCCCGCGCCGCAGGAAGGCGAGCGCGGCGCTCACTCGACGTTGCACGAACCGGTGGCCGGATCGGGCGGCGTGAACATCGTGGCCGCAGCCGGGCTGAACTCGTCCTGGTTGGCCGGCATCGGCCGGTTGATCCAGTAGCGGAGCAGCTTCGCAGCCGGGTCGTTGGGGTTGTCGAAGATGAGCCCGCCGCCATGCAGCACGCCGCGCACCAGCGGCTTGTTCAGCATGCGGCTGGCGTCGGCGCTGCCGACCACCGACTCGCCGAGCGAGGAGTAGAAGTTCTTGTACATGTCGCTGGCGCGGATGGCCTCGGGAGCAAGAGACAGTTCGACGGCCGGCGCGGTGCCGAACAGGCGCAGCGCACCGCCAGTGCCGCTGCCGTTGTCGTGGCAGCCGGCGGCGGCGCAGGTGTTGAGCGTGGTGACGCCGCCGATGCGCACCGGCAGCGGCGTGTTCAGCAGTGGGTTGATGCAGCGCTGGAAGTAGGCGAACGACAGCTTCTGCCCGGTGGCACCCGGCGGGTTGGCGATGGTGGCCGGGTTGTCGAGCGGCCCGCCACCGCCGCAGGCGGCAAGAGCCAGAAGCGCAGCCAGCAGCGCAGCCAGCGCCAGGGCCGGCAGGCCGCGGCCGCCGGCCCGCAAGGGCACGGCGGCTCGTGTGATGGCAGGAACGGTGTGCGGTGTCGTCGTCATCAGCGCTGGGGCCGCATTGTCCTTGCGGAAGTGGGGGTGGCGGAAGAGCAGCCGCGGCGGATCCACGCGGCGATCGCCTCGTAGCCCGTGCTGCCCACCGGCAGCATCGCCGTGGTCTGGCCGAGCTCGCCGCTGGGGTGCGGCACGGTGCTGGGCCGCGCCAGCAGCGCGTTGCTCTCGGGCACGCAGGTGTTGCTGATGAGGCTGAGCGTGACGTTGTAGTCGCCCTCTTCGCTGCCGGTGAGCACGAAGCGGTTGCGCGGGTTGCCGAGGCCGGCCTGGTGGCAGCTGGCGCACTGCGCCTGCAGGATGGGCTGCACGGTCGACAGGAAGCTCGCTTCGCTCAGGCCCTCGATGCGGCGCACGCCACCGGAGGGGTCGAAGGGGTCGTTGTAGTACTGGCCGCCCAGGTCCATCCACTCGGCGAGCAGGCGTTTCTCGGCCTTGTTGAGCAGTTGCGAGTGATCGGGGGCGCCGGCCGGCGGATTGGGGTGCGAGCTGCGCGATCCGGCGCCTGCCAGCAGCGTCTGGCCCCACAGGATCTCGGTGAGCCGGCTCTTGCGCGCCAGACCGGCGCTGTTGGCCGAGCCCGAGCTGGTGTCCACCAGCGCCGGGCCGCGCACGACCTCGGGCACGCCCTGCACGAGCCGGATCACCGGCCGGCCGGTGGCGGCGTCGATCACCGGGTCGCCGAGCAGCAGCTCTTCGTACGAGGCCATGCGGCCGGTGCCGGCCAGCGTGGCGCGCAGGTCGAGCTTGGCGCTGTCGGCATGGCAGGCCACGCAGGTGTGCTCGCCGGCCGTGCCGCGCACGCGGTTCCACAGCGGCTGGATGTGCTCGGGGTAGTTGATGACGCCGTTGCGGGGCACCGGCGTGGCCAGGTCGTCGGCCGGGTTGCTGTTGCCGGTGTAGAGCAGCGAGACGCTGCGCCGCGGCGTCACGCCGGCCTGCGTGGTGTCGGCCCAGAGGTCGGTGAACAGGGGGCTCGGTGCCAGCGCCAGCGCCGTTGGGTCGAGCCGCGAGCGCAACGAGGCCATCGTCTCGCCCGGCGTGTGCGCAGCGGCCAGCGCGCGGCTCACGCCGGCGGGCAGGCCGGCGGTCACGGCGCCGTTGTTGAGGCCGATGCCGCGGCGCGGGCTGTGGCAGCCGTTGCAGGTGCGGCGTTCGCCGGGTCGCACCTGGATCCAGTTGGTGTGCGTCTGGATGGCGCGCCCCTCGGAGTCGATCACGCTCAGGGCCAGCGGCACGTCGGCCGGCACCTCGAGCCTGAAGCTGCCGTCGGGTTCGATCGGCGCATAACCCAGGATCTGGTTCTGCTCGAAGTCGGTCTCGCCAATGTTCTGGCGCACGCCGCCCATGCCGCTGGGCGGCGGCACGCCGCGCGTGGCCCGCACGAACCAGGCCGGGCTGCACTTGTAGGCGGGGTCGGCCGGGTCGCGCATCTGGCCCAGGTTGGCCACGCGGGCGCGTGTGTCGGCGGCCTCCTGCGGGGCGGTCTGCGGGATGCTGGTGGTGCAGCCGGCGTCGCGGTCGCTGGCCACCAGCATCTGCGCGGCCATGCGGTTGAGGCCGTCGGTGTCGTAGACGCTGCGCACCTCGATCAGCGACATGTTGCGCGCGGCCAGGGCGGCGTCCACCGTGGTCGGCTCGACGACGTTGGGCTCGGTGCGCGCCGTCAGCGCGATGGGGTCGGTGTACATGAAGCCGGCCGGCGGCGCGGCGACGATCAACCAGGTCTGGTTGGCCGGGTTGAACATGTAGATGGCGTAGGCGGCGGGGGCGTTGTCCTGCACGCTGTCGGTGGCGCGCACGGCCATCGTGCGGTTGGTGTCGCCGAGCGCCGCGCGCTCGGCGTCGGTGAGCGTGGTGCACGAGACGACGACGCCGTTGCGCGTGACCTCGCAGGGCCGCCAGGCCACGAGCACGCGGTCGCTGCCGTCCCACAGCGGGTAGGGCGTGGTGGCGCGGCCGAAGAGGCTCAGGCCGCGGCCGTCGGACAGCACGCGCTCCGTGGCGCTGGCCTGGCCGCCGCTGGCCAGCACGCCGCTGCGCGCCGGGGTGTTGTCCTCGCTGTAGTTGGCGGCATCGATCATCTGCAGCGAGCCGCCTTCCTTGGTGCCCGACAGCGGCATCAGCGTGCTCACGAGCTGGCCCGGGAAGCGGCCGCGCGGATCCATGTCGCGCGGGTGCAGGTAGCTGTTGCCACGGCTCTGGGCCCCGTACAGCACGAACATGTCGGTGCCGTCGGGCTTGCTGCGGAAGATGGCGAAGCGGTTGCGGTCGGCCACGTGTTCCCAGCGCGAGAACATGATGTCGCCGTCGGGGCGGATCACCGGGTTGCGCTCGTGGCTCATGTTGAAGCTGATCTGCTGCACGCCCGAGCCGTCGGCGGCCATCGTGTGCAGGTTCATCACGCGCTCGCGCTCGTACTCGTCGGCCGCGAAGTAGGCCCGGCCCAGCGCCTGGTTCAGGCTGCTCTTGGCCTGGCGGTTGCTGGAGAACACGATGCCGCGGTTGCCCGGCAGGTACACGGGGTCGACGTCGTCGGCGCCAGTGCTGGCGGTCAGGCGCCTGAAGCTGCCGTTCTGCAGACCGTTGGTGCCCAGCGTGTACTCCCAGATGTTCCAGCGCCCGGTGCAGGCGGCCACGCCTTCGATGGTGGCGGTGTTGCTGCTG
>Ga0315901_10008817_pt1 | contig 11678 bp, 8 predicted proteins | sample LakEriMetagenome_10_FD_203761 | JGI IMG/M metagenome (GOLD analysis project Ga0315901, IMG submission 203761) | Freshwater fungal communities from buoy surface, Lake Erie, Ohio, United States - Buoy 2 MA116 | ecosystem: Environmental > Aquatic > Freshwater > Lake | place: USA: Lake Erie, Ohio...
GATTCGTCTTTCGCTCAACCCTCAACCCTCAACTCTCAACCCTCCTCACTCTCGCCCCGACAGCGGGACGACTTCGACGAGTGCACCGCGAACGAGATTGTTCGGCCCGGCAGGGAGAACCATCAGAGCGTTCGACGACGCTGTCGACTTCAGATCGAATGATCCCTTCCAGTCGACGGGAGTCACTCGCCAGCCGGTTCCCTGACTTTCCAGCCGCGCCGGCAGGTAAGTCGGCCTGGGGTCGTTGAACGCGAACTCCGCCTCCAGCTCCGCCATCACCGGTACCGGTTCGGCGGGGTCCAGATTTCGAATCCGGCGCACTGCCGCCCGGACAAATAACTCGAAGCAAACCATACTGCTGACAGGATTTCCGGGCAAGCCGAAGATCCAGCGAGGCAGGTTGTCCGCTGTTCGCTCCGGGGGGAGATACCCAAACCAAAGCGGCTTTCCCGGACGCATCTGCAACTTGTGAAAAACCTCGCGGACACCCAGTTCCTTTAAAACCTGCGGCACGAGATCAAGCTTCCCTGCAGACACCCCACCCGTCAGGCACAGAATGTCCGATTGCAGCGCCCGTCCAATCTTGTGACGCAGATCGTCCAAGTGGTCGCGGGCGATTCCCTCGACGACCGGTGTCGCTCCCAGTGTCGCCGCCTGAGTGGCGAGCATGATCTGGTTGCTGTTGCGGATCTGAGCCGGTCCGGGAGTTTCTTCGATGGCGACCAGTTCGTCCCCGGTCGAAAGCAGCGAAACCGTGGGACGCGGATGCACCGGCACCCAGCTGCGCCCCAGCTCAGCCAGCAGGGCGATCTCCTGAGCCCGGATCAGCCGACCGGCCCGCAAGACCAGTTCGCCGTTCTGCATAGCCGTGCCGCGTTTGCCGACGTTTGAGCCGGGACGCAGGACCGACTCGGACAGGATCGTGACGCGTTCCGTAGCTGTGTCGAACGCCGTCCGCTCGATCGGGACGACAGCATCAGCCCCCTCGGGCATGGGGGCTCCGGTCATCACGCGCGAGGCGGTTCCCGGTCCGACCGCATGCTGGGGCATATGCCCGGCGGTGATTTCTTCGACAACGAAAAACGACCGGCTGCCGTTGCCGTCATCAGTGGTCCGCAGGGCATATCCATCGACCAGCGACTTGTCGAATGGAGGAGAGTCCTGGTCACTGACAATATCTTCGGCCAGAGTCTGTCCGTGCGATTCAAGCAGCGACACCAGCTGCGCCGGGCGCGGGTGGACGCAGCTGATAATCAAGGCCATCGCCTCGGCCACAGTTCGCATCAGGAAGATCCTTCGGGTCTGACGGTTGTGGGCATCATCGCGGATGGCGTGCGGATTGAACACTGTACTGCGTTGAAACTCGGTCGTTCTTGATGAGTGGCATGATCCTCCGCGAATCTTCACACTGCCGGAATGCCTGCCGCGATGGTGGGCGATCCGAGACTCGGAGTGAACGATGCGCATGCTTCTGGGACTGCTGCTACTGGTGTCTCCACTCCTCGCTGAGGATCAGCCCGACCCGCTGGCCCTGTTTGCGACCGAGTTCGTTGCGATCACTCCGGGGCAGGGACAGTTTCCCAAGACCTTCATGATGGGGGACGCCAATGATCCCGCAGCCTCTCCGCCGCGCGAGGTCACGCTGACCGAGCCGTTCCAGATGGGGAAGTTCGAGATCCCGCAGAACCTGTATGAACAGGTCATGGGCGTGAACCCCAGCCGTTGGAAAGGGCGACGCAATTCCGTCGAGACCCTGAACCCCGGCCAGGCAAGGCAGTTCTGTCAGAAGGCCACAGCCATGATGCGGGAACGCAAGCTGATTGGCGAAAACGAAGAGATCCGCCTGCCGACCGAGATCGAGTGGGAATACTGCTGTCGCGCGGGGACCACCACCCGCTACAGCTTTGGCGACCAGGCCCAGGCGGAAGGGGATCAAGACCCCAAGGCCACGCTGCTCGACAAGTACGGCTGGCACACTGGCAATGCCGCCGGGAACGACCCGGAAGTCGGTGTCCTCGCTCCGAACCCGTGGGGGCTGTACGACATGCATGGGTATCTGTGGGAGCTCTGCAGTGACCCCTGGAAGCCAACTCTCGATGGGCAGGCCGCCACTGACGGCACCCACGTCATGCGGGGCGGATCGTGGAAGAATCCGTACCCCAAACTGGCCTGCAGCTCACGGGCGGGGTTTAAGCTGGTCGCGAAGGACGATGCGGTCGGATTTCGCTGCGTGCGGGCGACGGTGAAGTAGAGCGAATCAGAACTTCTCGATTCCAAGTGTGCCGAGGGGCATCATCATATCCATACGGCATCCGTTCCTGCTGGCTCCCCGCTCCGTCTTGGAGAGGGGGTGAGGGCTCTAGACTGCGTATCATGCCTAATACAAAACCAACGTGGACTCTACTCCTCTACCTCATCCCTGTGTGGGGCCCTCCCATCTGGGACAGCGAGAGCGAGCGTATCGGCAAGCGGAAATGCACCCCACTCGGGGCCACACTGCATAGCTGCTCCGATCTGCTGGGATTCGTGAGTCTACTCTCATTGCCAACCATTCTGGCAATCCTGCTTCGTGATCTGTCCCGCGGCACGCTCCAGAGACATTCGCTGTGGCTGCTTCTCGTTCCCTACGTGTTCACGAATATCGCTCGATACCTTTACAAATACTCGTGGAAACTCGCAACTCGCAGGGGCTTTCAGTATGGAGACGATGGCGTGGCGCGCTGGGTTGAGGACGGTCAAGAACGCACGTTCAAGTATGAGGTACAAAGTTGCCCAAGAGAACGACCATAACCAGGTCAAGCACCGAAATACGCTTCTCGCTGGGCAGAGAAACCGGAGGCTATGCTGAATTACCTCTCTGCCTCATTGCCGTTCTATAACATCGGCATCCTCGATCATGTAGAGGAACTCGAGGTTGCCCGCATGGAATCTGGGGAATGCTTTCAGGCGTCCGACGACGTCGAAAGGTCGGCCCTCAATGTAGTCCGTCGTAGTTCTAACCTTCATCCGGACTCCGATTTTCTTGTCGAGTGAGATCGAACGTCCCCAGTTCCAATAATAATGCTCGCTGACCAGTATGAAGCCTTTGAGGTCAGTCTCCATATTCGGTGGGTACATGAACCCCGAGATCCTGATCAACGAGCCGTCCATCTCCTGGATCGATGCCGGTATCAGGCTGCGAGCCGTTTCCGGCGTCGCGGACTTGGGATCCCCGGCGATCGTCAAGTCGTGAAGCCTCACCCGCAACGCACCGCGGGGGGCTTCTTCCACGAATCCCTTGTCCGCAAACAGCCGCACAGCCCGCGGCGGAGGCGGCGGTAACTGCACCATTCGCACAGACTCAGGCGGAGGCGGTGGCACATCGACAGCCGAGCACTCGCTGATCAGCAGCAATGACAACAGCCAAGAAAACTTTGCGCGATGAGTCATGTTGAATCCCGCTGAATTCAGTAACCGTGAGTGTAACCGATCTTCGTGGGATCAACGCACGCGTTTGAGCATGAATCGACGGCGACTGGAACCCGTCTTACTTCCTCGCCCCTGCAGACGGCTTCATTCGAGAACAGAACATCCATCCGGGGAAGAGGGTTGGGGTGAGGGGGATGTGCTTTGCCCCTCACCCCGGCCCTCTCCCCAATTCCCGACGTCTCTGTTTCTACGGTGTTCCTTGGGGAGAGGGAGAAGAGAATGCATCCTCCGAGTTCCGGTGCATGCGACCCGCTATCCCTCTACTGCGACGCCATCTCCGAAGTACAGATCGTCCTCTGCAATGTTGAGGATCAGCGGCGTCAGTGTTCGTCCAGCCGTCAGCGGCGGTATGAGAATGGCTCCGATCTCAGGATGCGCTCGGCAGTAGTCCGCAGCTGCGTCGAGCCCCATCACGTAGAACGCGGTCGACAGCGCATCCGCCGCAGCTGCGGTGGGAGCAACGACCGTCACCGAGAGCATCCCCTCGACCGGCCAGCCGGTGCGCGGGTCGAGAATGTGGCCGAACCGTTTTCCCTGATGGCGGAAGAACTGCACGTTCGAGCCGCTGGTGGCCATGGCTCGATCACGCAGCAGCAACGTGGCATAGTTGCGATCCGGGAAGAGCGGATTCCGCAGGCCAACGGGCCAACCCGGGTGTCCGTTGTGAGCTCCGACGGCCCGGAGGCTGCTGTAGCCGCCATGGACAAGGAAGTCGGGGATGGGCGTCGATATCTCAGGCGAGCCTGCCAGCCGCTCGACGATCCGATCGATGGCATACCCCTTCCCGATCGCTCCCAGGTCGACTTCGACCCCGGCACAGCGGACCTGGACCGAGTGGCTGGCAGCATCGAGTTCCAGAACGCGGGCGATGCCGGTCCGTTCCAGAGCTGCCTCGATCTCGCCCGGTTCGGGGATTCGTCCAGCCTGACGGCAATCGCGCCAGATGCGATTCAGCGGCCCCGAGGTCGGATCAAAAGCTCCGCCGGTGGCCTCGGCATACTGGCAACACTGCTGAATGAGTTCGAAGACCTCGGGTGGCTGTTCGAGTGACTCCCCGGGCCGGAGCGCGCGGATGCGCGCAATCGGGGTCTCATCGCGAAAGATCGACAGCTGATCTTCGATCTCATGAGCGAGAGCCAATGCATCACTGGCCGCCATGACCCAATGCGGCGGTCCGGGGTTCATGACGACCGACCAGGAGCAGGCCATCGCCCGCGTTTCCAGCCGCACGGTCGGTCCGCCACTGGGAGCAGTCCGCTCCTCAACTGGCTCTGCGCGATCAGCCAGCCGGAGCAACGCCCGCCCCGCCAGGAAGTCACGCCGGGTGTTTTCTGATGACATGGAGCCGAACATACCCGAATCGGTCGGAGCTTTCGAACCCAGCTCTCGCTCGAAGCCCATCTACGGAGCAGGCGTGACGACCAGCTCGTTCTTCACGGAGCGAACTCCCGGCTCCAGCCGAGCGAGTGCCTCGGCGAGCTTCCTGGAGTCTTCGGACCCTACGCTACCTGTCAACGTGACGACTCCCTGGTCCGAAATCGTCGTGCCAACGCCCTGAATCTTGGCCAGTCGACCCAGTCGGTCGTCCAGATCAACTCGCGTCTTGGTCAAGTTGACCTGCGGGCTGGTGAAGGCAATCTTCAGCTGGGGGCGTGGCTGAGGGACGCTGGACCGGCTCGAAGTGTTGTTGCGGTTCTGCTGGCCCTGGTTCGCGAACTGGCTGAACTGCTGCATCAGGGACGCCTGATTCGAAGCACCCGCGTTTCGGTTTCCGACGAAGCCGGTATTTTGGCGTCCGGTGAATCCCTGGCCGACTTGGGCTCCGAGGGAGCCGTCTCCGGCGTTGAAGGTCGGCTCATTTCCCACAGGAGCTGCCGTCTGGGCTCCGATACCGCCACTGCCGCCTCCGCCACCGGCGGTTGAAGCGGCACTGGATAGGGCCGATGTCGCACTGCTGGCTGCGCCGGTATTGCCGGAACCGCTCGTCGTGTTTCCAGTACTTCCCGTCGTGCCGGTTCGACCCTGTGCGAATGCCGAGCTCGAAACGAACCCAAGCAGGCCAAAGACGATCAGAAATGAAATCGACCGGGACATGGGACGCTCTCTGTTTCGCTGTCACTTCCTCAGTACGGGAGGAGCGAAGGTGAATCCACACCAGACCTTATGGTATCAGGTGCCTTCCGGGAGAGGGATCATGCCGTCCGCTAGCCTGCCGGGAATTCGCTTAGTTTGCGAATTCGTCAGCATCACCGGTCGCAGAATCGTCACCCTGAGTGGCAGAAGCTGCCGCCTGACGCAGACGCTGGAGATCACTGCTGTGATCGTAAGCCGCCTGGACGGGGATACCTGGAGTCTGCGGGCGGATCGGTTTGGGGACGATTCGCTGCGAGCTCAACTCGTCCCAGTCAGCGGTGCGGACCTCGGCCCCTGCGGGCTCGTCCTCGGCAGAGGCTGTCACAATCCCCGAGGGCTCGCGTTTCGGCAGCGGTTCTTCAATCCCCGCCAGCGGAATGGTCGCCATGCGGGAGTAGAGCGGCAGGCCACCTTCCGGAGTGAACCGGACTCTCAGTGTGCACTTGGCGGCGGTGAGCCCCTTGCGGGTGTAGGGAATGAAGATCTGGTAGGTCGCTCCCAGGTTGGAAGGACGCAGGTAGGTGTTCCAGACCTCGGCGGGGAAATCGAACTGGTGGATCGGCTTGGAGGGGTCGCCTTCGACTCCCTCTTCATCGAAGACATAGATCCGGACATCGCCATGGACCTTGACCGGCTCTTTGTATCCGGAGGCGAAGAACAACACCTGACCGCCGAATCCGCGGCTGGGGAGATTATCGAGGCCGCGGCCTTCGGCAGCTTCCCAGACGCACATCACCTCCATGACAGGATGCTGGGCGTCAGCTTCCTGGAACTTGTGCCGCGAGAACAGCGGTACCGATGAACAGCCACACGCCAGCAGGCTCAGCAGAATCAGCGACCGGAACATTGTCATCTCCTGGGCACTCAGCCGGGACGGCAGGATTCTTACGAATTCTGCGACTTCGCATTACTACCGACTCTTCTGGAACAACCCGCGCGGCTTGGTGGTCGCTCGGCGAGCGGGTTGCTCTGCCTTCATCTGCTGAATCGGTTGTGTCTCATCCAGCGGAGTGGGAGTCCCGATCTCGATCTCGGACCCGAGTTCCGGGCGAGGCGTCAGAGTGGCAGGTGCTTCCCAGTGCGAGTTCTCACCCGGCACGGCGAAGATCGGTCCGTGCATTTGCTCGGCCTCGTCTTCGAACCAGTGAATCCGCTGAGCCTCGATCTGCTTGAGCTGTTCGGCGTCCTCGTCACAGCGGATGACGCGCGGCGTCAGGAAGATCAGCAGCTCCGTCCGGCGATGCTCGAACGAGTCGAAGCGGAACGCCTGACCAATCACCGGGATATCGCCCAGCCAGGGGACTTTGCGTTCGCTGGTGTCTTCGGAGTTCGTGATCATCCCGCCCATGACGATCGTCTGACCATCGGGCACTTTGACCGTGGTGCTGGCTGTGGTGATGTCCTTGATCGGAGCGGTGACGTCGCGGCCGTTGGTGTCGGTCAGCAGCGTCACACCGGCTCCCGAGTAGAGGCTCTTTTCCGCTGCGACGACCATCACGACCTGACCATCCTGGCTGATGCGGGGCGTCACGGTTAGGATGATCCCGGCGTTGTCTCGCAGGATGGTCGGGATCACGTTGTTGTTGTTGATCGTGACCCCGTTGGTGACCGGGACGATCTGGCCGACCTGGATCTCCGCGATCTGGTTGTCGAGGACCGTCACCGAGGGACGGCTCAAGACCCGCACGTTGCGGCGGGCGGACAGCGCCCGAATCAGGACGTTGACTGACTCGGAACTGGCAGAGAGGACGAGTCCTCCATACCCCAGGTCCTGGTTCGTGCGACCGAGCGAGAAGCTGCTCAGCCCTTGAGTTCCCACCTTGCTCGGATGGGTCGCGATGTTGTTGCCCAGCGGCAGGTTGTTGAACGGGAATCCCGGTGTTGCCGACTGCGAGATGATCTGCTGCGCGGTCGTCGTGACGTTGTTCTGCGTGGTTGTCGTCGTGATCGTCTGCGGAGTATCGAGCAGGCTGCGATCGAACAGGATCGAGTCCTGGAACCCGAGCTCGACGCCGAACTCATCGTTGTCTTGCAGCGTCACTTCGACTAGCAGGGCCTGAATCGCGACCTGCTGCGGTTCACGGTCTAGATCTTCAATAAGCTTCATGATCTGCGCTCTGTAGCGCGGCGTGGCACTGATGATCAGGCTGTTGCTGAGCGGTTCGGCGGTGACGATGACTTCCTGCTCGATCAGCTGGGAACTGCTCACGCGATCCGGGTCGATCTGAGCAATGTCGCGCTGCGACTGCAGGTATTGATTCACCGAGGTGGCTAGATCCGCGGCGGGGTTGTTCCGCAGCTTGATGACTTCGGAAGTGCGGTTTCGGGCATCGTTGTCATCCAGCCGCAGCAAGACGGCTTCGACGATTCGCAGGGCATCCGCTCCGCCAATTGCCACGACGCTATTGGTGCGGCCATCGGTCGAGAACTTGATCGGGACCAGATTGCTGCCGGCATCGGTCGCTCCCGCGAGCTGGACACCGATCGCGCTGGTGTTCTGCCCGGTGGCTTCTTCCTCGAACAATGCTTCCAGCAGCGTCACCGCATCGGCAGCATCGGCGTTCGTGAGTGTGAAGACCTTGATCTCCGCGACGGCCGAGCTGGGCTGATCGAGTACCCGCACCAGCTCGATCATGAACTCCATGCTCTGCTTGGGAGCTGAGATCATCAGGCTGTTGGTGCGGGGATCTGCGTTGACGCGGACATCGGTCAAGAGGCCAGAACGGACCAGCTCCTGAGCCATTTCGTCCTGAGCCATGAACTCCAGGACAACTGACTTGGTCTCGCGCAGCTGTTGGGCGTTCTGGCCGGTGGCTCCGCCGCCTCCGGTTTGACCGAGCCCCGTGGCTGTCTGGCCAGTCAGGATGCTCTGCAGAGCCTGAGTCAGGAATTGAGCCAGCTCGGTGGAGTTGGCGCTCTTGAGTTTGACGATTCGAGCTTGAGCGACAGAACCGGCTGTGTCTTTATCGATCTGCTCGATGACCTTGCGAACTTCCTCCATGTCGCGCGGCTGGGCCTGCACGATCACCGAGTTCGTTCTGGCGTCTGCCGAGACGCGAATTCGGGTGGAGAGGCCTGGCCGCTGGGTCGCGTCGTTCGGATAGAACTCGTTGAGTGTCGTGACGACCTGCGACGCGATCGCATTCTCCAGCGGGAAGACCTCGACCTGGTGCAGCGGATCGACCTGCTTGTCGAGCTCGTCCACCAGCTTCAGGACCGAATCAAGCGCATTCGCGGGAGCCAGAATCAGAACCGAGTTCGGAGTGACAACCGGAATGACGGAGACCTGAGCGTCGGCCTTATTGGCGGTCGTGCCTCGCAGCGTGGCCATTCGCTCGTAGACCTGCGTCAGCAGCGTGGCCAGAGACTGCGAATCGACATGCTCCAGCGTTCGCAGGTGAATCTCGGGAGTGCTTCCCTCAGCCATCTGCTCGATCGTGCGGATGACCCGCATGACCGCCTCGATGTCTTTCTCGTTCCCGCGCAGGATCAAGAGGTCCAGATCGGGCATCGACTCGAGGGTCACATCCCCTTTGAGAGTATCGAGGAGGGCTGGCAAGCGATCCTCGGGGGATCGATTGCCAGCCTCTGCCTCGTCCATCGCCCCCGGTTGAGGCTCCGCAGCCTCGATCGTGGACTCGCGTTCTTTCTCTTCATTGCCGAATAGACTGCCGGGCTCACCGACTTCAGGGACTTCTTCGTCGGCTTGCGCCAGTTCTGCGGAGCGCCGCTTGGCCGGTGCAGCCTGGCGTTCTGAGATCAACTGGGACAGCTGCGGCTGCAACTTCTCGGCAACGGCGGCAGAGTTACCGGCGACGATCTCCTGTTTCTGACCGCGCTGCGTCTGCACCTTGTCGAGCATCCGCATCAACGTCTCGACTTGAGTGATCGTCTGCTCGCTGCTGGTCACGATCAGCTCATTGCGATCCGAGTCGATCTCGATCGTGAAGTTGGGGGCCGAGCCTGCTTCGCGTGAGGACGCCACGATGAACGCGGGCAGGTCATGCGGACCGGAGTTGGCAATCGTGGAACGTTCGCCAAAGGCGGCATGAATCTGCCGCGCGATGTCGTTCGCCTTGCGCCGCGTCGGTTTGTATGTGACTGAACTCTGAGACTCGGGCGGAGCGACCGCGGCTTGAGACTGGTCGTCCGTGGTCTCCAGCTGGACCTGCTGCACGCGCGTGTCGCGACGGTTCTTGATCGGCTGCAGAGAGCTGGCGGGGGTGAGCGGCTGCGGAGGCTGTTTGGGTTTGGTCCGCGGCGCGGGCTCGTGACTGACGACGCGAATGTCGTCGCCCTCGGAGTCGGCGGACTCCTCTCCGATGATCTCTTTGACGACCACGGGGGCTCGCCGCTCACCGATTACGGGGCGTTCATAATCGACATGCAGCTTCTGAAGTTTGACGACCTTCAGGAACTGATCTTTCTCAACGATGCGGAACCCGGTCTTCTCCAGATCGAGGTTCAGAATCCGGACAGCTTCACGCCGGGTATGACGCTTCCAGTCGTGGCGGCTGAACTTGCCGGGCGGCTCCTGCTCCATTTCGAGCGTGGAGTCCGTGTCATCGGCCAGCTTCTGCAACACCTCCGGCCAGGTGGCGGACAGGTGATTGAGCGAGACCTTCTTTTCAGCGGGGACCGTCGAAGCGGGCTTCGTGCGAGCGGAGGACTCAGCTTCCGAATTCTTCACGGGCGGCGCGGCCCAAGCCGGCCATTCGGCCGCTGGAGCCAGCAAGGCCGCAGCCAATGCTCCGGCCAACGACCAGACGTGGCGGCGCAAAGAGTGGGGGCGACCTGACATGGGGTGGGTGACTTTCCGGGTGAAGGGAGAGGAGATCCGCGCCTCTCAGTACGCACCTCGCTCCTTGAGCCTTTCTGACCGGTTGCCCCCCAGTGTCAGAAAGTCCGCGCAGCGTGGTACGCACAGACCACTCCATCGGCAAAGTCGATCCACCTTGTGCAGCTTTTCAGGAATTCTCTGAAGCGACTGGCGAGAGTTGCCGGTCACCCGGCCCGGAGGCGAATGCCCGTTCTCGTGAGGCGCGGCCTGTGTTAGGGTGCGGTGTGGCCTGCGTCAGGCTCGGAACACCCTCATGCCCCCGTCTCCAGACAGATCGAACTCGATCATCAGCCAGTGCCTGGGCGCTGGACTGCTGGTCACCTCATTGGGGCTGCTGTCGGGTTGTGGGACAACGATTCAGGCAACAGCCACCGATCAAATGGTGGCATCCGATGCGGTCGATCGCTCGATCTCGCAGATCGACTTCACTCCGTTGACCGGGCAGAAGGTCTACCTCGACACGTCGTATATTCAGTCTCCGAAGACACCGACCGGGATCGGCTTCGTGAATCCGGAATACGTGATCAGTGGTATCCGCCAGCAGATGATGGCGGCGGGGCTGGAACTGATGGAGACCCGCGATCAGGCCGACTTCATCGTCGAGGCCCGCCTGGGAGTCCTCGGCGGTGACAGCCACGAACTGGTCTACGGAATCCCCTCCGGATCGGGGATCGGTTCGGCAGCCTCCACAGCTGTGGCCGCGTCGACGAGTGTGCCCCTGTTGCCCAATCTGCCGGAGCTGGCCTTTGCCAAACGCAAGGACCATGTGGCAGCGGTCAAGGTCGCGGCCTTTGCCTATCACCGCGAATCACGGCAGCGGGCCTGGCAGTCGGGGATCGCACTCGGTAAGTCGTCAGCGCACGACTATTGGCTGTTCGGAGCCGGCCCGTTCCAGCGGGGCGACATTCACGAGGGAGTCCAGCTGGCCGGCCAGTCGGTCGACATCCCTTTCGCTGGCGGCGAACAGCCCAACTCAGATGGCCCCATCTCCGCTTATCGTCAGAAGATGATCTTCGAGTCTGCCAGCCGGAAGAAACCGGAACCAGAGATTCAGCAGACGAGTGCCGAGGCTCCGGCCGAAGGAGTGAAGTAGCTCAAGAGCAAAGTCGCTGGACTCTCCGAGGCCAGTGGACCGACTTGCCGATCACGATGTAGTGAATCGAACGCGGCAGTTGCACGCCAGGGCCACCCGCCTGTGTTGAACCGGCATCGGTTCAAGTCTACTCAGGTGGCGAGA
>Ga0315901_10008818_pt1 | contig 11677 bp, 10 predicted proteins | sample LakEriMetagenome_10_FD_203761 | JGI IMG/M metagenome (GOLD analysis project Ga0315901, IMG submission 203761) | Freshwater fungal communities from buoy surface, Lake Erie, Ohio, United States - Buoy 2 MA116 | ecosystem: Environmental > Aquatic > Freshwater > Lake | place: USA: Lake Erie, Ohio...
GAAAGCTAAACCGTTCCGCTAGCAACCACGAGGGCCACACGATTCCGGATGGAATCGCATATGTTTCCCGCCCCGCAAAAATAGACAATTAATACCACTGTTCTACCAGTTCCCACAACTCCGGCGGCAGCCTTATTTTTCTCCGTTTACCCGCCACCACCAGCGCCAACATGCTTTCTCTCCGCACCTGCAACCACACATTTTCATATTTACATTCCGCAAACTCCGCTAATGTCAGTTTTGTTGCCAGCCACTCCAGCACACTTACATGTCCTGAATATGCTGCGCGTCGCAGCGCAGTGTTGTCCTTAGCCCTGCAGTCTTCGGCAGTAACACCCCCTGGTATGTGCTGGTGCAGCCACTCCAGCACAGCTACGTGTCCGGAATGTGCTGCATACTGCAGCGCAAAGTTGTTGTCGGCCCTGCAATCCTCGGCTGTTACGCCCCCTGGTATGTGCCCATGTAGCCAATTTAGCACACCTACGTGTCCGCAACGTGCTGCCCACCGCAGCGCATAGTTGTCGTAGGCCCTGCAGTCCTCAGCAGTAACACCCCCTGGTATGTGTCCATGCAGCCACTCTAGCACACCTACATGCCCGCCAAGCGCCGCATACCGCATCGCGTAGTTGTTTCCGGACCTGCAGTCCTCGGCAGTAACACCCCCTGGTATGCATTTGTGCAGCCACTTTAGCACACCTACATGTCCCTTATCTGCTGCCCACCGCAGCGCATAGTTGTTATCGGCCCTGCAGTCCGCGGCGGTAACACCCCCTGGTATGTGTCGGTGCAGCCACTCCAGCACATCTATTCGATTATTTTCAGCCGCATCCTGAATTATTCCCCCTGCATTAGATAAATTGTGACTGTTTTGCTGCAGCCATTTTCGTATTTCTGCTGGCGCTGAATCCATTTATAAAAAATATAATTCAAACAGTCTTACCGACAAGCCAAGGAAACAAAAAAAACATTTGTCGTCGCACGTTACCAAGGCAAAGGAAGGCTGCACAAAGCGAAACCGTGCGGAATTGCGCATTTGTTTTCGCGACCGTCAAGCTGTCCCGCCGCCAACCACGAGTACCGCGCAATTTCACGCGCAACCGCACGCGATTTCCGCGAAAGCTAAACCGTTCCGCCACCTACCACGAAGGCCACACGATTCCGCTCGAACCCGCACATGTTCCGCGCAAATCCGAGAAACCAAGAAAAAAACAACAATTAATACCACTGTTCCACCAGTTCCCACAACTCCGGCGGCAGCCTTATCTTTTTACGTTTACCCGCCACCACCAGCGCCAACATACTTTTTCTCCGCACCTGCCGCCACACGTTTTCGCACCCAAATTGCGCAAACTCCGCCAACGTTAGGTTTGTTGCCAGCCACTCCAGCACCGCTACGTGCCCACGACCTGCTGCCAACCGCAGCGCACGGTTGTCCTCGGCCCTGCAGTCCTCAGCGGCGACACCCCCTGGTATGTGTTCGTTCAGCCACTCCAGCACCGCTGCGTGTCCTTGACCTGCTGCCCCCCGCAGCGCATAGTTGTTTTCGCCCCTGCAGTCCTCGGCTGTTACGCCGCCTGGTATGTGTTTGTTCAGCCACTCCAGCACCGCTACGTGTCCGTAATATGCCGCCCACCGCAATACAGCGTTGTCATCGGCCCTGCAATCTTCAGCTGTCGCACCCCCTGGTATGTGTTGATGTAGCCACTCCAGCACCGCTACGTGTCCGTGGTATGCTGCCCGCCGCAGCGCAGCGTTGTTATCGGCTCTGCAATCTTCGGCGGTCGCACCCCCTGGTATGTGTTGGTGTAGCCACTCCAGCACATCTATTCGATTATTTTCGGCCGCATCCTGAATTATTCCCCCTACATTTGATAAATTGTGACCGTTTTGCTGCAGCCATACTCGTATTTCTGCTGGCGCTAAATCCATTTGTAAAAAATACAATTCAAACGGTCTTACCGACAAACCATTTACTGTTGCACGTTACCACTCTATTTGCCTCCACACTACTTCCTGCCATTGTTGCCACTGCCGCCACTTTTCCCATTTTAGTTCCCGTTCCGGGTCTTCTTCCATTTTGATCCACATTTCTTTGCACACCGTGCGAAACACTTGTCGATCTAGCCGCTCCGCCAGCCAGTGCTGCACTTCATGGCGATCCATCATTACTGCCATTCGTAGCGCTCTGTTGTCGTCTGCAATACAGTTGGCAACCGTTGCCATGTTTCTTTGGTCCAGCCATTTCAACACTTCCATGTGTCCTTTCAGCGCTGCGTACTGCAACACTTTACTGGCCGTACAGTCGTTGGCTGACGCGGCTCCGATCTTCTCCAGGAAATTCAGGAGATCAATATTTCCTTTTAATGCCGCCCACGACAACGCATTTGTTTCTCCATTTCTGCATACTGCTAACACCAGCGTTCTCACATGTATTCCCAGCCATTCTAGTACATCTAATCGCTGATCTTTTGCCGCCGTAGCCACCAATAAATTCACATCATTTTGATGTGTCTCGTAATAGTTGCTCACCCACTGTTTTATCTCTGGCGGCAAATAAACGTCCTTGTTTTTCGTTTGATTGCCCTTTACTCGCTGATTGTGCGCGTTCTCTTGTCTGCTTGCCATTGTTTATACCGTCTGTAATAAAAAAGACTTTTCAAATGGTACACATCCGCGCGTATTCTTCTGCGACTAAATCCCGTAACTCTGCCGGCAGCCAGAGTTCTGCGACGCCCCGCTACAATCAAAGCTAACATTACAGATACTCGTCTTTGAATTCGACCTGTAACCAAAGGTTGCCCCTTTGACTGCCTCACATCTTTTTCCCACATGGCGTCTGTTTCTGGGGTTTCCATTCTGCAGTACCCCACATTCTGTTTTGAAAAAATTAAATCTCAGCAAAATCTTTTACCATTTCCCATAACTCTGGCGGTAAATAATATTTTCTGCGTTTCATCAGCACAATTACGGCCGCAGCACTTTTTAGCCGTGCGTGTTCCCACATTTTTCCCAGCCCATACTCCGCAAAATCTTTTTTCGCAAGCCGTCTTGCCAACCACTGCACCACTCTTTGTTTCTTCCCAAATGCTTCCGACCGACATTTGTTTAAGAAACCAAATTTGTGGCAAACTTCTGCTGTGATTATCTTTTCATTTTCCAGCCAATCGAGCGCTGCAGTTTGCCCGCTGCGTAGTACAGAATTCACGGCTTTTTCATTCATTTCAACAAATACTGTACCAATAACTCCTCTTTTCTTCAACCAGTTTAACATAGACACGCTACTTATGGACAACGCAGAAAACAAAATGCAGTTATCATGCAAACAGCAATCTTCTAAAGTCGCTGCGCCTTGTTCTTCGATCCATTCAAGCACTTCAGTATGCCCATATAGTCCAGCTTGCCAAATAGCCCAGCGATTATTTGCGCGGCAATCTTCTGGTGTAGTCACACCTTTTTTGGTCAGCCACTTCAGCACTTCTACGTATCCTTTCATTGCTGCCCACCGCAGCGCCATGTTCTTGCATAGTCGGCATATTTCCGGCGTAATCGCTCCAAGTTCGTCAAGCCATTCAAGCACATTTACGTGCCCGTGCATGGCTGCGCACAAGAATGCGTGATTGTCGCCCTCGCCACAGTCTTTAGCGGTAACTCCTTGTTGCTGCGCCCACTTTAAGGTCTGCATATGACCTATTGACGCCGCATGGCACACTATGCCGCTGCATTTTTCCGGCGGCAAATTTTTCTCTGAAAACAACCAGTTGAACACTTCAGACCGGTCTATGTACGGCGCTTCGCACAACGCCCTGATTACCATTTTTTCAACATCAGTTTCATCAATTTTATTATAAAATTGTATTACCTGCAACCATTTCTTTACGTTTGCGGGAAGGTTTTTTGCGGTCATAATAAAATTCATCTTTCAATTTATTGGCAAACGTAAAAAATAAAGCACAGAAACTATATCCAATAATATTCGTCAACGATTAAATCCCACAACTCCGGAAACAACCGCGGCCTGCACCGGTTCCGCCGTTCCGCCAAAACGAGACACAGAACTTTGGCGCACATCAGTTGTCTGCGCTTCCCCAGCATCCGGTGCCAGTCGCATGTTCTCCGGCAAGTTACAAAGTCGCTCAGCGGCAACCGGAGCGCCAACCATTCGATCGTCGGTGTTTTATTTTCCTTACTCGCTGTGTCCAACAAACCGAATTTCCTGCAATACGCCACAGTCGCTTCCCCTTTTTCCTCTAACCAGTCCAGCACATCGGGATGACCTTGGTGCGCCGCCACCCTCAGCGGATAGTTTATTGATTGGCTGAAAACTTCTGGCGGCAGTTTTCCTCTGTTAGCCACCCAATTCAACACATGAACATGGCCGCCCACCGCCGCTCCTCTAACAACTTCCGGCAGCACATGTTTATAATCTGTTTGCACCACTTCTCCACGCTGCACAATTAAGTCTAGCCCAGCTGTGCGCCCATTCATCGCCACACAACAAAGAACCTCGCCAACTATCTCTTTGCACACAGTCGCAATGCAGATCTCCGGAATTTTTGAAATCCTCTGCAACAGCCATTCCACCACAACTTGGTGCCCGCCCCCCGCCGCATTTTTTAGCGGACTGTCGTTGTCTACTCGGCAATCAATCGGCGTGGCGGCGCCTTGCGCCGCAATCCATCGCAACACTTCCAGAAATCCTTCGTTTGCCGCTTTTCGGAGTGCATAACTCTTTTCCGCCCGGCATTTTTCCGGAGTGATTGCCCCCTGTTTCGTTAGCCAGTGCAACACGTCTGTGTAATTTTGGGAAACCGCCAACCGCATGAGGTACATATCGGCGAAGCAACAAAGCTCTTTTGTCACTAGTTTCTGAATTGCTAACCACTCAAGTACATTGACGTGCTCGTACTCCACGGCATAAACCAAACACTGCTCAATCCACCCCTTTGACAATTTTTTAAATGGCATTCCGTGCTGTAAAAGCAACGAAAACATTTCGACATTTCCATTGCTGGCCGCAACCGACAATATGCCGCAGCATTTTTCAAAGTTCGAGCTCTTTCTCGGATCAAATTGCTTTGTTTCCAGCAGCCACTCAAACACCTCGTTTTCGCCGTCATAACCAATTGCCATGACTTGACTAGCCGGATCTTGCCCTGCATTCTTTTGTTGCCATGTTTTGACAGCTTCCGGTAGATAGTAGTCCGACATGATGCTAAAAAACAAATCAATTTGTGCTTCTATATTTTTTCAGCGCACCACATCGGCACCACCTCAAAACTTTTTATTTTCCAACCACTGTTGCTCCTTTCATATATCATTTAGTTGATGTCTTCCGCAAAGAAACCGAATCCGCGAGAAATCATAGTGCCGGAAATTGTCGTTGCCGCTGGATCGGGCAAATCTCTGCGCGCCAAACGCCGCGAAAACGCCTGGCATGAAACTGAAAAAATTGAGCGTCAGGCCGCCGAAGCTCGGCGACGCGCTGACGAAGCCAAGCAAAAAGCAAAAGAACTTGCTGCCGAAGCCCGCGTGCTAGAAAAACAAGCGCAGCGCTCCCGCACAAAGTCAAACAAAATAAAGAGCGATATGCCCTGGGATTAGCGGCCCAGCAGTGACAAATAACTATTTGAATCGCGATTTATATTACGATGGCGGACCACTCAACTGTGCAAAAAACCATACGGCGGATAGCTGCCAACCGTGGATTCTCGGACGAAGGCACCATCCGCAAATATCTAAAAGATAAAATTTCCTACCGCAGAGCCATTGAACAAAACTTGCGGTTCGATTGCGCCCATTTTGCTGGCGCAATCCACGCCATATTCACAAACCAATTAGACAGAGAAATCGTCATCGCCTCTGACGCCATCTGGAACTTAAAATACAGGAAAAAGACAAAGACTTTCGGAACTGGCCCGCAAGACCAGTGGGAACTTTTCAACCTTTGTATCCTTGATGATAAGCTTGCTAATGACATACGAGAATACTCCCACTGTGTCTCGCAATGGGTCATTGGCCCGGCCAAGTATTCGCAGGACAGCATCTTCTACGGGTTTACTGAAGAAGGGCTGAAGGAAATGCAGTTGGTTGAGTGGACCGAGTTCTTGATAACGAGCGTGAAGAACGATGTGCAGAAGTATTGCGCGCACATCTCGGCATCGGGGGATCTCTCGGTCGCGGCTCAGCAAGGCCTTGCGCGGTGTTTGTGGTTTGTGTTTTCTGCCAGCCCCTGGGCTATCAGCGACGGAGAAAAACTTGTCCCGATTGCAAAAAATCCTGCCAAACTCCCGAGCGCGACAGCTGAGGACTGCAAGCTAATTCCGCAGCCAGCTGTTAATGGGCGCATAGAAATGCTCGAATGGCTGCCATCCCGCATGTCGGAAATGTCACTGCCAAAAAAAGAACCCGAGACGCCTAAAGAACGGGCACGGCGCTTGGCCCTGCTGAAAAACGTTATGTTTTCAAAATAATCGCATACCGCCTCGCTACTAATCTAGTTTCTCTCTTTTTTCCGTTGCCACCGCAAACCCTTGGGCTGCGGCACACACCTGCATAGCCCGGCAGTGGTCTCTCCAGTTGCGGCGCGGTCCCACCATGGCCACATAGTCGCGCCGGACCGCAGTGTCCGACCGCACGCGCAAAATACGGGACAATATTTGATAGAGCTGCGTTTTGCGCGTGGTTGTGAAGACCGCCGCCGTAAATCGGTCCATTGAAATCCCCACTGCTGAGTAGCTGTACGTGGTTACTATTACTCGTGCTCCGCGCAGCGCACGGGTGGCGTCGCCGCCAGCGGTACCCCCCATCATTTCCGCCACTTCCGGCGCCACTGCTCCCGCCCCGCGCAGCGCTTCGGCGTACGCCGCGACGGCTTCACGGTGTTCCGCAAAAACGATTACATTGTGTTCCGCCGGCGGCGCCCCGGCAGGTCCGCGGCCTTCGCGCAAATCTTCGGCCTCATGCCGGTCCAGCAACTGCTGCACTTCATGCGCCACCGCCGCCACCCACGCCGGCCAGCGGTGGAGCTCCTGCTGCGCTTCCGAGTGCGACATCCCTTGTATTTGCCGCGCTAACTGCGGATCTCTCACATCGATTACGCGCAGCGCCCCGTAAAACTCCACGTCCATTGCCTCAAACCCCGGCAGCGTTCGCGCCTTCAGCGGCTCGCCTAAGTGCCATTTCGCCACTGGGTCCATTTCGTCCGCCCGCTCTTCAGTGGTTGCGCTGAGCCCCAGCACCCGCGCAGCCGTCTGCCGCTCCAGCACTTGCCGCCAGTTTTGCGCGCACATCATGTGCGCCTCATCAATCAGCACCAGTGCGTACTGACTCCAGTCAGTCTCTTTCAGCGCTAGCGCCGGCGACATGATGACGACTGTTTTTTCCCTGAGCGCCGCCCGTTCCTCCGGCGGCACAGCGCCCGCCATTGCCGCAGCCACTCCCGGGATGTGGTCCTCGAACGCGCGCAGCCACTGCTCACAGATTTGCGCACGCGGCGCCACTACGGCGCACCGCCCGCCCACCTGCCGCGCCACTTCGACGCCAACGAGGGTTTTGCCCCGGCCCGCCGGCAAATTCAAGTACCCCATTCCGGCCCCCACCGCCACGCGCTGCGGCGAGAAAAAACTCCGCATAACTGCTTCGGCGCAAGCAATCTGATAGTCAAACAGCACCACAGCGCCCGCAGGAAACGGTACCGCTAACCGTTCCCGCATTTCAGCCGTTTGATCCGCAGCCATTACATTGGCGCATTTGCCCGGCAGCGCTTCGGCCAACCTTCGCGGCAGCAGCAGCCAGTCCGTTCCGTCCACTTCGACTTCACTGTACCCTTTCGCAACTAAATCGGGGCCTTTGTACATTTTCTTCCGCACCGTAAGTAGCGCTTTTAATTTCCGCACAGAAATACCCAGCAATTCATCAGTCCGCGCCGCCGGAACGCACAGGCGCCCGCACGACCCCACCACCGCCTCCATTATACAACGGCTCTAAAAGAAACATTTATTGCGCGCTGTCTGCAGCGGTTGCGCAACGTCGAACTGTATTGAATTCGCTTTTATATAAACATGGCGTTCCAGCACACTGGAAATCGCGACTGGGGCCGCGACATTATCAGCGCCGAGCGCTGCACCGTTATTTGCGAATGCATCGAGCGCGGCGGAACCCCCGACGACATCCGCAACTATTTGCGCGACACGCCAAAAGTAATCGCCGACGCGGTGGAACACCAATTGCTACAAATGGCAATGTTCTATGAAAATATTGCGTTTGTCGCGTATTTCGCTCGTGTTGTACCTCCTCAGCTGCTAACAACAGTACCGCACCAGCATAATCTGCTACTTGACTTGGCCGTTAGACAACGCGCCAGCCCCAAAGTTCTCGACTGTTTGTCCCAAATCGAACCAATTGCCGACCCTGCGCGAATGTTCATCACGTGCGCTACCCTCCACAATCTTCAAGCCCTTGACTGGCTTATTGAGCGCATGAAGTCGCCGCCGATTGACCGTGTTGTGCTGCGCACGATGCTGGGGCAGTCCTTCAGTTTGCCCGAATACAAATGGCTTATGGCGCACGGGCTCGCAGCTAGCGATTTTGACGCGGCATCTCTGTTTATGACCGCGGTTCATTTCCAGCAGCGGGACATCGTAGAGTGGATAAAAGATGCGCTCGCGTACGAGCCCGACTGTTCGGACAACAACACAGTGGTTTCTCTTCTGCGCAGGAACGGCCTTCCTTGGTTGCTAACACGTTTCACTGTTCCGGAGTTGTTTGCGGTGAACGCTGTGCTTTGCGCAACCGCTGTGCTCAAAAACGGCAACCCGGAACTACTTTCTCAACTTCCCGCTGAATGGGCTTCTCATTTCAACAACGATAGTGCGTACGTTGCCGCCGTTTTCAATGGCGACTACATCGACACTGTCGTCGACATCGCTGTGCTCGATTTCATTGCGGAGTCTTTTCCGGAAATAAACTTCCCCGCAGAATTGTACAGACAGTTGCCGTCACGCACGCCGGTGCGCGCGCTTGACTGGTTCCATCGCCGCGCTCCTTTTGACCGTGCCGTAATAGATGCCCTCGTTCATCGTGCAGCGTTGTGGAGCAAGACAGAATGGCTTAATTATTTCACCACGTTGATTCCTGACCCTTTGTACTGGCGGGGAATCGCCCAAACGATGGCCCAGGCCACTCCAGGCCCCATGTCTTTAGGGTTTACACAAATTGAAACAGTTGTGTGGTTTGAAACTTATTGCGCACGCCGCGGAGTGGTGTGTTTCGAAAAATTGCCTGACCCCGCGACTTTATTGTGGAATATAACCACCGAAATTGGTTACGCGAATTCTCTGGCCGGCGCGCGCGTGCGCCAAGTTTTCGACCGGCTGTCAACGCCAGAGTTTATGCAGATGATTGCTCTGCCTGATGTCCGCCGATGGCCGGCGCACCGCGCAAATGTACTCCGCCTGTGGTGGCAGCACCAGCGCGCGAAAATGGGTTTGCTCATTATGGCTTCGCGGCGTCAGCGTGCGGCGCCCCGTCTTCCCGCCGAACTATGGCATTGGATTGCGGCCGAATTCTTGGCCGGAACCGCCGTTTAATTGCGCAAAAAGAAACATTCTTTTTTACTCGTCCTCGTCGTCTTCGTCGTCGTTGTCTGCAGCCGCTGCTGCGGCGCCGTCTTCGCCGTCCTCGCTGTCGTCTTCGCCGTCCTCGCTGTCCTCGTTGTCTGCAGCGGCAGCAGCTGCACGCGGTCCACGGCGCAGCTTTGTCGCCAACGGCGCTACCACCTTTGGCAGCGGCAAGTCTTCTTCTGTTTCGTCGTCGGTTTCGATGTCGTCGACTGCGGCTGCTGGCGCAACATCTGCGCTATCAAAGTCCGTCTCCAAAACCGGATTTTGTTCAGGAGGAAACAATGTTCCATTTTTCGCCGCCACCACACACTCCTGCCGCCGCACTTTCAGCGCTTGCAGCCGCTGGTACACTGGGTCGCTTTCATCCGGTTCGGTGCCCCGTTCCGCCCACAGCGCACTCACACACACATACTCTTCCATGAGTTTCTGCATGTACTGCCGCTCATCTTCCCGCAACATAAACACCGTCTCTGGCGTGGTCTTTGCTGTCAGCTCATTAATTTTGTCTAGTTGCCCCGAAGTGAACGTGCGGACTGCTTGCCGTCCTTCGACGTCGAGCGCCCCCGGCGCATGCTTGATTGTGTTCCACTTTTCGAGCGCCTTCTTGCAGCACCCCTGGCACAACCGGTAGTGCGGCGTGATGGCGAACCCCCGCTGCCGGTATTTGAGCACCCGCATTGCGGTGCGGTTGCTTTCTGGCGCGAAAATCTCGCACACCGGGCAAATCGTCATGTAGTTGCAAGCGAAGTCTTCTTCCAGCGTGATGTCCAGCAGTCCGCTGCGCCCCACCATCCACGCTTTGCAGCACGGCACATCGAAAGTGCGCACCAACTCTTCTGGCGTCCCGTTCTCCTTCAGTTCGATGACGTCCACGTTCCAGTCGGCGCTCTTGTACTTGGTGACGAAACTGTGGTCGTTCTTGGTGTACGGGGCGCCCAACGATTTGGCCCACTGTTCAACGACGTTCTCAGCCCGCGCCCGCGCTTCCGCTCCCTGCGCCCACAAGTCCAGATCGCCCTTGCCCCAGTACTTTGCCCGCGCTGCCACCACGTCTGGCGGCAGCACAATCTTGGTGACCGCGCCGCCGGCGACGAAAACTTCGCCCCACTTCAGTTGCGGCAGCAAAGTGCCGAAGATTCCGCTCTGCGCCATAGTTCGTGTTGTTTGCAACCGGACGCAGTTGTTCACTCCGTTCATCACTGCGTGCAGATTGACTTTGCCGCACGAAGTGTGCCACACTTGCGGACCCGCTTGCGTCTCTTCTCCCGCCGCCATAGTTGCAGCCAACATGTCGTTGACGAACTGATCGCCCGTTCGCTCCATAATTTCGAGCAAAGCGTCGGTTGCGATAGTTGGTCCGCAGTTGCGGAATGCGTCGCGGACGTCGGTAAACCGCTGCACCCGTCCGTTGCGCTTCGCCTCAAAGGGAGCAGAAGTAGTGGGGGCCGCCATCTTATATAGAAACTCGATTCAAATGCTCGCGGCGTCCTGTATGCCCGGCGCCGGCCGCGAAAGGAGGCCTTTTACTGCCGCCGAATGGGGTGCGGCCGCCCGGGCGGCATACCAGCTCGCCGCCGACTACTCTGTGCCGCTGGCCGGTTTGCAGATCTTCACCACGGGCCCCGCCAGTTATCAGCCACTATTCGCCGACGCCACCGTTTTCGCCGCTCTCCGCGCTGTCTCCGCCGAAATGCGCCCGCGCGGCCGGTTCCTTGTGCATGGGCATTATCTCACTGCAACTGTGTGGGACCTTGGCCGCGCCGCCGGCGGCCCCTTGTCGGGCACTCGCCTCCGCGCTGCCCCCCGCGACCAACTGACGCCGGGACAACGTATCGTTTCCGGCGCTCGCCAGCATTTAGCGGGACAACTGCACGCCGCCACCGGTTTTGCCGCCGAAGGCGTTGTCGTCCACCTTCCGTCGCTGCCCCCGACGCCGTTAGTGGAGTGCGTTAGCGACGTAGTTGCCCGGTGCCGTGACTTTGGCCGCAGTGCAGCGCCTCCCCGGCTGTGGCTCGAAACTGCCGCCGAACTGCCGCGCACTGAGTGGGGGTACTCCA
>Ga0315901_10008819_pt1 | contig 11676 bp, 9 predicted proteins | sample LakEriMetagenome_10_FD_203761 | JGI IMG/M metagenome (GOLD analysis project Ga0315901, IMG submission 203761) | Freshwater fungal communities from buoy surface, Lake Erie, Ohio, United States - Buoy 2 MA116 | ecosystem: Environmental > Aquatic > Freshwater > Lake | place: USA: Lake Erie, Ohio...
ACGAGTACAGCGGCAATGGAGGGCTCAATCGGGGTTTTATTGGTCTGGGCCGCACCCTTTGGCAGAGCAACGATACGCTTGGCAAAGGCACCAAGGTGAGCTTTGGGGCCAATTTCAACTACCTGTTCGGCACCATCGAAGAGGGGCGTAAGGCCTACTACCCGACCGGTCTGGGATACTACAACACCAAGGTGGTATCCGAGCTCAATGTGTATGACCCCATGGTCGGTGTAGGACTTCAATGGACGGGCGACCTGCTGGGGAAGTTGCGCATGCAACAGCGGCGCGATGCCCGTCGGAAGCACTTGACCGCGGTCGATGAGCGCAAGGACCAGGAATGGCTGGACCAAGGGAAGGACCCCGGCAAGCGCAAGGTTGTCCGTATGCCAAAGGCGGAGGCTGAAGCATGGCGCTTCCGGTTCGGGTTCACGGCCGACCTGCCCACCAACCTCAGGGCCAACTACGACCTCTCGGCCACCAATTTCGTTTACACCAACGCTGGTGCCGAGGCCACGGTGGATACGGCTTTCCTTGTTGCCGGTTCCGTGGGCGAGGTACACCTTCCATTACAAGCGGGTGTTGGTCTCACAGTGTTCAATTCACGCTGGACCATGACCGCTGAGTACCGTGTGCGCGATTGGTCCGAGCTGCGTGTGAACGTGGAGGGCTACGACCAGCGCTCCACGTTGCGCACCAGCAGCACCACGGCCTTGGGTTTCTCCTTCCGGCCGGCCGGCGATGGCAATGGTTCGTTCGGCGAACGCATTATTTACCGCGCCGGGGTGCGTTACACGGATGATTACCTCGTGGTGGCCGGTGCGCCGCTCAGCGAGTTCGGCATGTCCTTTGGCTTTTCACTGCCGGTCATGATGAACACCACGCGTTCCCGGATCAACTTCGGCACGGAACTTGGCGAACGGGGTACAGGCACCAACGGCAATGTGCGCGAACGCTTCGCCGCAGTGTTCATCGGCATCAGCATTACGCCGGACCTCAGAGAGCAATGGTTCAAGAAACGACGGATCGAATGAAAACCCTGAAGCACACCCTCACGATCACAGTGGCCGCACTGGCCATCGGTGCCGCGCAGGCACAGAGCAAGTACGGCGCTACCAAGGAGGATAGCGTCACTTGCGTACAGAACCTGTCCATGTACCAGGAGTTCATGAAACAGGGCGCCTACACCGATGCCTACAACCCGTGGAAGGAGGTGGTCCGCGTTTGCCCCACCTCCAGTAAGGGTGTATACCAGAACGGGGTGAAGCTCATGGCCGAGTTCATCAGTAAGGAGAAGGATGCCGCCCGGAAGGCCCGGCTGATCGATTCGCTCTATCTCGTTTACGACCTGCGCATCACCCATTTCGGCGAACAGGCCTTCGTGCTGGGCCGCAAAGGGGTGGATATGCTGATCTACAGCCCCGACAAGTGCCAGGAAGCCTTCGATGTGTTGAAGCAGAGCGTTGACCTGGGCGGCGTGAAGAGCGAGGCCGGTACGCTGAGCGGGTACTACCAGGCGTTGAACTGCCTGTACAACAAAGGTGTTGCCACCAAGGACCAAATGCTCGCGGATTACGTGACCATCATGGGCCACATCGAGGCCAACCTGGCCAAGGAAGGGCTGAAGGAATCTGATAAGGAGTACTTCACCAAGGCCCGCGACCAGGTGAATGGTCTTTTCTTCAAGGTGGCGGAGTGTGGTGACATTGGCCGTATCGTGGGTGACCTGATCCAGGCCAAGCCCGACGACATGGATATGAAAGTGCGCCTGTTGAAGGTGCTGAACGGCAAGGACTGCACGGAAGAAAAGGTGTACCGTACACTGGCCGAGGACGTGCACCGCGCCAGTCCCACCAGTGAAAGCGCATACAGCCTGGGCATGTATCTGGCCAAACAGAACGACATGTCGGGTGCGCTCAAGTACATGAAGGAGGCCGTTGACCTGTGCAGTGGATGTAGCGATAAAGTGAAGTATCTGCTGAAGGCCGGCCAGGTGGCCAGCGCCAGCGGGAACCACTCGCAGGCGCGCAGCTATGCCAACCAGATCCTCCAGCTCGAGCCCAAGAACGGTGAGGCCCTGATCCTGATCGGTAACGCCGTGGCCGCCCAGGCCGGTGGTTGCGAGGAACCCGAAAAGTGGGGCGCCTACTGGCTGGCCTACGACTATTACCAGCGCGCCAAGAGCCTGGATCCCAGCGTGGCCGACAAGGCCGGGGACCGCATGGCTTCCGCCGCCGCACGTTTCCCCACGCAGAACGAGGCCTTTTTCCATCAGCTCACCGATGGCAAGTCCTACCAAGTGGCCTGCGGTGGCCTGAACGAGAGCACCACGGTCCGCACGCGCAAATAAGCAGCATGGTCCACGCTCATCGAGCGATCCTCATCGGCATTCCCGTCCTGGTGGCGGGAATGTTCGTTTCGTGCAGCAACGACCTGGACAAGGTGGCCGCCATTGAACTGGAAGCCGACTCGCCGGACCGCGTGACCAGTCAGGCCGAGTATCTCTACACCGATTCAGGCCGCGTGCGCAACCGGTTGCGTGCCGGCCGTATCGCCGAGTGGATCAACGAGCCGAAGCGCACCGAGATCTCCGAGGGCCTGGAGGTGGTGTTCTTTGATGCCGAAGGCAGGCCGGGTAGCACGCTCACCGCCCGACGTGGCCTGATCCTTCCCGGTCAGAAACGCATGGAGGCCTACGAGAACGTGGTCTTCGTGAACGACAAGGGCGAGCGGCTGGAGACCGAGCAGATCACGTGGGACCAGGACAGCGCGCGCGTGCGCACCGACAAGCCCGTTCGGATCCGTAGGGGCGAGGACATCATCCACGGCAATGGGTTGGACGCCACCGAGGACTTCAGCCGATACACCATCCGCAACATCACCGGCATCCTTTATTTGCCGGCGGATGATACCTTGGTCCTCGATGCGCAAGCTCGGTAAGTTCATGGAGCATTTTTGGCTGGCCGTGGCCATTGGCACTGCCGTCGCAGCCATCTGGGTCATAGCCACCGAGGGCTTCGCAGAGGGTCGCCAGTGGCTCATCTTCCCGGCCGTGGCACTGGCCATGTTCTGGTTCAGGCGGTTCACCCGTGCCAAACTGGAGGCCATGGAGGACCGCCAGAAGGGTCGCTGAGAGGGCCGATCCTATCTTCGCCTACCCGCTCACACTGAGTCCCGTCGTGTCCCTTACTCCCGCTGACCTTTTCCTGATCCTGGTGTCCATCGCCGTGTCCGCCCTATGTTCCGGGCTGGAGATCGCGTTCGTCACCACCAACAAGCTCTTTGTGGAGCTCGAAAAAAAGCGGGGTGCCATTTGGGCGCGTATCGTGGGCAGGCTCTTACAGCGTCCCGGACGTGTTATCGGTGCCTTGCTCGTGGGGAACAACATCGCACTCGTGGTCTATGGTCTGGTCATGGCCAAAGTGCTGGAGCCCTGGCTGCGCACCTTGGGGTTGGGTGAGGCCGCCGTACTGGCGAGCCAGACCGTGATGAGCACCCTGTTGATCCTGGTGGTGGCCGAGTTCCTTCCCAAAGCCCTGTTCCGGATCGATCCGAACCGGACGCTCAGCGTGTTCGCACTGCCCTTGATGGTCCTGTATGTGCTCCTTTGGTTGCCCATGATGCTGATGACCGGCATCAGTGAATTGGTGCTCCGGCTCTTCGGGGTGCAGGCCAGGCCCGGTCAGGTGGTCTTTGGGCGCATCGATCTGGATGAGTTCCTCAAGGAGGTGAGCACCAGCCATCCCCGGGAGAAAAGCCTCGATGCAGAGGTGGAATACTTTCGCAATACGCTGGAGCTCAGTAGTATAAAGGTTCGCGAACTGATGATTCCCCGCGCCGAGGTGGAGGCCATCGACGTGGAAGAGAACGTGGAGATGTTGCATAAACGGTTCATTGAGACAGGCCTGAGCAAGCTGCTCGTGTACAAGGACAGTATCGACAATGTGATCGGCTATGTGCATGGTTACGAACTGTTCCGACATCCCAAGAGCATCCGCGCCGTCATGCGTCCCGTGAACTTCATACCGGGTACCATGCCTGCTGACGATGTGCTCCAGCTCTTTATCAAGCAGCGCAACCACGTGGCCGTGGTGGTGGACGAGTTCGGTGGTACGGCCGGCATTGTCACCATGGAGGACATCGTGGAGACCATCGTGGGCGATATCGAGGATGAGCACGATACGCCTGAGGAGGTGGAGGAGAAGATCGGGGATGGTGAATATGTGTTCAGCGCCCGCCTGGAGGTGTCCCATTTGCGCGAAAAGCACGCTCTGGCGCTCCCGGAGGGCGAAGAGTACGATACCCTGGCCGGCTACCTGTTGCACGCCACCGGCGATCTTCCCGAACAGGGGCAGGTGATCGATCTGCCACCCTTCAGGTTCACCATTGCCCAAGTGGAAGGCAGCCGGATCGACCTGGTCCGGCTGGAGGTCATCGACCCGGCCGGAGGCTACCTGCAATAGGTCCTGAGGGTCAACAACATGAGAGACCCTGCGCCGTGTGGGGCCGGATCCTATATTTGCACCCCTATTCTAAGAAGGTCATGGCAGTCATTGGAAAGATCCGCGAACGTAGCGGCCTGTTGATCGGCATCGTTGGCGGAGCATTGGTGCTCTTCATTCTCGGCGAGCTCCTGAGCAACCGTACCATGGGCCGCAAGGACCAGGCCTTGGGCACCGTTGGTGACTCCGAGATCGGCGTGGTGGCGTTCGAGCAGCGCGTGAACGATGAGGTGGAGAGCTACCGCAACGACTTCGGTCAAACGGTCACCGCACAGATGACCGAGCAAGTGCGCAACAGCGTCTGGAACGAGATCGTGAAGGAGAAAGTGATGATGGGCCAGGTGCTCGATGCCGGGTTCAGCCTCAGTACTGGTGAATACGACGACATCCGTTTCGGCGACAACGTCATGCCGGACTTTCGCAGCCAACCCAACTTCCAGGGTCCCGATGGCCAGCCGGACAAGGCGCGCTTGAAGCAATACTTCAGCGATGTGCAGGTGAACGCACCGGTGTATCACCAGATCCAGAAGCGTCGCATCCAGGAGAACCGTCTCTACGCCAAGTACAACACCCTTGTGAAGAAAAGCGTGTTCGTGAACAGCGCCCAGGCCAAGGACGAGTTTGCCGCCAAGAGCGCACGGGCCACGTTCAGCTTCGTGGCTAAGCGGTATGACAGTGAGCCTGATAGTCTCTATGCGGTGAGCGATAAGGACCTGCGTCGATTCTACGACCAGCACAAGAACGACAAGAAGTACCAGCAGAAACCTTCGCGCCGTTTCGAATATGTGCTGTTCGCCGTGACGCCCAGTGAAGCGGACCAGGTATTGGGCCGTAAGGAACTGGATGGTATCAAGGCGGCGTTCGAGACCACGACCGACGACTCGAGCTTCGTGGTGACGAACAGCGAAACGCGTTCGTACGCCAAAGTGCCTTACACCGAGGGCACCGCCGACAAACTGAATGACTCCTTGATCGTGAACGCTGCCGTGGGCGCCGTGGTGGGGCCTTACCTCGAAGGCCAGCGCTGGAAGTTGGTGAAAGTGAAGGAACTGGCGGACGTGCCCGAGGCCCGTGTGCGCCACATCCTGCTCAGCACCCAACAGGGCAAGAGCGAGGATGAGCAAAAGCAACGCGCGGATAGCCTCCTCGCTGTGGTGAAGAAGGACAAGAGCAAGTTCGGTGACATGGTGACCAAGTTCAGCGATGACCCCGGAAGCACCGGCAATGGTGGTGTGTACGAATGGTTCGACAAGACCCGCATGGTGCCCGAGTTCACCGCGGCGAGCTTCGATCAGAAAGTGGGTGCCACCACCATCTGCAAGACCAGCTATGGCTTCCATATCGTGGAGGTGCTGGGTCAGCGTACGCGTCAGGAACGCCGGATCGTCACCATCGAGCGCACGGTGAAGCCCACCCCTGCCACCTTCAAGGAGGCTTACAAGAAGGCGAACGACTTCTCGTTGAGAAACAAGACCGCTGAGGCCATGAAGGCCGCGGCTGAGGAAATGGGGCTCACCCTGACCCCGGTCGAGGAGTTCCGGCCTGATGCCCGCTTCATTCCGGGCCTGCAGGAGCCGAACACCACCATCAGCTGGGTGAACCGCGCCGAGGAAGGCGAAGTGAGCGAGCCTCTCGAAGCTGGCGACAACTACGTGGTGGCCATTCTCACCCGTATCCGCGAGGAAGGTGTGCCCGACCTGGAGGATGTGCGTGAGCTCTTCACCAAGGAGGCTGCCAAGGAGAAGAAGGCCGAGGCTTATCTGGCCAAGATGCAGGGCAAAACGGACCTGAACGCACTGGCCACGGAAATGGGCGTGACCGTGCAGAACGCCAACGACGTGGTGTACAACGGGTTCAGCATCCCCGGTGGGTTCAGCGAGTTCGAGGTGATCGGCAAGATCTTCGCCCTGCAGAACGGCCAGACCAGCGTACCGCTGAAAGGCGAGAACGCTGCTTACGTGGTGACCATGAACACGCTGACCCCGGCCCCGGAGGCCGGTGATATGGCCGGTGAAAAGGAGGGCCTGCTGAGCCGTGTGCAGGCACGCGCTGAGAACGGTGTGTTCAATGCCCTGCGCGAAGCCGTGGGCGTAAAGGACAACCGCAGCCTGTACTACTGATCAGCAGTTACCGAACATCATCGAACGCCGGTCCAATGGGCCGGCGTTCGTCGTTCAGGAGCGGTCCAAGAGGACCCAGCGATGCCTTGGTGATGCTCGTTGCTTTCCGATACGCGTGTTCAGTAAATCGCTGAACGGCTGAGTTCATGCGAGCACTTCGCCAATGAACCAAGGAGTCTTCCATAGAGCCTGTTCGGGATCTCCGCATTTGGATACGCTATGGTCTTTGGCGACCCTATTTCGTTGCGGAAGCCGCACGTAGCTTCGGTTATGCTCCGGTTCCGCGCCCCTGCCTACCGACAGGCAGGTCGTCTGGTCGCCAGATCCTCATCGCTCGCTTCAAAAGGAGAGATCCCGAACAGGCCCTTAGCGCAGCTGGCTCAACCGTTCCGCATCGAGCCGGAGCAGGATGCCCAACAGGATGGTGAATCCCATCATGCTGCTGCCGCCATAGCTGAAGAAGGGGAGGGGAATGCCGATCACCGGGGCGAGACCGATGGTCATGCCCACGTTGATCATCAGGTGCAGGAAGAAGATGCTGGCCACGCAATAGGCGTAGATCCGTGTGAACTTCGACCGCTGCCGGTCACTGATCTGGATGATGCGCAGGATCAGCACGGTGAACAGCAGCACGAGGAACGACGTGCCGAGGAAGCCCCATTCCTCGCCCACGGTGCAGAATATGAAATCGGTGCTCTGCATGGGCACGTACTTGAACTTGGTGAGCGTGCCTTCCAGGTAGCCCTTGCCACTGAACCCGCCGCTGCCGATGGCGGTCTGGCTCTGCTTCACGTTGTAGCCCAGCCCCTGGGGGTCCTCCATCTGTCCCAGCATCACCAGGATACGATCGCGTTGGTGGGTGGCCAGCACCTTCTCGAACGCATAATCCACGCTGCCGATGAAGACGGCAGAGCCAACAAGACCGAACAGGATAAGTCCGTAGAGGCGCTTTCGAAGGCGTTTCAGGACCAGGTTGCGCACCACCAGCCAGCCGAGGAAGGCGAACACGGTAATGAGCGTCATGAGGAACTGGTCGCCGCTGAGCTCCGCATCGGTGAACGGCAGGCCGAAGGTGGAATCCTTGACGATCAGTGAAAGCACCGATAGCACGGCCGCAAGGATGGCGAGCAGCAGGATGTTGCCGGAAAGGCCTTCGCGGTAGAGCACCAGGATAAAGGCTCCGGACACCAGGGCGGTACCGGTATCGGGCTGCAGCATGATGAGGGCCACGGGCGCCAGGATGATGATGCCTGCTGTGACCCGTGAGCGCAGGTCGATCAGGGCTTTCAGGCCGGCGAGGTAGCGCGAAAGGGCAAGCGCCGTTGCGAACTTGGCGAACTCGGCGGGCTGAATGCCGAAGCTGCCCACGCCGAACCAGGCCTTGGCACCGTTCACCTCCTTGCCCACCGCGAGCACTGCCACCAGCAGCAGGAGCACAACGGCATAGACCGCGTAGGCCCCCTCGCGGAACAGCTCGCCACGGATCAACAGGATACCCGTACCGAGCGCCAGACTGATGGCCATCCACACGGATTGCTTCCCGTACTCCTTGGACTGGTCGAAGATGCTGGCGTGTTCCGGGTCATAAGCGGCGGAGTAGATATTGGCCCAACCCATGAACATCAGGGCCAGGTAGATCAGCAGGATGGGCCGGTCGAAGTTGGCGGCCACGTTCTCGCGAGCGCTCATCGTCTGCGGGGCTTCTTCACCGGTCTTACGTAGTTCTTCTCTGCCGCGATCAGGTCGGCCTCGAGCATCCGCTTCATAAGGTCGGGTCGAGCGATGCTGTCGGTGAGGTATTGTTCGATCAACAGGCTCGCGATGGGGGCGGCCCAGGTACCGCCGAATCCGGAGTTCTCTACGTACACGGCGATGGCGATCTGTGGGTCGTCCATGGGTGCAAAGGCAATGAACACAGCGTGGTCCTTGCCATGCGGGTTTTCGGCCGTGCCGGTCTTTCCGCACACGGTGATCCCTTCAATGCGCGCCTGTCTGGCGGTGCCACCGGGCTCTTCCACCACGCGCCGCATGCCCTCCTGGATGTAGTCGTACCATTTCGGGTCCACGTCGGTCACGTGCTTTTCCAGATAGCGTGTTTGCACACTGTCGGGATGGCCCACGGCGCGGACCACGTGGGGGTCGTAGTACCAGCCTTTGTTCGCGAATATGGCGGCCAGATTGGCCATCTGGAGCGGAGCGACCAGTACCTCGCCCTGCCCAATGCTGACGCTGTAGATGGTGCTGAACGCCCACCGCTCCTTGCCGTATTTGCGGTCGTAATAGGCCGGTCCGGGAATATTGCCGCCTTTCACCGCCGGCAGGTCGATGCCTGGGCGTTGGCCAAGCCCGAAGGAATGCATCCGGCGTTCCCATTCGCCCAGCCCCAATGCTGCATCCTTGAAGCGGTTCCTGTCCTTGTCCTGCTCCACAATGCGCTTGAACACTTGGTAGAAGTAGGGATTGCAGGAATATTGGATGGCCTGCATGATGTCGTTGGCATGGTGGCCCGGGTGGCAGCCAACGAGACTTTGATTACACGGAAAACCGCTGTTCACATCGATCACTCCTTCATCCAACGCGATCAGCGATTGCACGATCTTGAAGATGGACCCCGGAGGGTACTGGGCCTGCAAGGCGCGATCGAACAGTGGTTTGATGGGGTCGCGTTGCAATACACCGTAGTTGGTATTTCGCACTCGGCCCACGAGCAGTTCGGGGTCATACGTGGGGCTGCTCACGAGGCAGAGGATCTCGCCGGTGCGAGGGTCGATGGCGGCGATGCTTCCTTTCTTGTTCACCATCAACTGCTCGCCCAGACGCTGGATGTCGAGGTCAATACCGGTGAACAGGTCCTTGCCTTCCACGGCAAGGGTGTCGTAGTCGCCTTCCTTGAAGGAGCCCTTGATGTTATTGTGAACGTCGACCAATACATAGCGCACACCGCGACTTCCGCGGAGCACAGGTTCGTAGTACTGTTCGAGCCCACCCACGCCGATCACGTCGCCGGCCTTGTAGTAGGGGTCCTGCTCCACTTTCCGGGCGTTCACTTCGCTGAGGTAGCCGAGCAAGTGCGCTGCAGCGCGCGGAGGGTAGGTGCGGAGAGTCCGGCTTTGCCCGTAGAAGCCGGTGTACTTGTGCAAGTGCACGCTGATGGCCGCGAACTGGTCGGCGGGGATCTGCTTCTCGATCACGCTGGGCTTGTAGCGCGAGTAGGCGGCGGCGTCCTTCAGTCGGGAGCGCAGGTCCTGTTCGTTGATCCCGATGAGCTTGGCGAACGCAGTGGTGTCGAAGGCCTTTACCTCGCGTGGTACCGCCATCAGGTCGTAAACCGGGGTATTGGCCACCAGCAGCCGTTCCTTCCTGTCGTAGATGAACCCCCGCGCCGGATAGTCAGTGATCTTTCGCTCGGCCATGTTGGCCGCGGTGGCCTTCCACTTGTCGTCCACCACCTGGATCCAGAACAGGCGGAGAAGGAACACCACGGCAATGAATAGCACCGAGGCGATGAGCACGTATTTGCGCGACTCGAAGTTCATGCCCGTCCGCGTTCGGCCCGTGTGGTGAGGAACTGGACCAGGATGGCCAAGGCCAGGGTGAACAAGGCACTAAGCAACGCCCTCAGGAAGGTGGAGAGGAAACGGTCCGCACGGAAGACCTCCACGTTGAACAGCCATAGGTGGTGGAGCAGGATGAGCGTGCCTGCGTAGGTGATGAACCACGCGAGGCCCATGCGCGGCACCGTAGGCCGCATGCCATATTCATACCCTTCACGCGGAGCCAGGAGGCGCAGCATGTAGATGCGACCGAACATCATGACGGTACAGGCGCCCATGTGCATGCCTGGCGTACTGCTGAACAGGTCCATCATCAGGCCTGTGGCCCAGCCGATCAGCAGGGTCACCCATTCCGGCAGCTCGAACGGGAGCATCAGGAGGAAAAGCACGTAGAGGTAGGGTACCATGAATCCGTTCAGCACATCCAGGTGATCCAGCACCAGCACCTGCAGCAGAAGCAGCAGCACCAACCGGAGCACGTTCATGAGCACGGTCCCGATCATGGCTGGTCGTGGGCTTGTTGGAGCGAATCGCGTTCAGCACGCATGAGGTCCTTCACCACATAGACAAAGCCGCTCCGTGTCATGTCCTCCGTCAAACGGATGGTGATGGCCTGGTCCTGACGGCCGGGAGGGCTTTCCACTTGGATCACCACGCCCACGTCCACGCCCGGAGGGAAGATCCCGTCGACCCCACGGGTCTCCACCGTATCACCCACTGTGATCCGTGCATGCTTCGGTATGTCGATCACGGAGGCCGTTGTGGGGTCGTTCGTGTCCCAATACAACAGTCCGTAGTGGCCCGATCGGCGCATTTGCACACTGGTCTTCACATCGGGGCTCAGTACACTGATCACCGAAGCGAAGTGGGGGCTTACGTCACGTACCACACCGATGATGCCCGCAGTGCCGATGACGCCCATGTCATCGTGCAGGCCCGAGGTGGAGCCTTTGTCCAGTGTGAGAAAGTTCTTTTGTTTGTGCCAGGTGCTGTTCACCACCTTGGCTGTAAGCACGCTGTACTGTTGGCGACGAATGGTGTCGTTGATCCGCACGAAGATGTCCTCCACTTGCGCATAAGAGCTGGCGTGGCGGTTGCGCCAATTGGCGTTCTCCTCGGCCAACCGGCGGTTCACGGCTTTCAGGTTCGCATAGTCGGTGATCTCCTTGCGCCAGGTGTAGATGGTGCCCACCAACGCGTTGCTGGAATTGATGGCCCTGGCCCGATGATGCGCATTGCCGTTGGCCAGTTGGATGAACGAAAGCACCAGAAGGCCCAGGAACAGCAGCGTGTTCCGGATGCGCTGAAGGAAGCGGAAGAGGTCGCGCATCTCACCGGAGTGGCGAGTGGCGAGTGATGAGTGGCGAGTGGCCCCGTGCTGATACACTCGCCACTCGCCACTCACCACTCATCACTCTCGCATTAAGAACTGGAAGCGGTCGATGTTCTTCAGGGCGATGCCGGTGCCGCGCGCCACGGCCCGCAAGGGGTCTTCGCTCACAT
>Ga0315901_10008825_pt1 | contig 11671 bp, 15 predicted proteins | sample LakEriMetagenome_10_FD_203761 | JGI IMG/M metagenome (GOLD analysis project Ga0315901, IMG submission 203761) | Freshwater fungal communities from buoy surface, Lake Erie, Ohio, United States - Buoy 2 MA116 | ecosystem: Environmental > Aquatic > Freshwater > Lake | place: USA: Lake Erie, Ohio...
GGCGAACAGCATCGATGCTATCATAAAACGCAGAAATGCTCGTGCAGGTATTATGCCGAGCTTGCCCAAAGACTTACCCATACCGAAGCAAAGATTCAATGTACGAAAGAGTGTAGCTAAGCGTTCCCACGTCCGTCTCGCGTCTCGTAAGCGTTCCCACGTCCGTCTCGCTTCCCGTAAGCGTTCTCACGTACGTCTCGCCTACCACAAGTGTAAGTAGAGTAGAGTCTGAAACTTACAGTTAAATAAAAAAATCATAGAATAAATGAGCTATCACAATCTCAACTCTTATTGTTCTCCAAAACCGTACACGGTTGTTGAAAATGTCAAGCCCGTAGCCACCGGTTTGACCTTAAATTACATCCGACAGGACAACACCGTTCTGACCCAGTCTCCGGAAGTGTTTGGCCCCGCTTTTTGGTTCTCGTTTCATACTGGCGCGGCACATCTTCCCGACACATTGAGTCCGATTTCCGCCTCCAGAATACGTTCGTTTATCCGAGGCATCCCAGAGCTTGTTCCCTGCACCGAGTGTTCGGAACACTCAAGAGCCTTTATAGAGGAAAACAAAGCGCGGATAGACAACTTTGCGCGTGGGGATGATGTGTTTAAGTTTTACGTAGACTTCCACAACTACATCAACAGACGATTGAACAAGCCTCTTGTTTCATACGAAAAGGCTTATGAGATGTACAAGGGTGGAAAGAATGTTGTGTTGTTGAAAAAATATTAAATTCCACGGAGGCGGAGAAGTTAGATTTTTTTAAGGTTTAAAAAAATCTAAGGTTTACATTTGGTTTAAACAACGACACCCTCCTCCGCGAACATTCGCAGGGCATCTTTGCCGAAGTGAGCACTGAGCAAGTACATTATTTGTATTATAGTGATTTCCTCAATGTGGGGAATCTCGTGACACAACTGCATAAGACGACCAGGGGTAATGTGAAACCGATTTGAAATGAACCTGACAGCGTCGTTGCCTTTGAGAAACTTGGAGTTGGCTATAAGACTCGGAGTAAAATCTCCTATAAAGTATTTGTTTCTAAGAGCCTTGAAACGCTGATTGATACGTCTATGAGGTTCTCCTTCCATTTGGTCGACCTTATCGATTGCTATTTTGAGCTTTCTGAGGTAGACACCTACAACTCTTTTCAGCTCTTCGGTTGTATTATCGATCTGTTCACCCGACTCGTCTTTGAATCTCATATTAACACGGCTATGGAGACCGCAATGACCATGGTGAACGGCGTTGTTCTTGCAACGCTTACCTGTGGAAACACAATTTGTTTCGCATCTGTTCATTTATTTTAAGATTTTTTTTTACATAAAATAATAAATGGAAAAACTTGACAAGTTTGTAGTTATAAATATTCTCAAACATGCGACGTTTGAGGAAATAGAAAAATTCGCACAGATAAAAAACAAGTTTTACAAAGACGCAGCCAAAGACGCCATTGAAGTGAAGCTTGTCGCCTACCGCCAATTACCCGCACGTTTGTGCGCCAAGTTGGTATTGATTCAAAAGTTTTCTGAACAGCACTCAGATGCCATTGTCCGCATACTCTCCTCTATCAAAGACGGAATGGTTTTGGCACTCACACAAACACAAGAATATGTTCACGGGTACTTGACTTTTTCACAGGCACTCAGAGACCACATCAGAGACCACACTGATGATGAAACTCTTAAATCGGCGCTGTCGCGAAACATGGAATACGTCGAACTCGCTTTCGCCTTTCTCAAGAAAGACCAGCTCTTATCCATCTTACGCAAATACAATTTTGGTCTTTATGTTGAGGGGCTGATTCAGTACAATCTCGATTTCACCAAGACCAACGGTTTTCTGTCGGAGAAGTACAGAGGGATTCCCGTTTGGTACCATAAACTCACCGACAGATTATAAATTACTCGTCTACTCGTTTCTCCAAGTTGAACTCTTCATGACATTTATCTCACTCTGAAAAATGTCATAAGTTAATTAATGATGTCTGGGGCGTCTAAAGTGCATAGGTACACCAGCCTGATAAGCGAATTCACCGTTGTCTACGCGTCTACTCAGACTCTCCGGACTATGAAACACATTTTTCCATTTATTTTTATAAATATCTATAAAAATCTAAAGTTCAAAGAACTACCAAAGGCTATGCGTGTTGACAAATTCGTTTACAGCCTTTATCCGGAAGTTGTTGAAGCGAAGAATCGCGACCTTGCGAAAATAACCACCAAAAAATGCGCAGAGGCGGTTTTAATTGAAAAATTCACACAAGAAGAAACCAATTTTATTATTCGCATGCTAAAGCAGATTGGTCGTATAACTGTTTTAATAGTAGACGACATGTACAAAGAACGCATAGACGAAGACGAAAATTACGAGGAATTGCCTTCTTATCCCTATTTTCGAAAATATTTGAGACCAAAGGTAGTCGAATATATTATGGAAATGGATAAGAAGAACAGGGGGGTAGGGTCAGGAAAGCTCTACACACTTCTCAGAAAAATGGGTGATAACTTCGATTTCGTCGAGCTTGCTTTTATTTTTTTGCAAAGAAACGAGATATTGGAGTTTATTTCTTCATATGAACCTGAGGACTACCAAAGATTCATTTCAAAATTGTTAGTAAAGAATTATGTTTTTACCAAAAACTCCAACGAGTTTTTATCAGACAAAAGGCCTGGTCACGAATTCGAAGTTTGGTTTGAAAAGCTGTTAGACGAGTAGACGAGTCCTTTAATCACTCGTTTCCCCCGGTTTCCTCGACCGGTCGTTGTTGAAAAAGTTTTGGGTCCCAAACCTTTGCGACATCCACGTAATCCCGATAATGTTCGGTACAGCACGGCAACACTTGAGACTTTTCGCACCAGTAAAAGCTGGGCTTTCGACACAACCTGGTATCGTCGGCGGCAAGTCCAACTCCGTCGTAAAGAACAAACCGGCACTCCCTCGAGAAACGGTGTGTGCCCGATGGCGACAGGCAACTTGCGCGAAAACCAGAAAAGGGAAGTGAATTCATCTTGAAATAACCAAAACTGAAAAGATTTAGAAAAAAAATCAATTATAACAATCACTCTCACATTTTGATTTAAATAAGATAAATCAAAATCTAAATGACGAACCAGACCTTTCGTGTGATTTCCAGTTTTGTTAATGATTTGGGAGAAGTGTTTGCGGATGAGGTACACTCACTTGCACTCTACGAGCGTCTCCTAAACAAGACCACCGCCGCACACACAGAAGCGATTGAGAAGCACATAAACTCTTTCAAGACATTCTTGACCGAAAACGAAGACAATATTGTGAATAAGACGACCCCGTTTACCAACATCATCTCCTACTCCCCCAAGGTGTTTATCGATATGAACGTGATTATGGGCCTAAAGATGGATGATGAGACTCGAGACACGATTTGGCGTCATCTATTGACTCTTTCGGCGATTGTAGGAAACAGTGTAAAGTCTCGAGATGTCTTGAAGGAGAGGGCAAAGGAGAATTCTGCCATTGTACCGGCATCACCTCCGGCGATGAAGTTTGATGGCGAAGGCGAGGAGGAGGATTTTCTCAACAACATTATCTCAAAGGTTGAGGGACAGGTCAATCCAAACGTTTCAGACCCTCAGGAGGCAATTGGGTCGCTTATGAACTCTAACCTCATTCCAGAGCTTGTAACGAGTTTGAACAGCGGGATTTCTTCTGGGAAGCTCGACTTGACTAAGATGCTTTCATCGGTACAGAAGATGGTTGGTAACATCTCGGGTGAGGCAGACGGAGACCCCAACCTTGCAAATGCGATGGGTATGCTCAACAACATGATGGGTATGATGGGAACAAAGTGAACGAAAATGAGCCTATTTGATAAGTAAAAATATATTTTTACTTATTCATAAATGAACCAATTACTTGTAGCTTTTGCGTTGACTTTTGTGTTAATATGTATGCTTTTATACTTCTGTATCAAGGCGAACAGAGAACCTGTTATCCCCAAAACTATATGGCAGACATATAAGAGTTCTAAACTACCAAAGAAAGCTATAGAATGTCAAGCGTCTTGGAAAAACCAAAAAGATTATTCTTATAATTTTATGGATGACAATGAAATTGACGAGTTTATGAGAAAAAATTTTTCAAATGAAATCGTAGAAGTTTTCAACAGCCTCCCTCTGGGTGTTATGAAAGCAGATATGTGGAGATATTGTGTCTTATTTGTGTACGGAGGTGTGTATTCAGATATCGATTCGTTAAGCATAAGGCCCATAGAAGAATGGGGTATCAACTCTAACAATCGCATCTTGATTGGATTAGAAAATGACACCCATTTCTGTCAATGGACGATAGTTTCGGAACCGAGACATCCGATTCTAAAGAAGGTTATCGAGTTGATAGTAGAAAAGGCTCGGTCGGGTTTTGACACTACATACGAACATTTTGTACACGACTATACGGGTCCTGGAATATGGACCCGTGCGGTCAACGCATCGCTTGGATTTCCTGAAAACGAAAAGGCTTTAAACGTGTACAAAAATCGGCACACGTTCGCCGGCAGCGGGGTGCGTTTAGAAGATGACAAATTTTTTTCAGGTAAGAATGTGAGCAACTTGTATGGTTCTACTCAATTCGGCGATGGTTATATTAGCTGGACAACAGAGCGAGACGCGCTTTTAGCATCATCTTAATTTTAATCAAATCACTCGATAAGAATCACTCGATAAGAACAAAAATGCCGTTGTGGTCGGAAAGCCACTTTTCACCAACCTTGAAATCCCCAACTAAACTTATCTCCCTAACGGTTTGATTAGTGAGAACCTTGTCATAACTTGCAGTTCTTTCACCCTTCCAGAAACGATTTTCGTACCAGGTTGTCAAGTTGCACTGAAACTTGTCCTTGTGCGTTTCATAGTTTGAATCCCCTACCCAAATCCAGTTTTCAGCGTCTTTAACACAGTGTTCAATTTTCTCTACCTGTTTATCCCTTATGTGTTCTTTGTCAACCCCACTCTCGAGATGTGCAGTTGAGATTCGCACACGCTTCCCATCGCTTGTTAAAATGTCGACAAATGTGGCTGCCCTACCCTGAGAAGACACGAGCGGTGTGAAAAATTTGCCGACGACTGAAATCTTCGTCTTTTTCACAAGAATCATCTCTCCGTATGCCCTTCCAGATGTGTTGTTTGCGTAAGGGTTCTCATACACAGATTCATACTCGTCGAGCACGTTTGTTATAACAAGGAACGTCATGTAGAGAACTTCCTGAAGACATACGACGTCGGGTAATAGCGACTTGATGACCCGTCCTATCTCGACGGTTCTCCATTCGAGATTCTTGACGTCTGCGAAGATGTTCCAAGAGATAACAGAAAGCATTTGTTGAAGTAATTATCATTGTAGATTTTTTAAAAAAAAAATCAGTTTTCATAAATGGATGAAGTTTACTGTAATGACTACAACTGGGAAGTATTCTTTAGAATTTCTATGCTAATCGTTCCAAAACTTTTAAAGAATGCGCATCGAAAAGAAAAGATTAGTTTTTGTGTAATCGGAGGAAAAGCGGTAGATGCTCATACAGCCTCTCCCGCTTACTCTGAAAATTATATCGGTTCTCCAGACTGGGACATAGACGTGGCTGATAAGGATAAGAAAAAGTTTGAGACGTATATCAAAACATCGATCGAAGAGGAGTTGCCTTCTGTAAAGATAATTTCGGAAAAAGTCGATAAATTTGGGGAAATCGGCGTACAGTTTGGTATTAGATTTGATAAGTGTATTATTCGTTTTATGGACATTTTCAAAGTCCGCACGATTGAGTATGAGCTAGTCGACGGTATTCCCTACTTGCCCAGAAAGAAGTTGATGATACAGCTTTTTAAGATACTGAGTGACAGACGTGCGAAATATAACGAGGAGTTGAGTGTTGTACCCAAAGACGAAGACGTTGAGGTTGAGGTTGCAAAGGCTGATAACAATTTAATGAATACCAGATCAAAGTTGATGAAAGCTGTCAGGAACCTGACAAATAATGAGGGTGTCGTCGAGAAAATACAGAACTATGCATATGAAATCCAAGACTATGCAAGGATGCGACAAAGTTTAATGGATAGTAAAGAAAAGCTTTTCTTTGATCTGCAAATCCAAAAGAGTCTACAAAAACTCGAAAAAACTAAAAAGAGGCTTCAAACTCTTGCTGAACAAAATAGGGACTATGTATCCGAAGTATGCGGCGACTGTAGTAAGAACATAGGAAAAATCATAGATTCGGTGTCTTGTGATTTAATAAACAGGGAATGCACCCAGCTTGAGATTTAAGCGTGTGTAGGAAGGCGACGGACAAAACAACGAACAATCTCAGCTCGACACATAGGACAGGTGTTTTCAAGTCTTTCGTAACAGGAGAAGCATGCAACGTGCCGACAAGGAAGTGACAGCAGCTCGTCACTCTCCGCGCAGACAGAGCACTTGTCGCTTGGTTCGATGTACAATGGAATGTTTGCAAACGGTGTTGGTCGACTCGGTTGCGGTTGACTCGGTTGACGCCGTTGCATGTTCTCTCGGATACTCAGTGCAAGTATGAAATCCGAGTAGTGAACGCTGCACGCCGGAACAATGACTTCTTCGTCGTTCACCATACTCGCAGACGTGCACGTGTATCCATTAACCCTGTAGCAACACGTGTCCGTGATAAACGAGACCTCGTATGCTTCCTCGGGAAATCGGGAAATGACGTCGGGTATATTCTCCATTTCAAAATACTTTTGTCGGTTTATGTTTTTTGAAAATTTCAATTTCGTTATATTAAGAAAATTTAATATAAACTTTGAACATCTACTTACGGCTGAGAGAGCGACGAATGGCGAGCTTCAGCTTGCGGATAGAGAGCTGAAGCTTACGGCTGTGAGAACGACGAACTGAGAGCTTCAGCTTGCGGCTATGGGAGCGACGAGCAGAGAGGTTGTGAGAGCGACGAGCAGAGAGGTTGTGAGAGCGACGAGCAGAGAGGTTGTGAGAGCGACGAGCAGAGAGGTGGAGCTTACGGCTATGGGAGTGACGAGCGGCCAACACAACAGTGGGAGACTTTCTGCAACTACGTCTCTTGGCACCCACATGGCATACTTTGCCATTCTTAGCACACTTAGCCTCGGCGACCTTGCCGCACTTTCTGACACCCGGGGATCTGGTCTTCTTGACACCCTGAGGCTTACCAGACGTAGCTCTCCTCCACTCGGCGGCAAGCTCCGACATCACAACTGTAGCAGGAGCACCATTCAACTCATCTCTCTTGGAATGAAAATTGTTTTTTATATATTCACGGTAGGAAGTGGACATTTATTTAAATCATTATAAAAGATTTTAATTTTCGTGAATCACACACATTTTTCCGAGTTTGAGAAATTCGATTGAAATACTTTTTTCAGAAACCTTTTTCCAAGGAATCAAATCTACTCTAAAAACTCCTTTCGAGTTCACGTACTTCATATAATGGTCCAAATCCTCGATATTGTGTCCTTCGTTGTACCTGAGATTTTTCTTGACAAAGCTCACACCCTCTTTTAGAGGTAATTTGCATATCTTAGACTTGGGATTAATAGAGATGACGTACAACCCTTCCAACGTGGCTACGAAATGAACTATCGTATTCTGTGCCCTACATAAGGTGTACACGGCGATGTAATCAGACAAAGAAGGCACTCCGTATTTCGCTCCATACATCACATATGCGTTGTGCGGGTGTGAATGAAAGTTATAAAGGGAGCCTGTAGTCGTAATCTCATCTTCCTCTCCATAGACGACACTCGACTTGTCTAATTGCAATGTGTGTGTTATGCTTCCGTTATGCATCTCACTTTTGCTTATTTTAAACTTTCCAAAAACCTCTTTTTGACTCATACCATCACCGTTTTTATTTGGTGTTACGCCAGCTCGGGTTACGTGTTGAAGATACTCAATCGTGTCGTTTTCGAGTTTTAGACTGATAACACAGTGGTCTTTTTCAACCATCTTTTTCAAATACGATACTTGTATCTTTGCACTCTTTTTGTCAGCTTTGTTGAGGAATTCGTTTTTTCTCTTCATACAAAGTCCGACATTGCATTCAAAAATATCATTGAACCCTTGGTCCAAAAATTCGGGTTTGTAAGGCACGATTATGCTCAAATCGTTTTCAAAATACTTGTTTATAGTTTCAAAGAGTAAATCAGCGTATTTTTCGTCGCAGTCTTGGACGGTCAAGACGTTGTCTTTTGAGTCGTAGATGCCGCACATCTTATACTTTATCTTTTTCAAAAACTCGGGGGATTCTAAGAGCATCTTTTTGTCTTGGGATTCCTCCAAGCGTGTAAAATCATCATCGCTCAAAACGATAAACGCAAAGTTTTCCGGTTTCACCGCACCGCAATGGTCTTTGAAAACTTTGAGTTCGTTTTTTGAGAGGTTTATAATAACTCCAATTGTCATTTATTATAGATACTGTTTTAGTTCGAATTAAACTGATTTTAAGATAGAATCACTAATTTTAACCAATTAGTGATGCACGTATGTGAAATTTGCTTAAAAGTTTTTAAACAAAAAGGGCATTTACAAGCCCACAAAAACCGCAAACGTCCTTGCGAAAAGAACAATGCCTTTGATGCTCTGGTCGAAGAAAAAGTCAGAAAAGTTTTAGGGATAGTGCAGGTAGATAAGTTCTATACGGTTCCAACAATCTCCGAAAAGTGCTTAACTCATGTCGGAGAATTCTTTGATTGGTCTGCGTGGGGCCTTGTTATTGAACCGAGTGCAGGAAATGGAAGTTTTCTGCTGAGAATTCCCACAGACAAAAAGCTTGGTATAGACATTTCCCCAGAACACAAGGACATTATCAAGCAAGACTTTCTTACGTATACACCCCCGAATGGAGTCGGAAAAATTCTTGTAGTTGGTAATCCCCCGTTTGGTAGGATAAGTTCGGTTGCTGTGAAATTTTTTAATCACGCCGCAAAATGGGCTGACGTGATTGCATTCATTGTTCCAAGAACATTTCGTCGTGTAAGCATTCACAACAAACTAAATCTAAACTTTCATTTGAAATTTGACGAAGAAATCCCTGTAGAACCGTGTTCGTTTAGTCCTGTTATGATGGCGAAATGCTGTTTCCAAATCTGGGAAAAAAGAGACTCAAAACGGTATATGGTTGAATTAGCAACCTCACACGATGATTGGGATTTTTTGGCCTTTGGACCAAAGGACCTAAACGGACAACCTACTCCTCCAAAAGACGCAGACTTTGCCATTCGTGCGTATGGCGGAAAATGTGGCGAAATCGTAGACGTAAATCTCGAAACATTGCGTCCTAAAAGTTGGCACTGGATTCGGTCCAAAATAGAAAAGGACGAATTAAAGCAGCGATTCAGCTCACTTGATTACACTGTAAGTCTTGATACGGCGAGACAAAACTCCATTGGAAGAGGCGAACTTGTAAGACTGTACACCGACACTTATTAAAGACTCTCCTCACCCACTCGAAATTTTAGCAGGGCTTTCCAACATTCATCATTGACAGTCGGCCGAATCGCATACTCTTTGGTGCTTTTTTCTTCATTTAACGACTCGGCTGTTATGGCCCCGTGTTCTTTGATAGTTCCGTGTGCGTATCCACCGTACAATACCACGATTTTTTTAATGGCTTCTTTGGGGACTTTAAAAACATACAACTCGCCTTCCGATTCGACATTTTCGGACGAGAGGTGATACGCTACAAGGATGTACATCTCACAATCGTGGGAAGGTCTAATTTGAACAAAATTAAACTTTGTATGCGTGGCTCCGCCAAGGGACACTTTTATTTCAGAGTTTTTCCCATCTTTGGAGCAATCACCTGTGCAATTTTTTGAGTTGTTTTTTGCATAGTTGAACTTTGTCCTGATATATCGTTCCAATAGAGGGCCGTACTGCTGAGCAGATACGCTGTGGAGAACGCAATAAACATTTGCATCTTTTAACGTCGGGAGCTTCGCCACTGTATCCTCGTGTTTCACTTTTGAGAGTGATAATTGCTCTTTCAACCTTTTCACTCGCTCTGTCTTTGCATCGGTCATAACCGGTTTTGTTATGAGGTGTCCTTCTTTAAGGTAGCATTTTGTAAGGAACGCTTTTGCGGTTGTTTTGTCGAAAAAAAGTCTACAACAATGTCTCAACATATTTGTGTTCAATCTTTTTTCAAACATAAATTAAGTTTGAAAAAATATCAATTTAAACCTTTCAGAAACTCGTAAAGGTCTTCTTTACTCCCAACATTGTTATACTCGTAGTCTGCCTTTATCTTATCAAAATTTTGCTCTGATTCGTGTGCGCACTCATAAGGGGTTTTTCTGGTCAACTTAATTACGATTCCTCCATACTTTCGAACGGCTTCGATTTCGTCTTCAAAACGACCATCTGATATAACGAGATTATTCTTAGCTTTCGCAATCTTACATTCTACAGCTTTTATCCATACATTACTTATCCCTTCACCTAAAAGATGGCTATTCTTTCTTGTAATGTCGGTTCCAAATCGTTGCATAAACTGTCTTCCCGAAATTCCCCAATACGGGTTTATCTGAGCCTTCTCTTCTTGAGTCCCATAAACGTCTTTCTCGTTGAATCCAAGAGATACAGCAAGTTTCTTTAATGGCTCGGCGAATGACATTTCTTGAAAACCTAAACTCTGAACTAAATATTCACAGGCCGTACTTTTTCCACAGCCAATATTTCCACATAAAACAAGTATCATTTTTTTGAATTTATTTTCTTTAAAATAAATGTGCGACGTACAAACTCTCAAGAAGTTTACAGACAGACCGTCTCCGCCGAGAGCGGCGAGTGACCCCGGATGCCAAGGTAAAACCTTTAAGGGCAATGACGGAAATGACTGGATTTCCAAGCCCACTGTTAAGGGTGTATACAGATGGACAAAGATTGTTATCAAGACACCTAAAGCACCCAAGACACCCAAGACACCCAAGACACCCAAGACACCCAAGACACCCAAGACACCCAAGACACCCAAGACACCCAAGGCCGCTAAAAGCAAGTTGGAGTTATATACCGTATTACAGCTCAGAGACGCAGCTCGTGAAATGAGCAGAGGCGTTGAGTATGCTTCAATGCTTACTGGTTACTCTACTGCGCGCAAGCAAGACCTTATCAATATGTTGATAAAGGCGTTTCGAAAGGCTATAGAAATCGAGGCACCTGCTGTTGCCGCTGGTTATGCCCAAATGCTTTAAAATTGAAAAATTTTAAGATGTCTTTCCAACAAAATTATGTTAGAAATGCAACAGTATCCTTTCGTAGGCTTCCGCCAAAACTGTGTTGTTTCAAGCGGGGAGTACCGGACTTCGCCAACATGTCGCTATGTGAAGCTCGGAAACCCCGACGAGACAGAGGAACAGCGGGTGTGTGGAAACGCGGGTGTTTTCAAACTCCCGGTTTGCGACGAGCACTGTGAGAAGTATCTCCACCAGTGCCAGATTTACAAGTCGGCGTTTGGAAATCGGGACATCACACTTCCCTTTCTCCAACACAACGACGTCGCCCCGCGTTCCTTTCCTCTTGTTCGTTCCTTTGGCGTGAATTTGGAGGTCGCAGAACCGGTTACCTCTGAAAGCATCCTTCTTCCCGGCGCAGGCGCGTTTTACAACACGTTTCGCGAAGGATGCTCCGTTG
>Ga0315901_10008826_pt1 | contig 11670 bp, 14 predicted proteins | sample LakEriMetagenome_10_FD_203761 | JGI IMG/M metagenome (GOLD analysis project Ga0315901, IMG submission 203761) | Freshwater fungal communities from buoy surface, Lake Erie, Ohio, United States - Buoy 2 MA116 | ecosystem: Environmental > Aquatic > Freshwater > Lake | place: USA: Lake Erie, Ohio...
TTGTTCCTAATACTTTATAAAATGTATTAGTAGCACTTACAACAGTAGCTGTTGCGTTCCCTTGCATATATAATTGACCGTTAACAGCTGTGTTTGTTATATTAGTACAGTTAATAAATAAACTATCATTTGAAGTATGATTTAAACCTGCTAAATAAGTGCCACCGCCACTAAAATTAACAGTATCTAAAATATAACTTTCAGTTGGTATTGTAGCACTAGCATTTACATTAATAGCAGTTTCACCGCTTAATACAATAAATGAACTATATGTAATTCTAAAACGTCTTGTAACTGTTAATGTTGCAGGTAATATTATTGCAGTATTCGAAGCATTACAATCAAATAAACATTGTGTTGCACCAATAGTTCCAATCGTACCATCAAATGTTAATCCACCACTATTTAAAAACGCTGAATCTTGTAAGATAAAGTTTGTGTAGTTCTTAATAGTTCCAATAATTGCACAATCTGTAAAGTTTACACCAAACCAATCTAATGCTTGGTTAGCATTTGCAGTAGCATCTAAGTTTAAAGCTGTGCCATGTTCAATGGTAATATTACGAATAGGCAAAGACCACTCGCTAGTTATTAAAGCGGTTGCTGCACTTAATCCCGTACTTTTTATTCTACAATTTTCAGATGAACCGCCTATGATAGTAGTGTTTTGTCCGCCTACTAATCTGTACCCCAATAAATCAACCGTATCTGTTATAAAGTAGGTTGCATTATCAGTTAATGTAATAATTAGATTATCAGAATCTACATTACTTTTATTATTATTATAAAAATCATAATCAAATCTTATGAATATTATATTATCCCAATCCCCGAAAGGAAACCTTGCATTTTTACCCGCCATTGCCTTGTTTTACTGTTAAATTTTCTATGTCTGTTTGTATTGTGGGTGTTAGTACAGTTGTTTCTAATACTGGTGGAACAGTAGTAGGACTCCCAAATGAAGATGCTATATGCGTGTGTGCGTTATATTTAACAACTAAACTATTAACTAAATTTTCTAAGTTATTTAATTTTTCAGTTAATTCCTGAACTTTTACCAACCCATCGTAATTAGTGCCATTTAATTGAATCTCGCTAACTTTACTTACCAATGATACATAAGCACTACTATCACTTAAAAAGCTAACTACAACGATACTATTAACTTCTGGTATCAACAAAAAACCATTATCAATATTAGCCATTAAACGAACATCTGTTATATCTGCATCATCATTAATAGGAATACAGTAACAAGTTAAATTAACTAAATCCACGCTTTCAACAGTACATACTTTTGAGTAAGCATCGCCATTAGGTGTTGTTAATTTTTTTAAACTATCTCTTAATTCTTTACTCATTATCCTACTTTAGCTCCTAATGTAAATATTTGGTGGTTACCTTCATTAACACCGTAAATTCTTTTCACTTTTTTAATTAAGTAAATACCATCTCTTTCTGGCAATTTATCACTTGTTATTTTTGCCCTATCTCCATGATTCATTACAGGTTCTCCAAATGTTTCAACTTCACCCCTATAACCAGTATATTTATTTTCCTTAATCCATTCTTTAGCAGCAAATTCTAAACTTTTAGCATCCATATTATATTTGTGGATAGTAATTTGATTACCATCTGGATCTCCAAACTCAATAGGTTCAGATTTAGTATTATCTGGAAACATAGAAATAGCAACGCATTTAATTCTTACATCTTCATCCCTTTGCCACTCTAAAGTATCACTATTAATTATAACCTCTTCCATTTTAAAAGATGCTTCACTTGTTACACTTGCATCATTAGCAAAACCTACCTTTAACACATCACCTTTAAAATAAGAATATAAACCGTATTCAGATTTAAGTTTATCTAATATCATAGCAGGTGTGGCATTAATAGCTCTAAAACTTCCTAAATCAATATTATCTACTATCTCATATTCTATTCCTTTTGGAGTTAAACAAAAATCTAATAATTCATCTAATTTAACTTTTAATGGTATTGTTGCAGGATGAACTTTTAATTTACTAATAACATCATCTAAAGCCTTTTTACTAGGATAGTTTACAGTATATTGTTTTAATTGATACATCCCATCTTCACACTCTAAAACCGTTGGAACGTTTGAACCTACTGTTTTAATGTAACCAATAAATACTTTAGTAATATTTGGCACATATCCTAAACTAACTTCTATTTTATCTCCACGTTTAAATATTGGATTATCTCCAGTAAATAAATCTAATCCTTCAAAAACTAATTTTCTAGGAATAACTATTTTACAAGTATCTGTTAAATTTTCATAGCTACTATCAATCTCAATAGAATGCACAAAATCAAAGGTAATTTTTTTACCTAAATCATTTGTTATTGATATTTCGCATTGTGCCTGTAACATTAAAACATACTTCTTTGCGTTAATACATCCCCTTTTGAATTTGAAGAACTTAATTCAATAACACTATCAGATAGCATATTAATTTCAACGTCTATAATATTCCTAGCTCCTTCACGCTGTCCAACTGTATAAGATTCTACTGCAACGCTACTAATTAACCATTCATTTAAAAAGTTACATGATACTGGTAAAGATACTGGAGCTTTTAAATAAGCTACCAAACTGTTTAGTGTGGTTATATCTGGACGTTGGTTTGCTGTATCTCCAACAATAACACCTTTTAAATTAATTACAAAATCTCCTTCACTCATAAACTCCTTTACAGTTCCGTTTTGACCTGCTATTGCAGTTTTAACTATGTTTTTAGTTTGATTAACTGTAATTAGTGCAGTTTCAAATACAAATGGGGCATCCAATATAACACTACCACCACCAAACTCTTTACTTGCTGTATAAGTTACTTTGTTACCAACTGAGCAGTTAAAACTAAACATATCAAAAGTAGGAATACCAAATTTACTAGATTTAGTTAAATCACTATCAAATTGTTCGTTTTCTATTTCAGTTTCATTAACTTTAAAAAACTTAGGTTTAATTAAAGCCCCTCCAACTCCTTTTAAAATAAGTTCAGCTTGTCCTTTTGGATTAGGTAATTTTGGTAATATAAAATTTTGTTTTTCCATTTTATATATTATTGATTTCTGCTAACAAATTTAACAAAGAATCAGCTACATCTTGTGGTTTTGGATGCTCTTCTTGTAATGAAATAGTTAATTTTGGTATTAGACAATCTATTGTTATTTCCATTTTATTTTTATTTTTATTTTATGCCATTGCTGTTAAATTAGCATCGTTAACCGCTTCTAGTAATGCTTTGCTAACCATTTCTTTAATCTTTGCAGTTCCTTCTGTTAAGTTAGTAGTTTGCACATTTAAACTCTCTACTAATTTAGTAATATTTATTGTTAAACTTTGCGGTCTTTGTCCTGTAACTTCTGTTCCAGTTCCTAGTGATTTAGATGCTGATGTTTCGCCACCTAATGATTTACCATCAGCTCCTAAAGTTGGATTTTCTTTCATGGTAGAAATATCTTTATTTCCTTTCATGATATCCATTGCACCTTTTAACTGAGATAATTTGTTAGTATAATCATCTTCACTTAAAAAACCAGAAGCTCTTAATTTAGATATTTTTACAATTTCTTGATTTAATTTTAATTCCTTTTGTGTATTGCTTAATTTAGATGCCATTGTGGACTGAATATAGGCATCATATTCAGTATTTTTAGAAACCTTACCGCCTAATCCACTGCCTAATCCAAAATTATTTCTAATTTTATCTAAAAATGAATCTCCTTTGCCACCATATTTAGCAAACGCTTCTTCCATTCTATTTTGTTGTTCAAAATAACTTCCAAAAGCATTTAACATTTCACTAAAAAAAGATACAGTCCCTGCTATAATTCCTTTTTGAGATTTCCCAACTTGTACCTTTAATTGTTCCCAACTATCTGCCATATTTGATAATTGACCGCCTACTGTTTTACTTTGAGCATCCATCATTCCGAAGAATTGACCGCCAGCTCCTGTCATTGATTGAAAAGCCTTTTCTACATCTTTAAAACCAACTTTTCCTTGACCTACAAATTCTCTAACTTCTTTTGTAGTTAATTTCATGTTTTTAGCTAAAGATTCCCAAATTGGAATACCTCTATTAGCAAATTGATTAACATCAGTTAAAGCTACCCTACCACTTGTTCTTAAAGTACCATATAAATATACAACATCTCCAATATTATTTCCAGTACCAGCAGAAACATCTCCTAAAGTACGAATTGTTTCAATTACTTCGCCTGCTTTAAATCCATAAGCTAATAATTGCTTAGTAGCAGTTTGAACTTCTGTTAATTCAAATGGAGTTGTAGCTGCTAATTTAATTAATTGACTTTCTAAAGAAGCGGTTGCATTTTCGTTACCATGTAGCATAGTTTTTAAACTAGCGTGAAAATACTCATAATTTTTTAAACTTTCTACTACTGCTTTACCAAAAGACATTACGCTAGCTCCTGCAATACCCCATCCAACCATAGCAGCTGTTCCCATTTTACTAAAAGCACTTTGACCAGTTTTTGCGCTTATTATAGCATCAACTCTAGCCTTTTCGCTTTGTTTTTGCATTTGTTCAGCAGCTTTTCTTAAATCAGCAAATCTTTGAGTTGATTTTTTTAATCCACTATCTAACTTAGCAGTTTCTTTTGCAGCACCCTGCATTGTTTTACTAAATAAATCTTTTAGTCTAAGTGTATATTCTAGGTTGTTATTAGGCATCTTCTTTTTCTATTCTTGTTCCGTTATATTTCAAACAATAATCCATTTCCGCTACTCTTTTAGCCCATTGGCTATCTGATAAACTTTCTGGATTCTCTCTATAAAAAAAGCGGATAAGTGCGTTATTTCTTGCTATCTCATCCGCTTCTATTTGTTTCTTATAAAACTCTAATTTTTTTTTAAAGTTGCTTGTTGTACTTTTAATAATTCCACTACTCCTAATCCTGCACTTTCAATAGCATCATCATTTTCAGTAACTAATTTCAATTCATCTCCACCGATATATAAAGCGTTTAAACAAGCTACTACAGCTCTATCAAACTTATCTTGTGATACTAATTTACCTACTAAAGAACGTGTGCTTTTGTCTGGTTTTTTAAGAAAAATAGTTGCTGTTTTATCATCGTCATCCGTATCTAAATAAACAACCATTTCTCTTACTTTGCCATGTGTTTGTTTTAGTTTTTCAAATTCTAATTTTAATTCTGTTTCTGTTTTCATAATGTAGTTTTTAAGGTACTACAAATATAACAAAAATAAATTATAAATATTGAATATGTGAAATAATTAATTCTAATTCTACTGGTATTGAAGTATCTCCGCTTGATGAAGCTCTTTTATTATTCATAAAACGAACGTTCTTTAAAACGTGTTTACGAGTAACTAATGCAGCATCTACATACATAACTACTATGTCAAATTCAGGAATATCTTGAATGCGACCTTGTGGGGCTACCGTTTGGATATTCTCTAATTCTTCCATTAAAATAGTCATTTTTGCAGTAGGTTCAATTTTACCATATCCACGAGATACTGGAAAACGTCCAGCTCCGTAAATATTCTCCATACCTTGCTTTTCTTCGTATTCAATATTAGTGATACCTATAATTGGTAAACCTAAAACGTTTACAATTATATCTGCCCACTCGTATGATTTGCCGTTAATTAACGGTACTATTGGATATGCCATGTCTTAATATATTTTAAATTGTTAATGCAAAACCAATATTTACAGTAATTGTATCTGCTACACCTACTGGTACTAATTTTACAGCTATTGTTAATTCATTATCAGTTAATACATCTTGTGATGGATCAATAGTTACGCTAAAAGCAGATAATTCAAAATCTCTTTGCATTACTTCTAAACTTCTATCACAAAGTGAGTTAAAAAATCCTATTGTATCTTCAGATAAAGTACCATCTGCATTAACTACTAATGGACTAGCTAAACTAGGTAATAAAGCAGCTCTTAATCCTCTGATAGCCTTATCAATTACTCTATTGTTATACACATAGGTATAATCAGAAGTTAAAGTAATAGATGTATTTGGTTTTGTAAAATATGAACCAGTTAATCCTACGTATTTTTTAACGTAGTTATAACCAAAGTTTTCTAAGTTTACAATGCTTCCATCTGATAAAGATGTATATAAAGTTCCATTAGCAAATGCTAAAACATCGTATTCAGCAGCAGCTACATTAAATTTAGCTACCCATGCAATGCTTTCGTTTACTTTTGCTAAGGCGATAGCACCCAATTGAGTACCCATACTACCAATACTTTTACCAGTTGCTTTAAATAATTTAAAACCTAAATTATCTCCATCTTGACCGATTGCAACGCTTACATTTTTATTACTTAATAGTTTTAAGTTTGCTAAAGTTGTTAAATCAGCTGTTCCACTAATTTCAGCTTGATAAACAACAGATGAAATAGTTTTATGATTAGTTTCTAAAGCATCTAAAACCGCTTGTAAAGTTGTAGTTTGGCTTGTAGCAAATGGAGTAGTTTTTTGATAAATACCTAATTGCTTAATTTCACCTTGTGCAAAGTTTTGCATAGTTGTTACACTTGCAAAAGTTGTAGCATCGGCAGTAGCATAAACACCTACATATAATTTACCTTTTGGTTGTATTCTAAAGAACTCAGAAATATGATAGTGCATAATATCTAATTCAGAAGCTACACCTGCAACTACATTTTGTGTTAATGTTCCAGCATAAGCACCTGTAAGAGTTCTTACATAAGGAGTTCCACTATTTAAAAATACACCTTGATTTTTTGGAGCTGTAATGGTTACTGTTGCTGTATTTGCAACTGCACTAAATCCATGTGTTGGAGTTCCTAAATTAATCTCTGCTGCTATTCTAGTTGCACTTGTTGAAGTTGAAACCGCATCTGCTGTAACTGCTGTAAAATTACATAAAGTAACCGTACCATTAGCAGATTTAGATGGAGTTGGATTTGTACTATCAATAATAGCACAAGTTAATTTATAAGTATCACCTGCTGTAAATTTAGTAGTACATAAATCAGTTGCTGTACTAGCTGTTGCATCAGATGAATCATCTAATATTCCAAGATTTTCAGCATCTTCAACAGAATAAATTACTTTAATTCTATCAGATGCTCCAAATCCACTTGGCAAAGTAGCAGAGTAGAATAAAGCTCCAGATATATAATCTGTTCCAGCTAATGGTCTACCTAAACCGCCTTGTCCCTTGTTAAATATAACGTCGTTTGCCATTTATAATATTTTAAATTGTTATTTTTTCTTTTTTGGTTCTTCAACTTTTGAAGATTCATTTTTAACAACAAATAATTCTAATTTATTGCTTTTTGCGTATTCTTCTACATTTGAAATTTCACTTTCATTTTCTAAGAAAAACACCGCTTTATTACTTGTTACTAAAACAATACTATGCCCATCGACATCATGTTTAACTAACTCTTTCGCTTGTTTTAAATCCATTTTTTAAGGGTATTATATAAAGGTGTGGCTTTTTAGTTCCACACCCTTAAAGATTAATATTAGTTAGCTTGTACGATAGCTACGATACCAGTTTGAGATGTACGCATTTTAGATGCTCCAAAGTTTTGTAAAGCTGATAAAATAGAACCATAGTAAGCAGGATCATTTTCGTTTACAAATACATCTGCACTTCCTTTTGCTTTTGCAACAAATGAAGGGTGGTAAGCTAAACAAGCTAAGTTATCAGTTGAAGCAGGTGAGCTAGGTGCGCCTGTACCATCTGCAACAGTTTTTAATACTGGAGTAGCTGTATTATCATAAACAACTACTGTTGAACGAATCATAATATCAAAACCATGAATACGGTTTACAACACCAGAAGGTAATGCAGATTGACCGTAAGAGTCCATTCTGTAAACATCTTGGATAGCTAATAACTGACCGTTATACATAGAAGACGGCATTAATAAAACACGTCCTTCTTGTGGTACGTTTGCAGCATCTAAAATTCCTTTTGCAGTTAAAATATCGGCTAAAGTAATTGCTAAACGTGTAGATGTAGCAGATGGAGCTAATGCAGAAGATACAGCAGAACCAGTTGTTTTAACAAAAGTCCCTGCACCTGCTGGAGCCCATTTGTATAAAGCGTGGTTAGTAATAACTTCCTCTAAAGTGTTTAATTGTTGGTTTAAAACACTCATACGCTTATCATAAGAGATATAAGATGTTTCTTGACCTCTTTCAATATGGATAGGCTCTACATAGTAAGTGTCCATTGAATAAGTTAATTCGCTATCAGTTCTTTGTGAAATTGTAGCAGGGAATGAACCTAAGTTTTTAGAAATAGTTGGATTTGCTCCAGCTTGTGGAACGTGAACTGTTTTGTAGTTTACGAATCCATCGTGATTTACTGCACGATTAATAATTGCGTTGTTTTTGAAAAGGTTCTCTTGGATATCTGATAACCATTGTTCTCTGTCTAATGCCATGATTTTTAGTTTTTAAGTTTATTGTTTTTTTTATTATTTTATTTATTAGTCTACTTGTTGTTTAACACCCATTGGATAAAAATTAGTGCCGTTGTATAAAAATGCTTGTGTCCAAGTTTTACCTGCAACTCCTGTAACTGCTGGAGCAACTACTGAACCTGCAAAAGTTGTAACTTCAGTTGAAGTAGTTTTAACTGCAACTAATAAAATTGCACCTGCTTTTAAATTACTAGAAGCTGTAAGACTTAATGTAGCTGCTGCTGTTAAAGTAGGAGCTGACATAACAGACATTTGATTGTTTACTGTAACTACAACTGTTCCAGATGCTGCTGCTGTAAAAGTTTGAGCTGCACCAAATGGGTAGTTAATTACTTTAGATGTTTGAGCATTAACAGATAATACTGTTACAAATGCCAATAATGATAGGATTTTTTTCATTTGTTTTTATTTTTTATAAAATTGGTTATACATTTCGCTGTAAATTTCTGGAGTTTCATTTTTGATTTTTGCTAATCCGTTTGGATCTTTTTTCTCCCAATCACGAATTGTCCAGTCTTTACGTTCTTCATTTTTAGCTACATTTTTAACATCAAATACTTTTACAGCATCTTTAACATTGTTAATTTTGCTAATCATGTTAGCTACAAATTCAAAGTTATTTTTTGCCATTTCGATAGTAGCATCTTTTTCAGATTCTAAAATCTTTTTTGCTTTGATAGCATTTTCAACTAATTCAATAGATTTAGTTTCTAATTCTTTTGCAGCTAATTCTTTAGCTTCATTTTCTTTAGCTTCGTTAGCATCTACGATAGCTTTTAATCTATCAACTTCTGCTTGTAACTCAGCATTTTTAATATCCTTTTCTTCAATAGCAGAAACAATAGTTTCTTCACTTGCTTCATTGGATAGTTTCAATACATTTTGTATTTTTTCCATGTTTGGTTTGTTTATGATTTTATTATAAATTATAGCCATATTACTAAGGCTTTCTGATTTACTAACTTTGTATTTTTTTACACTTGTAACAACTTCATCTACTAAACCCATGCTTAATGCTTCATTAGCACCTAACCACGTTTCCTTATCCATCATTACAGATATTTCTTCAGCAGTTAATTTAGTACGTTGTTCAAAAATTGTTACTAAAGTATCTTTAACTAAATCTAAAACAGCAGTATCATTACCACCACTTGGATTGTGTAACATTAAAGTACCAAAATCTGCCATGTAGCACTTTTTGCCTGCCATTGCAATAACACCGCTAATACTAGCAGCTAAACCATCTATATAGGTATCACAAGGTACTTTAGAATTAAGGATAGCCGATACTATTGAGTACCCATCTAATACAGAGCCGCCAATAGAATTGATTCGTACCTTAATTTTACTACATTTATCTTGTAAATACTGCATTTCATAAGCAAAAGCACTTCCTGAAATACCACTTACATAGTTCCCACTAGCATCAACAGAATCCCCTATTTGACTATAAAGTAAAATAGTTGCTTCATTTTCACTAATATTTTTAATGTACTTAAAGTTCATAATACAAAATTAATTACTATATTTGCTATAATAATACTATTGTTACAACTAAATGAGTAAACGAGAAGAAAAAAGTTTAACAGATAAGCGTAAAGCTATTTTAAGCTATAAAAAAGAAGTTTATAAAGTAAGGGTTACAACTTATCTACAATCTCAAACTAAAAACAATTTTTTAAACGATTGTATTAATAAAAGAAAAATTGAAGCATCTACTGCTAAAGAGATAATAGAAATTCATTACGCTATAATGGATGTTTTACCAGCTAGTGCTAGTACTTTAGATTTTAAAGCACTAAAACAATACTTAATAGATAAAATTAAACTTAAATAATATGAAAAAACTAATAACAATATTAGCATTATTAACTAATTTGTGTAATGCTCAAACCCAATCAGATTATATTAATGTAATTAATGTTACAGATACATTAAGCACAAACGACACGCTCACAATAGTTTTTACTAAAAGTACTAATTTTGGTGGTAATGGAATGAGTGTTTTACAATTATGGACATCATCATACTTACAAGATTGTTTAAATGTGTTTAGTGGGTTTTTATCTTTAGATAGTGCTAATACTTATAAACACAAAGTTAAAATTACTCCAATAATGGGGACTGGTAATGGTCGTATTTACTCTAATGCTACTGTTGGTAATTATAAAAGATTTTATATTAAACCTGCTGTTAGTGTAAATGAATATGATGTAAATAGTAGCGTTATTGACATTAAGTATTATGATATTTATGGAAAAGAAAAACCCTCATATAATGAAGGTTTAACTATTAGGATAACAACGTACTCAAACGGTTATCAAAAAAGGGATAAGGTTATATTTCAACCATAGAAAAAACGTTACCTGCAAATTCAACTGAAGCACCTCCAGAGGATTTTATTCTAACTTTAACAACTGTAGAAGCAGGTAAAGAAACCACAACGTGGCACGAAGCTGTTAATAATGTATTATTAACAACTCCTGCTAATTCTAAAAAAGCGTAAGATACGTCAAGTTCAGCTAAAGTAGTAGCGTTATATATTTGCAACTCCCCCCCTTGTGGAATACCAGCAGCAGCAGACCATTTACAATAAGATTTTGCTGTAATTAACCATGTTTTAGTTCCGATTGAAGGTGTTGTGTAAGTTGATCCTGTTAAATCTACAGGCGTTAAACTAGTGGTTGATTGATTAACTGATCTATTTTCAAATGTTATTTTAGAAACTCCATATAAACTAACTAAATCAGTTGAAATAAAATCGCCACCACTAGCCACATCAGTAGCAACGTATTTATAAATATCATGTACTGATTTAGAAGAACTATCTGTAAAAATTAAAGGGTCAGCAGTTGAATCTTGTGTTTTAGTTAAAATAAATCTAGCTACATTAGTAGTACCATTTACGGCAGTTGTTTCATAAAACTTACCACCGTAAAATATCTCTCCAGCAGTAACGTCTTTATTAGAATCACTTACAACGCATCCACTAATTACATAGGGAACTGTTAATGAATAACTGCCTAAATTAGATATTACTAATCCTTTAATAATAGCAGCTTTATCTTCTGTATTATAGTCTTGTAAAAACTTTAATGAATTAGCTGTAAATGGTTGTAGTGCCGTTGGCTCAACTATTTGTGATATGTCTATGTTTTTC
>Ga0315901_10008832_pt1 | contig 11663 bp, 11 predicted proteins | sample LakEriMetagenome_10_FD_203761 | JGI IMG/M metagenome (GOLD analysis project Ga0315901, IMG submission 203761) | Freshwater fungal communities from buoy surface, Lake Erie, Ohio, United States - Buoy 2 MA116 | ecosystem: Environmental > Aquatic > Freshwater > Lake | place: USA: Lake Erie, Ohio...
ATGATCGACATCCTGCGCACGCTCCCTGCCGATCAGGTGGTGTCGCTCACCGCCGCGGCCAGCAAGCTCACGCTGCAGGGGGGCAAGAGCCGGTTCACACTGCAGACCTTGCCGAGCGAAGACTTCCCGCTGGTCAATGAATCGGTCGACTTCGGCACCCCCTTCAGCATCCCGCAGAAGACGCTCAAGGCGCTGATCGACCAGGTGCACTTCGCCATGGCGGTGCATGACATTCGGTACTACCTGAACGGCATCTTGTTCATTGCCGAGGGCAAGACGCTGACGCTCGTGGCCACCGACGGCCACCGCCTTGCGCTGGCCCAGTCGTCACTGGACACCGAAGTGCCGGCCCGTCAGGAAGTGATCCTGCCGCGCAAGACCGTGCTGGAACTGCAGCGCCTGCTGAAGGCAGACACCCAACAGGCGGCAGCCTCCCAGGAAGGGCAAGAGACCGGTGACGGCGCGGCCATGGCCGGCCAGATCGAGATGAAGTTCGCCCATAACCAGGCGAAGTTCGTGTTCTCCGGCATGGAGTTCGTCACCAAGCTGGTGGAGGGCAAGTTCCCCGACTACAACCGCGTGATTCCCAAGAACCACAAGAACAGCGTCACGCTCGGCAGGGTGCCGTTGCTGGCCAGCTTGCAACGTGCTGCCATCCTTACCAGTGAGAAGTTCAAGGGTGTACGGGTCAATCTCGAGCCTGGGTTGCTTCGCATCGGGGCCAGCAACGCCGAACAGGAAGAAGCCAAGGAAGAGTTGGAAGTCGACTACGAGGGTGACGCCATCGACATCGGCTTCAACGTCAACTACCTCATCGACGCGTTGGCCAACATGGACGCCGAGATGGTGCGCATCGACCTGCAGGATGGCAACGCCAGCGCCCTCATCACGCTGCCCGACCGGCCCGGCTTCAAGTACGTGGTGATGCCGATGAGGATTTGACCGAAGGTTTGCCTGACGTCAAACCCTCGGATTTTTCCGTGTGCTCCCCCGCGCCCCCTCCGAGAGGGGGCTCCAGCCAGAATGACAAGATAGCCCGCGAAGGCGGGCGTCGCGGAAACCTTTCATGACCGACCCTGCGCAAACGCCTGACAGCCCACAACCCGCCGACACCAGCTACGGCGAAGGCAGCATCCAGATCCTGGAAGGCCTGGAGGCGGTGCGCAAGCGTCCGGGCATGTACATCGGTGACACGTCGGACGGCACGGGCCTGCACCACCTGGTGTTCGAGGTGGTGGACAACTCCATCGACGAGTCCTTGGCGGGCCACTGCGACGACATCGTCGTCACCATCCACAGTGACAACAGCATCAGCGTCACCGACAACGGCCGTGGCATTCCCACGGGCGTGAAGATGGATGACAAGCACGAGCCCAAGCGCAGTGCGGCCGAGATTGCGCTGACTGAATTGCACGCGGGCGGCAAGTTCAACCAGAACAGCTACAAGGTCTCAGGGGGCCTGCACGGCGTGGGTGTGAGCTGCGTGAACGCGCTGTCCAAGTGGCTGCGTCTGACGGTGCGGCGCGACGGCAAGGTGCACTTCATCGAATTCCGCAAAGGCGTTCCGCAAGACCGCCTTCTGGAGCAGCGCGAAGGCGTTGAAGTGAGCCCCATGCGCGTTACCGGCGATACCGACAAGCGCGGTACCGAGGTGCACTTTCTGCCCGACGAGAGCATCTTCACCAATGTCGACTTCCACTACGACATCATCGCCAAAAAGCTGCGTGAGCTGAGCTTCCTGAACAACGGCGTCAAGATCCGTTTGGTAGACGAGCGTAATCAGAAGGAAGACACGTTTGCCTTCGCCGGCGGCGTCAAGGGTTTCGTGCAGTTCATCAACACCGGCAAGAAGGTGCTGCACCCCACCATCTTCGGCGCCGTGGGCGAGAAGGTCAGTGACCAGGGCACCACCATCACCACGGACGTGGCGATGCAGTGGAACGACGGCTACAGCGAGAGTGTGCTGTGCTTCACCAACAACATCCCGCAACGTGACGGCGGCACCCACCTGACAGGGCTGCGCGCGGCCATGACGCGCGTCATCAACAAGTACATCGACGACAACGAGCTGGCCAAGAAGGCCAAGGTCGAGATCAGTGGTGACGACATGCGCGAGGGCCTGTGCTGTGTGCTCAGCGTGAAGGTGCCCGAGCCGAAGTTCAGCAGCCAGACCAAGGACAAGCTGGTCAGCAGCGAGGTGCGCGGCCCCGTGGAAGACGTCGTCAGCAAGGCGCTGACCGACTACCTGCTGGAGAACCCCACCGACGCCAAGATCATCTGCGGCAAGATCGTCGAGGCCGCCAAGGCCCGTGAGGCCGCGCGCAAGGCCCGCGAGATGACACGCCGCAAGGGTGTGCTCGACGGCATGGGCCTGCCCGGCAAGCTGGCCGACTGCCAGGAAAAGGACCCGGCGATGTGCGAGATCTACATCGTCGAGGGTGACTCTGCTGGCGGCAGCGCCAAGCAGGGCCGCGACCGGAAGTTCCAGGCCATCCTGCCGCTGCGCGGCAAGATCCTCAACGTCGAGAAGGCGCGCTACGAGAAGCTGCTCACCAGCAATGAAATCCTCACGCTCATCACCGCGCTGGGCACCGGCATCGGCAAGGGTATGGGGGGAGATGACTTCAACGTCGACAAGCTGCGCTACCACCGCATCATCGTGATGACGGATGCTGACGTCGACGGCGCCCACATCCGCACGCTGCTGCTGACATTCTTCTACCGCCAGATGCCCGAGCTGGTGGAGCGTGGGCATATCTACATCGCGCAGCCACCGCTGTACAAGGTCAAGCACGGCAAGCACGAGCAGTACCTCAAGGACGGCCACGAGCTGGATGCGTACTTGATGAAGGTGGCGCTCGACAGTGCCGTGGTCCTTCCGTCAGGGGCTGGTGAAGACAAGCCCCGCATCAGTGGCTCGGCGTTGGAAGAACTGGCACGCCAGTACGTGCTGGCCACCAATGTCATCGAGCGTCTGTCCAACTGGATGGACGTGGAAGCCTTGCGCGCCATCAGCGACGGCTTGACGCTGAAACTGGACAACGCTTCAGAAGCCGAGGCCAGCGCAGCAGCCTTGCAGAAGGCGCTGCATGACGCCGAAGTGGCCGCCGAGTACGACGCGCGCACCGACAAACACCACCTGCGCGTGAGCCGTCGCCACCACGGCAACATCAAGAGCAGCGTCATCACAGCAGACTTCGTGCACGGCGCCGACTACGAGGCCCTGGCCACTGCCGGTCTTACCTTCAAGGGCCTGCTGGGCGCCGAAGCCGTGGTACGCCGCGGCGAGGGTGAACGCCAGAAGGAACACAAGGTCAGCGACTTCCGCGCCGCCATGGCCTGGCTGATGGGCCAGGCCGAATCGAGCGTGGGCCGCCAGCGCTACAAGGGCCTGGGCGAGATGAACCCCGAGCAGCTGTGGGAAACCACCATGGACCCCACCGTCCGCCGCCTGCTGCGCGTACAGATCGACGACGCCATCGAAGCCGATCGCGTGTTCACCATGCTGATGGGCGACGAGGTCGAACCCCGCCGGGATTTCATCGAGACCAATGCGCTGAGGGCGGCGAATATTGACGTGTAGCCAGAGTGATTACCGCTGACCGCCTGTCGACGAACTCACGGTTTGGTGCACCTTGTTGCCGTTCGTTGGCGCCCGCGAAAGCGTCGTCATCGACAGGCTTCAGCGTACTGCTGACGTTGCAGCGAACTGGCAGAGATTGCGGCGCATTTGCGATACACTTTTTCGATGAAGACCGCCGCCATCCCGTCTGTTCGCGTAGAGCCTAGCTTCCGCGCCGAACTCGAGGCCGTGCTGGCGGATGGCGAAACCCTGTCCGAGTTTGTCGAAGCGTCTGTTCGTGCGAGCGTCGAGCGGCGCCGCGTCCATGCAGAGTTCGTCGCGCGCGGTCTGCGCTCCCGCGACGAAGCGCGGCGAACTGGCGACTATGTAGATGCCGACGTCGTGCTGGAAGGCCTGCAACGCAAGCTTGACGCCGCGCGTGTCCGACTGGCGACGAAGGGCAAGTGACATTCAAGGTCCGGCTGACGCGGGATGCCGAGTCGGATCTACAACGCTTATTCGATTTCCTCGTCGAACGAGAGTTGGCCCGTGACGGCGGCGACCTGTATCTTCCAGAGCAGGCCATGGTCGCCTTGCGCGCCGGCATCGCCACGCTGCAGTCATCGCCCTTCACCTGCCGCAAGGCCGGCAACAGTCCCTTCCTCAGGGAATTGATCATTCCGTTCGGACGATCGGGCTACGTAGCGCTGTTCGAAATCGAAAACAACTCGACAGTTGCCGTGGTCACCGTACGCCACCAACTCGAGGACGACTACCACTGAACTACGGTCGGTGGCCAGCATCCGGGGAATTCCCTCCGGCAGAACGATGTGGGGCAGTACGCGAAGCAGCTTCCAGCCAGCCTTGCTTGACATCAATGGCTAAAATGGCTAAAGCCAAAAGAGAGGAGCTCACCATGCGTGTCACCGCAACGGAAGCCAAGAACCGATTCGGAAGTCTCTGTGCGCAGGCCAAGCGCGAGCCTGTTTTCGTGGAGAAGTCTGGCCAGATCGATACGGTGATTCTGTCTGCCGAACATTACGAGGCCCTTCAGCAATACCACGACAAGGCCGGCCGTGCCGCGCGCAGAAAGGCGTTCGAAGCCGAGTATGGCGATTGGATTGCTGCGCAGAACGCCTTCTTCGAGACGCACGGCATTCCGGGTGCAGACCTTCGCCCTTGGTGAGCGGCAGATGGCGCAGTACGACGTCTTCGTAAACCCCAGCGTCAGCGCCAAAGCCGGTGTTCCCTATGTGGTCGTCGTCCAGAGCGACCTGCTGGACGGCCTGCCGACGCGGCTGACCATGCCGCTAGCGGTGCTTGATGCCTCGACCAAGGTGCCTACCGCGCTGTGTCCCGTCATCATGGTCCGGGGCCAACGCCTGTATGCGCTGGCGCACTACACCGCGCCGCTGCCAGCAAAGTCCTTGAAGCGGGCAGTTGACAACGTGGCTGCGCAGGCCAGCGCGCTGGTGTCAGCCTTGGATGTGGTTTTGTCCGGCGTTTGAGGCGTGCCGATCCGATCAGTCGCTGCGCGGAGAAATGTTGCGACAGGCGTCCAGGGGCGACCACGCTCACAGCACCTTGCGGTACTGCACGAAGCCGCTCTTGTCGGCGATGCGGTCGTATAGCAGCATGGCCTGCGCGTTGGATTCGTGGGTGAGCCACCATACGCGTGAGGCACCCGACTCCGCGGCGCGGGCATAGACATGTTCGATCAGTGCGCGCCCGATCCCCGTGCCGCGCAGGTCCGGGTCGACGAACAGGTCTTGCAGGTACACGTAGTCGCCCACGGTCCAGCAGCTGCGGTGCTGGATGTAGTGCACCAGGCCCACCAGCCGGTCGCCCTCTTCGGCCACCGCGCAGTGCATGGGCTCGGCCGCATCATGGAAGCGCGACCAGGTGGTGGCCGTGGTGGCTTCCGGGATGTCGGTCTTGTAGAAGCGCTGGTATCCCTTCCACAAGGGCAGCCACTGTGCGAAATCGGTCTCGCGTGCCATGCGGATGTTCATGCCGGTTCCCCTTGAAGCGGTGTTTGGAAGTGTGGTGCGGAATCCTGCCGGCCCTAATCGTTCCGGCCCTCCAAGCTTAGCCGCCCTCAAGCCGGCACCTCGTGGACCAAGAGGGCCGAGGGCCTGAGACACTTACCCTTGCCGCAAGCAACAGCGCGCACCCGTGCGCAACAGTGCGCAACAGTGCGCAACAGCACCCGACAACACCCCAAAGCACCTCGAGGAACGCCTGATGACTCTCCTTCGCCGAGCCTTCACCCTCAGCCTGGCCGCTGCGGCGTCCGCAGGCGCCCTGCTGGCCGCGGGTTGTGCCCAGTTCCCCACATCGGGCAAGGGTGCCGCAGCCCGGCCGCCTATCGTCTTCGTGCACGGCAATGGCGACTCGGCGGCCTTGTGGCACACCACAGTGTGGCGCTGGGAGAGCAACGGCTGGCCGGCGGACCGGCTGTTCGCGCTGAACATGCCCAACCCCCAGGCGCGTGACGACGACACGAAGGAACAGCCCGGCCGCAGCGGCAGCGCCGACCAGCGCCGCCACCTGGCCGCGGAGGTGGACCGTGTGCTGGCCGCCACCGGCGCCCGGCAGGTGGTGCTGATGGCCAACTCGCGCGGGGGCAACGCGGTGCGCGACTGCATCGCCAACGGCGGCTGCGCCGGCAAGGTGTCGCACGCCATCCTGGGCGGCACGCCCAACCATGGCGTCTGGGCCAACCCGGGCTTTCGGCCGATGAACGAGTTCAACGGCGCTGGCCCCTTCCTCACCGCGCTGAACGCGCCCAAGGGGCCGAACGGTGACGAGGTGACGCCAGGGGTGCGGTGGATGACGCTGCGCTCGGACAACAACGACAAGTTCGCCCAACCCGATGGGGTGTGGATCGGCGCCCGGGGCACGCCCACCAACGTCACGGCCGACGGGCCGGCGCTCAAGGGCGCCGAGAACGTGGTGCTGCCCGCGCGTGACCACCGCGAGGTGAGCTACCACGCCGAGGCCTTCGCCCAAGCCTGGCGCTTCGTCAACGGAGCGCCTCCCGCCACCACGGCCGTGGCGCCGCAGGCGCGTGTGACGCTGGACGGTCTGGTCACGGGCTTCACGCCCGCGGGGCCCACCAACCTGCCTTTGGCCGGCGCTGAAGTCAGCGTGTACGCGGTGGACCCGGCCACCGGGGCACGCCGCGGCGAGGCGCTGCTGAAGAAGACCGTGGCCGCCGATGGCCGCTGGGGCCCGCTGGTCACCGATGCCCGCACGGCGCTGGAGTTCGAGCTGGCGGCCCCCGGCTTCGCCACTGCGCACATCTACCGCGCGCCCTTTGCGCGCTCGTCGTCGCTGGTGCATCTGCGGCCCGAGCGGCTGGCCCCTGCTGACGCCCAGGGCGCGGGTGCCGTGGTGCTCTTCGTGCGGCCGCGCGGCTACTTCGGCCTGCCGCGCGACGTGGTGCTGCTGGACGGCGCCACGGCGCCCGGCATTCCGCCCGGCGTGGCCGGTGTGGCCAGCAGCCAGCTGAAAGTGCCTTCAGCCGAGCCGCGCGCGGTGGTGGCCGAGTACCGCTCCGGTGCCATCGCCGAGCGCATCGTGGGCCGCACCTGGCCGGTGGCAGCCCAGCGGGTGACGGTGCTGGAGTTGCATGAGTGAGAGAGTTTGAACCCTGATCCGGTACCGAGTCAGTCGGCGGGACAAACCAGGGTGTACGACAGACTGCCTGCGTGCTGGGCTTACTCAGGCAAGCGCCGAGACTCCTCGCTGCCCGAAGAAGAGCCAGCCTTGGTGCCCCAATGCGGGCGCTGCGTTCTCAACCGGTAGCGGCGTCGGTACTCGGCGGGCAGGTCGCCCATGTGCTTGAGAAAGACACGCCTGAAAGTGCTCGGGCTCGTCAGGCCGCTGGAGCGGCCGACCTCTTCAACTGGTATGTAGGTGGTCTGCAGCAGCAGGCAGGCACGCTCCACCCGTAGGCGCTCGAGATACTGGTGCGGGCTCATGCCGTGTGTGGCCGCGAAGTGCCGCGCCAAGGTGCGTGGGCTCGTGGCTGCGGCCCGTGCCAAGGCAGGCAGATCGTAGGGGTCGGCCAGGTGCTGAACCAACCATCGCCGAGCGCGCTCCACGATGCCGCTCGGCACGCGCTTGTGATCCAGGCTGGTGCCTTCGGACCGCGCGTGCGCCACCGCCACCGCTTGACGCAAGGGAGCCGGCACCAGCACGTCGCGCGCAGCGCTGGCCAGATCAGCCAGCGTGGTGCCGCCGATCAGGTCCAGCACGGCCTCGGTAGTGGCCACGGGTGAAGCGCAAGTCCACACGCCCCGATCACTGGTCCAGTCGTGGGCATCAGACCAATCAATGGACCCGGAGGCTCCACCGCTGCCGGCCGAGGCGTGGTGCATCAGCGCCACGAAGTAGGGCCACGGCGCCGCAAACCGGCGCTCATGCAAACACCCTGCCGCCGCCAGCAGGGCCACGCCCGTGAACACACCCACCAGTGAACCCCCGTTGGCCAACGTGCTCTGCAGGCGTGGCAACAGGGCCTGACACTTGCCCACCCACTGGTCGATCTCCGCGCCGTCTCGCGCCATCCAGCCGGGTAGCACGATGACGTCGGCTGCCGAACGGTAAGTCAAGGGGAGCCTCCCCACCACGGCACCGGACCGTTCCTGGCTCGGCAACTGAGCCAGCGCGGGCGTGGTCAGCGGCCTTCCGTCGCTTCGCACCCAACGCCAGCGCAGTGGAGGATCTGCGATGGGTGTCTTGATGGCCGCGATGCGGTTGATCATGCGCAACACATCGACGACGGTCTGGGCGACGCCACCCAGACTGCCGGGTTCCCAGACGATCTCGAAAATGAGCTCTCGAGATGACATGGGTTGACGCTTTGTTGGCATGCGATGCACTGTACCAGCGAGTACCCATGGCCTACATTGCGTCGGCATGAGGCGCTGATCGGGCGGCCCATCAGGGCGAGACGGCCCGTGCACACCACCGATGAATTGAGCGGACCCTTCCGGAGATGAGTTTTGGTTGTCGAGGTTGATGCTTCGCCAGAAGAAGGCCAGGCGCACTGGCAGGCGCGCCAGATCGGACGCTTGCGCGTGGACGGCGCGGACATCCACTACGAAGTCTGCGGGCAAGGCCCAGCGATCGTGTTCGCACATGGGTTGGGGGGCAGCCACATGTCGTGGTGGCAGCAGGTGCCCTACTTCAGCCGCAGCCACACCTGCGTGACCTTTTCGCACCCTGGCTTTGCGAGCTCGTCCGCCGACACAGGACAGCCGGACCCCGCCCGCTTCGCCGACGACCTGGAGGCCTTGATCGAGCACCTGAAGATCGAGCAGCCCCATCTGGTGGGGCAGTCCATGGGGGGCTGGACGGTGGTGGAGTACGCGTTGCGCCATCCGCAGCGCGTGAGAAGCTTGATCCTGTCATCCACTACCGGGTCTATCGACTCGAGTCTGGGCGCCGGCTTCGATCAGGCCGCCTACGAGACCTGGAGACTGCAAGCGGAAGCGACTGCGCTGCGGTGCCGCTCTTTGGGCGTGCACCCCGCGGCCGGCCTGCGCATGGCGCGTGAGCAGCCTGACTTGCACTGGCTCTACCTCCAGATGGATGGGCTCTCACCGGCACTGGACAAGGAGGCCTTGCGCAGCCGGCTGCGTGCCATGCGGGTGCGTCATCCGCAAGTGCTGGCAGCCACGCGGCTCCCGGTGCTGCTGCTGTCCCCCCAGGAGGACATCGTGATCTCGCCGCTGGCGCTGCGGTCACTCGCCGGCGAGGTTGCGGGTGTAAAGCTGGTCGAGCTGCCAGCCATAGGGCATTCGCCCTATTTCGAGGCGGCGCCGATGTTCAACCGGCGCTTGGAAGAGTTCATTCAGACCGTCGACCAAGAAGTTCAACAGGCACACCCTGTCTCAGGGCGGGTTGCCGCCGACCCCACCGCGAGGAGCACCTCATGACGCTGATCACATCAGGTTCAGTCCCCGACCGCTTGATCACGGCCCTGCTAGGGCTGTGCGCTGCGACCGCAGCGATGCTGCCCATCGCAGCGAAGGCCCAGGACGCCTACCCCAGCCGCACCATCACGCTGGTGGTGCCGTTTCCCGCGGGCAGCGGCAGCGACATGAGTGCGCGCCTGTTGGCCAAGGACATGTCGGAGACCATGGGTCAGACCGTGGTGGTGGACAACCGCCCTTTAGCCAACGGAGCCCTGGGCTCGCAGGCCGTGGCGCGTGCTCGCCCGGACGGCTACACGCTGCTGGTCGGGGTGGCGGCCACGCACGCTGCCAACTACGCTTTCTATCCAGGCAAGCTCGGCTATCAGCCCAGCTCGTTTGAGATGGTGGGTGGGCTGGGCATGGTGCCCGTGTCGTTGTTCGTGACGGCGAACGCGCCTTGGAAGACCCTGGCCGAGTTGATTGCAGACGCCAAGAAGCATCCTGGCAAGGTGGCTTGCGGCAGTGGCACCACCGTCGCGCAGGTGGCCTGTGAGGTCTTCAAACTTCGCGCGGGCATCGATCTGCTGAATGTGCCCTATAAGGGCAGCCCACCGGCGCTGACCGACCTGGCCAGCGGCCAGGTCCAGGTGGTGTTTGCGGATGGAACCAGCGCGGCGCCACTGCTGGAGAACAAGCGCTTGCGCGTGCTGGCCACCGCGGCAGGTAAGCGCGTGCCCTTCTGGCCGGAGGTGCCCACATTCGTCGAGTTGGGCATGGCCGATCTCGAGATCTCCGCGTGGAGCGCCCTGTTCGCCCCGGCGGGTACGCCTGCTGCCGTACTGCAAAGACTCAATGCCGCGACACGCCGCTCAGCTGAATTACCTGAGGCCGTGGCCGCGCGGCAGCGCTCGGGTTCATTGCCGCTGGTGATGACGCTGGATGAAGGCCGGCGCTTCGTGGCGGCGGAGGTCGAACGCTGGGCTCGCTTGGTGAAGGACAGTGGGGTTAAGCTGGAGCAATAGCTTGAACCATCGCCTGACAAGGCCCCCGCCGCTCTTCATCGCACATGACCCCCGTTTCACACTCCCCTCAGCGCCTGGGCATCGCAGGCCTGGGCACCATCGGTAAGTCCCTGGCCCGTGCGCTGGATGGGGGCCAGTTGCCAGGGTTTGCTCTGGAGGCCGTCACCGCCCGCGACGCTTCGGCCGCCGGCCAATGGATGGGCGAGCACCTGTCCCGCCCGGTCGATTGCGTGGACTTCGAGGCTTTGGCCGAGCGCTGTGACTGGGTCGTGGAATGTGCCCCGTCGAAGCTGCTGCGGGCCATCGGTGAACCGGCGCTGCGCCGTGGGCGTCGTCTGGTGGTGCTCAGTGCGGGCGCATTGCTGGACGCACCCGAGCTCATCGACATGGCGCGTGAGCATGGCGGGCAAATCGTGGTGCCCAGCGGCGCGCTGCTGGGTCTGGACGCGGTGAGCGCCGCGCGGGAGGGGACGATCCATGCCGTCACCCTGATCACGCGCAAGCCGATAGCCGGCTTGCTGGGCGCGCCCTTGCTGGTGGAGCAGGGCATCGACATCTCGGGGCTGAAGGAGCCGATGCGGCTGTATGCGGGCAACGCCCGCGGGGCGGTGCGCGGTTTCCCGGCAAACGTCAATGTCAGTGTGGCGCTGTCGCTGGCCGGCATCGGCCCCGACCGCACTCAGGTGGAGGTCTGGGCCGACCCCACTGTGATGCGCAACACGCACAGCATCCGTGTGGACGCCGACAGCGCCTCATTAAGCATGACGATCGAGAACGTGCCGTCTGAGAACCCGAAGACCGGGCGCATCACTGCGCTCAGCCTGATCGCCTGCCTGCGCAAGATGCACGCGCCGCTCAGGGTGGGTACCTGAAGCGTGTGCTGAGCAGACCACCAGGCAGCCGAAGGTGCCGGCTGGCCTGGTACGTTGCTGCGATCAGAAAGTCGTCCGCAAGCCCACTTCGAAGCCCGAACTGTTACCACCGGGCGTGAGCACGGCAGGAACGCCCGAGCCCCCCACCACGAATCTGGTGCCGTTGCCCTTGTTGTCCACCACCGAGTAGTTGGTGTAGACCGCTGTGCGCTTGGAAAGGCTGTAGGAGTAGGCGACCGCGATCTGCGAGGCATCGTTGGCGACGACTTTGGCCTTCAGT
>Ga0315901_10008843_pt1 | contig 11656 bp, 10 predicted proteins | sample LakEriMetagenome_10_FD_203761 | JGI IMG/M metagenome (GOLD analysis project Ga0315901, IMG submission 203761) | Freshwater fungal communities from buoy surface, Lake Erie, Ohio, United States - Buoy 2 MA116 | ecosystem: Environmental > Aquatic > Freshwater > Lake | place: USA: Lake Erie, Ohio...
GATCGACTCAGCCACAGTCGAGCGTCACGCGCCATCAGCGTGTCGACGATGGTCCCCTTTCCCGCACCACCGGGTCCCGAGACGATGACGATGAGCGGGCCGTTCATGGCAAAGCCTCCAAGGCCACCACGAGTTCCTCGCGTTCCGCCACCGAGAGGTCCCACACCCTGGTGAAACCGTCGTGCCCCTTTTCCGCGGCCAATCGCCGCGCCGCAACCTTGCCGACACCGGGAGAGGACTCGAGAAGACGCACCACATACACCCCGGAGCGGGGATCGTCGGGAGAGGCGCGCAACACCTCGGCGAACCGTCCCCCCGCTGCATCCTCCAGAGCCCGATCGATCCCGGCCCGGATCCGGCGTGCCGAGGAAAAGTCTGGAGGGGCCGTCATCTCGCTCATTTTAGATTCGCCGAGTCCGCGAGATCGGACCATGTCGTCGCACCGCAGCGCTCCGCGAGGAGCGCGGCCTGACGGGCGATGCGCATGGTGGCACCGGGTCGCGCGAAGCTGGCGGTTCCCACTTGCACCGCGGTGGCGCCGACCCGGAACATCTCGACCGCATCCTCGCCCGTGGAAATGCCGCCAACACCCACGATGTCGACTCCGGGCAACGCCATGTGCACGTCGTGCACCGCGCGCACGGCCACCGGATGAATCGCCCTCCCCGACAGCCCTCCACCTCCGTTGCCCAGCAAGGGCCGGCCCGAGGCCGGATCGACACCCATCCCGAGGACCGTGTTGACGAGCGTCAGCGCCGTTGCACCGGCCCCGGTCACGGATTCCGCGATCTCGACGATGCGATCCGTGTTCGGACTGAGCTTCGCCCATACCGGGACAGGTGACACGGCCACGACGGCCGACACCGCGCCGGCAGAGACGACGGGATCATGGGCGATGATCCCGCTGCGACCCTCGAGATTCGGGCACGACAGGTTCACCTCGACGGCCAGCACCCGTGTCCCCGCGCGGACCAGGGACCGTGCCGCCTGTGCGTACTCCTCCACTGTTCGTCCCCAGATGCTCGCCACACAACTTGCTCCGAGAGCTTCCAGACGCGGCAGCGATTCATCGATCCACGCATCCACACCGGGACCCTGCAAGCCCACCGCGTTGAGCATGCCCGCCGCCGCGGTGTGCACGCGCGGCGGAGGATTGCCGGCCCATGGAGCGTGCCACAGGCTCTTCACCGTGACGGCTCCCAAGCGGGACAAATCCATGGCGAAGGAGAGCTCGGTGTCATGCCCGGACGTCCCCGACGCCGTCATGAAAGGGGTTCGGAGCCGGACTCCACCGACCTCCACTGCTCCGAGCCTGCCGAGGGCCGCATCAGCGCGATGCGCTCTCATCGCCCGTGGTACTCCTGCAGGGACCGCACGCGCGTCTCCGAGTCGCGTTGTTCGAGCAGGCCGTCCACTGCCGCGAGGGCGGCTTCCACGGTGGTGAGACTGGGAACGCCGTGGGAGTTGGCGGCCTTGCGGATCGCCTCGCCGTCCTCCCGCGAGCCCCGTCCGTGGGGTGTGTTCACGACGAAGGCAATGCGGCCGGCCTTCACGAGTTCCACCGCGTTCTCCAGTTGGGTGTCGCCCATCTCGGACAGTTTGCCCACGGTGGTGTCCACCTCGAATCCGAAGCCCGCCAGGTACGCCGCAGTGCCGGTGGTCGCAGCGATACCGAGTCCGAGACGTCGCAGGCGTCGGGCGACGACGAGACCCGCCGGCTTGTCCTTGTCGTTGAGCGACAAGAAAACGGTGCCCTCCACGGGAAGGATGGTCCCGGCCGCCGTCTGGGCCTTGACGAACGCCCGTCCGAATGTCTCGTCGATGCCCATGACCTCGCCGGTCGAACGCATCTCCGGGCCGAGGGCGGTGTCGACGTCGGGGAACCTGTTGAAGGGCATGACCGCCTCCTTCACCGCGACGTGTCCACCGACCACGGGCTCGCACAGGAGTCCCTCCGTGCGCAGTTCCGCCAGGGACGCACCGAGCATGACCCTGCTCGCAACCTTCACCAGGGGGACCCCGGTGGCCTTCGCCACGAAGGGCACCGTGCGGGATGCACGGGGATTGGCCTCGATGACGTGGACCGTCGTCCCCGCCACGGCGAACTGCACATTGATGAGGCCGACGACCTCGAGGGCCTCGGCGATCGAACGGACATAAGCCTCGATGACCTCGATGACCCAGGGCAGGAGCGTCTGGGGCGGGATGGCACAGGCGCTGTCGCCGGAATGCACACCGGCCTCTTCGACGTGCTCCATGACGCCCCCGATGAGCACCTCGCCCGTCGCATCCCGAATGGCATCGACGTCCACCTCGGTCGCATCCTCCAGGAACCTGTCGATGAGGACGGGACGCTCGGCGGAAAGCCCGCCCTCCCTGCCGAGCGAACCGTCGGCGGCCAGTTCCGTCATCGCCCTGTCGAGCGATTCCACGTCGTGCACGATCTTCATGGCCCTGCCACCCAACACGTAGCTCGGACGCACAAGGACGGGGAACCCGATGCGGCCCGCGATGTCCCGGGCCTGAGCGAGCGATGTGGCGGTGCCACCCGGGGGTTGAGGAATAGAGAGACTGGCGCACAGTTCATTCCATTTCTCACGGTCCTCGGCCAGGTCGATGCTCCGCGGTGGCGTCCCTGCGACGAGGTCGGGGTCGATCCCTGCCGCCAGCTTGAGGGGCGTCTGCCCACCCAGCCCGACCACCACCCGGGGTCGCACACCACCGGCCGCGACGGTCTCGGCCTCGATCACGTTGAGGACGTCCTCGGCGGTGAGCGGCTCGAAGTAGAGACGATCCGACGTGTCGTAGTCGGTCGAGACCGTCTCCGGGTTGCAGTTGACCATGACCGTCTCGAAGCCGGCCTCGCGGAGCGCAAAACTGGCATGCACGCAGCAGTAGTCGAATTCGATCCCCTGCCCGATGCGGTTCGGTCCCGATCCGAGGATGATGACCCTCGGACGGTCGGAGGGCGCGACCTCGTTCTCGTCCTCCCAGCTCGAATAGTGATACGGCGTCGATGCTGCAAACTCGGCACCGCAGGTGTCCACGGTCTTGTAGGTGGGCAGAACACCGAGATCCGTGCGTCGCGCACGCACCTCCGAGACCGGGACCCCGGTGAGATGGGCGATCTGGGCGTCGGAGAAGCCGAGGCGCTTAGCCCGGCGCATCGATCGCCTGTCAAGAGCGGCGAGTCCCGTGCCCTCGATGTGCAGCCGTTCCTCGACGATGAGGAGCATCTGGTCGAGGAACCAGGGATCGATGCCGGTCGCATGGTGCACCCGGGCCGGTTCGACACCACGTCGGAGGAGTTCGCCCACCTGAAAGATGCGATCGGGGGTGGCGATCCCGGCCATCGCGAGCAGTGCGTCGTCGCTCAATCCGTCGAGGAGCGCCTCGGCGGGATCGGCACCGAGACCCGCACGACCCTGTTCGAGCGAGCGGAGTCCCTTCTGCAGGCTCTCGGGGAAGGTGCGACCGATGGCCATCACCTCGCCCACGCTCTGCATCTGCGTCCCGAGCACGCCGGAGGTGCCCGGGAACTTCTCGAAGGCCCAACGCGGGATCTTCGTGACCACGTAGTCGATGGTCGGCTCGAAACTGGCGGGAGTTGCCCTCGTGATGTCGTTGGGGATCTCGTCGAGGGTGTATCCCACCGCGAGCTTGGCGGCGATCTTGGCGATCGGGAATCCCGTCGCCTTGGAGGCGAGCGCGGATGATCGCGACACGCGAGGGTTCATTTCGATGACCACCATCTCGCCGTTCGAGGGATCGAGCGCGAATTGCACGTTCGAGCCCCCGGTCTCGACCCCGACACGCCGGATGCAGGCAATCGCCGCGTCGCGCATGTTCTGGTACTCCACGTCCGAGAGGGTCTGTGCCGGAGCCACCGTGATGGAGTCACCCGTGTGGACGCCCATGGGGTCGAAGTTCTCGATGCTGCAGATGATGACGCAGTTGTCCGCCCGGTCGCGCATGACCTCGAGCTCGTACTCCTTCCAACCCGCGATCGACGTCTCGATGAGGATCTCACGGATGGGGCTCGCCTCGAGACCCGCTGAGGCGATGCGGCGGAACTCCTCCTGCGTGCCGGCGATGCCCGTGCCCCGTCCGCCGAGGATGTAGGCCGGTCTGATGATGGCCGGCAGACCGATGTCGGCGACGACACGCTCGGCCTCCTCCATCGAATGTGCGATGCCGCTCCGGGGAACACGGAGACCGATCTCGATCATGGCCTGCTTGAAACGATCGCGGTCCTCGGCGGTGGCGATGGCTTCGGCATTCGCCCCGATGAGTTCCGGAGTACCCGGAACTCCGACGAGGCCGCGTTCATGGAGGGCCATGGCCAGGTTGAGCCCCGTCTGTCCGCCGAGCGTGGGCAGCACGGCGTCGGGCCGCTCCCGTTCGATGATGCGCGCGAGAATCTCGGGGGTCAGAGGCTCGATGTAGGTGCGGTCGGCGAAATCCGGGTCGGTCATGATCGTGGCCGGATTGGAGTTCGCCAGGATCACCCGGTAGCCCTCGGACCTGAGGACCCGGCACGCTTGCGTGCCCGAATAGTCGAACTCGCAGGCCTGGCCGATGACGATCGGCCCGGATCCGATGATGAGGATGCTGTCGAGGTCGTTGCGGCGCGGCATCAGCGTGTCTCCATAAGTCGGGCGAATTCATCGAACAGGTAGCGACTGTCATGGGGTCCGGGACCGGCCTCGGGATGGTGCTGCACGCTGAAGGCCCGATGACCGGTGAAGCGAACGCCCTCGTTGGTGCCGTCGTTGAGGTTCACATGGGTGATCTCGGCGATGCCCGCGAGAGATTCAGGTTCGACGCAGAAGTTGTGGTTCTGACTGGTGATCTCGACCCGGCCCGAGCCCTCGTGGCGCACGGGATGGTTGCCCCCGTGGTGACCGAAGGGCAGCTTGTATGTGCGTCCACCGAACGCCAGACACAGCAGCTGATGACCGAGGCAGATCCCGAACGTCGGGACGCCGGCCTCCACCACGCTCCGGATGGTGTCGGGGGCCCCGGTCACCATCTCGGGGTCGCCGGGACCGTTCGACAGAAAAACTCCATCGGGGGCCATGGCAAGGATGTCCTCGGCCGTCGTCGACGCCGGAACCACCGTGACCGTGGCGATGTCGGAGAGACAGTCGAGGATGGTCGTCTTGATGCCGTAATCGACGGCCACCACCCGGAAGCGTCCGGTCCCCACGGTGTAGGGCGCCGTGGTGGTCACAAGAGAAACGAGATCCACCCCGGAGGTGCCGGGTTCGGCGCGGGCCACCGACAGGAGATGGTCGCTGTCCCCCGACCCGAAGGCCCCCCGCAGCGATCCCGACTCGCGCAGCAGACGGGTGAGACGCCGGGTGTCCACGCCCGTGATTCCCGGAAGACCGATGCGCACGAGGTGGTCATGGAGGGCCTCGGTGTTGCGCCAGTTGCTCGCACGTCGCGCGACATCGCGGACCACGACCCCGCGGGCGAAGGTCCCTCGGGATTCGGCGTCCAGTGGCGTGGTGCCGTAGTTGCCGATGTGAGAGGTCGTGAAGGTGACGATCTGACCCGCATACGAGGGATCGGTGAGGACCTCCTGGTAGCCGGTCATGGTCGTATTGAAGACGACCTCACCCGATGCGACGCCCCCTGCCGGCTCGGCACCGACGCTCTCACCCTCGAAGACGGAGCCGTCCTCCAGTACGAGATGAATGTCCTTTGCCGGTCTCATGCCGCCACCTCACCGTCGCGCACCACGACGCGGCCACCGAAGAGGGTGTGGTGCACCGCGCCACACAGTTCCATGCCGTGCCAGGGCGTGTTCTTGCTGCGACTGGCGAGGGCGTCCCTCGAGACGACCCGACGAGTGGTGAGGTCCCACACCGCCAGGTTCGCCGGCTCTCCCACGCCGACAGGCCGACCCTGACGATCGGAGATGCGGGCGATGCGGGCGGGGTTCCACGACATCACACGGACAAGGGCGACGGGGTCGAGCCCCACCGAGGTGGCCACGACCGCCAGTGCCGTCTCCAGGCCGAGCATTCCCGGAGGTGCCGCATCGAGGGGTTGCTCCTTGGTGTGATCGGGATGAGGCGCGTGGTCGGTGGCCACGGCATCGATGGTCCCGTCTCGAAGACCCTCTCGCAGCGCCTCGATGTCACGCATGGTCCGCAGCGGCGGATTCACCTTGAACACCGGATCGAATTCCGCGAGCAGATCGTCGGTGAGCGCGAGGTGGTGGGGTGTGACCTCGGCCGTCACGGGAAGCCCGTCCGCCTTGGCCCGCCGCACCAACTCCACACTTCCCGCCGTGGACAGATGCAGGAGATGCAACGGAGCCCCCACCAGTCGCACGAGCTCGATGTCGCGGTGCACCATCAATTCCTCGGCCAGTGCCGGCCAACCGGGGACGCCGAGTCGAGAGCAGCATTCGCCCTCGTGCATCACCGCGCCCTCCGTCAGGCGCGACACCTCGCAGTGCTGCGCCAGGGTGACATCGAGCGGAAGTGCATGCTCGAGTGCACGGCGCATGAGGAGCGGATCCTGGACGCCGTTGCCGTCATCGGTGAAGATCGTGACTCCCTCGGCGGCGAGGTCGGAGAAGGGCACGATCCTCTCTCCCGCCCGCCCGACCGTGATGCACCCCGCCGGCAGAACTTCACACAGTCCCACCTCGCGACCGCGTCCGGCGACGAAACGCACCACCATCGCCGAATCCTGCGCCGGATCGGTGTTCGGCATCGCCACCACCGCGGTGTAGCCACCGCGCACCGCCGCCCGGCTTCCGGACTCGATGGTCTCGGCCTCCTCTCGCCCGGGTTCGCGCAGATGGGTGTGGAGATCGACGAAACCCGAAGAGACGTGGCATCCGGTCGCATCGAGGACGATGTCACCCGCGAGACCGGAACCGACCGCGACGACGGTGCCACCGCGCACGAGAACGTCGGCGCGCACGGCACCATCGGGATTCACGACGGTGCCACCGGCGATGAGAACGGATGCATCAGTGTCCACGGGGACCTCCGGGTTGCGGGGCCGACGTCGACCCGATGAGAAGGGACAGCACCGCCATGCGCACGGGGACGCCGGCGGCGACCTGGTCGAGGATGCGCGACCCGGGCAGGTCGGCAGGGTCGATGCGCATCTCCACACCACGGTTCATCGGTCCCGGGTGCATGACGATGGCACCCTCCCGCAGGCGCGCGGCCCGCGCCCGGTCGAGGGCGTAGCGGCGCGAGTACTCCTCCAGGCAAGGAATCAACCCGGCCATCATCCTCTCCTTCTGAACCCTCAACATGTAGAGCACGTCGAGGGAAGCCAGATGCTCGTCGAGATCGTGGGAGACCTCGGCACGGCCTCTCACCGCGGTGCCGAGCCCGAGAGTGGGCGGCGAGACCAGGACCACGTCTGCACCCAGGCGACCGAGGACATCGAGGGTGCTGCGCGCCACCCTCGAGTGACGCAGGTCCCCGACGATGGCCACCCGCAGACCCTCGAGGCCCTCGGACCGTCCGAATTCCCGCGAGATCACGTGGGCATCCAGGAGCGCCTGTGTCGGATGCTGGTGCCAGCCGTCGCCTGCGTTCACCACGGCGGCATCGGTCCATTCCGTGGCGGCCCTCGCCACACCGCTCGAGCGATGTCGGATGACGAGTACGTCAGCACCCATCGCAGAGATGGTCTCGATGGTGTCCCGGACGCTCTCACCCTTGTTGAGACTCGATGTTGCCGCCGAGAATCCCAGAACCTCGCCGGCGAGGCGGCGAGCGGCCGTCTCGAAGCTCAACCGGGTACGGGTGCTGTCCTCGAAGAAAACCGAGGCCACGACCCGCCCCGCGAGCTCATTTCCCGGCAAGGGGTCGGCCACACCGTCGGGAGCGATGTCGCGGGTGCGTCGGAGGATGTCGAGGATGTCCCCTCGGTCCAACTCCGCGGTCGACAGCAGATGCTTCACGACCCGCACCTGCGCACCCGCACACCCGACGGACCCACCTCGACCTCGTCGTCGGGATGGGTGGGGAGATTCCTGCCGACATGGTCGGGTCGGATGGGCAACTCGCGGTGACCACGGTCGATCATGACCGCCAAGCGCACCGCGCGGGGACGCCCGTACGCGTTCAGGGCCTCGAGGGCCGCCCTCACCGTCCGACCCGTCTGGAGAACGTCATCGACGAGCACCACCACCCTGTCGGTCAGGTCGACCGGGATATCCGTCGGCCACACGGTCGGCACCGGACGGACGGTGGCATCGTCGCGGAAGGAGGACACGTCGACGACACCCACGGGCACGGCACATCCACCCGGCAGATCGCCGAGGGTTGTGGCGATGCGGGCGGCGAGCCATGCTCCCCCGCTCTGCAATCCGACGACCACGAGATCATCGGGTTCGTCGCCCTTCTCGATGATCTCGTGGGCAATCCGCACTACCGCCCGGTCAACATCCTCCCGTCCGAGGACCTCGGCATCATTCAGGTCCATCGGCATGCCCCAGCTCGGGGCAGCAAAAAGGCACCGACGCGTGCGCGCGGGTGCCTCATCTGTGCCGTCATATCGATTCCTCCGTTCGGGCCTCACAGGACCCGCTTCACGGTCGGCGATACCTTACACGAGGGCGCCGTGTCTTCGCACACTCGAGCGCCTGCTCAGGGCGCTCCACCCGAGGCCGGGTCGATTGCCGGGCGCCTGCGGACATAGACGATCCAATGGTCGTTCGAAGTTGCCTCCACGAACGCGGCCCTCTCCCGAGCCCAGTCCGCCGACAGCGTCTCGTTGAGGAAACGGGGCAGCACGACGTATTCCACCCCGTCGGCGGCCGGCAGACGTGAGCCCTCCAGTTCCGTCCCCACCCCGTAGTAGAGGGCGCGGAACGGATTCGGGAAGAAATACACCTCCGGCCTGTGGGCGAGGTGGGTCACCAGGGGGTCGTAAACACTGATGACGGCGTCGTCGGGCACCGTACGGATGATCTCCCGGGCCGAGCGAGCCACGGGATTGTCACCCGACCAGACCAGGCGCGGCTCCGCGGCGAGGGTGTGTTGACCCCAGAGATGCGACGTGAGCAATGACGTCACGACGACGATTCCGAGAACCACGGCGCGTGTGTTCTCCCGGAAGCGCCGGGCCCCGTGGATGACCGCGAAGAGCAGTGGAGGAACGGCCACCAGCGAATAGTGGTACTGGATGTTGTGCTGATACCAGAAAGTGCTCAGGGTGTTGGAAGCGACCACAGGCACCGCGATGGCGGCCACCCATGGCGACAGAACGAACAGACCGGCGAATGGCGCGGCCATCTGCCACAGATACAGGGGTCTGTCCTCGCTGCGGAGGTGTTCCACCAGTGCTCCTGGATCGGTGAAGGTGGTCCGAATCAGGCCCCAGGGTCCGCCGAACGGGATCCGCCACGCGTTGCGAGTCGGCACACCGATGAGAGGCCGCATGAGCAGGAACATGCCCGCCAACGCGGCTGCCACCGACGCGGCCACCGTCACCCAACCCCGCCGGCTGTCGCGACGCAGGGCAACCCACAGGCCGAGCGGCGCGATGAGAAGAACCGTGTCCTCCTTGACGAGCAGCACGAAAACGATTGCCACGACATACATGCGCCAACGACGCTCGAGGGCGGCGAACATCGCGAGCGGAACCAACAGCCCGAGGTATCCGTCGGGATGGAAGTTCTCCATGTTCGTGCCGTTCACCGCCGGGTTGGCCAACCACGCGATGGCCGCCAGCACGCCGAAGGCACCGTGTCCCAGCCGATGCCGGGCATAGAAGTAGAAGGGCAGCGCGCCCAGGGCTATGGCCACGGCCTGGGAGACGAGGAGCGTCGCGGTTCCCGGCACGATCCAGTACAGCGGTACGAGGAAGAACAGGATGAGAGATGCATGATCGCCGAGGAGATTGCGACCCATCAGGGTGACGAAGGGACTCTCCCCGCGGGACAGGAGCCACACGCCCTGGTCGTAGAGACCCGCGTCATAGGCGAATGTCCCCAACCCAAGATGCATGTCCACCTGCATCCACGACATCCATGACGCGTGGACGACCACGAGCAGGAGAGCCAGCCACGTCCACGGGGAAACCCCACCGAGCCGTCCGATGAGACGGACGGTGACCGCACCGACCCCGCCCGGGTCAATCGTCGGTTCGGCGGACATCCCTGGCCACTGCCGCCAGCACGCCATTCACGAAGCGTCCCGAATCGTCCGTGGAGAAACGCTTGGCGATCTCCACCGCCTCGTCGATGACGACCGCGACCGGCACCTCCGGCCGGGACAGCAGCTCGTGCACGCCGAGGCGGAGCACGGCCCGATCGATCGCGGGCATCCGCTCGAGTGGCCAATCCCGCGCGTGGGCCGTGATGACGGCGTCGATGCGTTCCCGGGAATCCTCGACACCGGTGAGCAGTGAACGGGTCAATTCCTCGGCCACGACCCCACGCTCCGCGAGGAGCGACGTCGCCGAGACCGTGCGTTGCTCGGCCTCGTAGAGCAGGGAGACGGCCTGTTCCCGGGCGTCGCTGCGGTCGTCGGTACGGGTCACGCGCGGTCCGTCAGACGCGGGTGATGTAGTCGCCGGATCGGGTGTCCACCTTGATCCGGTCGCCGATGTTGACGAACAGCGGCACCTGCAGGACCTTGCCCGTCTCGAGCGTCGCCGGCTTGCGCGCACCCGACACCCGGTCACCCTGGACACCGGGCTCCGTCTCGGCAACCGTCAATTCGACCGTGGCGGGGATCTCCACCGTCACGATCCCACCGTTGTGGAGAGCGATAATGACCACCGAGGACTCCACGAGATAGTCGGCCGCCTCGCCCAGCGCGACAGGGGCGACCGTCATCTGGTCGTAGGACTCGGTGTCCATGAAGACATAATCCTCCCCGTCCCGGTAGAGGAACTGCATGTCCCTCTTGTCGAGGATGGCCTGCTCGACCCGGATGCCCGCGTTGAAGGTCTTCTCGAGGACGTTCCCGTTCCGCAGGTTGCGCAACTTCGTCCGAACGAACGCCCCTCCCTTGCCGGGCTTCACGTGCTGGAACTCCACGACGGTGAAGAGACCGTTCTCCAGCTCCAGAGTGATGCCGTTCTTCAGGTCGTTGGTCGTGATCGCGGGCACGAGAGCTCCTTGGGTGCGAGGGTGAGGTTTCTACAGCCGTCCGCTCCGACGACCACTAGGTCCTCGATGCGCACGCCGCCTACTCCCACACGATAGAGCCCGGGCTCCACCGTCACCACCTCGCCCTCGCGCAGGACGGCATCGCATCGCGGACCGAGAACAGGAGTCTCATGGATGTCTATGCCCACTCCGTGCCCAGTTCCGTGGACGAACTCGGATTCGCATCCTGCCGCGGCGAGCACCCGACGTACGGCCGAATCCACCTCGGAGCCGACGACACCCGCACGAACGGTCGACACACCCGAAGCCTGGGCCTCGCTCACCGTGGCGAGCATCCCGGCCCGCTCGGCATCGGGGTGTCCCACTCCAACCACGCGGGTCATGTCGCTGCGGTAGCCGCCGATCTCGGCCCCCATGTCGATGACGACCATGTCGTCGGCAGCCACGCGGTCGTCCCCCGCCTCGTGGTGGGGCCGCGCTGCCCTCGGACCCGCGGCGACGATCGTGGCGAACGCCGGCCCGTCGGCTCCGAGTTCCAGCATCTTTGCGTCG
>Ga0315901_10008845_pt1 | contig 11656 bp, 13 predicted proteins | sample LakEriMetagenome_10_FD_203761 | JGI IMG/M metagenome (GOLD analysis project Ga0315901, IMG submission 203761) | Freshwater fungal communities from buoy surface, Lake Erie, Ohio, United States - Buoy 2 MA116 | ecosystem: Environmental > Aquatic > Freshwater > Lake | place: USA: Lake Erie, Ohio...
GATGGCGGAGCAGAATTTTTACGGCACAAGCGGAATTTACCCTGCGTCGTTAGGCCAAAAAAGCAATGAGCAATCGGGCAAGGCAATTATGGCTCGCCAGCGTGAGGGCGATGTTTCGACTTCAAACTATGCTGATATGTTTAAGAGGGCATTAATTTACGCTGGCAAAATTTTTGAGGATTTAAGAAAGAAAATCTACGACGGTTCGCGTGAGTTTCAGGTTATGAGCGAGGACAACAAGACCCGTGGTGTAAAAATCAATCAGAAATATCAAGACCCCAAAACGGGTAAAATGATTGAGTACGATATGACAAAGGGCAAGATGGGGGTAGCGGTCACAACTGGCGTGAGCTACACGACTAAGCGTGAAGAGTCGCGTGAAGCGCAAATTCAGTTGTTCCAGGCTAACCCACAGGCAATGTTGCCAGCCTTACCAATGATTGTTCGCAGTATGGATTGGCCGAACGCCGATAAGACTGCTGATGCAATTGAGAGGGGCTTGCCGCCTGAATTGCGTGACCCTGACCGCCAAGCAGAGCAGATGCAGGGTATTCCACCTGCTGCACAGGCTCAATTGCAACAGGCTCAACAGATTATACAGCAATTGGGGCAAGCGTTGCAGGAAGCGCAGCAAGCCGCGGATGATAAGCAAGCAGAGGCTCAAATGAAAATGGGCGAGTTGCAGATTAAAGCGCAATCCGCTCAAACACAGGCTGAAAAGAATAGGATTGATGCAGAATTAAAGGCCGCAGAGTTGCAATTTGAAAAAGAGAAATTTGCAGTAGATTCTGCGCTTGAGTCACGGCGCCTTGAACTTGAAAAAGTTAAATTTATTACGGAATTGCAGCGTCAATCAGAGGAAAAATCAATGGATGATTTTGATGAAGATGAGTTTATGTCAAAACTAGGTGAAAATGCGTTGCAGGGGTACCAAATGGACAAACAAGCTAAAATGGAGCAAAAGCGCATTGAAGACGAAATAAAGGCGGAAAAAGAAATGTCGGACATGCAAGAGGCTGAAATGATGAAACAAAACATGGCTGCAACGGTTGAGATGCTTATGCAAATGAAAAACAGTTTCCAGCAATTATCTGAAGATATTAGGGCTCCTAAAGTTATTGACGTTTTAAGAAATCCTAAGACAGGGCTTATTGAACAGGCCTTCACCAGAACCACATAAGGAGTTTATTATGGCTTTCCAATTTTCAACAGACGTACGAAATGCCGCACTCGACCAGATAGAGACAACTATCAGCACGTCGCCTACGTTAGAGATTCGCAGCGGTTCAGTTCCTGCAAACTGTGCTGCTGCCTCAACTGGCACAGTGTTGGCCACAATTGTGTTGCCAAGTGATTGGTTAACTGCTGCTTCTGGCGGTAGCAAAACCATTAGCGGAACATGGCAAGACGCTTCTGCTGATGCCACTGGAACTGCTGGTCATTTCCGTATTAGCCAGGGTGCAACGTGCCATATTCAGGGGAGCGTTACTGGGACGGGCGGCGGTGGAGATATGACGCTTGATAACGTGAGTCTCGCAACTGGCCAGCAATTTAACATCACGGCATTCACAATTACAGCTGGAGGAGCGTAATGACTGTACCGCAAATCCTGATAGATAAGGTGGCTGAGTCGCAATTTGCTGGCAAACCAGATTGGGAAGTGTCTGATATGCTAAATGCTGTTGATGATTCTTTGCCGACAAAAAAAGTACCTATCTTGACACAGCATGTTAGGCAATTTTTGTTGGGTCGTGGACATTGGCCAGCAATTGTGATTACTGCCGACGACGTTAATGCCAATCCCAGCATTCGTGGTCTTTGTATTATTGTTCGTGATACTATGAAGATTGATTCAATTATCCAGACAGACGAAACCTCGGCCTACAACGTCGCTGAAGCAATGCTCACTTCTCTTGAGGAGGTTAACCTTATCACAACGGCCACCAAAAACGATTTAATTGATTTAACAAATGCAAAGCAATCTTGGGCTGAATACAATAAAATTGAAGTGACTGCTAGAACAGTTGGAATTGCACGCGGAGGCATAGCATAATGGCAATAGCAAAATGGTCAACACCAAGTGCACGTTCAAGCAATTTTGCTAGTACAACTTTAAATAGTTTAGCAAATGGCTCTGAATCTACTGCGGTAACTTATGACAATTCAAGTAATAAAGATTTATATGGAACGATTACTATTAAATTAGGTAGCATTACCCCTGCTGCAGGTGGTTCAATTACGCTGCGTGTGACGTTAAATGACGGCACAGACACGGCAGACCGTATTGGTGGTGATTTGTACGTTGTGCCGCTCACAAGCGGGGCATCGGCAAAAGTGGCTATTATTAACATGGTGCGGTTGTACCCATATTCTATGCGCATAAGCGTAATTAACAATGCTGGCGTAACTTTAAATGCCAGTGGCAATGAGCTGTACGTTCGCCCTTGGAACGAGGATATTGCATAATGCCGCGCGGGATCAGCCGATACGACGAGGCGCAGTTGCAGCAACGCTTGTGGACGCCAGATCTGCTGCGACCCGCGCTGTGGTTAGATGCTGCTGATGCTTCTACAGTTTCAGTAGCAACAGGCGTAAGTGAGTGGCGCGACAAGAGTGGTAACAATAGGCACTTCACGCAGACAACCACGGCCAACCAGCCAGCGTATAACCAGAACGGCATCAACGGTCTTGGGAGCATCTCGTTCAACGGTACTGCCAAGGCGCTACAACGCACACCCGAGGCTTGGGCATTTCAATATCCAGTCACGGCATTCATCGTATTCAGGGCGGCAGCATTTACCAACGCCCACAACTCATTATTTGAGTTTTATACCGCCTCTGGTCCCACAACTGCAGGGTGGTCTGATCTTATCAAAAGCAATGGAAGGTCTGCAATTTATGCAGCAAACACTGGGGGAGCTCAGCCGAATTACGATGGGACTGGGGTAGCAACTTACGTTACAAATCAAACCTACATTTTTACAGGCATACATCAAAACAATTCATTAGTTGGGTTGCAGAACGGAAAAACGGACGGTAGCAACGCAGGCTCTTATACCCTCAGAACCAATTTAGGAACTTCGCCGCTATACATCGGCTCATCGCCGTTGTTCAGTCGGTACACAAACTGGCAGATCGGTGAAGTGATTATTACAAATAATGGGGCTCTATCGGCATCTGACCGATTGAAGATTGAGGGATACCTGGCTTGGAAATGGGGCACTGCCGCTGACATAGTGACGAGCAGCCCATTCCTGAACCGCCCGCCGCTTATCGGGGACTGAAATGTTAAGGGCTAGAGTTCCTAGGATTGCAACAATTGGTTTATCGCCAATAAATGGCGTTTCTTCAGGTGATTTTCCTTTATCTGGCAGCGCTACTGGCGTGGTTGTCATTAACAGTGTTGCATCTGGTGATTTTCCTTTATCTGGCAATGCTGTTGGTTCCGTTGTCATTAACGGTGTTGCATCTGGTGATTTTCCTTTATCTGGCAGCGCTACTGGCGTGGTTGTCATTAACAGTGTTTCTTCAGGTGATTTTCCTTTATCTGGCAATGCTGTTGGTTCCGTTGTCATTAACGGTGTTGCATCTGGTGATTTTCCCCTTAGCGGTTTAGCAACTGGAGCTATTGGTTTGCCGCCAATAAATGGCGTTGCATCAGGGGATTTTCCCCTTAGCGGTTTAGCTACAGGAACTGTCACTGGTGAAGGAAACGCGCTAACACCCAATGGTGGCGCGCGCAGAGAGTATCAACCTTATTATTATGAATTACAAAACCGCCGCAAAATTGAAAGAAAATTTGAAGAAGCTGAACTTGATTTAAAAGCTACAGAAAACAAAATTGAGGCGCTTGAACTTAAACGTACACGAGATTTAGCAGATGAATCAATGCAAGAGGAGCTTTTGGCTCTTCTTACACGGCAAAATGAATTGATAAGGATTATCAATGACTTACAACAACAAAAACTAATGGTGATGAGGGACGATGAGGATTTTATAGCGATTTTAATGTATTTAAACTAACCACTTGCAATTAACCCAAAAGGAATGTATTATGGAAAATAACATGGATGTTACCGTACAAACGGATTCGCCTGTTGAAGATCGCTTCACTGTTGAAACCAATGTAGTTCCAGAAAATGTTGAGCCTGAAAAGGTTGAGCCTTCCACGGAAAAATCTACAGAAGTAGAAACGCCAGATTCGGAACCCGATGAGGAACCGAATGAACAAAAGTCGATTAACCCGCGCACAGCCCAGCGTAAAGCTGAAAAAGAACGTCTTATTCGTGAAAATGCTGTTTTAGCCGAAAGGTTAAGGCAGTATGAACAAGAAAAAGCGACTGCTTCAGATGAACCAAAGGCTAGGGATTTATCAAAAAAGCCCGACATTCAAGATTATGACGATGTGTTGGAATACACTGAAGATTTGGCCACCTGGAAAGCTGGTGAGATATTTGAAAGTAAGACAGCACAGCTTAATCTGCAAAAACAAATTCAAGCCCTTGCTGAAAGAGCTGAAATTGTAAGAGCGGAAAAGCCTGATTATGATGAGAAGGTTGTTGGATTGATAGAAAGCAAACTGATTACGCCAGATATTGAGAGGGAAATTTTATCCTCTCCTATTAGCGCAGATGTTGCCTATCACTTAGCAGAGTACGGCGCCGATTTGATGACCCTGCGAGGGCTTCCTGCTGAGGCACTACCTAAAGCGATTAAAGCTATTGAGGCTTTTATCAAAAAAGGCGGTGAACCACAGGAAAAACCAAAAATCACAAAGGCAGAGCCGCCTATTGCCCCACCTGGTGTTACCGTCAATGCCCACAGGCCATTGAGTAGTTATTCCCAGCAAGAGATAGAGGATATGCCTTTGATCAAATTTAATCGCTTCTAAGGAGAGACACTTTGTCCAACCAAGCACACACTAATACTATTGTTGCCAAGCGTTTGCTGTCTCGTTTGCAAAACAAACTTCCAATGACTGCAAATGTAAACACGGATTTCCAATCGGAACTTTCTGATTCACAAAAGCGTGCTGGCGGTATTATCAACGTCCAAAAACCACCTTTGTTTAACGTGCGTTCTGGTGAGATTATGGAAGTTCAATCTACCATCATTCCAGCAATCAGCACCAGCTTAAACATGTTTGGTGTTGACGTATCGGCCAGCCAACTTGACTTGCAAATTACTTATGACCAAGTTCAAAAGGGCATGATTGACGGAGTTCTTGATGGGGCGGCCTCTGCTTTGGCCGCTAAAATTGAGGCCGATGGTTTTGCGCTTGCTCTTAAGGTTGCAAACGTGGTTGGTACTCCTGGCACGGAAATTACTGACCCCAGTTATCTTGCTAAGGCTAGTGCTTTACTTACATCAAATGGTGCTACACCTGGGAAAGGAAATCGTATTGGTTTGCTTAACACCTTTCAAAACGCAAGTTTTGCAACTGGTCTAAAAAACTATTTCAACCCAGTTAACACCGTTAGCAATGCTTATGCTGATGGTATGTTGGGCAATGGTTATGGTTTTGACCTTTATGACGAACCTGTTGCTGGCACGTTTACCGCTGGTGTTTACGGCGGTACTCCTTTGACCAACGGTGTTTTGGTTGCTGGCAACACAATTGTTACCGATGGCTGGACTGCAACGACCACTTCACTAAACGTCGGTGATACTTTTACCATTGCTGGCTGTTTCAACCGCAGCCCACAAACTGGCCTTTCAACGGGTGATCTTAAGAACTTTGTTGTAGCCGCCAAAACTGTGACTGACGGTTCGGGCAACTCCACCATTACCATTGGTGAAGATGGCATTATCCTAACTGGTCCACGCCAAAACGTGATTAGTGCAACTGGAACTTCGGTGATTGCAGATAACTCGGCCATTACCGTTAAGTCTGGGGCTTCTGGCATTGTTTCAAAGCAATCGCTTGTTTATGACAAAAACGCATTCACCTTTGCGATGGTTCCCCTTGCTAAGGTTCCTAGCAACCTGGGCGTTATGTCCACGGTTGTGAATGACAAAATGAGTGGTTTGTCAGTAAGCATGAAAGAGGCTTACAGCATTGAAACCAACCAGCGTGTTGTTCGTTTTGACGTGCTTTACGCATGGTTAGAAACCTATCCACAACTTGCTTGCCGAATCCTCGGTTAACCAAACTTTATAGGAGTAATTATCATGGCTGTAGCCACTTCAACTATCAAAGTTTCTTTGTTACAAAACGCAGGCAATATCCAACCAGATACTTTGCGGCAAACTTACAGCATCAGCACCATTGCTGCTGCTGGAACAACTCAAGCAACTGGTACTGCGATTGGAAATGAGCAACCTTTTGTTCTTATCAACAATAACACCGCTGCTAATGGGGTTGTTTTGCCAGTTGCCGCTTATATCGGACAAGAAATTACCGTTTTTCCACAGCTGGTTACCAACGCACCGTTGGTATATCCTCCTGTTGGCGGGACTGTAAACAACGGTACGGCCAATGCTGGTGTTGCTACGCCTGCTCGTAAAGCGGTTAAATACATTGCTGTTGACCGCACTGGCCTAAACTGGGTTACCATAGGATTGTAATCATGGGACGCAGACCTAAAGATTACATTGCTTACACGCAAGAAGATGATGAAGTTCAAGGTTCGGAGTCGGAGGTGGTTGTAAATGCCATCTCCGATGAAGAATGGGAGCGTCGTACCAAACTTGATGTTAGCGACCCAGACTATATAAACCCATCTTACGATAGGTAGGTTATGGCCTACACAGCCCTAAATCTGATAACCGACGTGTTACTAGATATGGGCGTTATAGCTGACCAGGAGACCCCCACTTCTTCCCAAAGCGTGGGGGCTTTGGTTAAGCTGAACGACCTTATTGAGTCATGGAATCTTGACCCGCAAAAACTTTACGGGGCAACAGAGTTTATCATTCCGTTTGTGGCCAACAAAGCCACTTATACGATAGGCATTGGCGGGGACTTAAACGTCCCGCGCCCTAATGGTGTTTTTGCCGCCTTTGTGCGTAACACCACCGCAACACCATCACAGCAGCAAGATATTCCTATTACCATACTAAATGACCAGCAATGGGCTGACATTCCAGTTAAGGGCATGACTGGCACGTTTCCCTATGCGGTATGGTTCAACATGACCAACCCATTGATAACGGCTTACGTCACCCCAATTCCTACGGGTTCTAATTACAGCCTGGTGTTTTGGGACAATAACGACAATACAGCTTTGGCGTTAAACACGGCGCTGGATTTAGCACCTGGGTACAAACGTGCCTTGAAGTATGCGCTGTTTATTGAGTTGGCTGCTGGCTATCAGATACAAGTTCCCGCCAGCATTGCCAGCCTTGCCATTTCTTCAAAGCTGTCTGTTGACCGTCAAAACGTGTCTATCAATACCCTAAGCACAAGCGGAGAAGTTCGTTACGACATCCTTAGCAACACGATAAGGGAGTTTTAACGTGGACGCGGGGGTCGTGGGCGGCTCTTCACAGCAAATATCTTTGCCGTTTAACGCTGAACGAACCGTGAACATGTACGCTGTTCTTGACCAGCAGGGCAAGAAGCCAGCTTCATTGTATGCACGCCCTGGGAACGCTTTATTTGCCACGTTGGGTTCTGGGGCTGGGCGCGGTGGGTTTGTGGCAACCAACGGGCGTGTGTTTGTTGTTTCTGGCTCTCAACTGTACGAATTATTTGCTGGCGGCACAGGAAATGTACTAGGAAGCCTTCTTACCAGTTCGGGGGACTTAACCTTTGCTGAAAATGGCGTGCAGCTGGCAATTTGCGATGGAACGAATTTATACATTTTGACCTATGCCACAAATGTATTTCAGCGCGTTGTTAGTCCCAATTTGCCTAGCGCATCAAGTGTTAAATTTCTTGATGGGTACTTTGTTGTTAGTCGTTCGCCAAGCAGCGGTATATTCCAAATATCTGCTCCATTTGACGGCCTAACTTGGGCTGCATTGGATTTTGCCACGGCTGAATCGTCACCCGACAGTCTTTTGTGTGTTGCGGTTATTTTTGGGCAATTATGGTTGTTTGGCGATATTTCTATTGAGCCTTGGACAAACACTGGTTCAGCGGCTTTCCCGTTTAAGAGGGTTAGCAATTCCTCTAAACTTTCCGTTGGTGTCGCCGCACCTGCTACAGTTTTAGAGGTGGACAATACGGCTTTTTGGGTTGGTAAAGACACAAAGGGAACGGGCATTGTTTATCGGGCGGATGGGTATTCACCTTTAAGGATTTCGACAGAGGCTATTGAATTGCGTTTGCAAGCCGCGCCTTCAATATCAACCCTTAAAGCAATGACCTATCAAGAAGCTGGGCATGTGTTCTACATCATTACGGGCGGGGGCATGGAAACTGCTTTGGTCTATGATGTATCCACTAAGCTGTGGACAGAATGGGCATATCTGAACAGTTCGGGCAATTACGAATTACCTTTAACCAATGATTTATTTTACGCTTTTCATAATACCCTTGCGCTGGATAGAACATCTGGCAAGGTTTACCACCAGTCGGCAGAGTTTTATTCTGATAATGGGGATGAAATAGCCTGTGACAGGGTTTTTACGCATATTTTTGACAATGGCAATCCGTTTCTGATTAAGAATTTAACGGTCAATTTTGAAACTGGCGTGGGCAACGCAACGGTCAGCAATCCAAAGGCCATGCTGTACTTATCCCGCGATGGTGGCCGCACGTTTTACACCTACTATGAATCGTTTATGGGTAAGGCTGGGGAGTTTCTGTCTAGGGTGGTTTTCTGGCGATTGGGACGGCATCGTCAATGCACGTTCAGGGTGCGGGTGACCGATTCTGTTAAGCGAGTGATAACAGGGGGGGCTTTTAATACATGACCGTAATGATTGCTCCAATTTCTGATAAGGCGCTTGATGACAATGGAAAGTTTCGCCCAACGTGGATTGAGTATTTTTCTGCGGTCAACCGTGGTGATGTTGGCACAACCTGGAATCCAACTGTTTCCAATTTAACCTCTGTTGGAACGCCGACCATTACGGGCGTTTATTATCAAAATGGCGGCTTTACAGACTTTGCGGTTAAGATTGTTCCTGGAACAAACACTAGCTCTGTGTTGGGAACGACCACAATTGCATTGCCATTTACTGTTGTGGCAGATGCGGCGGCCAATGTTGTAAGCGGTGTTAATGTTGCTCAAGCAGCAATAAATTCAAGTGGAAAACTGGTGTATTTACCAACATGGTCGGTAATAACGGTTCCTATAACAATCACTGGACGGGTCAAAAGCTAACTATCTTTTAAGACAATTTTAGTGTAAAGTAACAACGAGGCTTTGCGATGGATGACAAAAAAGAAATGAGCCGCATGGAAGACATGGAAGACATGGAAGACATGAAGGAATATGGTCGCGGAACTGATACCGTGATGGGACACTTGTCTCTTGGTGAAGTTGTTATTCCCCGCGCATTTCTTGATGACCCGCAAGTTATCCAAACGCTTAAAGGTATTTTTGATTCTGCCGATGTTAATATGGCAGAGTTTACTGTTGGCGATGAAGCAAATAAAATTAACCCTGAAACCAAGCAACCAGAGTTTTTCTTAAAGGGCTTAAAAAGCATTATTAAAAGTCCTGTGGCGCAAATTGCATTGCCTATTGCAGCCAGTGTTCTTGCCCCTGGAGTTGGAACGGCTCTTAGCAGCGGGCTTGGGTTGGGATTGGGTACAGCTGGTGCAACTGCATTGGGGGCTGGAGCACTTGGAACTGGCCTTGGATTAGCATCTGGTCAAAACATTGGACAGGCTCTTAAAGGTGGTGCAATAAGCGGAGGACTTTCTTATGGTGGAAGTCTGCTATCTGAAGGTTTGGCTGATACAGCACTGGGGCGCGGTCTTAGCGACTTAAAAGCTGGGGCGGCAGATACAATGGTTGGCCGTGGCATTAGTGATATTAGCAAGTCAGCATCGGGAGCTTTGAACAGCATTACAGGTGGCATCAACGACCTTTACCAGGGCAGCAGTGTTCAAGACGCTTTTAGAAGCGGTAGTGACGCTCTGAAGTCTGTTGGCATTAATTTTGGTAGCAGTGCAACAACCGCACCAACGGCAACACCTGGTGGCGCTTCATCTTATGCAGACGCGGTTGACCCAACTGGCAAGTATTCTTTTGGTGGTGGATTGGATAAGATTGGCGGAACATCAACGGCTGCCTTGAACGAATCAACCCCGTTGCTTTCGTCTCTTAGCCCGTATGCACCTACAGCGGCAGCACCATCATTATTACCCCCAACTTCAATCACAGAATCGGTATTAGGAGCAGCACCCGTGGCCAAAAATTCTATCAATTTATCCCCATTGCTAAGTGCTGGGCTTGGATATGGTTCAAACGAAAGCACAGCAGAGGCTTTGCTTGAGCAACAGAGGAACAATGCGGCGCTTGCAAGCAGTTCCAACAAAGCTGTTTCTGATGCCTTGCTTAGACAGTATGAAGCCAATACAGCGTTGTTTCAGCCATACGCTAGTGGGTTTGAATTTACCCCAGGCGACTTAACCGCCGACCCAGGCTATCAATTCCAATTAACTGAGGGCAACAGAGCGGCAGACAGGGCTAGCCTTGCTCGTGGTAACTATTATTCTGGTGAAGCCTTGAGGGAAGCTCAACAGTTTGGTCAGGGTTTGGCGGACACGACTTATAACTCTGCTTTTAATCGTGCATTACAAGGCCGTGCTGCTGGATTGCAGGGGGCAACAGCTGCGGCTGGAGTCAACACTAATTACGGAACAGGAACCGCTAATCAAGCCATTAACAATGCTGCTCTTCTTATGGGCATTAACGAAAACATCGGCAATGTTAATGCCAACAGAACCGTCAACACAAACAACCTTATCAGTGGCGCGTTAGGCAACCTGCTTGGCGGAAGTTCCTTCACGAACACTGGCGCTTTGCAAGGTGGGATTGACCTGCAAGAATTGTTACGGAGAAATAGAATGGGGAGTTCGTCTTATGCCAGTTGATTTAACAGTATTTGAACGTCAAAAATCCATTGTTGACCAGCAGCAATTGCAGGATGCTTTTGAGTTAAAGAAGGCGTTGGCGATTCAAGAGGCGCAAAGAAGTGCTCTAGAAACACAGGCTTTGCAGGCTCAAGCTGATATGGGCGGTTTGAGTGTTAAAGACTTGTTGACGTTGCAAATGACCCAACAAAATAAAGAAGCAGACCGAGCCCTTCGCCAAGAAACTATTGCGGCCAATCAACAACAGCGCCAAGATGAATTAGCTGCAAGAAATGATTTTCGACAGGCACAATTAGCTCAAGCGCGAGAATTGGCCAGCATAAAAAATAGCAACAGTGCTAGTAATCCATTGCCACTTGGTGCTTTGAAAATACAAAATGATATTGTAGATTCATTTAGCGCAGCAAAAAACGCACAAGATTTATCAAAATCCATTATTGACAACATAGATAGTGGCGCTTTAGATTTGGGGCCGTTTTCTAATCTTGCTTATAAATCACAAAACCTTGCTGGTTATTCAACACCAAAAAGCCAAGCATTTGGAAATTTGCAAACATCATTAGAAAAATTGCGTAATGAAACACTATTATTACACAAAGGCGTTCAAACTGAGGGTGATGCGGTTCGCGCTATGAATGAAATTATATCTAATGTTAATGA
>Ga0315901_10008846_pt1 | contig 11655 bp, 10 predicted proteins | sample LakEriMetagenome_10_FD_203761 | JGI IMG/M metagenome (GOLD analysis project Ga0315901, IMG submission 203761) | Freshwater fungal communities from buoy surface, Lake Erie, Ohio, United States - Buoy 2 MA116 | ecosystem: Environmental > Aquatic > Freshwater > Lake | place: USA: Lake Erie, Ohio...
TTGGCTCCGATCTCTCAAAAGCTTTTGATGGCGTTGCAATTGAATGGGTAGATCCTGCAACAAACGATGGCCAGACCGGTCTGGTTGCAGTTCATCTATCGACGCCTAATGGCGTTGTACGCTTGGACTAGTTCCAAAGAAGAAGCTCTTCACGCAACGCCGCCCTAGCTCAGTCGGTAGAGCGTCGCTCTCGTAAAGCGAAGGTCGCGGGTTCGATTCCCGCGGGCGGCTCTCCAGCTTTATCTAAGTCGTTTCATGTTTACCCAGACACGTAGAGCCCAAAAGACTAAGCAGTAGCCTAAATTGCTAGTTTCTCGAACTCTTAAAGACTTGATTCTTCAGATGCAATCACTTAAGGCCCGGTAGCGCAGTTGGTTAGCGCGCCGCCCTGTCACGGCGGAGGTCGCGGGTTCAAGTCCCGTCCGGGTCGCAAAGGTTTTGGTGTCGTACTTGTTTAAGGCCGATATCAGAACCTTGTTTGGCTTGGTAGCTCAGTTGGTACGAGCGAACGACTGAAAATCGTTAGGTCGCCGGTTCGATCCCGGCCCAAGCCACAGTAGAAATTACTTTGGAAGTTTTCCTTGAACTAATCGCTCTGCAAGAGTTGGCGCAATCTTGTCTTTCCCTGAAATCTTGAGTGAACTCAAATCCATACCCCACTTGATACCAATTTTCTCATCAAGTGGATTAATCTCAAATTCATCTGTTGGTAAAAAGGGGGTTGAAACTAGGTATGCAACAGCAGTGTTGTCTTCAAGTGCCAAAAAGCCGTGACCCAACCCTTCGCTAATCAATACAGCTTTTCCTGAATCGCCCTTTAACTCAATTTCAACCCATTGACCAAATGTCTTTGAATCTGGTCGGATATCGACAATCACGTCTTGGATTGAACCCAATACGCATGTAATCCATTTTGCCTGACCTCGTGGGGCGATACTGTAATGAATTCCTCGCAGAGTCCCAGCTGACGAGAGTGAAATATTTGCTTGCTCAATTCCAAACTCTCGACCTGTGGCAGCTTTTACATCTTCAGACTTAAACCACTCGCGGAAGAATCCACGGTCATCACTCCATACAGGCGACTCCGCAACCCATACACCTTCAATCCCAAGTGGTGTTAAATTCATATTTCTATTCTTCCGCTTTCACAGCAGAAATGATTGTAGGCATCGCATCAGCAAGCGCAATTCGCCAATCTCTTAATGGCTTAACCGAGGTATCTGCCCATGCATCATGACTTAGGACTGAGTATGAAGGGCGCTTGGCAGGACGCGGGTATTCGCTTGAAGAAACTGGTGTAACTCGACTGACATCGGCGCCAGAAAGTCTGAAAATCTCTTGCGCAAATTCAAACCATGTTCCCTGCCCAGAATTAGTCCCGTGATAAATACCAGCTGGAGAAGTCGATAGCCCTAGCTCAACCAATTGTTTGGCGAGATCCATAGCGGAAGTCGGCTGACCAACTTGGTCATTTACTACTCGAACTTCACTTTCACCCTTGATTGCCAGTTTGGCCATGGTCTTTGCAAAGTTTTTTCCTAAAGGGCTGTAAAGCCATGCGGTGCGTACAACAAAAGAGCTTTCAGGGTTGGATGCCAGAACTCGACTCTCACCCAGTGCCTTGGTTCGTCCGTAAGCAGATTGAGGGTTGATTTCATCTGCGGTCTGCCAAGGTAAATGGTTTTCTCCGGAAAAGACATAATCTGTAGAAACATGAATTAGCTTCGAATTGGACATCTTTGCAGCCAAGGCAAGGTTTTCCGGCCCTTCACTATTCACTCTAGATGCATCTAGTTCGTGGCTTTCTGCCCCATCCACATCTGTCCATGCTGCACAATTGATGATTACTTTCGGTGACAATTTTTCAATGGCTTCACTAACTCTTGAACTTTGCCTGATATCTAAATCTTTAGAACTCCATGCATCAAAAGCTATCCCCTGTTTATCCAACTCTTGTGAGACTGCAATTCCTAATTGCCCTGAACCACCTGTAATCAACCAAGACATTTATAGATCAACGACTCTTAAGTGGCTTCCACCACTCTTCATTGTCTCGATACCACTGAATAGTTTCTCTCAAGCCGTCTTCAAATTTAACTTGTGGTTCATAACCCAATTCACGATTGATCTTTGTCCAATCAACGCTGTAACGAAGATCATGGCCTTTCCGATCCTCAACATATTCGATTGAAGATTCATCAGCACCCATAGCTTCAAGTATCAGACTAGTGATCTCATTATTAGTCAACTCACGCCCACCGCCAATGTTGTAAACCTCGCCGGAACGTCCATTCATCAAAACTTGATAAATGCCACGGCAGTGGTCATCTACATGAAGCCAATCACGAATATTTTCACCAGTTCCATAAACTGGAACTTTTTTACCTTCAATCAAGTTTGTTATAAACAGTGGAATCAACTTCTCTGGAAAATGGTGTGAGCCATAATTGTTACTACAACGCGTAATTACTACATCCATACCGTGAGTTCGATTATATGAGCGTGCCAACAGTTCACCACTTGCCTTGCTTGCCGAATACGGTGAGTTTGGAAGAAGCGGCCACTCCTCAGTCCAAGAGCCCGATTCGATCGATCCGTAAACTTCATCAGTAGAAACCTGCAAGAATCGAATTTTCCTACCAATGGCTTTTATCGCGTCTAGTAAAACTTGCACCCCAACGATGTTTGTCTGAACAAAGTCAGCAGCACCTGAAATGGAACGGTCGACGTGTGATTCTGCAGCGAAGTTAACAACAGCATCTACTCCCTTGAGCAAATCAGTGGCAACCAACGAGTCACATATATCGCCTTTTACGAATTCATACCCTGACAGATCGGCTGCAGGCCCAAGATTTGCCTTAACGCCCGCATACGTCAGCTTGTCTAAAACTTTGACACTAGAGATGCCCTGAAGTTCGCCCTTCGCGATCATTCGCACAAAGTTTGAGCCAATAAAGCCTGCTGCACCTGTAACAAGAATCTTCATTTGACCACCTCTGTCGTTAACCAAGGCCAACCTTACCGTTTAGACTTATTCAATGAAGGGAATTGTCCTAGCAGGTGGCACTGGCTCAAGACTTTGGCCAATTACTCGTAGCGTAAGCAAGCAGCTTTTGCCTATCTACGACAAGCCAATGATCTACTATCCGATTTCCACTTTGATGCTTGCGGGAATTCGTGAAATCTTGATTATCACAACCCCCCATGACCAGTCTCAATTCAAAGAGCTCCTCGGCGACGGATCAGAGTTAGGAGTCTCATTTAAATATGCAACGCAACCTGAACCAAAGGGTCTAGCCCAAGCATTCACAATCGGTGAAGAATTCTTGGCCGGAGAGTCGTGTTTGATGATCTTGGGTGACAATATTTTTCATGGAGCTGGGCTTGGCCGAGACATAGTCCGTGAACTTCCAAGGTCAGGTGCACATATTTTTACTTACGAGGTTTCGAATCCATCTGATTATGGAATTCTTGAGGTAGACACAGAGGGAAATCCAGTCTCAATTACAGAAAAGCCAAAAGAATACATTTCAAATTTAGCAGTTACCGGTTTGTACTTCTTCGATGGCAAAGTTTCTGAAGTTGCCAAGAAAGTGCAGCCGAGTGCGCGCGGTGAAATGGAGATTACCTCCGTAATCGATCATTACCTTCAGTCAGGCACCTTAACCTTTACAGAGCTTTCCAGAGGTTCAGCATGGCTTGATACGGGTAATCCAGATTCATTAAATGATGCTGCTGCTTACGTACGTATTATAGAAGAAAGAACTGGACTTAAAATTGCATGTCTAGAAGAAATCGCATTTATTAATCAGTGGGTTGATAATAATCAATTACTCATCAGGATTAAACGTTATGGCGACAATGATTATGTAAAATATGTTCAAAAACTGATTTAACTTAGGCTTTTTTTATGATTCCATCGCTTATGTTGTGCAACTCTCTGGAATAGTAATTTATAGTGTTCACGGGTTTAGACGTTAAGTGTAAGATTTGTTCATTAGAACCATGGTTTCGTCGTTCACCCTCAAGCTCCCTTTCTGAAAACAAAGCCTCAAATTGTAGCCCATTTTTTAAAAGCACTTTTGAGATTTTCCTTTCTCCTAAGTGAATAATGGATCTTTTCATTCTGACATCTTTTAGTTCAAGGAACTTTTCAATAAAAATATCAATTGCGGTATCTTTCACGAAATAGAAGTAGGATTGAATATGTAAGTTGCGTTGACGAGAAGTGGTCACTCCTAAAAGACTCTGACGACTGAGTTCTGCCCTAAAAAGACACGCTTCGATTGCAGCTGGTTTCCATTTGACTGAATCGTTCAATAAAATCAATCTATCCAGAGGCTCTTTGCGAATATTCTGGGTTATCCATTCCAACCCAACTTTATAGGCTCCAAAGTCTCTACCTATATTGGGGCGCAAAATTATAGAAAAATTCTTTGAAAATTCTTTTAAAACTTGCTCGCTTGGAGTTGCATTGGCGACAACGACAACTTCATAATTTAATTTTGACAAATACCTCAAAGTTTCCATCAAATCAGAATCTACTTCTTTTGCAGTTCTAAACATTACGACAATAGCGACATAGGGAGTACAACCAATATTTGACTTTTGATACACAGTGAATTGCGATCTTGCATCGGTAGGAACCAGAAATTCTATGTAGGTTAGAATATCTAGCAATCTACCAATGAGGGTGCGGATTCTCTTCATTTTTTTTTCGGGATTGAAGCCACATACTAATTAATAGTGGTGCAAAAATAAGTTGGGGTGCACCGTATCTTGACGCTCCAGCACTAGACAAAATATATGGACTGAGACTCATCATGGGTATGAGAATCATAAATGTCACGCTCGCGCCGTAAAGAAAAGGTGCATACAAAATAACCATGAAGCTTGCCAAGCCAAATAAAGGTATCGCTGGCGAAAGGATAAGGTGAATAAAGTTGACCATACTTAAACCAATAGCATTTCTACAGAAAGATGGTATCTGTAGTTGCGATCGCTCTATGTACTCCGCCGGTCCAGGTAAATATCGACCGCAAGCGCTATCTGAACTGAATTTGTTTGCAACAAAAGTTTGGGTTTCTCCGCTTACTAAACCTTTCTGGCTATAGGTTGTTTCGACGCCAAATTGGTTCAAAGCAAAAATCACAGATGGCACTTCTGATATTCGGTATGCGTACCTCTTTATGGGATTGTCATCCTGATATTCCCAGGTATTCTCAAATTCCCAAAAATTCCATGCATCCTGATAAATTCTCTTTGTTTGATCTTGACCCGACTTAAAACTATACCAGGATCCAGTTACGACTGAGCCAGTCAAGAATACAACCAGTATAAGCGTGATTGCTTGATTAACATTCCTACGATTCAAAACTGCTGTAATCACAAAGTAAAAAAAGAATATTGTAAGAATTCCAGAAAAGAGAATTACCGAAACTAAACTCGAAAGAAGCCCAATTAGAATTGCTAATATGATCTTTCGTTTTGCGGTTCGTGGAACTATAATCAAATTCATTGTTGCTGATACAGTAAAAATGAAAAATATTTGTTGAAGGACGCTGCTGGCATAACCGGCCGATAAAGCAAGACTAAAAATGCCAGCTAGATAGAGTGCCTTGCTCTCTCTATTGGTTTTGAAAACATGTTTTAAACTGTCAATGAAAAAAATTACTCCAAGCCAGGATAAAATATATTGGCAAAATATTTGTCCTTCGGCACCCATGAGTGAAGTTGTGATTTTTATGAAAAGGGGGTAGCCGGGTTCACGGACCCAGTGATAATTCTCAAGGAAATTATCTGTAAACAAAGAACTAGAACTACCTAGGTACAGGTAGCTATCCCAAAAAACACTTATCGGTGTCATGATAAAGATTAGTAGATTGATCAGCGCCAAGAATATCTTCATTCTGAGGCTTGTTCGGATGTTCTCATTTAATTGGTTCACGAATCAAGTCCCAAAATTGAGATGATTTGTGACCCCAAAGAAGCTACCGGTTCTCGAACACAGTATGAACATCCATTACACGGCAGTGATTTGGTTTTTTCCATAATTTGGCCCGCAGATGCGGGAAGGTTCCAAAATTTTTGTAGAGGTGTAAAGTGCGAAGGAAATTTTAGCAGTGGATCCAATCCCCCCGTGTTGGGTAAAACAAAAACTTGTGCTCCGGAATCTGCAGCTTCTCTTGGAATCAAACCAAATCCTTCAAAAATTGATGTGTCTACATAAACTTTAGTTCGGCGTAGGACTCCGAGAAGTCCTGAATGCGACAACTCTCCAAGATCTACAACCTTACCGGTGATATCGTTTCTTTCACCGCTTCCAAAAATGGCTACATTTGCTTCAAGCGATAGCTGGTTAATTAAAGCAGAGGCTATGCATGCTCCTTTACCCCATTCATTTCTCAGGCAAAACAAAACGTCAATGTCTCTCTTAGAAGCTAATTCGGCCGGTGGCAATGAAAAATAAGCGTCATCTGTAGCGATCTTAACTTGCGCTGGTGACAATGCTGGGAACAAATCTTTACTCAATTCACTTAGGCAATCGCTGTTAGTTATAATCCCATCAAATGCTGATTGTACTTCTAGGAAATCCGCTACACCCGTAGGAGCAATTAGCGCATCTGGTCCCTGTAAAAAATAAAAAGTTTCCATTTTAGGAATCATTCCCTGATGAGCATTCCACCATCGTATCGAGCCTAAGCCTAGTAAAATTACTTTGTCTCCAAACTTACAGTTGTCCCTAAAAGTTTTGGAGTTAACGCTCACAAAAGAGTCAAACACTAACTGACTTTCATGGTCAGAGATATCAACAAGTGATGTGTAAGGGAAATCCTCTATGATTTCCTTTACGCCAACCGCACCAACTAATAAGCCACCAATCTTTGGATTAATCGCTGGGGATATCACCCAGACCCACCGCTTTTTCGGGCGCAGATAATCACTAAAAATCTCGTCTAACGTTGCCTTTAGCACAGTTTCATGTTGGGCTATTTCGGATTGATATCTTCCACCCCAACGAGAGTGAAAAAGTCGGTTTCCATGAAGCTGATGGGCTAGATGCTCCGTCGTGATTGAGAAGCTGCTGCCACCTTGATGGCACACTACTAAGTTTAAGTTCCAAACTGATCTATATCCACTTTCAAGAATTCGATAGTGCAGATCGGAATCTTCGCCATATCCAATTCCAAATGCAACATCCATTAATTCAGATGATCTAATTGCTTTTCTTCTGATTAATATCGAATAAGAAATTGCGGTACATGCGTCAACTACTTGCGGAGTTTGGAGACCAAGGTAGGAGTCAATCAATCTCCAGTTGACTCCAGCGTCTAACTTCAAATGCCTTTGAATTTCTCCAAGGGTGAGAGCTGTTGTCGCTCCGATTTTCTCATCGTAAAGCATTGGTTCAAGCATGCGAGACACAAAGTCATCACCCACGCTGACGTCAGAGTTTAACAGCAAGAAAAAGTCAGATTCGGAGGCAGAAAAGCCATGGTTCACATTCTTAACCACTCCAAGGTTCTGCTCTCGCCTTATGTAATGTATGCCAAGATCCGAGCATAGTGACTTCAAACGTTCGCTTGTTCTGAGATTTGAGAAATCATCTCCCACATAGATCGAGAGATTCAAATAAGTGTCCTTGATATTCATTTTTTGATCTACCAATTTCATTAAAAGTGGTTTAACCAAATCAAATCTATTGAATACCGGAACGAAAATGTCTAGGTTTACCTGAAAAGGTGGTTGAAACCCTGTTCTTTGGTAAGTTGTGTGGGCAGCTAATGTGCGATCACCTTTATAGGGTAAACGCAATCCTTTTAGGCTATAAATTTTAGCTCTTTGAATGTGTAATGGTTTTTTGGCTTCAGCCCTGAAGTAAACAAATCCCAAGTAAGCGGCACGCAAAATGTGAAATAACCTACTTTGATGGTTCAGTCTCAAAAGAGCTTGATTCTTTATGATTAAGAGAGTTTTACTTAGCATCTGTATTGTCCATTCTCACCCAATTGATCACATCAGTAATTATCTCATCTAGGTTTCTTTCGGGGTTCCAATCCAAACTGCTCTGAGCCTTCTTAATGTCCGCATAGGCTGTACGAACATCACCCACCCTAAAATCTTCACTGAGTACATAGCTCGCACCTTCGATTTTTCCTAAAATTCTCATGGCAATTGCTTCAAGAGTCAGGGGCAATCCTGAACCTATGTCATAAATTTCAGTCCCGTTCAAATTACTGCCCGATCTAGCTAAAGCTGCGGCAACATCATCAACATGAACTAGATCTCTGACGATGCCGCCACCCTCATAAACATTGATCTCCTTACCTGTAAGAGCCAATTTGATGAACAACGTTAAGAATCCTGAGTAAGAGTTTCTTGTAGATTGTCCTGGCCCAACTACATTCTGCAGTCTAAAAATATCAAGCTTGACTCCCGATGCTTCACACCACTTTTGAAGGAGTCTTTCTTGTAAAAGTTTCATGTCACCATAAACGCTAACTGGATTTGGTTCCTGAATGTAGTTATTGGCAACAAAAAGATTACCCACTTCAGAGTTTGTATCCCAAAGACCCTGAGTCAAATTCTCAAGGCTACGATGTTTGTTCTTGCTGATATCGCCTTCGGGTGAAATCGAGGATCCTTCCCCATACACAGCACGGCTAGACGTCAAAACAATCCGCTTCGGTTTTACCTTATGATGAGTCAGGGAGTTTAAGAAATTTGCAAGCGTCTTTAGGCTAACTTCGATCTGGAGTTGCATCTCTTGAAGTGAGTTACCGGTTGAAGTCTCTGCAATAAGAAAGAAAATCTCATCGAATAAAGAAAAGTCGACTCGATTGATGAGTTCTGAGTCCAGAAAGTCAACTTTAGAAAAATTCTCACGTGAAATGGATGTCTCGCCATGTACCCGCGTATAAAGTGAGTCGTAGACGAAAAATGATATTCCGCTCCGATTAAAGTGGCGCTGAAGTGCCTTCCCTATAAAGCCTTCGCCACCAACCAAAGCTACTTTCATTTCCAAGCTCCTCATCAAATGCTTCTTTAGGCTACAGAGTACTAGTCAATGAGTAAATTGATGTTACAATCTCATGTCTTCCCCATTTTTTGATAACTTCAGGGGTGATTTGACTGGTCAGTCTAATTTAACTTCGGGAGGTAGCAATGCGAAACACGAGAGTTAATCTACTCCTTGTTTGCATTTTGATTTTCTTCTCCGTATCAGCCGCGTTGGCTTTTTTTCGTAAGTTAAAACCCAATTCTGATCTGTTCAATCAAATAAACATCGCAAGTTTTCTATGTGGAGTAACCATCTTCTTGTTTCTTTTACTAAGAAAAAAGCTGAACTATGAAAATTTACTTTTGATGTTTTTAGTCTCGCTGATGTTTTTTATCTCGCATCAGATGGTATTGCTAAATATTGATAGGTCCCGTTCCTATTATGTAATTGGCTGGGTGCATGCTGGTAATGTAGGGGTGAAAAATGATCTTTACACTTACGACGATGTTGTATCTTTCGAAAAGAAAAACACAACGGCTAGTGATTTGCGCATAAGAGAGCAGATTGATCGTGGGGTTATTGTGAAGATTGAGGACACATTAAAGTTGACGTTTACTGGAGCAGCGATGTACCAAACAGCCGAAATTCTCTCTAAAGTTTTTAGCTTAGAAAATTGGAAGGAGAATTACCGCTAGCTCTCAAGAAGTCTTCTAAATCTCTTAACACGAGAGAAGTAGGATTCCCGCCTTCCTTTATACCAATCCACCAATTCATAGTTTTGTCAATTGCTTCCCTTTGGCTCCATCTTGGGGACCAATCAAATTCCATGAAGGCTTTGGTGGCTTCTAAATTTAATGACCGAGACTCTTGGACTGTGAATCCAGTTTTCATCTCAAAAGAAATTACTTCGGGCGCGGCCTTCAAGATATGATTAATCACTTCAAATACAGATAACGATGGATCGCTGGGTGCAAAATTAAAGTGTGGACTAAGAATATGAGTCTGACTTTTTTCCAAGACCATCAAGTACCCCAATAAAGGATCTAAGACGTGCTGCCACGGTCTTGTGTTATCCGGATTTCGAATAACAACAGGAGCCTCAGAAAACATGCTTCGTGCTATGTCAGGAAAAAGTCTGTCCCTTGCAAAGTCGCCGCCGCCAATAACATTTCCGGCCCGAACTGAGATAACTTTTGGCCCTCCAGAAACTCGCGCAATCTGTTGCCAAGCAGTAACGACTGATTCTGTTCCCACCTTGCTCGCGCTGTACGGATCTTTACCTTCAAGTGGATCTGTTTCAATAAACGCTCTCCCAGAATTATCATTTCTGTACACTTTGTCGGTGGTAACGACAATTATCGCTTTAACAAAGTCTTTCTTGAATGCAACATCCAAGATATTTACGGTTCCCATCACATTGACGTCAAAAGTTTCACGTGGGCTTTCGTATGATTTGAGAACCAGAGGCTGTGCTGCCATATGAATAATTGTTGATGGTTTGTGCAGATCTATGAAACTCTCTAGGGCTTTGTAGTCACGAATATCTGAAAAGACCTCAGGAATGACTCCTGTTCGGTCTGCACGCTCAAAAAGTGAGTTCTTTTCCGCAGGCAAAGAGTAACCAACTACTGGCACATTTAGGTGCTCCAACAGAAAGGTCATCCAAGTACCTTTGAATCCAGTATGACCAGTTAGAAGCAAGGGGCCAAGCAAGCCACGCAAGCCTTGCCCCAGTGGATTTTCCATATCCGAACTGTAGTCTTTACCCATCAAACAACAAGCGAAGCACTACTAATGTGGCGCAGTCAGGGATGTAATTGAGCGAGAATCTAGACTCAAAGATTGACCAGTTAGTCACTGAAGCGTTTTTCGAACTGCATCCATCCAAGCACTTTGTTCCTGGTGAAACAAACATCCCTGTGACGGGCAAGGTTTTCGGACAAGAAGAATTGACGGCTGCGACAAAAGCTAGCCTTGATTTCTGGTTGACATCCGGACCCTACACAGAGCAATTTGAGTCTCGCTTCGCGAAAATTGTTGGAATGCGTCATGCATATATGGTGAACTCTGGTTCATCGGCAAACTTGTTGGCTCTGAGTTCACTCACGAGCCCAGCCCACGGGGATCGCGCTCTGAAGCCCGGTGATGAAGTCATAACCGTAGCTGCTGGTTTTCCAACTACGGTCACTCCCATTCTGCAAAATGGACTTATTCCCGTTTATGTAGATGTTGATCCAGAAACATATGTGGCAATTGACGAGCAAATGGAAGCTGCAGTCTCTTCAAAGACTAAGGCGATCATGATGGCTCACACTCTGGGAAATCCTTTTAATCTGGACTTTGTTCAAGATTTAGCCAAGAAATACAATCTCTGGCTCATTGAAGATAGTTGTGATGGATTAGGTGGAACATATAAAGATCAAACTTTAGGAAGCTTTGGAGATCTCTCAACATTTAGCTTCTATCCAGCACACCACATCACCACTGGTGAAGGCGGCGCAGTGTTAGTCAAGAAAGTTGCACACAAGAGAATTGTTGAATCTTTCCGTGACTGGGGTAGAGACTGTTGGTGTGCTCCAGGTTGCGATAACACTTGTCTGAAGCGTTACGAATGGACATTAGGGAAACTGCCCGAAGGTTACGATCATAAATAC
>Ga0315901_10008848_pt1 | contig 11654 bp, 19 predicted proteins | sample LakEriMetagenome_10_FD_203761 | JGI IMG/M metagenome (GOLD analysis project Ga0315901, IMG submission 203761) | Freshwater fungal communities from buoy surface, Lake Erie, Ohio, United States - Buoy 2 MA116 | ecosystem: Environmental > Aquatic > Freshwater > Lake | place: USA: Lake Erie, Ohio...
GACTGATGAAGTTGTGCATCCTTTAAGACTTAAATATTGGGAGATCCAGTTGATGTCGGCTGGCCTCCACACCCATACGACGGCGCCTTGTTGAAGCGTTGTTATCCATCGTGATTGAAGCGGCGAGATTTTGCCTTTATCGCTTTTGAGTTCTGCGAATATAACACGGCCCGAAGGGTGTGCAAGCACAAGGTCTGGGAAGCCGTGATCACCTAGTTCATGGGTGGCCCAGACGCCACGTTTGTTCATAGCCGGCATCGGATGATGCACTAGCCATCCGTGCATCTTGGCCAGATTAATCACGATCTTCTGGAAGTCTGATTCGTTCATGTGCGCGCCTGTTCGATGAGCACGTCACGCTGCAAAGTGAGCCATGTGATCTGTAATTTGAGTTCGTCAATGCCAATAAGTAGGTCTTGGATCTGATAATGCTGATCCCTTAAGCGGCCTGCATACTCATCGGAGGCATCGCTAAAGATCATTTAAGTCGATCGATCACGGTTGACGCCTGAGCGCCTGTGAGCGTTTCTAGGACGACATCTGAGACGCCAAGCGTGGCATGGATGAACTCCAACAGATCGAGATCGTTAAGTTCTTTGCCCCGCGCCAAAGCTTTTAAGAATCCGATTTGTTTCGGTGTAGCGAATTGCCCAGACGAGGAGGCGTGAGTCTCATCCTTTGAGAAACTCCCCGTCCGAGACACTTTGGACATTTCTTCGCGTGACGGCCGTTTGCCGTGTGTCGCGTAGCCGGCATTGGCTAGACACCTGCCAATTGCCGACGTTTCTGCGTTCTCAATGTGCGCAGTCTTATTGACTGGCGATGAGCCACGGATCTCTTCTGCGTACCCTGTCGCCTTCGGCCATGTGTCTATGAACTCGAAGAACACTTCGGCACGGAAGATCACTTGATCGCCGTCTTGAGCGACGAGTTGCGTGGCGATGCGGCCGTTCGGGTGATCTGCCCAGAATCGGATCAGGCGATCTTCTACTGTTTCGTAGTTGCTGAGATCGAATGCCATGTCGGGTGTCCTTTAGTCGGTATTAGTGAGCGAATTGTACACGTTGAACGCTGCGCGAAGTTGATCTTCTGTTTGGAATGTGCGCGTCTCTAAGAACACTTCTACGGCCTTAGCAAGATCGTCAATGGCCGCTTTCTTCACGCTTGATCGAGTGACCGCTGGAAAGTCAAGTCGCATTGCGGCGCCGTGTTCGTCTCGATAGCCGTAGTGCATGTAGATCTGTGAGCCATTGCGTTCGCGCTTTAATGCAAATACCCAGCCGTCCTTGTGCAGCGCTGAAAGTGCGCCCGAGATCTGGCCGTGATGTAGCCCTAGTTTGCCTGCTAACTCTTTCCACGTGTAGCCGACTTTGCATCCTTGGAGCGCTTCCAGTATTTGCTTTTGGCGTGATGCCGTGACTCCTGATGCGTCTTCGGAGATTGCGCGAGCCTTAGAAGTTTCTGAGCCGGCAACGTGTCCCGAATGTCCGTTGTATGGGAGCGATGGGTGGAATAGGTCGGTCATGAGTGGGCCTCCAATGCTTGGATTGCTTTGTCGAGTGTTGTGATGTCGTAAAGCGGCATCGGTACTTCTAATGTGAGCGAGTTGCGTAGTGCGCGTAGGCGTCGAATAAGTTCGTCGTGTGGATTTGGTGTAATAATTTCGTCAATAAATGCAAATAGTTGTTTTCGCATTTCTTCGCTGATGCCGTTATCGGGATAGGGCGTTTCGTTCACTTTGCAGTCCTCCAAGGATTCCAGCCTGAGTTTAGGTATATGGCATGGGTAGCGCGAAGTGACGTGGTGGCGTTAAATAGGTCGGAGCATTCATCCAAGATCCCTTTGGCTTGTAGCCATCCGATCGGCCATTGCGAATTAGGTAGGCACCAAAAGCCGTTGATTTGGGTGAGGCCGTATGAGCCGCCCATTGGGTCGTTGATGTTGTGTGCGTGTGGAAGGCATCGGGATTCTCGGTGCATGACCAGTTCAAGTGTGGCAAGTTGGTCGGCTGGGAAGCCAAGATTGAGGGCTAGTTGAAGCGCGTCGTCACACGTGGCGATCGTTGTGATTGTGGTAGTCGTAATCGGGACTGATGCCGGCACGACAACTTCCACGGGTGGCATCTCAGAAGGCTCTGGGAGGCTCCTAGCAACGCCTAGGAACGCCGTTAGCGCCCATAGGCTACCGATGACGCTGATAATAATTTGTGGGGCTGTAATCATTGTTTCTCCAATTCGTAGGGTGGGCTCCATGAGTCGCCCGTGGCTGTCCGGAAGGACATACGGCCGGCTAGGTATTGCGCCTCGGATCCGCCGTTCATAAAGATCTGCACAAGGACTTCTTGGCCGTTGTCAAGAACTGTCTTGAGCACCAGATAGTCGAAGATTTGTGGATCGGTCATAGAATGGCCTTTCGTCGGTAATCCGACCTTAGCCAACACTTGCCTAGTAGGGGTGGATTTCCCCGAACGCCTTTAGGAATGCGGCTTTGACGAAGATTGGGGAGTCTGCCGCTTGTGGTGTGATCTCGATGTGGAACCAGTCTCCGCCGGGCGCGCCCGTGACTGTCGGCTTGCTGTATTTGCTCCACGCTTGACGATCGCATTTCCACGCGCGGCCGAACGGCTCAGGGAAGTAGTCGATAATCATTTCTATCCCGAGATCGTTGGCATGGGCGCAAAGCTTCTCAATTGCTTCTAATGCGTCCTTGCGGTTAGCAAGTTTTTTGCTGGCGCTTGGACGATATGAGAGATCGACGGCGCGGCCCGTGGCATGCACCGAAAGCGATTCCTTTCCGCGCATATTTCTCACGCCATAGGAGCCGTTATCCCAGAGAGCGCCTTGCGCGAGCCAAATAACTTCTTTGATAAAAGCGTCCATGCCGGCACGTCGTTTAGGTGATGCGCCGTCCGTGTTGCCCGTGTACGGCCGTGCGCCGACTATTGGAAGCGGTTGCGCTTTAGGCTTCGGGGTTTTTGCCGATGCCATAAGCCTTGTTCTTTGGGTTGACGTAGCCGATGAATAGTGGTGCTACTGCTGCGATGGCTGCACCGAGTAGATCGTTGGGATCTGTGTTGCCTGACATGTATAGGGCGACTGCTGCTGCAATGGCGCTGTTGATGTAGGTAGAGATCATTGCTTTATCGCTGGGTTTCATCTGTTGCTCCTGTCTGTTTGGTTTTTTTCATTCCGTTTGATGCGAGTAGGCCGCCTAATGATCCGGTTAGGAATACGACAACGGTTGAAAGTAGGTCTATGAAGGCTGCGTCGTTAGGTGCTTGCTCAAGTGGCTGATTGACGAACAGTAGGCCGTAAACGAAGCCGAGCACGATGGCCGCAAAACTGATCGAAAGTGTGATGCCGACGATCAGGATAAGTCGTGCGTGTTTATCCTCTGGCGACATCGCAAGCCGTCCTCGTAAAGCACCTGTTCGGCTCAATGTTGACTCGTGTGCTGGCGCATCCACTACAGCCCCAAGCCACTACTGCTACAAGAATTGTGCAGCCAAGTAGGTAACGCCATCGCATTATTTCTTCGTAGGTGGTGCTGGAGGGTATGGGTTGGCGTCTTTGACGGCTTGGACTGCGGCCTCCCATGCGGCTTGCGTGTTTGTGCCACGTTGCCACTCAAAGAAAAGGCCGTCTGATTTGGCTTCGTATTGTGTGCGGCGTGTTGTCTCAACGATCGCGACTTGGTTGTTGTAATCAACTTGTGGCCATGCGGCATCAAGTTCGGCTTGTGTAGGTTTCGGGGCGCTGTCCAACCATTGAAGGCTGTCGTAGTCGTTGGCGTTGATTGCCCATTGTGCGTCCGGATAGTTGACGGTAAGTACTAACGCGTAATCGGTCATGCCAATATCTCCATCAATGTAATGTTTGTCAAGGATGAATAGTTGTCTATGTTGTTTTGGCCGAAGTATGTTGCGCCAACCAACACCGAGCCCGCGTTGCGATCAATTTGAATTTGGTAGGTTGTTGCGCTTGTTGTCGCTGGGCTATCCAAATACATTCCAGCGACAGACATGCCTCCGTTCGCAAAGTTTTCGCGAACTCCTTTATTTGCTGCCGTGGCGGATCCAGTAGCCGTGCCATTACCGACGACGGTGGCGCCGCGAACGATTTGGAAGCCGCACCAATAGTCTTGGTTCCCGCTGACAATTGTGGAATAAAATACGAGCACTTTGGAAGTAGAAGCGGTAGGCGTAATCGTTGCAGCCCAACCCGTTACGTCGACATAAGACGAGGTACTCGTGGTGAATGTGTCAAGTTTGTCAACGGATACAACTTGTGCAACTTTGCCGCCGGCTACTGCCTGCCATGCCGCGCCATCGTAGAACTGAGTGCTGTTGCTTGCTTCAATGTACGCGTACTGACCCTCGGCAAGTACCTTCTCGCCTGTGCCTCCAAAAGCCGCGTCGCGGGTAGTAGTCGTGGCAAATACAGGGATTCCCGAGTTTGTGATGTTGAGGTCTGCCGCTGTGAGGACTTCGCCTGCCACGTAGACGGGGACTGTTGTAACTGCGTTTGCTCCCATAGTGATTCCTATCCTAAGACATTCTCGGTGTCGATTGTGCCATATATGAGATCGTCAAGAATGAGTTCGTAGACGAGCGTTGTTGGGCTTGTAAATAGCGTTATGCGGTGGCCTGTTGATAGGTCGATCTGATGTTGGATTCCTTCTATGGCTAACTCTTGGGCTAGTGACGTGGTGGTGTTGCCCGTGTTAAAAGACTTTTCTATGGTGATCGTGTTGCCGATCTCGATGACGGCCACGGTGTCGCGTTGGGCGTCGGTAAGCGTTGAGAACGGCGTAGAGACGCTTGTGTAACGTGGCTCGGGTTCCGCCACCAATAGATACTGGGCGAGTTCTAGGGCCGCTGCGTCGTTGTGAACCAAAGCGTCGGAGATTGATTGCGTCTGAATGAAATAGGTCGCTTGGGAGGCTAAGTCTTCGGCGACTTCTGGGGCTCCGCCGGCATGGGTTACGGATGCGCGGTTGACGACTTGGTTCGCTTCAAATGAGATGCCTACTTGGTCGTAGGGGATTTGGGTTCCGTTGTCGTGGAAGTCGGCTACGGATGCGGAGAGCGTTGTTCCAATTCGATCTTGGAAGGTAAAGACGCCGTCGCGTGATACAAAGATTCGGCCTTGGACTGATTCGTTAATCTTTGCCATGTATGCGGCGACGGATGTTCCGTTGGGGACGGTGTAGGCGGCGGCTCCGCCGAGTAGGACGGTAGAAGCTTCTAGGTTGCGCTCTCCGGGTAATTGAAATGCGTTGACTTCTGGAAGGTCGAGGACGGCGGCGATTCGCACGTTGGCTAGTTCTTCTGAGACGTTGTATTCGGCCATGTATGTCTGAGAAAGTACATAGAAGCGATCGGCGCATGTGACGTTGACTTCGTCTAATCCGCCAAGGTTGAAGTCGTACATGTAGTCAACGATGTATCCGTTGAAGAGTTCTTCGCCTTCGCGTGTGAGGATGACGTTTCGCATTGGGGCTAGTCCGGGTTGATCGTTAGAACTGTCGAAAAATGGACTGTCCTGATTGAACGGATTGAACACCCCGCCCGCGTAGCCGTCCAGAAGATTGAATCTCATTGAGCCGGCGGTGAATTGGTCGCCTGTGTCTTGGCGGCCACGTGTGACGGTGATGTTTGTTGAGCCGTCAATGACGGATGCGTATTGTGTCGTTCCGTTGAGCACGTATTCGGTGTTATTTAAGACGCCTTTTGTTGTGTTGTCAAGTGTGAATCCGTCGACTATGAAGCCTGTGTCAATGAGGAGATCGTACGATCCCGATTGAACGATTGTGGCAGCCATTACGCGACTTGGATTTGTGCTGGGCCGTCTACACGGTTCATTGCTTTAATGGCGTTTACGACGGCGCGACCGATGTCTGCCGATGTGGAGATGCCGCCCGTAATGTTGACCGTAATGTTTTGGCCGCCTTGATTCTTTAAGCGGTCTAATGGGATTACGGCTTCTGGCCCCTTCTCGCCAATAAGGGCTAGGGTCGCGGATTGAACGATTCCGCCCTGAGCCATCGCTGGGATGCCGCCTTCTCTTGCGAAGCCTGATCCGATAGCGGCTTGTGCTGCACCGATACGGCCAAGAGATATCTCATTCAATGTTCCCACGTTGTCGACAAACGGGATCGCGTTGTATGCCTTAATGAGCACGTTGATTGCTTTGATCCACATGTTCGCCATGTTCTCAAATGCGCCAATAATGAAGTTGATAACTCCGTTAATGCCATCGCGAAACCATTCAAATTTTTTGTAAGCGGCCACAAGCGCGACAACCATAACGGCGATGCCGGCTGCAATAGCCGAGAACGGGTTGAGCGCCATTGCAAAGTTAACGGCCATGATTGAGACGGCGATAGCGCCGATCGTGCCGGCTATGGCCAAGAAGACGCCGGGGTTTGCTTGTGCCCAGTCTGCGAACTTTTGGATGACTGGGAGGACGGCTTCGAAGGCTGGGAGAAGTGCAGCGCCGACGGATTCTTTGGTTTCGTCAAGCGAATTCTTTAAGATCTTCATGCGGCCTGCGGCGGTTTCTGCGGCTGCGGCCGTGGCTCCTCCGAAGGTTCCGCCGAGAACATTCATCACGTCGTCGAGCGTGGCGCCGTCTTTGATCATGGCTTTGATCTCTGGTGAGAGTTGGCCTAGGGCTTTGAAGTTGCCTCCGTAGGCTTTGGCAAGTGCGTCGGAGACGGTCGCTAGATCCTTACCAGAGCCTTGTGCGATGTCCTGAGCGAGCGCTAGAGCGGTGTTGGCTGTAGTGATGTCCTTAGTGCCTACAAGAAGCGCTTGGAAGGCTGGACGGAGTTCCGAGTCTGCCGTGCCGGACGCCCTCGACATTGCGGCAATGACCTTTTCTTGTGAAGCGACTTGTGCGTCGGTTGCTCCCGTGACGTTCTGCATTACGAGCGCAAGGTTCGCTTGTTCGGCGGCGTCCTCCATTGCGGCTTTGGTTGCTCCGACAAGTGCTACCCCTAAGCCGGCAACAGCGGCGGCCGCTGGGAGTGCTGCTTTTTTGATTGCGAAGTTTGCTTTTTCGCCAAAGGTTTCTAGTTGCTTGAATTGGGCGATGGCTTTTTTGGCGCCCTTGGGATCGTATTCGCTGATGATTGGGAGGATGACGGCCATGGGTTTACCTTGCGCTTAGATCGCGGCTCAAAGCTTCTCCGACGCGGTCAACGATTCGCGCCATTTCTACTTCAAGATCGCTCTTGTTTGCTTCGTACTGTTTCCACACTACTCGCGAAGGGTCGCCGTACTTGGCTGTTAGTGCGGCGCCCATTTGATTACTTTTGGAAAAGTCAAAGAAAGCGGCTGCGGCTCCGAGCCATTTAACGGCAAACGTGGAAAGGTTTACTTTGCCACCAAAGACTTCTTTGGGTGCTTTGGTGTTGATGTATGCCTTTACGGAATGATCGGTCGGCCACGGAAAGACTTGGTATTGGCCACGGAGATTCCATTGGCGCTGCCATCCTGAGAGCGGATAGTTGAGTGGGATTGCGGATTGGATGTCCGAGACGAGTCCAGCGGTGACGCGTTTGTAGTCTTTAGTGATGTCACGGCGAAGGACTTTGTCGATCTTGTTGAGATCCTTGAGCGCTTGACCAAGGCCGAACACTTCTATCCGTGCTTCAATGCCGCCGGCTGAGTCTCTCATTTGCGTCCTTTTTTGCTTTGGTCATTAAGGACTCTAATGATTGTTTGAAGGTCGCGCGCGTCAAATGAATCCGCATAGAACGTCGGAGCCCATCCCGTCGCGACTACCAGTTCGGCTAATTGCCGGCGGTAGCCGCGTCCGTAGGGTTTGGATCGGTTGCGTCCTCCGCTGCGATCTCGACGTCTGGGTTTTCTTTCAACCATTCGCGCCAAGTCGCTGGAAGCTTCTCGCCCTTAATGACGAGCAACGTGTGTACCCAACACGCCAGATCGGATGCACCGATGCCGCGTCCGTCTGACACTCGACGATTCTCTAGGCGTTCCCATTCGGCAATGACGAAGAGGTTTGTGGATAGTTGTTCTTTGACTTCTCCGCGCGTGAGGCTGAGTTTGATCTTCATGGTTCTCCTTGTGTCGGGCCGAGGACGGCCGTGATTATGGGTTGGTTGTATCGGCTGAGTAAACGCCACCCATTAGCGTTATATCGATCGATTGCAATTCGCCGAGCGAAGCCGAGATGACTGGCAACGATTCGAGGTAGCAGTTTGTCAACGTGAAGCCGGGGTTTGTTGCCGAGTCGACTGCCGAAGTTGGTTTGACGATGACGGTTGTTTTTGTGCCGACCAATGGTGCGAGTGTTGCGTAAGTGGCGCTGGCTGCGTATGAAAGAAAAAGAGTTAGCGTGCATTCGTTGTCTTCGAGGCCAGCCGTGAAAGTGTTTGCTGTATCGCCGAAAACGGTGTCATTTAGAGCCGTAACGGTGCGAGTCAATGTGGCAGATGTACACCACCCGGTGAGTGCCGTGGATCCCAATGTGACTGTTGGATTTGAGAGGATAGTTGAGGTTGCCATGATTGCTCCTTGAGTTGTGGATTTAGTTTGACATAGATTCGGGCGCTAGGTGTGGATTACGCCGTTTGGACTTCGGTTGCGACGGTGAGTTCGTATGCCGGCAAGACGGATCCGCCGATGTCGACGTTTGTGGGGCGGCCTGAGATGACGCCAATGTTGAGCGCGTACACCTGAGCGAGCATGTTGAGGAGCGACTTTTGGGCGTCTAGGTTGCCGGGGCCTAGCGTCACGATCTGGAGTGTGAAGGTGAGTTTGGCGATGTTGTAGTTGTAGCCGTCGATCGAGTCTATGTTGACGAACACGCACGGAGGGACGATGTTGCGTGGATCGTTTACAACTTGGAGCCCGACAACGGTTTGGAGTTTGGCGACTAGGTCGTCGTAGCCCTCATTGAATAAGTCGGTGTAGGTCGGGACTGGCACTAGGCCACCTGCGGACGGTCAATGCCTAACAACTGGCGGATCATTCCATTGAGGCCCATGACGGGAGCGGTGCCCATGGACTGAAAGGATGCAAAGGAATCCATGGATCCGCGTTGACGGTACAACGCTCCGCCGTACATGATCGTCCCAAGTTTGACATCCTGCGAAGGGACAGTCGTCAGGGAGTCGACATAGCCGGCTTCCATTCGTCGGCGCCAGCAGAACTGGGAAGCACTAGAGGCGCATATTGTGAGGAACGTGGCGTCGGCTGCGGTTGCGGTTCCTATGCCCAACCAGTCTTCGATGTCCGTGGCCGTGATCCAAGAGCAAGTTGGAGTCGATGTCAGGGTTCCAGACGCGGCGGTGCGATCTACATCGGCGGCCGTCTTTGCGTATAGGACTTGGTTGGCGATTGGTACGTTGACGTCGTAGAGCAAGTCGCCTTCGGAATCTACGCCTTCGTACAGATATTGCGGAAGGGCGCGGATTGTGTAGGTGCCGTTAAACGTGGCGTCTACGCCTGCAACTGTGATTGACTGTCCGACCTCCAACTCCGTCGGGGTGAGGAGTTGAAGGACGGCAAAGTCGTCTATGAGGTATTTGTTGGTGACGCTGTAAACAGCCATGAGCGGATGCTCCGCTCTCGACTAGGCCTGAGTGATCTTGCGGATCATTCCACCAATTGCGGCGAAGGTTGAGACGTAACCGTGGAAGGACATTGTGCGTCCCAAAGTTGACGGCACTTCAACGCTCATCAAGCCACGAATGGATTCGTAGAACTCAAACGCGTCGCCTTGACCTTGGCCGACTCGGGTAATGATCATGGTCTTTGCAGCGAAGTTGCTGTCAACTACAAGTTGCAAGCCCATTGGGGTTCCGTTCCAAGATCCTGCGCTTGATGCTCCAAGTGCGTTCTGACCGGTGAGGCCTGCTCCGATGAATGGGAACAGCGGACGCTTGCTGGAGTCAACAAGTTGACCGAGTTGAGCCCATACGTCAACAGAGACGAACATGTGGGTCGGCATCCAGTTACGGTTTGCTGACACGTCGTTTGCTGCGTCGTAAACAGACTTCAACAAGTCTTCTGGAGTTCCGTCCCAGACGCCCGACGAGTTGGCTGCTGCAAGCAAGTTGTCTGCTGCCAAGTTGTCGGAGGCGATCATGTACTCGCCCATCAAGTCATTGAGGATCAATTGCATCGCTGGACCAGACGTGAAGTCGATGTCCTGAATTGAGAGGGTAACTTGTCCGGCCAAGGTTGTCTTGCTAACCGAGTTCGAGGCAATGACCATTGTTGTAGCCGATGCTGCGGTGAGTTCGCTTGACTGTGTAGCGACGCTTGTGTGCGTGGTGATCGTTGGACGAATGAAAGTCTTTGATGCTCCGCCGTCTGGATACGCGCGAGCGCCAAGTGCTTCCACGGTAGGCCTCACGAAATTTAGATCCTGCACGAGCGGCAAGAGCACGGGGACTGGGAGCAAGCCGGGTGTGTCAGTAGTAAGCACATCGCCTGCTGCCGCTTGTAATGCGGTGCGCTGTGATGCGCTGTATTCGGCGACTGCTTTGTTCATGTTCTTGAACGTGTCTCCGCCGATGTGATAAGCGGCCATAAAGTCGCCTGCGCTTGGCAACTTAAACTCGCGCTTTGGCTGCGCTGGAATTGCTGCGGTTGGAATGGTTGCTTCGACTACTGGTGTTTCTACTGATTCAGACATTGGGTTCTCCTGTTGAGGTTCTTGTTCTTCATTATTGCTTATTTCTTCTTCGGGCTGGTGGATACTGGCCGCGACTTTTGTGATCTGCGCTGCGTCTCCGAATGCGCCTATGGGGACTAATGACAATTCCGTCCAAGAAGCTTCTTCGATGATCATTGTTCCATCGTCCGAATAAGAGAACTTGGTGGGGTTTATACCGACCGAAACTTGGTCAATGGTGCCATCGCTGGCCATAATAAGCGCATCATTTCCGAGAGAAGTGGCGCTGATCTTGGCAGTAAAAAGCATGCCTTCTGGGGTGTCTACTCGCTCGGTGACAACGCCGACGGGTTGGCTGGCGTCGTGGTACATGAAGAGCCGTGGTGCTTTGCCTTCGGTTGGTAGGGCGCCCGGGAGAATACGAACGGTGGTTCCGTCGGAGACGGTTGCGTCCACGTTGTAGGGTGCGGCAATTCCTGAGATCGTTCTGCGTGGTGCGTCGCCTGCGGCGGCGTCAAGCGTGAAGTCTCCTGCAATTAGTTTGATCATCGGTTGGCTAATCCTTCTTGAGTGTTTTCTTGGTAGGTGGGTTCGTCTGCTTTGTCGGCCATATAGTTCTCTTCCAGATAGGACTCTGCGTCAAACTCGACGTAGGTTCCGCGTGGAAGAACGGAGTCCATGGAAAGCGCGGCCGCAATTGCTTCGGCGTACATTTTGAGTCCGAAGATATACAAGTCGGCGCGGGCTTGTTGGGATGACTGATAGGAATACGATCCAGTCGATACGCCTACAAGATACGGTGGGACATTGCACAGGCGAGCGGCTTCAAGGGCGCTGTAGTTTGCTGATTCAATGAGAAGCATTTTGTCTGGGCTCATTGTTGTCGGTTCGTAAGATAGAAACTCATTAAGTGCGGCCGTTTGATTTGTTGCGCGCGCTGCGTTAAACGATGCGGCAAGATCGGCTAACTCTTGTGCGCTTAATGGTTCGCCGCCAGTTTGTTTA
>Ga0315901_10008852_pt1 | contig 11650 bp, 8 predicted proteins | sample LakEriMetagenome_10_FD_203761 | JGI IMG/M metagenome (GOLD analysis project Ga0315901, IMG submission 203761) | Freshwater fungal communities from buoy surface, Lake Erie, Ohio, United States - Buoy 2 MA116 | ecosystem: Environmental > Aquatic > Freshwater > Lake | place: USA: Lake Erie, Ohio...
AAGGTTTTGACATCAACCTCAAAGGCAAACCAGCCGCTCAGGTTTCCACTCCAGAACAAGCTGATACAGTGGCGATAAAGCCATCCGATTTTCAGGGACTGTATATGCCTAAAGTAGTGGTTAATCCGGGCGACACGGTTAAAGCCGGTTCTCCACTTTTCCACGACAAAAAGTTTTCGGACATCGCTTTCACTTCCCCGGTAAGCGGAGAAGTAGTGGAGGTTAAGCGTGGTGACAAGCGCAAACTGTTGGAAGTAAAAATCCTGGCCGACCGTACAACTGAGTATGTCCAGTTCAAAAAATTTTCGGTGTCAGATCTAGCTTCTGCTCCAACTGAGGAACTAAAAAAACAAATGCTGGAATCGGGCGTTTGGGCAAATCTCATACAACGCCCCTACGGAGTAATTGCCGATCCGACCGCAACGCCGAAAGCCATCCATATATCAGCATTCGACACCGCACCCGCAGCTCCGGATTACAATATATTGTTCAAAGGTCAGGAGCAGTATTTTCAGGCCGGTGTAGATGTGTTGAAACGCTTTACCAAAGGGGCAGTACATGTGAACACCCATGCATCTATGGAGCTCTCTACTGTATTCTCTCAGGTAAAAGGGGCGCAAATCAATAAGTTTCAAGGCAAACACCCGACGGGATGTGTAGGTGTACAAATTCACCACCTTGATCCCATCAACAAAGGGGAAACAGTATGGACCATTACTCCGACTGGCGTAATTCAGATTGGTAAATTATTTCTGACCGGTAATTACGATGCCTCTAAAATTATTGCACTGACCGGTCCGTGTGTTAAAAACCCCCAGTATTATAAGACCGTGGTTGGTGCCTCTGTTAAAAAGTTAATTAAAGACAACCTATCAGAGGAAAATTGTCGAATCATTTCAGGTAACATTTTGACTGGTACCAGTATTGGTTCGGAAGGCCATATTGGTTTTCATGATTTACAGGTAACTGTTCTTTCTGAAGGAAATTACCATGAGTTTTTAGGGTGGATTTTGCCGTCCGTTAAAAAACTAAGCTTCTCCAGAGCTTTCGGATTGCTTTCCTTCCTCAATTCAGGAGAGTACAATTTAGACACCAATACTCATGGTGAGGAACGCGCATTTGTGGCCACTGGTGTTTTTGAAAAAGTGACTCCGATGGATGTCTACCCTGTTCAGCTCCTGAAAGCGATTTTAGCTAATGACGTGGATGAAATGGAAGCACTCGGCATCTATGAAGTTATTGAAGAGGATTTAGCTCTTTGTGAATTTGTAGACGTTTCCAAGCAACCCATTCAGTCCATACTTAGAGAAGGACTTGAATTAATGCGAACCTCGTAATTAAAGTAAGAAGACTATAAAGGTTAATACACAGCAGCATGAAGTTCTTAAGAGATCAGCTCGATAAAGTCAAACACAACTTCGAAAAAGGCGGCAAGCTTGAAAAGTATTATTACGCCTATGAGGCGTTTGATACATTTTTATTTGCCCCCAACACCACCACTCCCGAAAAAGGTGCACACATCAGAGATGCCGTTGATTTGAAACGCATGATGATGACAGTGATTTTAGCAATGGTACCGTGCCTCATCTTTGGAACCTGGAATGTGGGTTATCAACACTTCCTGGCCATTGGTAAGTCCGCTACCGTTGGAGAGATGTTCATGGTAGGAATATGGCAGGTGGTGCCGATCATCATCGTATCGTACGGTGTTGGCCTAGGTATTGAATTCATTTTTGCCACGCTTCGTCGGCATCCGGTAAACGAAGGATATTTAGTTACCGGAATGCTCATTCCGTTGGTTATGCCTCCGGATATTCCATTGTGGCAGGTTGCCGTAGCAACGGCATTCGCTGTAGTCATTGGTAAGGAGGCGTTCGGTGGAACGGGTATGAACGTAGTGAATATTGCGCTCACAGCTCGTGCCTTCTTATACTTCGCCTATCCTACGGATATTTCAGGCGACGTTTGGAGCTACATCGCAGAAGGAGAAAAAGCTGTAGCGGGATTCTCCGGCGCAACGCCATTGGCTGTGGCTGCCCAATCTACAGGCAATGTTGTTGAGGATTTTGCAAGCTTCGGATCAGGGTGGGCAGAAGGAATGTACTCGATCCAAAATTTATTCCTTGGCATGCGTCCTGGATCCATTGGTGAAACCTCCACGTTGATGTGCCTGATTGGTGGATTAATTCTGGTGCTTACAGGGATTGGAAGTTTCCGCATCATTGTCAGTGTTTTTGCAGGAGCTTATGCGATGGGATTGTTTCTGAACCTGATTGGAGGCAATCCTTTCATGGAAATGCCTGCCCATTATCATTTGATTATCGGCGGACTGGCCTTTGGCGCGGTGTTTATGGCGACCGACCCAGTAACGGCAGCACATACCGGAACTGGAAAATGGATCTATGGATTGCTCATTGGCATGTTTACAGTATTGATTCGGGTATTTAACCCGGCCTATCCGGAAGGAATCATGCTCGCCATCCTGCTGATGAACGTCTTTGCTCCGCTTATCGACTATTTTGTAATTAATGCTAACAAAAACAGAAGATTGAAACGTGCGACAGTCTAACACCTACATCCTCCTCTACTCAGCTGCACTTACGGTGATTTGTGCAGTAGCACTAGCATTTGCCTCTGTTAGTTTAAAAGACAAACAAGAAGCAAACATTGCGCGCGAGAAAAAAGAAAACATCCTTTCAACGGTCATGACACTTAGTGAAACAGACGACGTAGAAGGAATTTATAATTCACGGATTCGTTCTTATGTGATTGATTCCAACGGAAATTTGCGCGAAGGAATCCCTGCAGAAAACGTCATCATTGCCGATGAATACAAAAAGTCTCCTTCAGACAGATTACTCCCAGTTTATGAATTCAGATCTGAGTCAGATCCCAATACGGTGGAATACACCGTTCTGCCAGTCTATGGTTTTGGTCTTTGGAATAATATCTGGGGCTATATGGCCTTGAAATCTGACTTTAATACTGTTCAGGGTGTTAAGTTTCAACATGCCGGTGAAACCCCAGGTTTGGGTGCCCGAATCGAATCTTCCGAAATTCAGGATCGTTATAAAGACAAATCAATTTTTGAAGCTGGAAAGATTGTTGCGATTTCTATGCAAAAAGGTGAGGGAATGGATTACGCCGGAGATAATCATAAAGTAGATGGAATGTCCGGCGCGACGCTTACGGCCAAAGGCGTTAACAACATGTTGAAAGACTACCTAACTTGTTATGAAAAATACCTGATCAAAAGTCAGGCTATTCCGGCTCCTGCAGCCGATACTGTTCAAACCGTACCAACTTCAACCAATTAATACTATGAGCACAGAAGTAGCTGAAGTCGTTCAGGAGAAAAAAAGCGAACCGCTATTCTCCAAGAAAAACAAAAAACTGCTCACCAATCCGCTGGACATTGACAACCCGATAACCGTACAGGTTCTTGGCATTTGTTCAGCCCTGGCCATTACCAGCCAGGTAAAGCCAGCATTAGTCATGACCTTAGGTCTAACTTTTGTTACAGCATTTTCGAATTTGTTCATTTCAATGCTGAGAAACACCATCCCTTCTAGAATTCGAATTGTTGTTCAGTTAGCCGTGGTTTCTGTCTTCGTTATTTTGGTAGATCAAATAATGAAAGCCTACATCTATGATATGGCTAAGCTACTGTCCGTTTATACTGGATTGATCATCACCAACTGCATTGTGATGGGTCGATTAGAGGCCTATGCCATGGGCAATAAACCTTGGCCTTCATTCCTTGATGGAATCGGAAACGGAATTGGCTACGGCATCATTTTGATCGTAATGGCATTTATCCGCGAACTTCTAGGTGGTGGTACTTTATTCAAAGGCCTACCATTCGAATGGCAGGTATTCGCCTCCATGGGCCTAAAATATCAAGGTAATGGCCTTCTGCTACTACCTGCAGGTGCATGTATCCTGCTTGGAATCATCATTTGGATCCAGCGCTCCATTAACGGTTATCGTGAATCTCATTAATAAATTATCATGGAAAATCTGATCAATATTGGTGTTCGGTCGATCTTTATCGACAACATGATTTTCGCCTACTTCTTGGGCATGTGTTCTTTTTTGGCGATCTCTAAAAAAGTAAATACCTCCTTCGGCTTAGGATTAGCCGTGGTATTCGTCCTAACAGTTACTGTTCCCATAAACTGGCTGATACAGAATTATGTTCTAAAAGCCGGAGCACTCGCCTGGTTAGGTGTTGATTATGCGTCTATGGATTTAGGATTCCTCCAGTTCATAATTTTCATTGCTGTAATTGCCGCATTCGTTCAATTAACTGAAATGGTGGTGGAGAAAGTTTCACCCGCCCTTTACGGAACACTAGGCATTTTCTTACCTCTAATTGCTGTAAACTGCTCTGTACTTGGAGCCTCCCTTTTTATGGTTGGCCGTCCCTATAGCCTTTCAGAAGCAACTGTCTATGGTTTTGGATCTGGAATCGGCTGGTTATTAGCTATCGTCGCATTGGCCGGGGTTCGTGAAAAAATGAAGTATTCCAATGTTCCGGCTCCGCTGCGTGGCCTGGGTATAACGTTTATTCTGGTGGGATTGATGTCACTTGGATTCCTGAGCTTCTTAGGCTTCTCGATGTAGTTCAACTCACTAAAAATTTAAAGGGCCTCCTCGTGAGGCCTTTTTTATTTTTTTAACTTTCTTGAAAGATGATTCGTAAAATCCTTCGTTATTTTTTCAGCGGAACACTATTTATTGTTCCACTCGTAGCCACCGGCTACTTTGTCTTTGAAGCGTTTCGCCGCCTAGACAGCATCCTGGAACTACCCTACCCTGGTCTTGGCTTCCTCATCATCTTTGCAGCCATTACACTTTTTGGATACCTCACCTCCGGCTTCGCCTTAAAGGCCACATTAGAATGGCTGGATCAAATAATCAATAAAATACCATTGGTGAAATTGATCTATTCTTCCATTAAAGATCTGATCGGCGCCTTTGTTGGCGATAAAAAGAAATTTGATAAACCGGTTTTGGTTCAGCTGGATAAGCAAAACAATCTGCACCGTATTGGGTTTGCGATGTCGGCAGACCTCAAGGACCTTGATTTGGAAGACATGATAGTCGTTTATTTCCCGCAGTCGTATGCCTTTGCCGGAGATCATTACCTGGTTCATCGCGATACTGTGAAACCGCTGAATATCTCCAGTACCGCAGCAATGAAGTTCATTGTTTCTGGAGGCGTGTCGGGATTAAAGGACAATTAATCAAGGTTAAACACCTATCAAAGTCCTAAGTCAAAATACGGGAGTTTAACTGTATTTTCAGACAGAATTATTACTGTCTCCCTAGGTATCTTGCCCTCTTCAAGGAAATGACTGCGAACCTCTATAAACCGGAATACCTCACCTCGCGCGTTCAGCAAGCCCTGAAGTGTATCAATACTACCCAGGCTCCGGTATTTCTAACAGGTAATGCAGGTACAGGTAAAACAACTTTTCTCAAAAATCTTGCAGCCCATACGCACAAAAGATTCATCGTTGTTGCCCCAACGGGGATCGCCGCGCTTAACGCTGGAGGAACCACCATACACTCTCAATTCCTACTTCCTTTTGGGACGTTTGCGCCAAACCGTGAAGCACTGCCAGATCCATTTTCATCCGGTAACCACTACAATCAGCACATCCTAACCAGGAAGCATCCACTCAATAGCCATCGAAAAAAAATCCTGCGCAGCATTGATTTGTTGGTAATCGATGAGGTGAGTATGCTACGAGCCGATTTGCTGGACGCAATTGATTACCGACTTCGAGCTGCACGCCAATCCTACCACCAACCATTCGGAGGCGTGCAAGTCCTGTTTATCGGAGACCTCTATCAATTACCCCCGGTGGTTAAGCGGGAAGATGAAGCACTGCTTAAATCCTGGTATCCCACCCCGTGGTTTTTTGAAGCGCAATGCTTACAACGGACCGGGATGCTATACATTGAACTTGACAAAATATTCAGACAGCAAGACGAAGATTTTATCCGAATATTAAATAATCTACGACATAACCGTGCAACCACCGAAGACTACGACCACCTCAATCTCCATTATCGTCCGGAGTTAGAAATTAATGAGGTCAAAGAAACAATTACGCTAACCACACACAACCAGCAAGCAGATATTATAAATCAATTAGCGTTGGAAGACCTTCCCGGAAAACTGCATCGTTTCCCGGCTCGGGTAAACGGAGACTTTCCGGAAGGAATGTTTCCGGTGCCACAAATCCTTCAGCTAAAAATTGGCTGTCAGGTAATGTTCGTAAAAAATGATCCGGATAAAAAAGCGTACTTCAATGGTCGCTTGGCTACGGTCACGGATATCTCAGATGATGGTGTTGAGGTACGCATGCACGACGACGGCAGTAGCCTTACCGTTACCTCACAAACCTGGGAAAACAAAAAATACGAGGTCGATTCTGAAACACAGGAAGTATCAGAAAAGATCAGTGGTTCGTTTGAGCAGCTGCCCATCAAATTAGCCTGGGCCATCACCATTCATAAAAGTCAAGGTTTGACCTTCGATAAAGCAATCATCGATCCAGGCAGGGCCTTTGCAGACGGTCAGGTATATGTTGCCCTATCCAGACTTCGTTCGTTGGATGGACTTCTATTAAAAACACGGATTCATCAAGGAGTAGTCAGTACCGATAAACGGATTGTTCATTTTTCAGAAAGCAGGCATAATCCAGAAAAACTTGAACAGGATTTAGTCAAAAAGCAAACCGAATTTGCCGGCCAGCAAATGGTTTCAGCTTATGATCTTGAACCTCTTTTAAAGGCTTGTGAGCCTAAATCGCTTCAGCAAGAAAATGAAGTGCCGTTACTCATTCCGGATTTTTTCAAAAAAATATCCACAGAAGTAGCCTCGCAACTTAAAACCAGCGATCGATTCAGAGAACAACTCATCCAGCTGCTGCATACCGGTGAAAAAACTCAACTGATGGAGCGATTGGAGAAGGGGCAATCGTATTTTTCAGAACTTTTGTGGTCTTGGTTGGAACAAGTCTTTACAATGGGTCTTACCTTGGGTAGTAGCAAAGGATCTAAAACATTGCTTCGTTTTGCCGATGAAATCGATCACCACATTATGGTTAAAATTTCGGAAATGGAGCGTTTACCCCGAATTCTCCTAAGCGTTCTTGATAAAATGGAGCTTGATAAAGTAGGATTTGAAAAACTTGAAGAAGCCAGAATTCAAAAAAGACTTCAGTTGATTGAAAAGATCAAATCATCTACTCAACCAGTTGAAAAAAAGTCTAAAAAGAAAAGCCTAAAGTCAGGATCTGGAAAAGCAGGAAGCTACGAACGTTCCATACGCTTATTTAAAGAAGGCCGCTCCATTCAGGAAATCGCTGAAGAACGTCAGCTAGTCGAAGGAACCATTGAAAGTCATTTGTATCGTGGAGTTTCAGAAGGAAAATTAATTCTTAATGATTGGATAAGTGAAGAGCTACAGCACCTGTACCACGAGAAAGTCGGAAAAGTTGATCCATCTGTTTCACTAACGGAGCTTTACACAATTACAGAAGGTCGGCTTAGCTACAGCATGTTACGTGCATTAAAAGATTTTCTGAACTAGGACACCCATCGGGCATGTACCTGAATTGTCACACGGCGCTTAGTTTCAAGTACGGGGTCATGCAGCCTGCCACGTTGGTGCATGCTGCGCGGCGTTGTGGATTAAAGAAGCTTGTAGTCACCGAAATCAACAATACCGCTTCCTGGGTAGAAGTGATGCGACTTATTGAAAGTGACAATAAAGAGCACCCGGGAAAGGAAATCAGTATGGCGGCAGGTATCGAATTCCGAAGCGAGAATAAACTACTCTACATCGGTATCGCTAAAAATAATGATGGATTCGAATCGCTCAATCGCTTTCTCTCCATTCATAATCTCAATGGAAAGCCATTACCCAAACAAGCACCTGAATTAAATGACGCGGTGTTCATCTATCCATTCGGCACCCGGGAACCATGGCTGCTTCGGGATAATGAATGTATTGGTGTTAAGAGGCGGAATCTTAGTAAATACCGACTCCTTGAATCCAGAAAAGAGTACGCAGAAAAATATGTGATTTGGCAGCCTGTGACGTTTTCAGACTTACAAGGATTTCAGATTCACCGATTACTGCGGGCTATCCATCAAAATACATTACTATCCAAATTACAGGAAGAAGACCTGGCAGATCCTGATGAAATTATGATCTCAGAAAATCAACTTCTGGGATATTTTCAGGACTTTCCCGAACTACATCAAAACACGCAATCTATACTTAATCAATGCGTGCTCAACATTACCCTTCATGAGAATAAAAATAAGGCTACACTCTACGGAAGTCGAGAGGAGGACTGGAAGTACCTGGTAGAAGAAGCGACCAATGGATTTAAAAAAAAATATCCAAGGGATGACGCTACACTTCAAGAACGATTTAACCGGGAGCTGAACATCATCCGCGAAAAAGATTTTTGTGCATACTACCTGATCGCACTAGATCTTATCCGGTTTGCTGACCGCCACGGCTATGACCACATCGGAAGGGGAAGTGGCGCCAATAGTATGGTGGCTTATTGCCTGGGAATTACCAATGTCGATCCGGTTGAACTGGATCTGTATTTTGAGCGATTTTTAAATCCGGAGCGCAGTTCACCGCCCGACTTCGATCTCGACTTTTCATGGGACCAGCGTGATGCCATTTACGACTATCTGTTTCGCAGATACGGGCGAGATCACGTTTGTCTACTCGGGACTCATACCACTCTTCAAGAGCGCTCGGTAATACGGGAGCTTGCCAAAGTGTATGGATTGCCAAAGGAAGAAATCGATCAGCTTGCCGATAATCCGGATACATTGCGAAACCGTGACGACATCACCAGACAGATTTGTCAGTATGCCGACTACATGAAAGATATTCCAATCAACCTTTCCATACATGCAGGAGGGGTTTTAATCACCGAAAAACCGATCTATGCATACACAGCAACCGATCTGCCGCCAAAGGATTACCCGGTTGCCCATCTGGAAATGCATAATGCAGAAGATGCAGGAATCTATAAGTTTGATATTTTAAGTCAGCGCGGCCTTGGTCATCTCAGGGAAACTGTTCGGCAGGTAAAACAAAATCAAGGTATTGCAATCGACATCAATCGTTTTAATGAGTTTAAGGAAGATCCTAAAATCAAAGAGATGTTGATGAAGGGTCAAACTATAGGATGTTTCTACATCGAATCACCGGCCATGCGGATGCTGTTACGGAAACTCACTTGTGGCGATTACCGCACTTTAGTCGCAGCCAGTTCCATCATCAGACCTGGTGTGGCCCGTTCCGGAATGATGCGGGCCTACATCGAACGCTTCCACATGCATCAGAAAGGACAAGATTTCCAATCGGCACATCCGTTGATGAAGGAGCTCCTTAGTGAAACCTTTGGTGTAATGGTCTATCAAGAAGATGTGATTCGTGTGGCACACCATTTTGCAGGACTGAGTCTGGCCGAGGCCGATGTGTTACGCCGGGGGATGTCCGGGAAGTTCCGTTCGCGGAGAGAGTTTGAGCGGATACGGGAAAAATTTTTTTTCAATTGTGAGGCCAAAGGTTATGTACGCGAAGTTGTTGACCGGATTTGGTATGAAATTGAAAGTTTTTCAGGCTACAGTTTTGCCAAAGGTCACTCAGCCAGCTATGCAGTAGAGAGTTATCAAAGTTTGTATCTGAAGACCTACTATCCTCTTGAATTTATGGTAGGGGTCATCAATAATTTTGGTGGCTTTTATAAAACAGAGTTCTATTTTCATGAAGCTCGAATGCGCGGAGCTACCATCGAGCCACCTTGCATCAATACCAGCGAATTTTTAACTACGATTAGGAATAAAACCATCTACACAGGATTTATTCATCTGCGAAGTCTTGAGGTTAAACTCGCCAAAAGAATTCCTGAGGAACGCGAGAAAAACGGACCCTACGCTGGGCTCCGCGACCTGATGCACCGAGTGCCGATTGGACTTGAGCAGTTGCGTCTGCTCATACGTTGTGGAGCCCTACGATTTACAGGGAAAACAAAACAGCAACTGATGTGGGAGGCTGTTGCAGGACACAATGAGGCGGCCGAAGCAAGATCAAAATCAAGTGGACTCCTATTTGCACCGGATATCAGCGATCCTAAATTACCCAGATTGGAAAGAAACCCTATAGAAGATTTATTGGATGAAATTGAATTGCTTGGCTTCCCACTACAAGATCCTTTTCGTCTGCTCAAGAATACTCCCCTGCCGTCACGGGCTTCCGAAATGAACCACGCTGTTGGGAAAAGATTTAGGATTACAGGTTATTTGGTTACTACCAAAATGACATCAACCAGTGATCGTAAAAGCATGAATTTCGGAACCTTCATTGATCCCTCCGGAGAGATGTTTGATACTGTTCATTTCCCCGAATCTTCCCGGGAATACCCATTCCGTGGTCGCGGTTTTTATGAATTAGAGGGGAAAGTAACGGAAGATTTCAATGTTACAACACTGGAAGTCTCCCGAATGACTAAATGTGCCATTGTCAATTTGAGAGATTTTCTTTCAACATAATATTTTCCTAACGGATTCTTTGCATTTAAACCTTTGGTATTTAAGGTATTAACCCTACCTTCACCAACATGCGTATCACGGACGTCATCTTGCTGGCAGCCGGAAGGTCGGAACGAATGGGCCAACCTAAACAACTGTTGGACATTAAAGGTGTTCCGATGATTCAGCATACCATTAATGTCATTCAAAAGTGCACACGCATTCGCCATTTAGTGGTTGTTCTTGGATTCCAGGCTAACCGCATTCAACATTCCATAAGCAAGAATAATTTGCTAATCGTTGAAAACACAAACTGGATGGAAGGTATGGGCTCATCCCTTCGGACCGGATTACGAAAAGCGCTGGAGGTTATTCCGGCAGCGGATGATTTGCTGATAACGGTTTGTGATCAACCACTACTGACTAAAGAAGTCTTGGAAAATCTGATCAATCGTCATCAGCCGGAGCATATTACAGCGGCTAACTATGGAGATGCCTTTGGAACGCCGGCTTTATTCGATCGTAAGTTTTTGCCAGAGCTCTTATCTATACCCGATCAAAGTGGAGCCCGAAAACTTTTTGAAAAATATCCTCAACTCATCATTAAAGTTCCATTTCCCGGAGGAGAATTTGATCTCGACACCTGGGATGACTATGAGAAATTTATCTCCAGAAAAGATACTTGATGCGTAGACCGCTATTCGCATTCGTACTGATTTCATTTTTTACAAATCAGTTACATGGCCAAGGAAATACAGAAAAAAGCATCAAATTATTCGAGTATAAGATTGACTCGATAATGAGCAGTAATACCATTCCGGGAATGGCCATAGCTGTATCACAAAATGGAAGATTAATCTGGTCGATGGGGTACGGACTTGCAGACGTTGAACAAAAGGTACCGGTAGATCCGGCGAACACTAAATTTCGGATCGCGAGTATTTCTAAAGCATTAACATCCATCGGACTTGGAATTTTACTTGAGGAGAAAAGAATTCATCTCGACTCGTCAATTTACTTCTATCTACCCGACTATCCGCTTCAGAAATACCGACCAACAGTAAGA
>Ga0315901_10008853_pt1 | contig 11650 bp, 9 predicted proteins | sample LakEriMetagenome_10_FD_203761 | JGI IMG/M metagenome (GOLD analysis project Ga0315901, IMG submission 203761) | Freshwater fungal communities from buoy surface, Lake Erie, Ohio, United States - Buoy 2 MA116 | ecosystem: Environmental > Aquatic > Freshwater > Lake | place: USA: Lake Erie, Ohio...
GCGGGACCGCAGATCCTCCTCGAGCGGACCGGGCAGGTGCACCTGCCCGGCCACAAGGGCCTGGAGATCCCGCTGCGCACGATCTTCAGCAAGATCTTCCCCAAGGAGCGGCCGATCGCCCTGCTGCCCGCATCGATCGTGAAGAACCCGCGACTGGCCGACCTCCGCGCGGTGCAGGTGGTGAGCACCGACGGCTGGTTCGCGCTGGCACTCGACGGCGGCGCCGAGGGGCCGGCCGCCGGTCCGGCCATCACCGCGCCCAAGAGCAAGGCCCGGCTGCCCGCGGCCCGCGCCCCTGCCGCCCGACGGCGGTAGCGTGGTTCCATGAGGACCGGAGTCCGTACCGATCCGCGGCCGCTCCTGAAGCCGCTGGCGGGCATCCTCGTCTGCGTGGTGCTCGCCGGAATCCTCCGCAACTATCCGCGGTACCTGCCGCCCGACTTCACGAGCGACTTCCTCCTCGGCCGCGAGGCGTCGTTTCAGGGCGGCTACCGCTGGGCCTTCTACGCCCATCTCGTCGCGGGCCCAGTCACACTGCTGCTCGGGCTGGCACTGATGAGCGTCGCCGTGCGCCGGCGAGCGCCGGCCTGGCATCGGGCGCTCGGTCGCGTGCAGGTGGCCGTCGTGCTGCTCCTGCTCGTGCCCAGCGGCCTCGTGATGTCGGCCTTCGCGGCGACCGGCGTGGCCGCGGGCCTCGGGTTCGCGACGCTGGCCGTGGCGACGGCAGCCTGCGCGGCGCTCGGCTGGAGGGCGGCGGTGGAAGGGCGGTTCGCGGCCCACGATGCCTGGATGACGCGGCTCTATCTTCTCCTCTGCTCGGCCGTGGTGCTGCGGCTGACCGCCGGCGTGGCGCACCTCGCCAGCCTCGACGCCGACTGGCTCTACCCGGTCTCGGCCTGGGCGTCGTGGCTCGGGCCGCTGGCGGCGCACGAGGCGTGGCGGGTCATTCGGGCGCCGCGGGCTGTTCAGCCGCGGTGCTGATCAGGCCGCGACGGACATCGGCGTTGAACTCGGTCGTGTCGCCAGGAAAGACGGCCTGCACACGCGTGTCCGCGAAGGCGATGTTCGCCACTCCCGAGACATGGTCGGGCAGGTTGCCCGTTCCCATGGTCACGAACATCTCCTCGTCCGCGTCCTCCGGAGCCATCCAGGGTACGGCCCGTTTCGTGGGAAACTCCGCGACGAGCAGCGTCTGCGATGGTTTCGGCACCTCGTCGAGCGTGACGGAGCGATCCGGGCGGAAGCAGCCCTCGGGCGACACGACGACCATGTAGGTCGTCCGCCCCGCGGGCAGATCCGCGCTGGGACAACCATAGACGCTCGGCATCCGCTCGCGGGCGGCGGCATTCGCCGGGTCGTCCCACGGCTTGGTGAGGTCGATCGAATCGAACAGTTCCTTCTCCTCCAGATAGGGCAGGATGAGCGTCCGCCAGCTGTGGAGCGGTTTGCCATCGGCGTCGCGGGTGCATGCCGGCGGCAGGGTACCGTGCTGCTGCTCGTACATCAGCATCGCCTGGGCGATCTGGCGGAGGTTGTTCGAGCAGGCGCTGCGGCGGGCCACTTCGCGCACCCCACGCCGCGACATGGGGAGCAGGAGCCCAAGGAGGATCAGCCCGCCGACGCCTGCGACGGCCAGCCAGGTGATCCATGAGCACCCGCTTGCCGACCGGAGGTCGTCGCTGCGGGGCGGCTCGTAGGGATTGTCGGTCGTCATCGTGATGGCTGGCGTGAATCGGCCGCGTTAGGTTTCCGCGACGGGCTCGAGCGCCCCGTGGCCGAGGATGAACTTCCGCGTGCCGGCCGGGCCGTCGAAGATCACGGTGCCCACCGCCCGCGGGCCCGTGCCGCTGATCCCGGCGAGCGTGCCTTCGCCATACTCTTCGTGTCGCACCCGCTGCCCGACCTGATACGCGCGGCCTGCCGGCCGGCCGGCCATCCGCTCGGCCAGATCTGTCGCCCGCTGGATCGCCGCCTCGGGAGAGCGGCGCCGCGGCCTGGCGGCCGGCTCGGCCGGCGGCGCGTCGTCGAGTTCGAGCACCAGGCCGTCGGGCCGCGATCGCGCGGCAGGATTGCGGCGCGGGGACTCGTCGACCAGTTGCGAATACTCGTCCACGTCGGCCGCGGCCCGCCGCGCGGCGTCGCCGAACGGGTCGAACCGCGGGCCGTCGTCGGCGGCCGGAGCCTCGGCCCCACAGACCACCGTCTCGCTGCCGCTCATCTCCGCGAGAAACAGGCTCGGCGCCGACACGCGGCGCGTGCCGCGGTAGTCGCGCATCCGGGCACTGCTGGCATGCACCTCCTCGCGGCCGCGGGTGATGCCCACGAACACGAGCCGCCGTTCCTCCTCCAGCTGGTCCGGATGATCGAGGCTCCGCTCGTGCGGCAGGATGCCGTCCTCCATCGCCACCAGATAGACGACCGGAAACTCCAGGCCCTTGGCCGCGTGGTAGGTCATCATCGCCACGCGGTCGCTGCCCGGGTCCCAGACGTCGGTGTCGGCCACGAGGGCGGTGGTCTCGAGGAAGCCGCCGAGCGGGTCGATGCCCTCGAGGCCGGCGACCGTGTTCGTGTCAGCCGACGCGGCACAATCCTCGTCGAACTGCCGGGCGGCGGTCACCAATTCCTCGACGTTGGCCAGCCGATCCTGGCCCTCCTCGTCGTCTTCCTGCTCCTCCGCGAGCATCCGCCGGTAGCCGGTCTCCTCGAGCACCGCCTCCAGCAGGGTGGCCACCGCCGGTTCGCGGCCGGCAGTCGCGGCCAGCCGGGCATGGAGGCGGGCGAACGCCGTCAGGGCCGTCACCGCCCGGGCCGGCATGCCCGGGATCGTCGCCGCCGCCGCGGCGGCCTCCAGCCGGCTCGTCCTGCGATCCTCCGCCCAGGCAGCAAGTCGATCCAGGGACTGGCGGCCGATGCCGCGAGGCGGCACGTTCACCACCCGCAGCATCGCCTCGTCGTCCCGCGGGTTGCGCAGGAGTCGCAGCCAGGCGACGACGTCGCGAATCTCGCGGCGCTTGAAGAACTCCAGGCCACGGACCAGTTGATAGGAAATGCCCCGGGTCCGCAGGGCCAGTTCGAGCGACCGGGATAGCGCGTTGGTGCGAAACAGGATGGCGAAATCGCGGGCCGCGCGCCGGCCGGCCCGCACCGCAGCGGCGATCTCCCCGGCGATCCGGTCGGCCTCCTCGTGACCCGAGCCGTCGAGCACGATCCGCACCGGCGCGCCGGGCGCCGCGTCGGTGACCAGCCGCTTCGGCTTCCGCCGCGAGTTGTGCGCGATGAGCCGGTCGGCCGTGCCGAGGATGTTGGACGTGCTGCGGTAGTTGTGCTCCAGCTTGACCACTGTCGCCGTGGGGTAGTCGCGCTCGAACTCGAGGATGTTGCGGATGCTGGCCCCGCGCCAGCCGTAGATGGCCTGATCGGGGTCGCCGGTGACGGCGAGATGCGGATGGTCGATCGACAGCCCGCGGAGGATGCAGTACTGGACGGCGTTGGTGTCCTGATACTCGTCGACAAGGATGAAACGGTGCCGGGCGTCGAGTTCCGCCCGCAGTTCGGGATCGTCGGCGAGCAGCCGGGCCACGTGGACCAGGAGGTCGTCGAAGTCGACCGAGTTGGCGCGGAGGAGCGACTCCTGATACCGCGGCCAGAGCTTGCGGGCGATCTCGTCGGCGGGCCGCCCCCACCGCGGCTCGAACGTCTCGGGCGTAAGCAAGTCGTTCTTCGCACGGCTGATGATGCCCGCGATCCGGTCGATCGGCGTATGGGTGAGCGACAGACCCGACTGCTTGGCGACCCGTTTCAGAATCGATCCGGAGTCGTCCGGATCGAGGATCGAATAGTCGCTCGTGAGGCCCACCTGCCGGGCGTGCCGCCGCAGCAATCGGGCTGCGAACCGATGGAAGGTACCCATCTCGACAGGCTGCGGGCCGACCAGTTCGGTCACGCGACGCCGCATCTCGTCGGCCGCCTTGTTCGTGAACGACAGGGCCACGATCTGGTGGGCCGGGATCCCCGCGGCGATCAGGTGGGCCACGCGGTGCGTGACGACACGGGTCTTGCCGCTCCCCGGCCCGGCCAGCACGAGCAGGGGCCCTTCGACGTGCGTCGCGGCGCGCTGCTGCGATTCGTTGAGGCTGGTGAGGGAAAAGGACACGCTGGCTCCTGGCTCCGTCAAAGCGGGAGGGACCGGCGATCGGGGCAAACTCCAGCACCCTGCCGGAAGGGCATGTAGGCGGTTTTCTGACAATTGGATTATATTCCAGGCCTGCCGGGAACCGGCGCGACCGCCGCACTGGGCCGGCCAGGACATTCTTCATCACGCACGGGAGGGACCCCATGCCACGCATTCCATACAAAAACCTCACGCAGTCGAATGAGATGGCGGAAAAACTGGAAATGAGCACCGCCGAGATCGGCCTCTCCGTGCGCACGACCAACTGCCTCGAGGAACGCGGCATCTTCACGGTGCATGACCTGCTCAACTGCACCCGAGCCGACCTGCTTTCGATCTCCAATTTTGGAGAGAAGACCCTCGAAGAGGTCTACAAGTCGCTGGAAAAGATCGGTTTCTTCCGCTCCACGAACCCGGCCGACGAATCCGGCGGCAAACGAGCCGAGACGGTCGCCCAGGCGGGCTGATCCAGGCCGAGGGGGCGTCCGTGAGGCTGCCGCGGATTTTTGGCAAAAAGCGCGGCCATCGGCGGACGGGCTCGCAGGTCTGGGCAACGGTGGGAGACGCCGTCTTCCACGCCGCGTTGCTGCTGACAGGTGTCGTGTTCGGAGGCCTCCTGGTTTCCGGCGTGGCCGTGCCCGAGTGGCGGATCAATCACGATTACCTGCCGGCCGGGTGCACGGTGATCGGCAAGCGGATCGAACGCCGTGTCGTCGACCGCCCCCCCGGCGCGTGGCATCCGGCGATTTTGCTTCGCTACGACGTCGATGGCACGCCCCGCGAAGCCTGGGCGTGGCCGGGGCCGGGCGCGGGCGACCGCGACCAGGCTGTGCGTCGTCTGGCGGCCTGGTCGCTGGGTGCGAAGGTGCCGGGCTGGTACGACCCCGCAGCGCCCGGCACGGTCGTGCTCCAGCGGGGCTACAACTGGTGGATGTGGCTCTTGGCCCTGCTGCTTCCCGGTGCCCTGATCGCCTTCGGGGGTTCGGGGCTCCTGCGGGCGGCGCGGCGCTGGGGAAAATCGGAGGAGCACCACGCCGCCTCCGCCGGCCTCCCCGAACTCCTCGATCCGCTCGCTCACCAGCCCCGTGCGGCACGGGGACATCCGGCGGTGCCATGCTGTGAAGACCTGGTGAACTCCCCGGGCACCATCCTCCGCTACCGCCTGCCGATCGAGAGCCCGGAAAACTGGACGCTGCTCGGCTTCGGACTGTTCGCACTGCTGTGGAACGCCGTGCTCGCGGTCTTGGCCGTCCAGGCGGGCATCGACCTGATGGGCGGCCGGCGCGACTGGTTGCTCTTCGCGCTCTTGCTGCTTTTCGCGGTCGTCGGCATCGCCGGCATCGCGGTGTTCATCCGCGGCATCGTGCTCGCTTCTGCGGTGGGCACGACACAGGTCGAGATCGCGGACCATCCCCTGCGGCCGGGCGGCACGTACGGCGTGCTGCTCGCCCAGGCCGGCTCCGGCGAGTTTCGGGAGTTGTCGATGGCCCTGGAACTGGAAGAGCAGGCGACCTTCCGACAGGGCACCGACACCCGCAGCGAGCGCGTCGTCGTCTGGCGGCAGCCCGTTCACACCTGGCGCGACGTGCAGCTCTCTCCGGGCACGCGGTTCGAGGCGCACGCGACCATCCGCGTTCCGTCCACGGCCATGCACTCGTTCGCTTCCGAGCACAACTCGGTTCGATGGATGCTCGTGGTCCACGGCACGCCAGCCCGGTGGCCCGCGTTCCGCCGGGTGTTTCCCCTGATCGTGTTCCCGCCTCCCACCGGTGCCGCCGAGGTGCCGTCATGAGCCGCGGCCCCGAGGCACGGACGTCCCCCGTCGTCAGCCTGCAGTTCGATCGCGCCGACCGGTGTTATGAACCCGCCGATTGGATCGCCGCCCGCTACCGGATCGAAGGCCTGGGCGAAGAACCGATCGACGCCGTCGAGCACTCGGTGCTCTGGTACACCGAGGGCAAGGGGGAAGAGGACATGGGGGTCCACTTCTTCGAGCGGGTCGCCGACTTGGGGGCCGTGACCGATGGCGCTGGCACCGTCCCCTTCCGGGCCCACCTGCCGGCGAGCCCGCTTTCCTACGAGGGCGTGATCGTGAAGGTCCGGTGGTGCGCCCGCGTGCGCATCTTCTTCCGGACCGGCCGCGATTTCGTATCCGAGCACGTCTTCGAGGTCGGCAGGCTGCCGCCGGCGCAGATGGACGCCGCGGAATCAGCATGAGCCGCGTGCCGATGCCGCCGAACTTCATCACGGACGGGCGGCCCGGCAACCCGTTCGCGACCCGCTACACGCGCCCTGGTTCGCTTCCGCCGCTCGACCAGCGCGGCTGCCCGCTCGACCTCGCGGCCCTGATCGCCAGGCTCGACGGGCTCGAAGCAGCCGCCCTCGAGGCCCCCCACGGCCACGGGAAATCGACGCTTCTCCTCGCCCTCGCCGCCGCCCTCGCCGCCGTGGGGCGGCCGGTGAGGATCGTGCGGGTGCGGGGCTGGCGCGACGCCTGGGCGGCGTGCACGGCGATCGTCGCGGCGCCGCGACGGACGGCGGTGTTCGTCGACGGCTGGGAGCAACTCGGTGTTGTGGCCGCCCCGCTGCGCATGGCGGCGCAGGGGCTGCGGCGGACGCTCCTGGTGACCAGCCACCGGCCCACGGGGCTGCCGGTGCTCTGGCGGTGCGAGACGACGCCGGACCTCCTGCGGGCCATCATCGCCCGACTGCCTGATCATGGCAGCCTGGTGGACGACACGGATATCGCCGAGGCATTCGACCGCCACGGCGGCAATCTGCGGGAGTCACTCTTCGACCTGTACGACCGGGTCGAGGGGCGCTGACCAGCCCGGTGCGTCTTCGGCTGGCGGCGGGTCCGGATATGCCGGTTGCATGCCTGGCAGCGGTCGCACCGGCGTGCGCCCGGAAATTCATGATTCGCTCCGGGCTTTTTTGGCCGCAGGCACCTCGGACGGCGACCTACGCTTGGAATCGAGTGGAAGGGCCGTGCCGGGCCCTCCCGTTGGAGGAGAGAGCGATGAAGATGCGACCCACGTTCACCGCCCTGCTGCTGGCCGTCTGGGCCGTGACGCCCGAAGCCGCCCGCGCACAGGGCTGCCTGAACGACCTGTTCGCCGGCTGTGGCGCCTGCTTCCGCAAGCCACCGGTCTACGCCGTGGCTCCGGTGGCCGCCCCGGTCATGGCGCCGATCCCCGCCCCGCCGCCGCCGGTCATGGTGCCGGTGCAGCAGACGAGCTACGTGCCCGAGACCACCTATCGCACCGAGTACAAGACCGTTCCGGTCACCACCTACAAGCCCTCCTGCGAGATCGATCCCTGCACCGGCTGTCCGCGTGACTGCATGCAGCCCGTCACGCAATACGTGCAGCAGGCTGTCAACGTGCCGGTCACGCAGTATCGGGCAGTGACGAGCACCAAGTACGTGCAGATGCAGCAGGGCGCTCCCGCCGCCTACGGCGCTCCGGCAGCGTATGGCGCGCCGGTCGCCTACCCAGCCGCGCCGGCGGCCGTCATGCCGGGACCGACCGCGGCGCCGGCCGGTGTCGCCAGCCCCTTCGCGGCGCCGATCACGACCACGCCGCAGGCATGGGGCGCGGCAGGCAGCGACGTGTCGAACCAGCTCGCGCCTGGTCAGTCCAGCATCAATCCGCCGACGCTGCAGGGCGCTCCGACGGCCCCCACCTTCCAGCAGCGTCCGCTTTCGCCTCCCGTGGTGGGCCAGCCCTACGTTCAACCGGCGGTGCCTTATGCCCAGCCGGCGCTCCCCTACGCCCAGCCCGCGGCTCCCACCCAGCCGATCCCCACGTACCAACAGCCCGCGACCGCATCGCCCGCTCCCGATGCCACGACGAGCCAGCGGCCGACGCAACCGCCGGCCTACACGCCTCCGCCGCTGAAGCCGATCCCGATCGCCCCGCAGCCCGCCCCCACGGCCAACGGCGCGCCGGCGGCTCCGACCACGGCCCCGGCCGTTCCGGCTCCGTCGCTACCAGCCGCGCCGCAGCCGGCTGCCCCGGCTGCCCCGGCGGCGAGCGGCACGATCGGCATGCCGGTCCTGCCGGGTGCGGGTCCGACTGGTGCGACGGGCGCCTTCCCCCGCCTGCTCGAGCCCACGAGCCACACCACGTCGTGGCAGCCCGCCAATCTCGGCGGCCGCCCCGCCACCTTCCGCCCCGCGTACCCGACCGCCGCCCTCCCGATCCGGGCGCAGCAGTAAACCAACGAGCAGGCAACACGGATTCCACGCGCGCCGCACGCCCTCCCCTTTTTGAACGACGGCTGGAGCTCTGCGAGGGGCTGCCCGTGCCCTCGAGCGGGCTATGGGAGCGAGCGTAGCCAGGATGGCGGAGCGAAGCGGACATGCAGAGAGCCGAGGCCGGGAGGGCCGAGGCGAACGTCCGCCGAGAGGGCATGGGCAGCCCCGAGCTCCAGGCACGGCCTGAGTCTCCAGCGTGATCCGTGGAAGACGATACATTCTCGTCCATGACCAATGCCGACATCGCCGCCGCCTTCGACCACGTCGCCGACCTGATCGAGTACCAGGGCGGCAACGTCTTCCGCGTCCGGGCCTACCGCAACGCGGCCCGCACCATCGGCTCGATGGTGGAGTCGCTCGCTACCGTCCGCGCCGATCCTACGCGAGCGCTGACGGACATCGAGGGCGTGGGGGCGGACCTCGCCGCCAAGATCGGTTCGCTGCTCGACACCGGCCGCCTGCCGCTGCTCGACGAACTGCAGCGGGAGATTCCGGCCGTCGTCTTCGAACTCATGCGGGTGCCGGGGCTGGGGCCCAAGAAGGTGAAGGCGCTCGTGGATGCACTGGGCATCGATTCCCTCGACGCCCTGGAGCAGGCCTGCCGCGACGGGCGGGTTCGTGGGGTGAAGGGTTTCGGGGCCAAGACCGAGGCCGCGATCCTGGAGAACATCGGCTTCGCCAAGAGCCCGGAGCACGACCGGCTGCTATGGTCCGAGGCCGATGCGATCGTGCAGCAGCTGCTTGCGTGGATGCGGGAGTGCCCCGCGGTGCGGCGGGCGGAGGGAGCGGGCAGCTGGCGCCGGGGCCGGGAGACGGTCGGCGACATCGATATCGTCGTCGACGCGGACGACGCGGCCCGCGTCATGGACCACCTCGTCGCCTGGCCGCAGTGCTCGGGCGTGCTGCTCCGCGGCGACACGAAGACGAGCATCCGCGGCCCGCGCGGCGTGCAGGTGGACCTGCGGGTGGTAACGCACGCCTCGTTCGGCGCGGCCTGGCAGTATTTCACCGGGTCGAAGGAGCACAACGTGCGGCTGCGGTCACGAGCCCGCGACCGACGGCTCTCGATCAACGAATACGGTGTGTTCCGCCTCGAGTCCGGCGCGGACGACGACGCCACGCTCACCAAGCACGCACCGGTGGCGGGCGGGAGCGAGGAAGACATCTACGCCGCCGTGGGTCTGCCATGGATTCCGCCCGAACTTCGCGAAGGGGGCGACGAGATCGCCCGCGCGGAACGCGACGCATTGCCGGAACTCGTCGCACTCGCCGACATCCGTGGCGACCTGCACATGCACACCACCGCGACCGACGGGGAGGACACGCTCGGCGCCATGGTGCGGGCCGCGATCGACCGCGGCCTCGCCTACATCGCGATCACCGATCACGGCCAGCGGGTGACGATGGCCAACGGCCTCGACCGCAAGCGGCTCCTGAAACAGTGGGACGAGATCGACCGGCTCAACGAATCGCTGGCGGAGGACGGCCCCCCTCCGATCGTCGTCCTCAAGGGGATCGAGGTCGACATGCTCGAGAAGGGGGGCCTCGACCTGCCCGACGACGTCCTGGCCCGGGCCGACTGGGTGGTGGCCAGCCTCCACTACGGCCAGAACCAGCCGCGTGAGCGGATCACGGCCCGGATCGTCGAGGCGATCGAGAACCCACACGTCTCGGTGATCGGTCATCCCACGGGCCGATTGATCAACAAGCGGCCCGCCTACGACGTCGACATCGAGGCCGTGATCGAGGCTGCCGCCCGCACGGGCACGTTTCTCGAGATCAACGCCAATCCGTGGCGTCTCGACCTCGACGACCGGCACGCGGCGGCGGCGAAGCAGGCGGGCGTGAAACTCGTGATCTCGACCGACGCCCACTCGACCCGCGGATTCGACGTGATGCGCTGCGGCGTCCTCCAGGCCCGCCGCGCCGGCCTGGAGGCGAAGGACATCGTCAACACCCGCACGCTGGCCCAGGTCAGGAAGCTCCAGGGGAAGGCGTAACGCACGTTCCTGTGTTGGCAGGGCACCGGCACTGGGCTGCCAATGCCCTCTCGCCGGACGTTCACTGCGGCCCTCCAGGCCTCCGCTCACTGCGTGTGCGCTGCGCTTCGCCATCCATGGCTGCGCTTGCTTCCACAGCCCGCTCGAAGGCACCGGCAGCCCATCGCCTCCCCGTACCGGTTGAGGAGGCTCGGGGTTGCCCATCGCCCTGAGAGCCGGCGTAGACGGCCAGCGGAGGCATGGATGCCGGAGCGCAGACGTCTCCGAGCGAGCGAAGCCCAGGATGGGCGCAGCGAACGTCCGGCGACGGGGCGTGGGCAGCCCCGAGCCGGCGCGAACGCACAGAGCAACGCATCACCCCTTACGGCGACTTCACGCACCGAAACCCGATGTGGTTGGTCGCGCTCGAGATCTCCCCCTTGCCGCGGGTGCCGACGATGTAGCGCGAGCAGTATTGGTCGGAGCAGAGGAACGACCCGCCACGCTGCACCCGCTTCGGCTGCCCCGGCTCCTGCGGATCGAAGCTGTCGTCGGGCCCCCGCGGATCGACGGCGATGCTGCGGCCGTCGGGGCCGGCGTCGCGTGCGTAGGTGTCGGGCCGATACCAGTCGGCGCACCATTCCCAGACGTTGCCCGACATGTCGTGCAGCCCGTAGGCGTTCGCGGGGAACCGCCTCACCGGGGCGACGCCGGTGAAGCCGTCTGCCGCGGTGTTCTCCCCGGGGAACCGGCCCTGCCAGGTGTTCGCCATCCACCGGCCGTCGGGACGAAACGCGTCGCCCCACGGGTAGACGGCGCCGGACAGTCCCCCCCGGGCGGCGAACTCCCATTCCGCCTCGGTCGGAAGCCGCTTGCCCGCCCAGCGGGCGTATGCCTCCGCGTCTTCGTAGGCCACGTGCACCACAGGCGCGTCGCCGAGCCCTTCGAGGTCGCTGTCCGGCCCCGTTGGCCGTCGCCAGCAGGCGCCCGGCACGTAGGCCCACCAGCGGAGGTGGGCCACGCCGCTCGGGTCGCGCAGCGGCACCGGCTCCGGCGGCGGGGTGAAGACGATCGAGCCGGCCACGAGGTTTTCGGCCGGAGCGCCGGGAAAATCCTCCGGCCGCGGCGGCCGCTCGGCGACGGTGACGTGGCCCGTGGCCTTCACGAACGCGGCGAACTGGTCGTTGGTCACCTCGGTGGCGTCCATCCAAAAGCCGGTCACGCGAACGCGGTGGATCGGCC
>Ga0315901_10008856_pt1 | contig 11648 bp, 12 predicted proteins | sample LakEriMetagenome_10_FD_203761 | JGI IMG/M metagenome (GOLD analysis project Ga0315901, IMG submission 203761) | Freshwater fungal communities from buoy surface, Lake Erie, Ohio, United States - Buoy 2 MA116 | ecosystem: Environmental > Aquatic > Freshwater > Lake | place: USA: Lake Erie, Ohio...
TGAGTGTTCAGTAAACAAACGAGTAGCGTAAGCCAAGTTGGCGTTAAATACAGCAACTTCGTTCAACTTTTCTTTGAATAATACAAGAGCTTTCTTGTACTCATCATTTTGTTTTCTAAGTTTGCTAACTTCTTCGTTGATTTCTTCTCTCTTATTACCTGAGTAGAATTTCTTTTTGGATTTAATTCCTCCATGATATCCATTACCCATAGTACGAGCAGATTCTTCAACATCACCTTCGATTGGTTCATCACCTTCTTCGTAAGTTTCGTCGACATATTCTTCAAGTGATTCATCACCTGTAGGTTCATCACCTAACATAAGTTCATCATCACTCATCATGTCTTCTTCTACATCATCAAGTTCGATTTCGTAAATAGTCTCATCATCTGAACCTTCCTCTGAATAATCTTCTGAAAATTCTGAATCACCATCTACAGGTTCCATTCCGGGTTCTAATTCATCCATTTCATTTAAATCGAATTCATCACCCATCATGTCTTCATCACCTAACTTGATAATATACTCATCATCACCATCAGACAATTCGATGTGGTCATCGTCCTTTTTAACAATAACACCATCCTCAGGACCCATAGCTTTGAAAACTTTTAAAATTTCGTCTTCATCAGCACCGGTCATATCAACTACATCATCATCATCATCGTCTTGGAATCCGCCCATGTTACCCATGTCGTCATCGTCGTCTTCAAATGAATCTTTGTCGTCGATACCCTTAGTTGGTTCATCGTCATTAGATACGTTGTCGTCATCTTCGTCTGATTTATCGTCCCCTGTTTCATCATCAGATTTGTCTGATACATCATCTGTGGGGTCTTCTTTAGGAGTAGGTTGTTCTTTAACATCCTTCTCCTCATCTTCCATTGATTCTTTTAACAAATCGCCCAGTTCTTGTTTCATAGTAGAAGCAAGTATACCTTTTGCGTTTGATTTTACTGCCTCCTCAAGTGTTTGTACTTGAAGTAACGCTTGTTCTAGAATGGATTTTTCGCTCATTTTAATAAATTTATTTAACTATAAATATATTGATTATGTAAAAAAATACTGATTATAGTATGATAACCTGTATTTTATTTTTATTTACCTAAAAAACTATCCAACTTAGACATTAAGTTTTTCATCTTATCTGTGTCTTGTGGCTTTTCTTGAATTGATTCTTGATATTGGTCTCTGTCATTTAAATCAGAGAATACATATGCACCTGGTGTGCTTGGAGAAGAAACTAAATCAAAACATACTAATTCAAAATCATCTTGAACTATGTTTTGTCCTTTTACATTTTTTAATGACCCAACACCTCTTGATGAAATACCTAATGTCGCTCCGTTCATTAATAACATTGCTGCTTGGTCCCCTTTGGTACTAACAATACCCATTTTTTTCCAAGCTGGCGATGTAAACAATTTAATTTTACCCATTAAAATTTTACCATCCCACCAAGTTTCCAAAATAGAATGGGAAACTCTGTCTAAATCAATAAGTGAAGATGTTGGGTGATTTAACTCATTAAGAGCACTTCCTTTTTTTATTAAGGTCTGATACTTTTCGTTTTCTCTCTTAAGTAAGTTTTCGGGATATATACGACCGTTCTTATTTGGTGTGTCGTACTTTTGTAAAACGGCATATAAGATTAAATCCTGAGAGAAGTCAATATCCTTCATCTCAGAAATAATTTTTTGATTTTCCTTTGGTGATATATAACCGGCGTCGTACTCTATTAGTATTCCTTTACCGGTTTCATTTGGTCCGAGTATTTTCATCCAACTTTTTTATAATAAATACCCTGAATACTCAATTAATTCTTTTTTTCAAAGAAATTAAATAAAGTTTCATCAACTAAAGTGGTATCTATTATATTTTCCGATAAGTTGGAAATGATTGATTTTATATCTTTTGACCTAACATCAAAATGTTTCTCAACATAAAGAGTAATTTCCAAATCCATAAAAGACCTTTTATTTGTTTTTATACCGCTGGTCTTTATGTCTAAATCAACAATCGATTCTCTTTTAAAATACTCCGTGTTTAGATTATATATTATTTCTTTTATCTGTCTTCTTGTTTTTGAAATTAATTTATTAAAATCATGCTCATCGACAGATGGTTGTGTCCAAGAATTCAATTGGACATAAATTGTTTTCAAGTTCTTGTAGTCAACAGTACCGTATCCAATTTTTACATTATTGTATACCCCTATTGAGATAAACTTTCCTTTTTTCATTTAAAATTATCATACTTATATATTTTATGGTGTATTTAAAATATACAAAATAAACTTAACAAACCAAAATTTTTTAATTATATTTCAAAAAAACGTTATGATAATTGTAAATGTCAACAAAGAAAAAAACCTTGAGTCTGCATTGAAAAAATACAAACACAAGGTTCACAAAACTAAACAAATAGAGAAGTTACGAGATAAACAAGAATATACTAAACCATCAGTTAATAGAAGAAGTAAAAAATTGAAGGCGGTGTATAAACAACAATTGTTTACTAATCAAGAAAAATCAAATTAAACCTTTCTTAAGTTCAACTAGTTTATAATAGTTGTATCTAGAAAATTCTGATTTATCAACTTCTGATTTTACATTTTTTAGTTTACTTATAACAGAGTCGTCAGACGATTCTTTTAAAAGTGAGTCCAACTTACCATTCAATTGATTTTTAATTGTTGTCATTTCATTGATTAATTCATCATTACTCATTGACACAATCTTATTAAACGTTTCTTTTTGTTCTTCGTTTAAGAAATCATTATACTTTATGTTGAAATTGTTTACCAACACCGCATTTAACAATGAATGATTTTCAATTTGAACAGAAGGTTTTTCGGTAACCACATTATTTTTTTCAGTAGTTAAGAAATTTATTAAATTCTCTCTTGAATCTATTTTTTTAGAAATATTGTGTATCGTGTTTTCTTCTGACAATATATCTAAATCATTGTATAGTTGATTAGATTCCACAACAACATTTTTCAATGTCTTTCCGAACTCTTTGAAATCTTTTTTAATTGATTTCATTCTATCAATCAATTGAGGTTCTAAACTCTCAACAAATAATTTTGCCTTTTCTTTACTAGAAATGTGCATGTTTTCAACGTCTTCATAAAACATATACATTTCAACCAAAGATTTATTTGATTTAAGTTTCTTAACCAAATCTTTAACTTCATCCTTTTTATTAGACGAATATGATTCTGTTAATTTTGTTAATAATTTTGTTTTTAATTCACCAAAGTTTGTCATTTTATTTATTCATTTAAGAAGTCTTTTAGTTTATTTTCTATTTCATAAATATTCTGTTGGGCTTTATTCATATCAAATAAATCTTCAAGGTTATTATTTTCACCCAACATATCTAAAATTTTATGTTTTTTACTTTCACTCAACGGAGCTTCCCCACCCGCTGGAGGTGGTGGTGGCGGTGGTGGGGCTCCCCCACCCATTTCTCCACCCGCACCCTCAGGAGATTCTCCACCCTCTTGTCTTTCTTCTTCAGGTACACCGTATTTAGAGTCAACATCATCAAACACACCTGAACGTTTAATTACGTTTTGGGTATTTGTAAGTTCAAATCCTATTGCTCTCTCAATTCTTTGTTGTTGTAAATCCAATATTACTTCACTATCACTCATACCAAGTATATTCTTCTTAGCCCAAGTGTGAGATACTGGTAAAATACCAATTTGAGATTGGTCAGATGTTGCGTCTTTATATAAAGTTATCTTTTCTTTCCATTGTTCAATTCTTAATAAATCAGATTGTGCAGATGGATTAGTTAAGGATAATGTAAAATTATCTAATTCATCTTCTAAACCTAAAAGGTATAAATGAATTAACGCGATTTTGTTTAATTCTTGAACTAATGATTTTTGAATTCTATTAATGGTTCTTGCAAAACGAATGTCCATTAAAGCGAGGGTCTTACCATCACCAACAACCTCTTCAAATCCTAAAAATGCTTTAGGAATACGAAGAGCCGCTAACATTTTCTTTTGGATATATTCAATATCCGCGATTTCACCTAAATTTTGTGCTCCCGCTAATGTTTCAATTGGATTTGTCTGTGCTGGGTCACGAACAGGAATAAAGTAATCTTGGTCAACAGCCATTTGATTATATCTCATATCAATCTGACCATTTCTACTGTCTACTACCTGGTCCCTTTTAAATTTATTAGCAACACGTTGTACATATGCTTCGATATCTTTGTCATCCATGTTACCAACAAAAATTTTGAAAACTCTTCTTTCGGGTGCTCTTGTTGTTCTATAAATCAACATAGCATCTTCAGCTAAAAGTAATTGTTTCCAAATTCTTCTTATTTTATCCAACATCGATGTACCATAAGGAAGTTTTCTATCATCACCCAACAATCTAAAATGAGCAATTTCCCAAGCTTGAAATTCCAACTCTTTGTTTTTCCATTGAAATCTCAATTCCCTTGATGGTAATTGCATAGCATTTTGTTGATTTGGTGTTTTACTTTCTTTACCCTCGAGTCTTTCTATTTCGATATTTGGTAATTGTTGACAACCAACAATACCTCTTTCGGGGTCAATCTTAAGGTAAACAAAATTATCACCATACTTACAAACACCTCTTGTCCACATTTGTAAGTTAGTATTTAAATCTAATCTGTTTAAGAATAAATCTTCTAACACACTTTTAACCCTCGTTGATTCAGAGAATATTGTTAATATCTCACCCTTTTCTGAAAGGGTTGTTGATTCTTCCGCGTAAATATCTAAAGCCGCAGAGATTTCAGGTGTAAATTCCATTGATTCGTAATCATAGTACGCAGACAATCTGTTTGGTTCATAATAAACAGATTGGTTGTATAATGATTGGTCGAGTTTTGTCCATTTGTCTGCAATATATTGGCTCTGTTGAGCTTGCAACATTGCCTTTTCGTATTCTTCTCGACTACTTGTTTTTAATATTTGCTCTTTATCAAAATTAAATGACGGAGCTTCTTCAGGGGTTACCTTACCGGGAAACCCAAACATTTTTGTTAGTCTCTGAAATACCGTAAAATTATTGTTATCGGCCATGTATATAAATAGTTTATCAGAATATAATTAATTTTATTTTGAAAATAAAGGTTTATCTCTTCTTACCAAATAACCACGAGTATTGTTGGTAATTTTCTTTAGTTGCGTTATTATTATGTTTTGGGATATTTGGGTTATTATCCATAGACATTGAACCTATTTGGTCAAAAGCGGTACCGTAAGAATAAAATGATTTATTTGGTTCATAAGTTCTTTCGGACAATGTCCAAGATTCTAACATCGCTTTATTTGCGTTTTCATTTTTAGTTAATTGACTAAACGATATATCACCAACATAAAGAGCCATAGACATACTCATAATAGCATCATCATGTGCTCCCTTCATATGGTCAGGTCTACCATTTATGTAAACAAATGTGTTTAATTCATTCATCAATCTTGTTGACCTAACTTGAAAACCCTTTCTTAATTGTTCTTCAAAAGCGGCAACAATTTGTGTTCTTTTATTGTTAAAATTTAATCCAGGAATTTTTTCCATCGCTTTGGAATTATATTCCCAAATATTCTTAGTATTAATACCGTCAATATAAAGATTTTTGTAGTTCAACTCTTGTAACTTTCTTGATGTTGCAACACCCATACCTCCTGTAATATCGACAACAATAAACGCCTCATATAGAATACCCCATTTGTATGCAATGGATGCTAAATCATCTGGTGGTATTTTTCCTATGTATTCCGCAACCTGTTCCCTTTCATCAAAATCAATAATATTAATAGATGAGAAGTCTTCACTATCCCCGCGAGATACATCTACACCCATAATATACTTATGACCTTGTATTGGTTCTTTCCATTGCCAAAAGGTACCTTGCATATATTTTTCTTTTGGGTCACGCAACATATTTTTAACAATATTGTCTTGTATCTCCGTTGGAATTACACCGTCACCTGAACCAAGGAAATCACACTCTAATTCTTGTGCGATTTTACGTCTATCAAATTTGAATTTTTTAGACATACCCTCAAACCATGAAGAAAGTGGTTTATAACCATCTTCCTCATACTTTTTGTAGTTATCAATATCGAAATCGTACATTACAACTTCGTTATCATCATATTGTTCTCTGTTTAACATATAATGAACAATATCAGAACATTTAATCCATCTTAAATCTTTAGTATATCTGGGGTCCTTAAACCATCTTAAATCGGTAATGTGAAAATCATTAACACCCCTGATTGCTTGGTCATATACACCATAATAAATTGGGTCAAATCCATTAGGGGTAGAAATTAAAATAATTTTACCACCTGTTGATAGAGACGCCATAGATGCTGCCCAAAAATCTTCACCCGCTTCAATATATGCCGCTTCGTCAAATACAAGTATGGTTGGGGTGTAACCACGTAACGCATCCGCAGATGTTGCAACCGCTTTTACCTCACACCCATTGTTTAATCTAAATCTACTTTCAGAATTCTTATCGGGTGAAAACCCAACATTTAACCAATCAGGCCATTGGTCTAAAAAATGTCTAATTTTATTAGCCATTTCAACCGCAGTATCTTTTTTGTTTGCAATAACAAGAACCCTTTCAGGGTTTTCGGGTTTTGCTAATTGTAATTTTTTAGAAATCCAAGCAGCGGTTACTGTAGTCACACCCGCCTGTCTGTATTTTCTGGTTATATTTTCGTTATGTTGTTCGTAATCTTTTAGTAACTGAATTTGGTCAGGGAACAACTCTAACGGTACATATTTTTTTTGGGTATTATCATATGTTTGAAGATACGTTTTCAACGCGTAGGTTGTATCTTTCATTATACGAGCATACTCTTTTAATTGTTCAATTTTTTGATTACTCATATATATAAATATGAAAAAGGGTGGTTAAAACCACCCCTAAACTTTATTTTTAATCTGTTGGACCAACCGGGTCGTCGTCATCATCGGATAATCGAATACCCATATCACCTAAGAAATCCCTCAAATCAGTTTTATTTATATTATCACTTACTTGTTCTAAATCTTGATTGAATTTTAACATCGCTTGTTGGTACTCCAACTTTCTCAACATTCGAACAATTCCTTGTAATAACTCAGACATAAGTCTTTTTCCATCTTCAGAATTTGATAACACTTCTTTAGTAAAAACTAAGAATTGTTTAGCGGGTAATTTAAAAATACTTGTTATAAGATAGTTTTGTAGAAAATATTGTTCTTCATCGTCAAATATTTCATCAGGAAATTGTTTCCTTAGTCTATCATAAATTGCCGGTCCCAATCTTAAATCCCAAACTTCTTTTTCAAGAGTGTCTTCAGATTTTTCAACATCCGCAAAACGTGGGTCCTCTTTTCCTTCTTTATCTTTTGGTCTTCCTTGAGTACCAAATATTTCATACGTACCTTTTATTAATTCGTGAACTAGTATCGGAAAGTTTACCGCTTCAGCAACGACAGTGGGGGGTTTTGTGCTTCGTTTTACTTGTTGTTTACCACCGATTCCACCACCACCCATCATGCCTTTCATTCTGTCATCACTTAATTGCCAATATAAAGTATCATTTATTGACATCAAAATACCGTAATTATTAGTTAAAGTATCTGAACCCGTAATTTCTCTAATTTTATCAACAACGAATGAGTACATGTAATGTCCTCTTTTGGAAACACCCTGTATAATAGCGTTAATAAATCTTCTTTTGGCTTTTTCCAAATCCAAATCAAATAAATCATCAGCCAAATCTTTTTCAACATCAACAGGTTCAATATTGGGTTGTTTTTCCATTTCTCTATTGAAATTTTCTGCACTAACCCCACCAATAGATACAATTTTTGCATCGTATTGAATTTTGTATTTTTTACTACCATCAGGTAATCTATAAAACACACGGTAAACACCATCATTAAATTCTAAACCACCATTATCATCATCTAATAAAGTTTCCAATTCACTTTTTCTCAAAACAGGTATTTCATCAACCGCTAACCTAACAGCTAATTCAATCAACTGGGATTTATGTTCTGATTCTGCACTAATAATTTCATTATGAGCATATTGCATCATCCTAATTAACGGTGCCATATCCTGTTCATTACCGGAAAGGGTAATATTAGAACCAGTTAATTCCCTTAATTTTTCAACAACCTGTCTATATCTTTCAGACGCTAAAAGTTCCTGAAAATTTTTATTGGGTTCTTCTCCTGTTTTTGGGAATGGTATTTTTTTAAGTGGGGTATCCCCTGTAGATAACGCCCTTTGAATATCATCATGAGGTCTATCTTCGGAATCAAAATCCATTGGCATTTCATTAATATCTTCAAGTAAAGATATTAAATCTTTCTTTTTAAATCTCATTTTTAATTTTTTTCTTTTCGGCTATCGCCTTTGGTTTAGGGTCAGGTCCAATTTCTGGTTCAAACGGGTCCCACGGTTCATCTTCTTGAGGTCTAGTGGGGGTATTTGGTTTGGTTGGGGTGTCTACATCAGGTTTAGTTGGTGCGGGTGCTGGTTGTGATGACATTATTGAATCGTATGTCATAAACTCAGGAATACCATTGTGTCCTTTTTTTGCTCTTGTTGATGGCATTGGTTGATATGTTTCTCCCACCTTTTCATTAATAATACCCATGATATCTTTTTTTGATGTGAAGTGAGAATACTTTGATTCTGCTAAGTCTAAAACCCATTCTTCAATTTCTTGAGATTTATTTTCTTTGTGTTTTTTATCTTTACACTTACAATCTTTCATTCCACAAACAGGACAAACTTTTGACTTATTTTTTTCGTTCAATTGAACGTTAAATCCAGCGTCTGTATATTTTTTAACTTCAGCAGGTGATGATGTTTTTTTCATCATAACAGAACCAGCCTCTTTTAAAACCGTATTTGATAATGTTATAAGTTCACTATCACTTAAACGAGAAAGAGTTTTATCCGAAAACCCCTCCATCAATAATTTTTCAATGATTAATTTTCTATTCATGATAATTTTGAATTTATTTCTTTTTTTGATAAGGTTATTTCCCTTTGTTTTAATTTTTTTAATACGTTTTCATAAGATTCACCAAATCTAAAAAACAATCTCTCATCGTCTAAATCAAAGTTAGATTTTTCCCAAGCTAAAGCAATTATACCATCTACAGCATCAATAACACCGAAGTAGTCAGAATTTTGTATTAATTCAAAAACTATATCGGTGTCTTGAAGTAGACCTACTTGGTCTATATATTCTATGCTTGGTGATTTTGAACTTATTGTTGATGATGCTGGTACGTCAAACCATTCGTCCATGTCTATCTCAGTAGATTCACTAAAAATGAATTCATACTGTTTTTGACCTTTATAATCGGTTCCGATTTCGTTGACATATATCAGTACCATTTTACTTAAAGTATTTTCCTAAAGTTTCAGATATACTTTTGTTGATTTCGTTTTTTATTTCGTCCAAATCAATTTCTTTCAAATCATCCCCACCCAAGTCAGCATATTTTCTTAAATCGATTTCTTCTTCTGTGGACATAGGAGTGTTTATAAAACTTTCCAATTTATCCATAGCGTGCATTTCATCTAAATCTTCATCACCTGTTGGTTCTGCGGGTGTGGTATCATCGTCTGCTGGAACATCTGGCATATCATCAGACATTTTAGCATCATCATCAACTTCTCTATCGAATTTCTTACCGATTTCTTCAATATCTTCGTCATCAAGTTTATCCAAATCAACGGCGGAAATAATCATATTCAAAACGTATTTGATATCATCACTTTCCATTTTTTCTTTTTGGTCCCTTAATTCTTGACCTAATTTACCTGAATACTTTTGTACTTCAGACATATAATCAGATGGTTTAGCACCATCAGTACCTTCGTCACCCATATCACCTTCAGGTGCTGGTGGAACATCACCCTCAGGAGCCGGTGGTACATCACCCATATCACCCTCAGGTGCTGGCGGTACATCACCCTCAGGAGCCATTGGTGGAACTGTTGGTAAATCTCCCATATCAGGGGACGGAACCGGAGCCTCATTTGCTGGTTCTGCGGTTGGTTTTTGTTTTAAAACATATTTTGTTGCTTCATTAAGTTCACCACCAGATAATAGTTGTAATCTTTTTAATGCCTCAGCGTATGAATTAAATTTATTTTTATTTTTCATAAAAAGACCACCAATGTAGTCTAATGAACTTTCGTTTAACCCTTTTTTTACGTAATAACCATCTTTTTCTTTAACAATACCATATCTAAATCCATTAACTGATTCTGATAGATATTCGGTTTTTAATGTTGATGATTGATTTGATGTAGTTGATTTTGCATCACTACCGTAATAGGTCAACTCAAGGATACGTCTCAATTTGTCGTCTCCGTTAAGTTTTTCGCTTCCTAGTGGTTTTAAATCTGCCATTTGTTTAAATGTTGATAATTATATTATTCTTGTATCCTATAAATACATGCATATAGTAAAAAAAATTATTCTATTTACTGTGGTAGGGACAATTTTTTATTTCTGACCTTTGTTTTTATATCAAATAACTTTTCGATGTAACCATTTCTTCGTAATAACTTGAAAGTTAAATTTTCATACGAATATTCACCACCCACTTCTAACCCAGTTTGTCTGAACTTCTTTAACTTACTTTTTAGTTCATCTACTTGTTTTATAACGTCATTACCTTCTTCAGCACTTTTTTCCAAACTGTCGATTAGTTTACCATATTCTTCACTCTTCTCAAGGATTTTCTTATCGTCTAAGTCAAATGCAGATTCTATTTGTTTAGGTTCAACAACCCAATCATTATTTAAAATAGAATAAACACCCGTTGATACGCCAGGAGAATCAATGTCCTGAACATAAAACTCCACTTCAAAACCTTTTACAGTGATATCATTTGACGCCGCCCATGCTTTTTTCTTAAGTTCAAAAAACTCTTTTATTATTTCGTGAAAAACGATAGAATTTGATTTTGCGGAATCAAACTCATCTATATCAACTAATATGTGGATATCTAAATCAGAATAATTAGACCAATTATAGTTCGCTAAAGAACCTGTAAAATGGATATCATAAATAAAAAAATCAATACCGATAAAATCAAGAAATGCGTTGGTGATTTCTAAAAGTTTCTCTCTTATTTCTTCTTTTATAACATAAGAATTTTTTGTCTTATTAAAAATTTCCAATGATAGAGAATCCTTAGGTATAAAGGATTTCATTATTTCTTTATCTTTTTCAATATCTTCAATAAATTCTCTATAATTTTTCATTTTATCTTTTTGTATTTAAAACTTCTTGAAATGTTTGCGTTAAAATGTTTACCCTGTGATTCTGCTTTCTTAAAATCTGTAAACACCTCTAACGGCACTTTTTCATATTCATAAATAGAGCCGTTATTAAATTCAATTACAAGATTGTTATCTTCGGTATTGAAAACCGCTCTACCGATATTTGAAGATGTTACTACCACCTCAATTAAGTTACCTTCCGTTTTTTCTAAAATAATCGCCATAATTTTTTTAGATATTATTATACATAATAAATATCAAATAAAAAACCCCGAGCAACACATCTTCCATTTTTTGAGTATGTTTGTAAAGAACATATT
>Ga0315901_10008860_pt1 | contig 11646 bp, 20 predicted proteins | sample LakEriMetagenome_10_FD_203761 | JGI IMG/M metagenome (GOLD analysis project Ga0315901, IMG submission 203761) | Freshwater fungal communities from buoy surface, Lake Erie, Ohio, United States - Buoy 2 MA116 | ecosystem: Environmental > Aquatic > Freshwater > Lake | place: USA: Lake Erie, Ohio...
AGCCGGTGGTTACTGGGTTGGTGAACTTAGACGATGTAGCCCTTATTAGTGCGTGGTATATTGATTTTGGAGATTTTGTAAAAGTTGATTTGTCATTTGAGATTACTCTATCGGCGGGCGAAACTCAAGGAGAATTTAATATTACATTTCCCGATGTTGGAACGCCATCTGCGACGCATTTAGTTTGCGGAACAGGACTTGTTTCTTTGGGCATTGATACGATTGGTCTTGTTCAGGTTGATGTAGAAACAGCCGGTTCAAGCCAAAAAATAGACTTTACTGTCACCTACAAAAAAGCGTAACAAACCCGCCGCCAGTGCGTTTTTAAGGGTATGAGAGAGATACGATTTCTAACCGTCCATTGCACAGCCACCGCCCAAACGGCAACCGTGGCAGCAATACAGCGCTATTGGCGCGAAAACCTTAAATGGAGAAACCCGGGTTATCAAATCATCGTCACACCTGACGGCACCGCTCACAGGCTTGCACCTGACACAACCGTGTGCAACGGCGTAGCAGGCCACAATCAACACTCCCTGCACGTTTCGTACATAGGGGGGATAGATAGCAAGGGCAGGGCAATTGACAACCGCACAGAGGCGCAAAAAGCTACCCTGCTGCGAATACTTACCGAGTGGAAAAGGCAATACCCAAAAGCCGTAATTCAAGGCCACCGCGATTTCGCGGGGGTTAGAAAAAGTTGCCCGTCATTTAATGCCAAGGCAGAGTACGCACATATAAAATAATCACTACATTTACACGCGATTCTTTTTTCATGTGATTTAGGTTAAAGGCCACCTGTTCGTCCGGGTGGCTTTTTTGTTTGTAACGGTTGCCGAAATGGAACGTATAACCACACATGAAACCACTATTCACCCTCATACTTTTCGCGGCACTTACCGCAGCAACCGCTCAGTGCAACGTCCGCACCGCGCCGACATTCCTTGCCCTGCCGTCATTTTTCGGATTGTTCCTGAACGGCCATTGCGTGTCGCAGAACATGGCCGACACGACTATCTGTGTCAAGTTCCCACCCACCGCAACGGGAAGGGTGGCGGCATTCTCCGTAAGTTCCCCGAACGGCTCACCGGCTTTTATCACCTCATACGCCCAGTACAACGAGCAGTGTGTATTCATATCGAACTCCCCGCTTATATGGCCGTCATCCGACACCACAACCGTATGCTACACCATACAAACGGCGCTCATTGACAACTTCTGCCCGTATGCCCTGCAAGTATCAGGGCTGGCCGTTGAGTGGTGTGGGGTATCTGCTACCATGGCAGGAGCCTATATCGACATCCGCTTCTCCACCTGCTCCAACACCGGAACCGACAAGTTCCTAATCCAAGCAAGCCACGACCTAATTACCTGGCAGTCGTTCGGAAAAGTTCCGGCGCAATACCCAAACCACCCCGACCGGTTAAACTACCAAGTCACACTCCCGCCGTGCATCGCCGGTGAGCAGTATATTCGAATTGTTGAGGTGGATTTGAACGGTAACATACAGCCCTCGGAACCGGTTTTTCTCTCCGTTCCTTCTCCCGCTGTTACCACCCGCGGCTCATTTGATATTTTGGGGCGTGTCATTAGCGCCGATTCACCGTACCTTTACCGCGTAGGCAACTAACTATGACCAACGAAGAATTTAACAAGCTCAAAAGAAAGCTGGAATTTATCTTTCAGTACCTTGGCAGGACTGTTGGCCTTGGTATATTCTGCATTGGTTTTTGGCTTTCTCGCGATGAACTTTCGAAAGTAGCCCCATACCTGTTGTGGGTATTTGTAGGCGCTGCTATCGGATTGTTTGGAGATAAGGTTAACTTTGACTTCCTCAAGCACATTTTAAACGTCACCAAAAAAGGTAACAATGAACAGCCAAGTGATAACAATTGATACCTTGTGGAATAAGTATCGCATTGACGAAGCAGGCGACACCGTTATTCCCGTGCTTATTAAAAAGGAAGTAACGGCATTTGACACCATTGAGCCGTGCGACATAAAGCTGCTTGAGGTGGGTGACACTGCCCGATCCGCTTCCTTCGTTGGCACCATTAAGCCCAACGTGTGCGCCGGATATTCGCCCAGCGCCGATGACATCTCCATCACCTGCACCGATAGCATCATGTGGGCATTCACCACCTACGCCCTGCTAAAGCTGTGTTTCAAAGTGGCGTATTGGCCGAGGGGGTGAGGGTATGAAACAACGTGTTTATGCGCAAGCTTATATTCCGTGTTCCAAATACGAGATTTCTCCTTTAATACGTTCAATAATATATTCAGGATGAACTTGCTCTAAGTCTTCAACTAATCCTTTTAATTGGTCAATCCAATATGCTTCCATAAGCTCTTTTGCCTCTTCTGCATTAATTTCAATATCCTTTTGCGCAATATCAGGATTGTAAAAAGGATAACGTTGTTTAATAATTTCGTCTTTCGTCATTGCTTTCAATTTTCATCCGTGCTGAGACCCGCCAGCGCGGTAAGCGGTTGGTGGTTAGTAGGACACCCGCGATTGAGTATCCTACTAAAACCATAATTTAAGATTGTCTTGCCCAGAACATCGCTTCTTGCAACTTGGTTTTAACAAGCGAAAGTTCACGGCTTGGTTTTTCAGCAATACATCTTTCAATCTGCCAAAGTGATTCTGACAAGCAATAAAACAATCCAAAATCAGATGGTTGTTTGTCTAAAAAACCATCATCTAAAGAGACTTTACCAGTTTCTTCTTGTTGGTGTTTTTGAAATTCGCTTGTCAGTTGTGCAAGGCCATTTTTGAATGCTTCATCTGCGTTTTTGAAGTCAGTTCTTAATTTGTCAATCTGCGACATGGTTTTTGGGGTTTTACAAAGCCGCCCAAGGCATTGTTTTGTTCAGTTAGCTGTTCGGAAATCCCGAACAGGTGGGGGGGTGTCAGTGCTACAAAACCGCTACGCCATAGTTGCAACGAATTTCCCACCAATCAATTCTTTTAAATGACTGTTTAACTTTTCGTTCAACATCAAACACATCTTTTGCAACTATAATTCGTTGCTCAATTTCTTGCCCACTCTTTACAGCAACCAAGTAGGCCTTTCCGACAACAATAGGTTGTTGCGATGATGAATCACAGGTGTTTCCGGTATTTGTTTCCGTTCCCCGCAATTCCTTGTTCTGTTCTGTATTCAAGTCGTGTTCCATTGGTTGTGTTTTAAGGGTGTAAGTGGCAGAAACAGCGGTTTACATTCTTAGCCTCCACCGTTGGCAGGTAGCATAGCGCTACACTTTTTCTCTGATTTACAATGCCACTAAGGGTTGGGTTTTTGTATGATTCTTTTCTGCAAATGTAAACGATTGGTAAATACAAAGCAAACCCCAAGTGATAAAAAACAAAAGCCACGCGGTTAGGCATGGCTTAAGTAGAGGGTTTTTGCGGGAAAGCCTTTCGGCTATCTGAGACAAAGCTAAGCAATTGCCCTGTAATTACCAAGCTTTAGCAGCTTCCATTCATACCACCCAAACGGGCTTGAGGGAGCGCAACGGAGGCGGCGAAGGTGTTACCCCCTTCCCCCTCAAAAAGGAAAGTAACACCTCCACCAAGGTTACCCAGTACGGGAATCGGTCGCTTACGTTTGGCTGCAAAAGGAAAGTGTTACGTCCGTGCTTTGCATTTAAGGAGCATTTGCTACGCCTCCTTGTTCTCGGAACTGCACACACGCACCTGATAGGCTTTACAGGAGTGTCGGTAGCAATAGCGCTTCTACCAAAAAAGAAACCCGAACAGGTTGCAGCTATTCGGGTTCTTGTGGTATTTGGCTACGCCAAAACAAGGTCTTATACGAATCTCACTGCAACTGAGTTTCAGGGCAAATATACAAATAGTTTTTTAGAAAACAAATCAACCCCTATTTTTTTCAGGGATAACCCCTATATTTGAACCCGTGGCAACAATATACCTGCTCGAGAACAGCCTCGACGTGCTGTATGCCTGCTGTGAGCAGGACGGGCGGATTGTCAAAAGTAACGAGCTGCTCAGGCAGTTCACCTCCCACATTAGCCCTACCAACTTTCTTGACATCGTTTCGGAAGCCGACAAGGACGATTTCATAGCGCAAACCAACAAGGCAAAGGCTGACAAGCCAAACCCGAAAAGAGCCTACTCGCGCACCCGCACAAAAACAGGAGCTGATCGGTTTTGCGTTTGGAACATCTACGACATGGGTAGGCTGCACATCAAAGGCTATCAGCTATTCGACGTTACCAGCGTAACAGCGCACGAATACGAGCGCCTTAAACAGCTGCTATCTGATGCCAGCTTCAACGCCTCACACGAAATCCGGCAGCCCCTATCATCGCTTATCGGGCTTATTGACATACTCAAGTCCATACCTGACTTGCCACAAGATGCCGTTGAGGTCATTGATATGATGACCGTTTCAGGCACGGCCACCGACAAAGCAGTTAATGACCTGATACGTAAATTGTCACGGCAGATTTAATACTTTTACACTATGCCACAAGCTGAATTGCAACGTCTAATAGAAGTGCTCGCTGTTTATGTAGTGGAGCGCGGCATGCCGATAAAGACAGCTCTAACAATACTGTATGAATCTAAACATCCAAAGCAGGCTCCTGCTGATAGTAAGCATAGCCGCCCTCATGCTGTTAGCAATAAACATTCGAACCTGCAACTCGCTATCTGAGGCCAAGCAATACGCTTCCAGGGTGGCGCAAGAAAACGGCAGGCTAACCAAAAAGACGTTGGCCGATTCTTCGGTGATCTACTCAGCGCGTGTTGCTAATTCAGAAATAGAGAGAGAGCTTGCTCAGGCTCTTGCCGAAAAGGCGCAGGTTAAAAATCCAGTTGCTGCCGGAAGAGTTGTTACCCGAACTGTTGTGCGCGACACCATATATATAGGTGAGGTGTCTATGACAAAGGAGTCTGTTCCCTGCTTGCCGGTGCCGGCTCCCATACAGAAGCATACCCGGTGGTATAGCTTTGAGGGCATGCTCACCGATGGTGGCTACCTTTCAATCGACAGCTTAAGTATTCCAACGGAGTTTACATGGTCAGTAGGCGACACGGTACGGGCTGGCTTTTGGAACAAGGTATTCCGGCGCAAGGATAGGGTGGTGAGGGTGCATGTGGATAACCCACATGTGGAGGTAAACGAGCTTGTGGCGGTGGTGGAAGAGAGAAAAGGCAAGGGGCGTGGTTTGGCAATCGCAGGACTGGCGGGCTTTTTAGCTGCCTTGTTAATTTTTTATTGAAAAAAGTGTGATAAGTGTTGTTTATATGGAAAACGGTTGTACATTTGTAAACGATTCAACTGTTACACACTTACACACTTTACGACATGACAACGACAGCAACAAGCAATCAAGTAATCAACCTGATTAACAGGTCATTTGATGCAGATGGTTTTTTGATTAACCCTAAAAGTAAGAAAAACCAAAAAGAGGCAATTGCACTTCTTGAAACTGAAAATGTATACGGACAAACTGTTAATGGTTTTGACGCTCACACAAGCCTTTTAATTATTGCTTACCCTAACATTAGCATATAATTTCCCTATGCTTAGCTTCCTTCCCCTTTTAATCGCTGCGATTTGCGCGGCCTACTCAGCGGCTTATGACGGTCATCGTACTAACCGCTAACAACGGGGCGCTGTACTGGAACGGCAAGTGCTTCTCCAAGTTCACAGAACCCGACTTCGAGCCCACCGTGCAGGACTACACCAATGCCTTGGCATACGTGCAGACATCGGGGCTTGAGGGCACACTTACAATTGAAACCTTTTAATCACTTAATCACATGAGCAAAACAATCATTTACACCACTTTCAAGCGGTGGACTGGAACCGAGCTATTTCATTTTGAGCACTTAACAGGAAAGCTGCTAATCGTATCGCTGGAAGGCGAAAGCCGAGGCATACACAAACGCATTGACGATAATGCCACAGCACTGTTCCGGCAGTTCAACAAGGACATGGCCAACGGGGTGCCGCACCACCTAAGAGAGTTTGACCCTTGCACCGAAGGCGAATTTGCAGATGCATACTGCAAGGTGCTTAAGGACATGAAAATCGAGGCAGACGCATTTACACATTCACTTTTTACTCACCAATAAACACCAATTTACACAATGAAAGCACCAGTTTCATCCGGCGGCGGCGCCCGCCAATTAGCCCCTGAGGGTTCACACGTAGCACGCTGCTACCAAATTATTGACCACGGCACACACTTCGAGGAGAAGTATAAAAAGCGCAATCGCAAAGTACAGTTTATGTTTGAGCTGCCTTACGAAAAGGCCGTTTTTAACGAAGAGAAAGGTGAACAGCCGTTCTATGTTAAAACACAGTTTAACATGTTTATGAACGAGAAGGCATCGCTTCGTAAGTTTATCGAGGCGTGGATAGGTAAGACGATGACCGACAAGCAGGCGGCAGATTTTGACATCACAAGCCTAATCGGTCAGCCTTGCATGCTTAATGTGGTGCACAATGTTAAAGGCGAAAACACCTATGCAAACATCGCTTCGATTATGCCAGTTCCAAAGGGTACACAAGTGCCTCCTGCAATCAATGAGCAATTGGTTTTTGACACGCTAAACCCCGACAAAGAGGTTTTTGACAAGCTCCCTGAGTTTCTTCAGGAGATCATTAAGGATAGCGATGAGATTAAGCTTTTGTCCGGCCAGCCAAAGAAGCAGCCACAACAGCAGGTACCATCCTTTAAACAGGAGCGCACGGCGCACCAACAGCCAGCGGCGCAGCAACAGCCTGAGCCAATTGAAAGCCCAGACGATGACTTTTTCAACTCACTAATCAACGGCGAAAAAGATCCTTTCTAACCCTAACCGGCGGGGGTGTAACGCTCCCGCCACTACTTAACTCACATGGAAAAAACTCAATCAACAGCAGTAGCTCGCGTTATAGTACCCATCGAGCGCTTGTACGCAGCAATCAACAGCGCCGAAACGCTGTACGCTCAGCAGCTTGCCAAGGCGGTAATCGAGAAGGAGGTTAAAGACCAGCTCGACTACGACAATATGCACGCATCGTGCAAGACGCTTTCAGCTGCATCTAAGAGCCTCGAAGCCGTTGCCAAGGAGGTAACGCAGCCTCTAAAGGATTACGCCGCACAAGTGGCCAAAACGGCCAAAGAAACCTACACGCCCTTTGAGAATGCCATTGCCGAAGGAAAGGCCAAGATGTTGGCATGGTCGCGGCAGCAGCAGGAGGCGGCGGTGAAGGCAAAGTCTGAGGCGATAATGAACGCACCTGTAGCCACCGACCTTGCCGGGCAGATGGACATGATACAGAACAGGCTATTTGCCACGCCTACGCCGCGCACAAAGAACGTGCGCACTATAAAGAAGGTGGCGGTAGTCGATGAAACGCTAATCAACTGGGCATCGGTTATGCACGTGCTTATCGAAGCGGGTGTGGTAGATTGTGACGAGCTGCTTCAAAAGCTCATTAAGGCGTGCAACAGCCTAGCGATTGAGTTTGCATTTGCCGGCCTTGAGATACGAACCGAACAAACACAAGCGCTATGACACTGGTAAGAAGAACAGCAGCATCAAAGGGTAAGTGCAAGCTTGCTTTTAACAAGGCTTACAAGGCAGAAATTATAGACATTGCACCAAGTGATGCAGATACGTGTAAGTACGTTTGGAGAATAGGTGTTCGAACATACCCTATTGAATTTTTTATGAAAACGTCGAACCAAGCCCCAAAACCTAAGCCGCGCCTTGTTCACGACAGCGCAACGGGCAAGCTCAAGGTAGAGCACAAGGCCAAGCCTAACCGAGAAGATGTTATTGCCTACATAAAAGCCAACGGCGGCGTGAATATGCCAGCGTACCAACTGTTAGGCTACCTAATACTGGAGGGTGTGCTATGAACGACCTGAAGCTAACGCTGGAAAAAGGCCTTGTAATATGGGTGACGGGCACCGTTGAGTATAGCATCATGGGCGAGCCTGTGTACCACATCGAAACGATGGAGATACTCGAAGGTACGCCGCTGAAGCTTGTGGACTATGCCAGCGCAGAGGGAGGCCTTCCCGAGATTGAACGCCTCGCCGCAGAGGCGTATGAGAAGATGTACTGCTAAATGACCCGCTCCGACTACCTTTCCATACCCGCGCTAAACGCCTCGACGATCAAGGCGCACTACCAGCAGCACGCCGCGCCATCGTTTGTGTTGCAGAACGGCATTGACCTTCACCACGGGGTGCTCGAGGCCGAAGAGTGGCAGCGCAAAGAGGCGCACCAGCATGTGTACAACGCCATCCAGTCCTCGCCCGTCTTTGCCGCCATCTTCAACGGAGCACAAAAGGAGGTGCCAGTTGTTAGCACGGTGGAGATTGTTGGGCTTGTTGTGGACGGAAAGTGCATACCCGACATCTTCAACAAAGAGCACGGCATCATAATCGACATAAAGACAACCAGCGCAAAGGATGTGCACACGTTTGGCCGCGATATGATAGCGCATAACAACCACATCCAAGCGCTGTGGAACTGCCTGATTTGCGGCATACCGCTTACCAACTTTTACTTTTGGGGAGTGAACGCAGCAACAAAGAAGAAGGGTGCAACAGCTATGGATATACTCATGTACCGCTGCACCCCTGAGCAATACCAAGAAGCAGAAACAAAAATCATTCAATACTTGACACGATGAAAAAACACATCTTAGGCGACTACGGCATGAAGCGCATTGTAGACGTAATCAGGCTGGCCGAGTACGAGCTTGAGGGCTTGTACGGGAAGGTAAACCACAACTCCAGGGAGTTTAACGCTGTAGCCCGCCGAGCGGCGTACTGCCACGTCCTTGTAAATCATAAGGAATACTACTCACTATCCATGGCCTTGATAGGTGCGTGCATTGCAAAGGCGCTGGATATGAAGAAGGGCTACGACCACGCCACGGTGATGCACAACAGCCGGACGGCGGCTAACCTGCTCGACACGTCGCGGGACTTCGGCCACATCTACAGGGTGGTTAAAAAGGTGTTTACTGAGGATATGCTTAAAGGCCATGCAGAAAAGACCGAGGAACAAACAGCCTGAGCAGGAGCTTTACAAGGCACTTTCCCGCTACCTTTCCATGCAGCACCCAAAGCTACTGTGGCGGTTTGACTTTGCCGCCGGCACGAAGATGACGATGGGGCAGGTGGCGCGGCATAAGCTACTAAACCCGCACCGAGGGTGGCCGGACTTGGTTATCTTCGAGCAGCGCAAGGGGTGGGGTGGCCTTGTTGTTGAGATTAAGGCCGAAGGTAACAGCCCGTACAAAAAGGACTTTGAGCTAAAGAAAGACGAGCACATTGAAGAGCAGGCCGCCATGCTTGAGCGGTTTAGCGAGTTGGGCTATTACGCAGCCTTCGCCACCGGCTTTGACGAATGCGTGGCAATCATTGATAAATACTTAAAATTGGAACCATGACCCATGGCTCACTATTTTCGGGCATCGGAGGCTTTGACTACGCGGCTCAATTGATGGGTTGGGAGAATATCTTTCACTGCGAATGGAACGAGATTGTCCAGCGCGTTCTTAAATACTATTGGCCTAACGCAATATCATACCATGACATCACTAAAACAGATTTCACTATTCACCGAGGACGAATTGATGTCCTCACAGGTGGTTTCCCTTGCCAACCATACAGCCTCGCAGGAAAGCGACTTGGAAAAGACGATGACCGCCACCTCTGGCCGGAAATGCTTAGAGCAATACGAGAAATTCAGCCGACATGGGTTGTGGGCGAAAACGTTTTCGGGCTTATTAATTGGAATGACGGGCTGGTTTTCGACGAAGTGCAGGCTGACTTGGAAGCTGAGGGGTACGAAGTCCAACCGTATGTACTTCCAGCTTGCTCCGTCAATGCTCCCCATCGAAGGGACAGGGTTTGGTTTGTTGCCTACCGCAACTTCGGTTCAAAGAAATCACCCGGAAAGGGTAGCGAAGCTAAAATCGACGGGAGCGAAAACAATGATGAGCAGAAAAGCGGGAGAGTTGAGGGGAAATTCAATTTTGGACGCAGTGAATTTTTACGACATAAAACCAAAACTACTCCCCACTCCGACAGCGATGGACACGAATTGCGGGGATTTGGAGAAAATCGACCAAAGGAGGGAGCGGGCAAAACAAACGAGCAAGAACGGGAACGGGTTTGGAACTACGATAGGGGAGTTGGCGAACAGGGGAATGCTGCCGACACCGACAACAAGCGACGTGAAGGGTTCCAATTCAATGGAGCACTTGACGCGGGACAGCGGTCATGCAAATCACATGAATCAGTTGCCGAATTTCATCAAGGCTACAACTGGAAGCACTTCCCAACTCAATCCCCGGTTTGTAATGGAGATGATGGGCTTTCCGCCCGACTGGACGGAATTACCTTTTCTAAGTGGCGAAACGAATCAATCAAAGCCGGAGGAAACGCAGTAGTGCCTCAAGTGGTGCTGCAAATATTCAAAGCAATTGAACAATACAACAATATAAGACCATGAAAAACCTATTCACCTTCCTGATTGCCGCCACTGTGCTGAGCGGATGTAAAAAATGCTATGACTGCAACGCCACCGAGCAGCGGCGCGTGCAGGGGGAAAGCCCCGAGCCGCCGGTGTTGAGCAGCTATGAGCTGTGCGACATCACTGCCGCGCAGCTACGCTACCATGTGGCAGCCAACAGTGGCACCACCACCACCGAGCAGGGCGGGCAGACAGTGTTTGTTGAGAGGCGGATAAATTGTAGCGAATAAATTTTTACCTTAGCACCGTTCAGAGGTCGAAGCCTGAGCGATTGAAAAACATAGCACCCGTGAGGGGGCTGCGAGGGCTGAGCCGGATGAAACCGACCGCCCGCTTCGACCGCAGCTTTCTCACGGGATTTTTTGTATGAGAAAAGCAATAGTCTTATACACCGACTTGTGGCCGGCCATCCAACACCTGCCTGACCAAGAACTCGGGCAGCTTATGCGACTACTCTTTGAGCACCAAATAAACGGTGCCGAGCCCGACCCTTTGCACCCCATGTTTATGGCATTCGGCTTTATCAAAGCGCAAATGCAAAGCGCCACCAAATCAAAAACCGCCGTAACTTTAGGGGAAGATTCTCCCGCATCAAAAAAAAGAAGGGAGCATTTTTTTCGAGATTCAAAGTATTACCAAAACCAAGAACTCTTTATTGAGGACTTCAAAAAAACAAAAGCATTCAGGCTAAACCCCGACATTGACATTGAGAAACTTTACGACGACATCGAAACTTCAACCAATGCAAAAGACAAATACAAATACGTCAATTGGATCGACGCAGCACAAAACTGGTTTAAGCTCAAGCCACAGTATTACACCAAGCGAACATTCCATGTTAACCCGTCCGATAACAGAATGGCCGAGCAAATTGCGAGAGTCGTTGCAAACCCAATTAACCCTCTTACAGGTAGACCGTGGGATGACCCTGATACAGGTGGCAGTCAATGGCCGGAACCATTCGGTTAGCAAGCGAAACGAGGTAAACGACCGCTCAGCATACACCGAATTTAGCGTGGAGCTCTTCGGCATCGCGCACCTGTACTTTGGCGCCGCCAACACGCCGGACACTATTATCGCCGAGTGCTACCGCCTCATGTTAAAGAACCACCCTACCACCGGCA
>Ga0315901_10008864_pt1 | contig 11641 bp, 10 predicted proteins | sample LakEriMetagenome_10_FD_203761 | JGI IMG/M metagenome (GOLD analysis project Ga0315901, IMG submission 203761) | Freshwater fungal communities from buoy surface, Lake Erie, Ohio, United States - Buoy 2 MA116 | ecosystem: Environmental > Aquatic > Freshwater > Lake | place: USA: Lake Erie, Ohio...
TGCCCCGACAGCGGGAAGCTCTGCTCCTCAGACGTCTGCGACGGGTGGTGTAAAGGAGACTCCTAAAAATGCGGGTAGACCTGCTCTTAGTATCGGGGGGCTGAGTCCTGCTATGTCATTGGAATTTTTTGTGAAACCCGGCATAATACAACCTAATGTTTTTCCAACATTAAACATAGGTGCGGATATACCCGTAGACATACGGCAAAACCACCAGTTTCTTATGGAACTACTGAGCGGCCATCTTCCAGACCAATCAGGAATGTTTAACAAGATGGCTAAAGATGCAATCGAGTTGGAGCAATAAACATGAGCGACCTACAAAAAATAGAAGCGGCGACTGGTAAGCTACAGAAACTGCTTGATTGGGCAAAACAAAACACCATGCTGGCTGGTATCGTTGTCACGGTACTCCCAGCAATCGCCTCGGGTGGCTACGTCACCATCACGAAGGCCAATGAAATCATTGCGATGTACAACGACTTCAGCACTGTGGCTACCAATGCCTCGGCTGCAAAGAGTAAAGCAGAGTCTGTTGAGGCTAAGCTGCTGGCAAGAATCGACACTCTCGAAGATAAGTTAGCTGAGAGGATGGGTGTACTTGATACCCGCCAAGCAGAAATGCGTGACTCCCTTGGCAAGCTACAAGACCGTGCGTCTGATGCAACTATCAACGCCCGTGAAGCCAAGATTATGTCGGAGTCCACCCAGAAAGAACTTCGCTCTGGTTTGGCTGCACAGAAGACTGAACTGGATGTAACGTCCAGTACTTTACGCTCTGAGATGAACACCTTGAAGCGTGCAACAACCAACCGACTGGGGCAGTAATGAAGACGGAAAAAGAAATCAAAGCACTGGCAGCAATCAGCATCTCTATCTTTGCTGCCCTGTTGGCTATCAATACGTTGGTTGCTGGGTCTAACTCAGGTAAAGTCTTGACCAATACAATTGAAGCCAACAACGTGTGGGCTTGGTATCAAGCTAAGAATATCCGTGGTGTCATCTATGAAACCGCAGGTAAGAAGGACGATGCCAAGCGTATGGAAGCTGATAAGAAAGAGTTGGCTGATAAAGCCAAGGCTCTTGAGGCTGAAAGAAATGTAGCCAAAGCTCGTAGCCCGTGGTTTACTTATGCAGGTAGCCTGCTGCAAATTGGTATCGTGCTATCGACTGCTGCGATTTTGGCGATTGCTATGCCGCTTTACTGGGCGTCTATTGCGGTAGGCTCGCTAGGGGCACTATCATTTGTCAACGGGTACTTTATGTTGTGGGGGTTTTAAATGGAAGCACTATTAGGAATTTTGAAGTCAGCAGCACCAGCACTTGCTACGGTTGTTGCTGGCCCGATGGGTGGTATGGCTGTCAAGGCGATTGCCGAGAAGTTGGGTGTTGCAGATACGGTTGAAGCTGTTACTCAAGCCATGCAAGATGACCCAGAGGCTGCTGCCAAGCTGGCACAGATTGACCTTGAGCAGTTCAAAGCAGAAGCTGCTGACCGTGCCGATGCCCGAGCCATGCAGATTGCAGCCATCCAGTCTGATGACCCGTTCGTACGCCGCTATGTGTACTACTTCATCACCTGCTGGTCTATCTTTTCAATGGTTTTCATCCCGTCCATCGTGTTCATGGACATCCCTGAAGGTAACGAGCGTTTTGCAGATACCATTCTTGGATTCTTGCTCGGCACGATGGTTGCCTCCATGTTTAGTTTTTTGCTCGGCTCGTCTATGGGCAGTCGTCTAAAGGATAAGAAATGAACCTCTCCGCCAACTTTACACTCAACGAATTGACCAAGAGCGAGACTGCTCTGCGTCAAGGTCTGAACAATGAGCCTACGCCTGAGGTCACTGCAAACCTCAAAGTGCTCTGCGAGAAGGTGTTACAACCGATTCGTGACCACTACGGCAAGAGCGTCAAGGTTAGCTCCGGCTACCGTGCGCCTGAAGTCAATGCTGCCGTTGGTGGTTCAAAGACTTCTGACCACTGTATGGGTCAGGCTGCTGACATCGAGATTGCTGGTGTACCTAACCATGAGTTGGCTGAGTGGATTCAGAACAACCTAGCGTTCACCCAAGTCATTCTAGAGTTCTACACTCGTGGTGTTCCTGACTCCGGCTGGGTGCATGTGTCGTACGTACCAAGTAATTTGAAGAAGCAATCCTTGACCGCCGTTAAAGAGAACGGCAAGACTGTGTATTTGCCGGGTCTCCAAGCATAAGGGTTTACTATGGCAGCCGTAAAGATAGTCAAATTTTTAGGTGAAGCTCCGAAGATTGCTTCGGAGTTGTTGCCTGACGCCGCTGCTCAGATTGCGTTTAACGTCAAGCTGTACTCTGGCGATTTGATTCCATATCGTCTGCCATTCCTTGCTGGTAACGTAGACCGTGTGGGTGACATCAAGACGCTGCACGCTTTGCGCAACCCCGACACTGGTGCACTGGTTTGGTTGACTTGGGCAACTGACGTTGACATCATTACCGCCTCTGCTTCAGACGACCGAGAGCAGCGTTTCTACTACACAGGCGACGGTGTACCTAAGGTCAGCAACTATGAGTTGGCTACCCAGACTGGTGTGCCGTATCCAAACAACTCGTACGACCTAGGTTTGCAACTTCCTGAGACGGTGCTGACTACAACAGCTACATCGTTTGCGCAGAAGGAATCTGTTAGCCGTGCTCGTGATGCTGGTAACTACGCCACGGTTGTGACCTCGGCTGCGCATGGTATGCGCACAGGCATGATTATCACCATCAGCGGTTTCCCTGCGGCAACTTCTTCTGTTGCTACATTCAATGCGACCAACGCTGAAGTGACCGTAGTTAATGACACGACCTTCACGTATTTCAGTCCCGGTGAGCAAGTCGGCACAACATCTGACACGGCAGGACGTATCTCTCTTGCTGGTAACACAGTCCCTCGGAACTATGTCTATACATGGTATACACCGTGGGAAGAAGAATCTATTGCGTCTGAACCATCAGACAACTTGTATATCAAAGAAGGTCAGCTAGTCACAGTCAGCAACTTGCCGACTGCTAAACCTACTGGCAGCAACTTTGTGCGTGGTGTGCGCTTGTATCGTACGCTTGCTTCGTCTGCGGGTACAGAGTACTTCCGCCTCGCCACCTTGTGGTTTCCAACGGGTACATCTCGCGTTAGCCGTACAGGCAATGTGTCGCGGGTACGTTTGAACAACCACCACAATCTGGCTATTGACGACCGCTTCAAACTCAGCGGTTGTACTGATTCATCGTTCAACATTACAGGTGGTGTCGTACTTGACATCATCGACGACTACACGTTCACATACGCCCAGACAGCAGGTAACGTAGCTGACAAAGCTGAGACTGCTGGCACGGTGTACCACGATGTTGCTGAAGATTTGGATAAGCCTGCTCGTTACTGGGGCGATGGTAGTTACACCTTCACCGATGACTTTGACTCTCGGAGTTTGTTTGACTCACTGGGGACAGCCGAATATGACCCACCTCCTGAAAACCTTAAAGGTCTTATCGCAGCACAGAATAACATTCTGGTTGGTTTTGATGGTAATCAGTTATTCTTTTCCGAGCCAAATGTTCCACATGCTTGGCCTGCCAAATACGCGCTGACGTTTGAATACGACATCGTAGGTGTCGCTTCCGTAGGTGGATACATCCTCGTCATGACAGACGAGTACCCATACCAAGTCTCAGGTAACAGTCCTGCGACGATGGCGTACGCACGTATCGACACACTCTACCCCTGCCTGTCAAAGCGTTCTATTGTGAACATGGGTTATGGCGTAGCGTACGTGACGTTTGGTGGACTGGCTGTGTACAACCCATCGGGTGGTATGGACTTGATTACGAAGTTCGTGCACGACTGGGATACTTGGCCTGAAGCAGTTGACTTGACCAATGTCACGGGTCGTTTTTACAACGGCAAGTACTTTGGCTCTGACGGTACAGCCTCGTTCATCTTTGAGCGTGACGACCGTATCGGCGGCTTCTTTGTGCAAATCAACTACAAATTTACTGCTGCGTGGTACGACCCTCAAGGGAACGCCCTCTACTATATTGCTGACAACCTTGGCAATATCTATGAGTGGGATAAAACAACTCAGCCTCTGTCAGCGGCAGAGTGGAAATCTAAGACCATTGTGACCAAGGACTTCATGAACCTTGGTGCGGCTCGTATCATTGCTGACTACGCTACGCCTGACGCTGAGGCAGAAGCGATTGCTGCGTACAACGCTGGCGTGCCTGCGTACAACCTTGGTGTGTGGAATGATTACAACCATACATCTATCTCGGTGTCATACGCCCGTACATCGAACGTAGCGACAGTTGTAACAGCCACTGCTCACCAACTACAAACAGGTTGCCGTGTAAGTGTGACCGGATTTGTCACCCCAGTCGGTGCTACGTTCAATACGACTGACTCGGTTGTCACGGTCGTCAATGCTACGACATTCACCTACGCTGATGTGGGTGGTGATGTTGGTACTACATCTGACGGCTCTGCCACGATTGAGTGCTTGAAAGGTCTTGGCGACATGAACGGCCCATACGACCGCACCGACAGTCTAGGCAACCGCATCGTCAACTTTGGTACGCTCAACTCTGTGGTCATCAATGGCGACAACTTGACACGTACGTTTAAAACTATCGAAGGTACATTGCCAATTACCTTCCGCCTGTGGGTGGATAAGCAGCTTGCCTTCCAAGCCACAGTGTCTACAGATGATGTGTTCCGTCTGCCGTCAGGATACCGCTCTGATACCTTCGAGGTGGGCGTGTCTGGTTCTGCGCGAGTCCGAGCCATCCATATTGGCGAAACCCCATTTGGATTGAGGACAGCATAATGAGCCGATTCACAGCCATACCTTCTATACCTACTGGTAACGTCACTGAGTGGCAAGGGCAGATTCTGCGTGCCATGAAAGAAAACGTGGAACTCTTAGCAGGTATCCGAGGCGAGGCTGACTTGGCTAGTAAGGCAGTCACTCGAAGCCAACTCCGTGTAAACACCGCACCCAACCCAACATTTTCTCGTGTATCTGCGACGGGTAAGGGGTATACTATTAGCGGGCAAAACGTGCCGGATTTGGACGACTACGGAAAGTTACTTAACGATGTTCAACTTCTTGCAAATGATGTGGCGAACTTACGGAATACCGTTAATGCGCTCATCGCCCAATTGAAAGGATAAATCATGGCTGCACCGAACCCAGTACTGTCTATTTTGAATATGCAACCGAAGGCTCCGGCCTCGTTGCCACAAGCGGCGCAGCCTACCCCTCAGGGGCCAGCGTCAGTAAACCTGTCAAACGTGCCTGCTCCGGTTATGACACCTTCAGCGGCAATGCCTGCTGACCTCCCTGCGGCTACTACCTCACTTGACCTCCCTGCATCGTTGCAAGGTTTGCTTGGTTCAGGTAGCCCGCAGATAGCTGTTAACGAGCCTGTGGTAATGCAACAAACGCAACAACTGGCACAGACTGGTACAGTTGCTTCTAACCCCAATGCTCCTGCGTTGGACTTCCGTCTACAACCTACATACGCGGAGGGCGGTATGGTCGGACAAAATGGTATGCCTGTGCGTCCTGCTGGTATGCAGGGTGGTCAACAACAAGCAATGTCTCCACAGATGTTGGAGATGCAGCTTCAAGAGTTCATGCGTAAGAACCCGCAACAGGTTCAGCAAATCGCAAACGGCATCATGGCTGGTTTCCAGACTGGTGAGATTACTCCTGAAGAACTGAACATGGCAGGCCAGTTGGCTATGACTGCCCTTCAGAATCCTGAGATGTACCAGTACGTACGTCAGTTCGCTATCCAACAAGGCATGGCATCTGAAGAAGATTTGTCCCCTACCTATGACCAAGGTCTGGTGTTCGTTCTACTCCTAGCCGTTCGTGTTGCACAGCAACAGACAGGTGGCGCAGGTGGTATGGGCGGTATGGGTACGCAGACTGGTATGCCTGAGCAGCCAGTGATGAGTATGGCGAATGGTGGTTATGTGTCGATGGGTGACCATGCTGCTGCTGGCGGTAAGGTTGTTGGCCCCGGCACTGGTACTAGCGATAGCATCCCAATCCGTGTTTCCGCAGGCGAGTACGTTATCCCAGCCAAGATTGTTCAGGCTAAGGGTAAAGACTTCTTCGACTCACTCCTCAAGAAATATCAAAGCGCATGAGCACACTTCCAGCAGGGTACGACCCAATACCGTTAGATGACTTCGAGCCTTTGCTCCTGTCTACGAAGGAGCACTTCGACGCGTATTGGCCTTCGACTAAGCCCCTGTTGGAGCGTTGTATCAAACGCGCCATGCACGGTGAGATGTCCATCGAGGACATTTACAACGCTGCACTTCAAGGCAAGATGTATATCTTTGTCGTGAAATCTGATAAAACAATTACTAAGAGTGTGAAGCTGGCACTCGCAATCGAAATTATTCCGTACCCTAAGTTAGCTGCAATGAACATCGTTGCACTGGGTGGGAATGACTTGGATGCCTTACACGATAAGTATTGGAAAATGCTTTGTGGTTGGGCATATATGAACAGTGTCCGTGCTATTGAGGGATGGGTTTCCCCAGCAATGGAGCGGGTGATTTCTCGTTATGGTTTTAAGCCTGTGTATACACACATGCGACTCGAATTGACGGAGGCTATGAAATGAACGCAACTAAATTTGTCCGTATGCCAACCAGCAAACAGATGCTGGCTATGGGTATTCCTGAACTGCCCGAAGCGGCTTTTGGTGGCGACCTGCCTCCGATGCAACGTAAGGCACTTGTCCAAGCTATGGGTATTCGCCCACAAGGTGGCGGCGGCGGTGGTCTTAAAGCAGTGGTCGGCCTTGTTGCTGCCGTTGCGATTCCATTTGCTGCACCTGCGATTGTCGGTGCGATTGCTTCTAGTACAGCGATTGCTGCTTCGATGCCGTTTGTTACTGCGGCTCTGAGTACTACGGCTGGTGCTGTGATTGGTTCTGCGATTGTGGGTGCTGGTCTAGGCGCTGTGTCTGCTAAGGTTACTGGTGGTGACGTAGGTCGAGGCGCATTGTTTGGCGCAATCGGCGGCGGTATCGGTGGTTACTCACAAGCTGGCAGTATTACAGCCCAAGGACAGAACGTCGGTACTGGTGCTACTAGCATTACTTCCGCAGGTACTCCTGTTACTACTGCGCCGACAGCTAACGCTGTTGTAACTAACGTCGGTTCTGGTACTGGGGTCTGGTCTCCTGAACTTGGTGCGTATATTGACCCTATGAGCGGTAGCACAATCGCTACTCAGAACATCGCTTATGGCGGTACTGTTGACAGCGCACTGGCTAGTCAGTTGAGTTCTGGCAGTGTCGGCGCTCAAGGTCTTGCTGATGCAATCAATGCGTCCGGCACAATGGCTGTTAACACCCCCGGTGCAATTGGCGGTAACGCTGCTGCGTTTGGTGGTGGTGGTATGTACTACGACCCAACAACTGCGGTTGCTGGTTCTGCCCCTAGCTACGCACAAGCTGGTTTGCAAGCTACTCCTGCAATGGAGCAAGCTGCTGCTAACGCTGCTGTGCGGTCAGGTGAGATGGTCAACGTAGCCGCAAAAGGAACTACTCCTGCACAAACTATAGCCGCTCCTGCTGGTGGTACTACTGCGGCTGGTGGTGCTGCTGTTGCTGCACCTACGACATTTACTGAAGCCCTCAAGCAGAAATTTACTGACCCACGTAATCAAGCTGACTTGTTCCTCCGTGCTGCTGGTCAGATTGCTGGCTCTGCGATTGCGGGTGATGGCTTGTCTGATGAAGAAAAAGCTCTGCTCAACCAGCAAACGGCTGAACTCCGTCAGTTGCGTGAGACTAACCAAGAGTTGTTCAACCAGCGTTTGCAAGAAGCTCAAAACATGATTGGTGAGTCTAAGTACTTTGACCCAGCCTACTTCGGTCTGCAAAGTCAACGTGCTGTTCAGACTGCTGGTGCTCGTGCAAAACGTGAAGCCCTTGGTAAATACGGCAACCAGCGTGCTGGCTTGCGCCGTGCAGAGGAACGCCGCTTTGACTTGGGTATCTCGACTGGCGGTCAGACTGCTTACCTCCAAGGTGCAGACGCTGCGCAGCAGAACAAACTCCGTACTCAGACTGCTGGCCTTAACGTGCTACCTACTTCGGGTAATGCTTCTTCGTTGCAGTACGGTTCTTATGTTGGTGGTTTGTACGATGCGGCAGACCGCCGCCGTCGTCAAGCTGCTGGTGACATCGGTGACCTATTCGGGACATTCACGGGTGGAGAAAAAGCATCTGGTACTGGTTTGACTTTAAACATCGGTCGCGGTTAAGGAGAGCATCATGGCTCTAAATTTCGGACAACTGGTCAGTGGGGCTGGTATTGTTGCGAATCGTCAGCGGCAAGCTGAAGACGCAATGCTCCAGCAACGCCAGACTTTGATGCAGGTACAGGAAGCGAATCGCTTAATGGAGATTCGTTCTCGCATGGGCGAGGGTGCGGTTGATGCAGCCAATGTTGCTATACCAGAGTTTGTGCAATCTCCGGGCACTGTCATTGGTAACCCCAATGCGCCTACTGCACCTGCTGCCGCTAACGCAGCACCTGTTGCTGCCGCTCCTACACGACCTGTGGCACAGCCTTCTAATGCTGCACCTGCTGCGGCTAGACCGCCTGCGGCTGCTTCTGCTGTACCACAACTTCCTGCGGCTGCACCACGTACTCCTGCCCAACTATCTGCTGTCGCTACTGACCAGTTAACTGCTGCTGAGTTCCAAGCTCTACCGCAGCAAGAACGCCTTAGACGCTTACAGATAGAAAACGACCGCCGTAGACTTAGCCGTATTGATACGGCTGTCGCTGCACCGCCTGCGGCTGCTTTTGATATTGCCGCGCTGCCGTTTACTGCTGCTGCTAAAGGAGTCGAAAGCGCAGCAAACGCAATGAACTTTGCCCGTTTTGGTAGAGCCATAGGTCTCTACGACCCAGACGTTACAAGCGTCACTGTCCCCGGCAGTGGTTCAATTACGCCTTTTACCGACCGCTTGCGTAGGTCAGACGCAGAAAACCAGTCAGTAACTGAAGCACAACTGCTTGAGCGTTTGAAGACTGGTGAAGCTACCCGTACACGGGCTGCCCAGCAAAAATTTGAAGCAGACATCAAAGCTGCTCCGCAAACTTTCCAAAAGCTGGAGGAGAAATACAAACTCCCCGCTGGTTTGCTGAACGCTGTGATGATGGCTGAGTCCCGTGGTATTCCTAACCAAACATCTTCTGCTGGTGCACAAGGCTACTTCCAGTTCATGCCTGATACTGCGAAACAGTACAAAGTCAAAGTCAACGACCTGAACTCTGAAGCAGATGGTGCGGCACGTTTGCTGCGTGATTTGTTGAAGTCATCCAATGGTGATTTGCAGACTGCTCTGGCTGCGTACAACTGGGGTATTGGTAACGTACAACGTCAAGGCATGGACAAGATGCCTGCGGAAACACGCAACTATATTCCTAAAGTTCTGTCGTTTATGAATGGCGGTAAACAAGCACCAGCGGCTGCGCCAGCTACTCAGACAGTCCCTCAAGCAGTAGCCACTGGCACTGCTACTGATGTTGCAACTGCTGCGTCTAATGCTGTACCAGTTCAGCCTTCTAAAGATGGCACGATGTATGGCCCTGCTCAGCTTGACGCAAGTGCTCGCAACCCACAGATTCAACAGATTCTGACGACTCGTGCTGCGCTGCAAAAGCAAGTGGCGTTGTTCAACCAGTACGGTATGGGCGACAAAGCATGGGAAGCAGTGTCTAAGATTCAAGCTCTTGACCTTGGCTTGTACAAGAACCAAGCTGACATCGGTGTGTATGAGGGCGCTACTACTGGCAACTTCAGTCGTGCCATGTCTGTGCTGTCTACATTCACTGGTTCTCCACACCAAGTTATGCAACGCCCTGATGGTAAGTTCGACTTATATGTCAACGGTAAGGTTGCTAAGGCTGCACTCGAAGGCTCACAGGTTGAGCAGCTTGTTCGTACCCAAGTGGATTCTGAGTATCGTAAGCAGCTTGCTAATTTGCAAGTCGAGCGTGGTACAGAAGAATTCAAATCCAACTTGCGTATCCGTGAGGAAACCAACAAGGCTGTCTCCAATCAAACACTTCAAACTGCTCGTGAAGTTCAACTTGAAATCATCAAAGGGAACATCAAACTGGCTGAGAAAAAACTCGAGTTGTCTGGCTTTAAGGCAGCTTCTACTAACTCAGGTGATGGTAAGGTAGTTTACAGCAACGGTCTTGGTGACGTCTTTGTGATTGATACGCAAAACAAGACAACGACCATCAACGGTGCTACAGTAGACCTTGGCGTAAACGCTCAACGAGTGTCTGGTGTTGATAGGAGCATTTGGAGTGCGGTGAACGCTCCTCAACAACAAGGTAGGTAAGGTGAATTATGGCGACTAAAGCCCCGCAGTCATTTGAAAATCCTCTTTACTCTGACTCTGGTGGCTCAGTTGCCAGTCAGATGAGTCCGTATACCTTCTTGAATCCTGCCTCCTCCACGGGGGCAGATGCACTTCAGAAGGGTCTTGCCGACATCGCTACGATGGGGGCTGTTGGGCAGAAGCTGACACAGTTTGAACTGCCACAGGTCAAGCGTCCTCCGGCTATCGCGTATAGCCCATCACAGAAGAAGTTGTTTGTACAAGGTGTCACCTTTGACGAGGATGACTCCGACATGACTCTGCGTGCAGAGCAGTTGCTTGACCGCCCGTCGGTGGGTATGCCACAAGGTGGTGACTGGGTAACGCTCACTCCACAAGCATATGGTCAGATTGCCAGCACAATCCGCAACCCCGGTCTTGGTCGCCTCATGTCCAAGAACTTTGGTATCGGTGTTGACCAGTTGCAATTACTCGCTGGTCGTGGGCTTCAGCTTATGGGGGCTGAGGAAACAGGGCAACGTATCGTTGACCAGCAGATGGGTACAGACACCATCCGTGGTGACCTAGCAAAGAACCTTCCGTACCGCCGTGAGTTCTCTGAGATTGACTCTACCAAGGGTGCAATCGACTGGCTGGCTGCAACTGTCGCCCAACAAGGCCCGAACATTCTTGAGTCCGTAGCTACTGCGGCTGCTGGTTTCTTTGCTGGTACTGCTGCCACAGCTAACCCCGTAGCTGGTGCTGGTGCTGCCCTTGCTGGCTTGGCGGGCAAAGCCGCCTTCAAACAATCTGTTCTTGCTGCGCTGAAGAAACGTGCAGCAGGTGAAGCCCTTGATGTTACTGAGACTAAGTTGCTACGTGAGGCCGCTGGTCTTACAGGTGCAACCATCTTCAGCGTAGGTCAGAATTACGCCACTGGTGCGGCTGACATCTACGGCGAGTTCCGTGAACAAGGGTCAGGTGCTGATGATACCAATGCTCGTCTTGCCGCTTTGTCTGGCGCAGTCCCCTACGCCATCCTCGAATCTGTCCCTGAGTTCCTACTCGCTTCCCGCTTGTTTGGTGCTGGCGGTTTGTCCGCACAAGGTGGGGCGACCAACCTACAAGATATACAGGGGAAAACTTTCCTCGGGACGCAAGGCTTACGTGGTGCAGAACTGCTCAAGCGTGGAGGAAAAGGCGCAGTAGTCGGCGGTACGTATGAAGGTCTGACTGAACTTGGA
>Ga0315901_10008867_pt1 | contig 11639 bp, 16 predicted proteins | sample LakEriMetagenome_10_FD_203761 | JGI IMG/M metagenome (GOLD analysis project Ga0315901, IMG submission 203761) | Freshwater fungal communities from buoy surface, Lake Erie, Ohio, United States - Buoy 2 MA116 | ecosystem: Environmental > Aquatic > Freshwater > Lake | place: USA: Lake Erie, Ohio...
TGACGATCAAGCACTTTCTGGCGCTTGTCCGCTTCACGCTTTTTCTTGACCTTGACTTGAAACGCCAACCAGTCGTCCCACATGCCACCGCGACCAGCGTAGATCATCATCTGCTTGAGTTCTTCCTCTTGCTGCTTGAGCTTTTCAAGCGCCATGAACTCTTCAAGATCACTACCCCTTGATCCACCCTTTTCGTTGGCCTTTTTCTGGAGCTCTGCCTTGCAGTCAAAGTATTTGAACAGCGCATCGCCAGCCGCCATGAGGTCGCCCGAGTGGGCCACAGCCTCTTTTATGGTTGCAAAACAAGCGTTCGCGATGGCCAGTTCAGCTAGCATTTACTTCACTGCCGCGATTGCGGTCCAAGCGTTGAAGAGGGTTGTTGTGTCAAGGGCGTGGCCGTCAGCCTTTGCCGCCACGTCTGAATATTCTTTTGTGCATTGCTCGAATACGACACTGAGGGTGCTGGCGTAAGCGGCAAGGGAGGTGTGGGAAGAGTCGGCGAAGGTGGTACGACTGGCAGCGAGGTCGTCGCGCAGCCCGTCACGCTCAACACGAGCAGAATCAGCAGCGGCAGCATTGGACTTCGCTTGAGCTTGGGCTTGTGCAATTGCATTGTCTTTCTCCCTCTGCATCCGTGTCGTTTCGTCCAGAGCTTTCTGCGTGGCCGCCTGAACGGCCTGCGTGTGCTCCAGCACCATCTGGTCAATTTTAGAGTTTAAACGCCACCCATTGGCCGTCCAGCCAGTGAGAAGCCCCACAGCCAGCGCACCTGCTGCAATGTAGGGCGTAGGGAAAATCATCGTGGGTACAACAGCACGTCGTCAGAAGTCCCAACGATCGGGTCAATGCGGCCATGAACCAGATCGGTAATCATGTCGTTGTCGGCCAGCTTGCCAGTCAACGAGTTGTTGCTGGAGTTGATGGCGATCTCGGCATTCTTGGTGATCGAGTAGAACTGGGTGATGCTGGGCACGATCAGCGCGGCCCAAGGCAGCAACGCCTCTGCAGTGGATTTGGGTGCGGCAATCATCTGCTGGCTCGACTTGGCGTTGTTGGCCTTCATCGCAAAATGCATCAACGCCATACCCTTGGCCTGTGCATCACCGGATGCGGCCATCTGCGCAATGGCAGTGTCGGCACGGAGTTCTTGCTCTGCCTGTCGTGCTTCACGGGCTGCGATGGCAGCGTAGTAGGCGTCTTGGTTTGTAGCGCAAGCCGTCAAGGTTAGTGCCACAGCAGTGGCCAGAATCAATCGTTTCATGAGTTTCTCCTGTTGAAAAATTAACCGATGCGGTAGCGAATTACAACAATACCGGAACCGCCGTCACCAGCATTGGACCAGACTCCACCGGACGATCCACCAGAGCCGCCGCCACCACCCGTGTTGGCCGTGCCACTCACGCCGGGATAGCCGCCTGCACCACCACCGCCCGAACCGCCTGAGCCCAGAGTGCTGCCTGCAATACCTGCGCCACCACCACCACCAGCGTATGTGATGTTCGATCCGGTGCGGAGTGCGTTAGCTGCACCTGCACCGCCGTTACCAGCAATGCCGTTACCGCCGAGGGCAGAGTTACCGCCGACCCCGCCTTTACCGCCGCCGCCACCACCGGAAGCGCTGCCACTTGGGTTGCCGCCGCCGTTAAAGCCTTGGCCAGAGACGCCTGCGCCGCCAGAGCTAGAGTTTTCACCGCCACCGCCACCACCGGAACCGCCAGCCTTACCAGCAATCCCGTTGTAGTTTCCGCCACCACCGCCGCCTGTGGCTGTGATGCTAAGGGCCGATGAGTTACCACCGTTTGCGGAGTCTCGAACGCCTTGTATGGCGCCAAGACCACCAGAGCCAATGACCACCGGGTAGGTGAATGGCGTGACTGTAGTAGCTCCTGTGAGCATGCCACCCGCACCACCACCGCCGCCTCGACCGCCACCGCCACCGCCGCCAGCAACCACAAGATAGTCAACCGCGCCGCCAAGGGAGCCCAGTTGAACCACGCTAAAGTCGCTGCTGGAGGTAAATGTGTGGGACTGGTAAACAGCACCGCCCGACGAGTACGTAGTAGTCGTGCCGCCAGTGGCGATCATTCCAAGACGCACGAGCGGGTAGCGCACAATCACGATACCGGAGCCTCCGTTGGCTGCGTTTTGCGGACCGTTTGAAGTTCCACCACCGCCACCGCCGCCAGTATTTGCTGTGCCAGCTACAGCAGTTCCTGTTGTACCAAAAGCACCACGCCCACCGCCACCAGAGCCGCCGGGGGAGTGCGCATCAATAACTGATCCACCACCACCGCCTCCGGCATAGGTTTGGGCAGAACCGGTCTGCAAAGAGTTTGAGGCACCGCTGCCGCCACTGCCTGATCCGCTCGTAGACGACGCAGTTGTGCCCACAGCACCTGCGCCACCGCCGCCACCGCCTTGACGGGAGGAATTGCCCTCTGATCGAATGCCAGCGCCGCCAGCGTTGCCTTGACCTGAAGTGCCTGCGCCGCCGCTGATTACAGCCGCCGTGGCACCCGGTGCGTTTGATGTACCGCCACCGCCACCAGAACCGCCGCCGCTGCCTGCAGCGTTGCCACCACCACCGCCACCGCCGATTGCGGTTGCGCCGAATATGGAAGAATTTCCGCCGTTGTCACCGTTTCCGCTTGAGCCTGCAGCTTTACCCGCTCCGCCCAGTCCAACAATCGCGGAGTATGCAGAAACAGCGCAGACCGCAGAGCCGCTTAAAATCCCACCGCCACCGCCGCCACCACCTGAGCCGAAGTCACCTTGGATTCCAAATCCGCCACCGCCGCCGCCAGCAACAGCAAAATACTCAACGGTTCCCGCAGAATCCCCTAAGCTTGTGACTGTAAATGTGCCAGAACTTGTAAACGTGTGGACGCGATATGGGACGCCGCTGACCGTGATGTCCGTGATCGTTCCGCCCGTGGCGGACATGGGTTGGAAGCCGTCGTTGCCCGAGGCTCCAGCAAGGACAGACAGGACGCCGCTCATTATTCGAGACCTTGGCCAGTGATGACAAAGACGTTGGACGCCACACAAAGCAGCGTAGCCAGACCACGAGCCGTCAGCGCCCGGTTGTTGTTTACACCACCAATCCAATACATCGTCACACCCGCGCCGCGCAGCACCGAGATGGAACTGGCCGAGTTGTTGTAGATCACCACTACGTCACCAGCACTGAAGACCGATGGCGGTACCGTGACGTTGGCATCAGCTTGGACAGACTGCCCAACATCGGTGGCTAGCAAGGTATACGCGCCCGTGGTGCTTACGGGTGGTACCGTGTAAACGCCCAGATTTGTTCTTGCTGCAGCAGCCGTTACAGCGTTTGTGCCGCCTTTGTTGATTGGCAACGTGGTGGTCAGTGCAGTGGCTTCATCCGCCAAGCCGGCCGTGGCTGCGTAGATTGTGATGAAGTTTGTGCCATCGCTAAACACCACCATCTTTTTGCCAGCGGCAATGGCTACGCCGGTACCAGCAGCTATCGGGGTGCCAACGGGATTCTTCACCGTACTGTTGTAGATCGTGGCCGTGAACGCGCTGGTGTTATTGATGACGTACTGCTTGGGGCTAGGAGGCGCGTAAACGTTGAAGTTGGCACCGGTCGTGGTAGACAGCGAAATCATGGCGTTTCTTGCCTGATCCGATGCGCCGTCAGCTGCAACCAAAGCTTGGTTGGCCGTGGTGACTGACACCGTCTCGTAGCCCGAGATCGCATCTTCGATGAGCGTGCCGAGGTTGGTATTGGTAGTCGAGCCCCAAGTACCGGCTTGGTCGCCGTTGCCGATCAGCTCGATCCGTAAATTTGGTGAAAAGGTACTGGGCATGGTCGTTCCTCAAAGATGTTTAATTATCCCGCAGACAAGGGGGTTTGGCTAGAGTGGATGGAGACACGTAAATTACTCATGCAATCCTGTATCGAATAACCACAATGCCGGAGCCACCATTGCCAGCAATGGCCCAAACACCGCCAGACGATCCACCAGAGCCACCGCCGCCGCCAGTATTGGTTGTTCCGCTCACGCCGGGGTAACCGCCTGCCCCGCCACCACCAGAGCCACCGGAACCTAAAGTGCTGCCGGCGATACCAGCACCTCCGCCACCGCCTGCATAGGTGATGTTTGATCCCGTTTGTAGCGCATTGGCACCGCCCGCTCCACCATTACCAGCAATTCCGTTGCCGCCAGTAGTCGAGTTTCCACCAACTGCGCCCTTGCCGCCACCACCGCCGCCAGAGGCACTGGTGTTTGTGGTGCTACCACCGTTAAAACCCTGTCCAGAAACTCCTGCGCCGCCAGAAGCATTGGTTCCCCCTCCAGAACCACCGCCGGAACCTCCAGCGCCACCAACGCCGCCGTTATAGTTTCCGCCTCGACCACCACCTGTTGTGGATATACCCAGAGCGGATGAGCTAACGCCTTGAGCGGAAGTTGCGCCGCCGTTACTTTGCTGGCCGATGCCGCCGGCACCAACGACTATGGAATACGAACCAACATTTGTGGTTGTTGTTGATCCAGTCAACACACCGCCTCCGCCGCCGCCACCGCCTCGGCCACCGCCGCCGCCACCGCCAGATACGACTAGGTATTCAATGGTGTTTGATACCCCGCCGTTCTGAAGAATAGAAAGTGTGCCCGACCCAGTGAATGTGTGGACCTTGTAAGTTGCGCCGCCGCTTGCATAGGTCGTCTCCGTGCCGCCCGTGGCGTTGATAAACGGTGGCCTAGTAGCAACGGTAAGGGTAACAACACCCGTCATGTGGTCACGCTTCCAGTAATGACGCAAACCGTACCGCTGATAAACAAGACCGAGCACACCCCGCGAGTGAGCAGGGACACGCTTGCGTCGTCTGCGTCAATGCCAGAGATGTAGGCCGTGGTGATCGTGCAAGTGATGGTGATGCTGCCAGCCGTGTTGTTAAAGATTGAGACAATGTCTCCCGTTGCAAAGGTTGCGTCGGGGATAGTAATTGAGCCGCCAGTGCCAACTTGAATGAGTTGGCCCACGTCGTTGACGGCCAATGTGTACGAGCCAGTCTTGGTTGCCCCCGACTGCGGCAAACCTGCAAAACCGATTGTTCCGCTGTTGTCAGATAGTGTGAGCGTCCGGTCGGTATTGGTCGCTGGCGGGACAATGGTAACGACGCCTGTGCCGCTTTGCGACATCATGTCCATCTGACTTAGGGCCAGTGTTCCGTTTGCCATTATGTTTCCTCCTTGGGCACTTGCACCCACTGCTGGTTATCCTCGTCCCAAACATAATCATCGCCGGGCGCAGGCACTGGCGCTTGCCAGTCAAAGTTCTCGTCCAATACCCAGCTCGGATATGGCTTGGGCGCAATGAACACATCATTCACCGAATCATAACTACCACCAATGCAGGCGTACTGTTTGCGCATGTTGCCGTTGTAGCTGGTCTGCACCCAATCGCCGCCGAGAAGGTCTGTGCAAAACTGCTTACCAATAGCTTCAGACTCTTGGCCGTTCTCATCCAAGATGTCGCTGTTGTTCACCACGATGACTGTGAGCACCGTGCCCTGTTCGTCGATTTGTGCAAAGTGAGCCATCATGCAATCCTATATCTAATAACCACAATACCAGAGCCTCCGCTGGCAGCGCTTTGAGGGCCGTTGGATGTTCCGCCACCGCCGCCGCCACCCGTGTTGACGCTGCCAGCGCCTGCTGTACCGCCAGTACCAAACGCACCTCGTCCACCACCACCGGCACCACCGGGGGAATGCGCGTTAATGACTGATCCACCGCCGCCACCGCCTGCACGGGTTTCGTTTGAGCCTGTTCGAATAGCGTTGTTTGAGCCAGAACCCCCAGCACCGCTGCCTGAACTTGATGTTGCTGTCGCCCCTGCACCACCTGCGCCGCCTCCACCACCACCTTGACGGGCAGAGTTACCTTCTGATCGAATGCCAGCGCCCCCGCTGTTACCTTGGCCGCCAGTGCCTCCACCGCCGGGCAACACTGCGGCAGTTGGGCCTGCGCCGTTGCTGGTTCCACCGCCACCGCCAGAGCCGCCAGCGCTGCCGCCAGCAAAACCACCGCCACCGCCACCGCCGCCACTAGGCACGATTCCAAAAACGGACGAGGTGCCGCCGTTACCGCCATTACCACTTGAACCGGACGCTTTTCCTGCGCCACCACCACCAACACCAACAGCATACGATCCTATGCCCTGTGTAGTCGTGCTAGCAACGGACCCGCCCGCTCCACCGCCGCCACCAGAGCCGTTGTCGCCCTGAATGCCAAAACCACCACCGCCGCCGCCAGCCACGATGAGGTAATCAATGGTGTTAAAACCTGCAGTGCCTGCGTTAGAAATTGTGAGCGTTCCGGCACCGGTGAATGTGTGGACCTTATATATTCCGTATGTCGTTTCAGAACCACCAGAGGCAACGATAAACCGAGACTTGCCCCGCAAGTTGTTCATTGTCACAGTGCCGGATGGCTGGCCGGCCAATGCCCTGACCTGCGCATCATTCATGTTGATTGAAGCCGTAGCCGATCGGCCAAGCTCCGTGTTGACTTGAGATAACGAGATGGGGCCAGAAGACGGTAGCGCCATTACACCGTCCCGTAAGCCGTGACGTTGTCTTTGGCAACGATTGCGCCGGCAGATGTGATCTTGAACACGTTTGTCCCGCTGTACTTGAAAAGCAAATCCGTGCCAGACTGCTCAAGGGTCCAACCCGCGCCAATTGAAACCACCCCGGTAAATGCGCCCGTCGTGCCTGAAATGGGATTTCCAGATACCTGAACTGTCCCGCTTGCGTCGGGCAGGTTCAACGTCCGGTTGGTGTTGCTGTTTGGGCTGGCGATGGTGAACGTGCCGGTGCCCGAGGCGTTGCCCGTGATTGCTACCTTGCTCATGCTTGCTCCTTCGGATACTTGGCCTTCACAGCCAAGCAAGCTGCAACGTAGGCATCAATCTGCGCTTGGTCGCCCTTGACCACGCCGTCGAGGTAGTCGGACATCGGTGGATACTCTGCTCGACGTTTATCTGCATACGACGGCTCCGGCGCAGCACTTTGGTTGGAGGAAAACTCGCCGCCCTCATAAGTCCACCCAGCAGAAACTGCGGAATCATCCGCTACAAAAACTGCCGCCAAGCCTTCGGGGACGGCGTCATCGGGGCTACAAAGAATCACGTTCTCAACGATGCCCTGCAAGTTTACGAGCGCTGCTTTCATTATGTGTACTCCCAAACTCTGATCACGCCTTGTGCTCCGTTACCACCCCCACCCGGCGTAGTTCCAGCGCCTCCCGCACCTCCACCACCATAGTTCTTACCTGCTGGACCTGCGCCGTTGTAATAAATACCATTACCGCCACCACCCAGCATGCTCGCGCCTCCCGCCCCGCTAACATACGAAGGCGGCGCAGACGCACCCCCACCGCCGCCAATGTTAATGTCGCCGTTAGATGACCCACCACCAGCGCCACCGGTTGTTCCCGCCGGCCCTGCGCCGCCAGTTTCTCCACCGGCCCCGCCATTCGCGGTTATGGTGGTTCCTACAACCGTGAATGTAGTGTTGCCGCCGCTTCCCGCTACGCCGCCAGAACCCGGAGTAGCCCCGCCAGTACCTCCAGCCCCAATCGCGTATGCGTATGAAGTGCTTGGTGCCACTGTAAAAAATTTAGCGGAATACCCGCCGCCACCGCCGCCTGCCCCACAAAGACCCCCAAGTGAGTTACCGCTGGCCCCACCACCGCCACCACCGCCAACACATTCAACATAAATGCGCGTGCAATTAGATGGAGTCGTATACGAGGTCCCGCTCGTTAAAATTTGTGGGGCGCGAATTAATGAGTACGCAGCTGCCACCACCTGCTGAGTAGCGTTTGGGAATGTAATCCCACTGGTTCCATCTAAAACGATTGCCATGTCTTACCCCTTAAACCACAACGTACCGACTGCCAGATGGCACGGTAATACTGACACCGCTGGCAATCGTCACAGGTCCGGCTGAGATGGCGTTGTTGCCTGCGTTGATCGTTGAGCTTTGAGTCACCGTAGCGGCGTTCTCGATGTAGCCCATGCCGCCCACCACAGCACGCTCTGCCGGGTAGGTCACGAATACGTCCTTGGAGCCAGCGGCGAAGTCCACCAGTGCGCCAGCGTTCGATGACTCAAGCACCGTGTCACGCGACAGGGTCGTGCCGCTTGATGTGTAAACGCCGATGCCCACTTCCCATGCGGAGTTAGTGCTGTCCGTGATGGCGTAGTAAGTCGTGTTGCCATCACCGATGACGGAGAAATCTTGGAAGCCGCCCACAGCAGCAGCGCCGAGTGTGAGCGTGCCTGTCCCGGTGGTGGTCGTTGTGACCTTGACTCGATCCTTGACAACAAAGGCCATGTGCGTTCCTTAAGGCTGTGTTTTGATGACTTGCCAGTTGGTGCCGTCAGCAGTGTTGATGACTTGCCAGTTGGTTGCCTCTGCAGTGTTCACATTTTGCCACGCCACCGTCTGGCTGTCATTGATTAGGTTCCACAAGAACGCAGCTTGAACGCTGTCCTCGGCGATGCCCAGCTCAGTGATGAGCACCTTGAAGAGCGTACGCACTGACACGGTGTCTTGGCCCTGTGCAGCTTCTGCGACCAGAGAGGCAAAGTTAACACGAGCAGAAACCGTCTCGGAGCCGGTACTTGCCTCAACCACGTTGGCCAGCACGATGACATTACTGGCAACTTGATCTGCGCCTGTAGCCCCTTCGAAGACCATTGCCACCGTGACCTTGAGCGCGTTGAGGATGTCCTCGCCTACGGCCGACTCAGAGACCAACGCCATCAGACTGACCAGCGTGCTCGTGACATCTTGGCCAGAGGCGTTCTCAAGGATTGTGACCCCGTACTCAGGGGTGCTGCTGACTTGGTCTTGGCCCGTTGCGCCGTCTTGGACGGCTGCGCCGAACGCTACGTTACCGATGAAGGCATCCAGCCCGCTGGCCGACTCAAACACAGCCGAGCGTACCGATGTGTTGGTGCTGACCTGATCTTGGCCAGCCGCCGTCTCTGTGACCAGAGAGATGACCACCACACGGGTAGAGACCTCGTCAGCGCCTGTTGCAGACTCCGACACCTGCGATGCAAATGCCGCCAGAGAAGAAACTAGATCAGCCCCGCTCGCGCTCTCGTTGACGACAGCGACGAAGACGTTCCCGCTTAGCGCAGAGAACGGTGCAGTTGCAAACGGGGCTCCAGCAAACACATTACGCCGCGTCGAGGCTGAATTGGTACGTGAGGTTGATCACGTCACCAGAGACCACAGCGCGATCGCCGGGGGCTTGGAAGTCACCAGCCGAGAACAGCGTACCAGTGGTGCCGCCCTTGGTGTTGCTCGTGGTGAGAAACGCGCCGCCAACGGTCGCGGTGCCGTTGATGCTGAACACAGCCACAGAAGCCGAGTTGCTGATCACCGATGGATCAGCCGTGGTGGGGGTGCCAAACGTGGCCGTGGGGCGGTTGGCTTCCGAGTAGGCCGTGACTTCCGTCCAACCAGCGTGGGAGGCCATGGTATCGCCAGCGGCAGGGTTGTTCGAGGCAGCAGCACCGTACAGGCCGAAGTACCAAGCAGCGGTGTATGTAGCGCCCTTGAAGAACTTGTCGTTCATGAACTGCAGGCCCTCGTTGACCACGAGGTTGTGTTGCTTGTCTTCCCACTTGAGGTTGCCCTCGCTGTCGAAACACTGTACGGTGAACACGCCACCAGCTTTGACTCTTTCAATGCTCATTTCAAGCTCCTATCAGGAAAATCGGATCAGCGCACTGGTCGCTGTGTTGGCGGGCATCTGCACCAAAAAGGTATTGGTAGCAGTCTTGTCAGAACCAAAGTCCAAAACCGCTACGGCCTTGTTTGACTTGGTGCTATTGTAGATGAGGGCACCCCGTGCGGTGAACGCAGCAGGGTTCCAAGTCGTGTTGGTGAAGATCACAAACCCAGCGTCATTGACCGATACGCCGGTGAGGGTGTTGCCACCAGCCACGTAGCCAGTGCCAGAAGTCTCGCCGGCCGTGCCATACACCGTGGTGTTTGCGCCCAGATCGGCAGTGGCCACGTAGAGCGCCAGTTTAAACGTGTCGGTGTTGAAGTCGTGAACCGCTTTGAGCAGGTCAGCCTTGAACGAGGTGGTTGCGGTTTGGGTAATCATGCCGTGACCTCAAATTTATTCAGTTTCCGCATATTCTCAACCCCCGGTATGACCTGCAAGTTCAAGGGCACATGCAAACCAGACACGCGCCTGCCTTGTAGAGGGATTATATGGTCCACATGCCAAGAAAACCCGAATAGCTTTGTGCGTACCGCCGCGATCTCGTATGCCTGTTGCATGACCCAGTGCTCGTCGTCTGAAAGCCAGCTCGGGGTACGCTTTAGCTCTGCCGCATGCCGCCGTTGTTGGGCAGCAGCCACAAGGTGCTTATTGTTCTGTCGCCAGTTGCGGGTTGTTTGCTTGCGCTTTTCGGGATTCTCAAGCCGGTAACGGATGCCCGCCATACGCAGCGTCTCGGCATTTTTGAGTTTGGTCTTGCGGGAATACTCGCGCACTTTGTCTGGGTTTTTTGCAGACCATGCCTTGATGATTTCCGCGCATTTTTCGCGGTTGTTGGCTCGGTACGCAACATCGCGGTCGCGCTTTTTCTGCGCACTCACCGGGTCTGCCATGTACTTTTGGCGATCTTTTCGCTCCTGTGCCCGTGTGCGTTCGGGGTCAGATGCTCGGCTCTTCCGCAAATTTTGTTTTGCGCACTCTACGCAAGCACCTGATACACGACGCAAGCCCTCCAGCTCTGGATGCGCTTTGCAAGGGCTGCCAAAACAGGTCGGCAACCCCAGCGCTTTGGCTTCTTGTCGTGTGTAGCGTGTCATGTCACCGCCTGACGGTACTGGCCTGTGCGATAACTGTCAGTTCTTTCGAGCCCATCCCCTAATCTCTTGGCCAGAGCCAAGGCTTCCTTGTACTTGGTCTCAAACACGAGACCTTCTGTCTGTGCGTCAATCTTCATGAAGATCGCAGCCTCAACCAGAGCCCCGTACAGCAGCACGGAGTCAAAGTTGTCGCCAAGCCAAGTCGTACCAGCCTCAACGATCGAAGTCGGCATGAAGAAGTAGTGCAACTCAACCGAGTACGCCGCGTCAGGCGTAGGACCCACCATGAAGCTCAACTCATTGGTGATGACGGGCGGGTTGTTGTTGGTTGTGGTCGGGCCAAACAGAGCGTAGTACTGTGGGATGCCTGTGCTCGTGGGGTTGGGGTACGCTTGACGGATGAAGTTCACATCCTTGTTGAGCAGGTACTCGTAGCGCCCAGTGGCATCAATCACAGCCATCGAATACACCGACAAGAAGTCGGAGGGCGAGGACAGGTACTTGTTGTTGGCTGTCAGTGCGCCCGTCACGTTCTTGCGAATCGAGGGGAACTGGACCGTGTTGAAAATACGCTGCTCAGCCTGCTTGATGAACGTGTCGATCTGATCTTTGGATGTGACAGTCTGGCCGTCCCACGTCAAAGTGTCGGGGAACGTGTTCTCAAGGTACGCCTGAATTTGGGCGCTGAGCTGGGCGTAGTTCATGCGAGTTTCTTGCTCGAGTTCGTACCCTTGGTGGCGCAGCCAGTGCCACG
>Ga0315901_10008875_pt1 | contig 11635 bp, 11 predicted proteins | sample LakEriMetagenome_10_FD_203761 | JGI IMG/M metagenome (GOLD analysis project Ga0315901, IMG submission 203761) | Freshwater fungal communities from buoy surface, Lake Erie, Ohio, United States - Buoy 2 MA116 | ecosystem: Environmental > Aquatic > Freshwater > Lake | place: USA: Lake Erie, Ohio...
CGATGGTCCGCCGGCGGGGGTACTTGCACATCCGACAGTCATCGAGTCATACCTCGGCACGTCGAGTGCCGCGATCGCCCGATCCGGGCAAGGGGGATAGCCATGCAACCAGCGAGCAGTGGTGAGACGAGATCGGGAGGATCTTCGTCGCTGAAGAAATGGGGCCCGATCGGAGCCATCATGGCGGTCATCGTGATCGTCGCGGCGGTGGTTCTGTCGTCGGGCGGCGGGGATCCGGACGACGAAGCCGAACCCGCGGGAACCGAGGCGCCGTCGGATTCGGTGGCGACGTCGGAGCCGGCGGGGTCGACCGATTGGCAGTACCCGCTGTCGATCGACGAGGCCACCGAGCGCGGAATCGCCGACACCATCGACTGGGGATCGCGGTGCGACGTGGATCGCGGTGCGCTCGCGGTTCCGGATTACTTCGCGCCAACGTGCATGGCGCCCTTCGAGGGTGACAACGGTGGAGCAACCGGTCCCGGTGTGACCGCCGAGGAGATCACCATCGTCCATTACATGGGTCCCGACAGCGACCCGATCATCAACTACATCACCGCGGCCGTGAAGGTGGACGAGACCAACGCCCAGGAGTCCGAGACCATCGAGGGCTTCATCGAGTACTTCCAGACGTACTACGAGTTCTACGGACGCACGATCAAGTACGTGGCGTACGAGAGCACCGGTTTGGCCAACGACGAGGTGACGGCGCGCGCCGACGCCCAGCGAATCGTCGAGGACTACAAGCCTTTTGCGGTCATCGGTGGACCGGCACTCACCAACGCTTTCGCCGACGAGTTGGCGGCACGTGAGACGCTCTGCATCAGTTGTGGTGGCGGAAGCGCCGAATGGTTCGCCGAGCGCGATCCGTACGTGTGGGCTCTCGACGCCAGTGCCGAGCAAAAACAGGTGCACGTCGTCGAGTTCATCTCCAAGCAGTTGGCGGGCAAGCCCGCCTCCCACGCCGGTGACGCCTTGAAGGCGAATGAGCGCACCTTCGCCCTGGTGTACGAAGCCAGTGGTGGTGCCGAGTCCGAGCGTCTGGCCGATCTGATGGAGTCGCGTCTGCAGGAGCAAGGAGTCGAGGTGGCTCTGCGCCTGCCGTACACGTTGAACCCGGGCACCATCCAACAGCAGGCCTCCCAGATCGTGGCCAAGATGAAGGACGCCGGCATCACCACGGTGATCATGTCCACCGACCCGGTCGCGCCCGGTGACTTCACCCGCGAGGCCACCGCGCAGGAGTACGAGCCGGAGTGGTTGGTCGCCGCCGCCACCTTGACCGACACCAACGCGTTCGGACGCGGTTACGACCAGGCTCAGTGGGCTCATGCGTTCGGCGTCACCTCCTTGGCGGCTCGCGTCGATCCGACCGTGGCCGGCACGAACGTGTTGTACAAGTGGTTCCACGGCATGGACGCTCCGGCCCGCATGTCGTCGCCGGTCTTCATGCCCGGTTTCAACCTGTTGGCCTCGGCGCTGCAGAGCACTGGTCCGAACCTGAACTACCAGACGTTCACCGACACCATTCGTACTTTCGCCACCACGCCCGGCATCACCGCGTCGTTCCTGAGTTGGGGCGACCAAGGGTTCTGGGATACGAGCGACTACAACGGTGTCGACGATGCCACCGTCTTCTGGTGGGACGCTGACGAGGTCGGTCTCGACGAGAACAATCGCGAGGGCACCGGCATGATGAAGTTCGTCGACGGTGGCAAGCGGTACCTACCGGGTGAATGGCCGTCGGAGGACAAGCTGTTCGTCGACGAGGGTGCGGTGGCTCTGTACGCCACGCCGCCGGCCGACGAGGCACCTCCGTCGTATCCCAGCCCGACGGGCTGATCAGTCCGGTATGGCCCAGTCGATCGACTCCTGGCCGCTCTCCCGCAACGCCTGATTGGCGCGGGAGAACGGTCGGGAGCCGAAGAATCCGTTGTGCGCCGACAGCGGTGACGGGTGCGCCGATTCGATGACCACGTGACGGGTGGTGTCGATGAGCGACTTCTTCTTGCGGGAGGCCGCCCCCCACAACAAGAACACCACCCGGGTCGTCTTGGCATCGACGGCGGAGATCACGTTGTCGGTGAAGATCTCCCAGCCCCGACCCTGATGCGACGCGGGGGCTCCACCGCCCACGGTGAGGGTGGTGTTGAGCAGAAGCACACCTTGACGTGCCCAATGCTCGAGATTGCCGTGCATCGGGAGGGGACACCCGAGGTCGTCGTGCAACTCCTTGTGCATGTTGCGCAACGACGGAGGTACGGGGACACCACGACGCACGGAGAAACACAGACCGTGGGCTTGGCCCGCGCCGTGATACGGATCTTGGCCGAGGATGACCACCTTGGTGTCGGCGTACGACGTGAGGTGCAGCGCGGCGAAGATGTCGTCGTGAGGAGGGAACACCGGGCCCCGGTCACGTTCCTGACGGACGAAGTCCTGCAAGGGTCTCCAGTACGGCTGTTCGAACTCGTGACGCAACACGGGGTTCCAATCAGTCGTCGGCACGCCCTCCATTGTTGCCACTCGCGCTGCCACGGTCGGGGTCGGATGAGTCCTCGGGACCGACGGACTCGACGCTCTCGCCGTCACTGTCCTTGTCGACCTCGATGTCGCACGAGTCCTTGATCTCCTTGCTGGTGATGCGCACCTTCAAGGTGGCCACCACTTTGCCCTTGAGCGGAGCGAATTCGACCTCGATCGACTTGGACTTGACGGACTTGACGGACGCGTTGTAGCCGGACACGACGACGGTTCGCAACGAGGCGACGACGAAGGAATCGTCGACGATGTCGATCTTGACGGCTCCGGGACCACAGTAGAAGGTGCGGTTGGGGTCCGTGGGTGCGGTGGTCGGCGGTGCGGGTGCGGTGGTGACGGGAGCTGGTTTGGTGGCCGGGGGTGCGGTAACCGGGATGCTGGGCGTCGGTGGGGTGGTGGGTCGGGCAGTGATCGGCACGCTCGGCGCCACCGGTTTGGTGGTGGGAGGTGCGGTGGTGACGGGAGCCGGTTTGGTGGTCGGCGGCGTGGTGGTCGTGGTGGTCTCGTCCGTGCTTCCGGCGGGACGGTTGGTGCCATTTGGTGAGGTGTTGCTGGATGGTGCCGTCGTGTTCACGCCACCATTGTTGGTGGGCGATGACGGATTCGAGCCCGAGGCCGGCGTCGACGTGACGCTGCTGCCCCCGGGGACGCTGCTCACTCCGGGGGCCCCGGGCACGGTGGTACCGACGCTCGGCTCGGTGATGACGGTGACCACGACTCCGTCGGGAGTGGTGACCGCGGAACCATCAGGAGTGGTCACGACCGCGGCACCGGGCTCGAGTGCGATGCGATCCGATTCACGCGACGAACTCTGGATCACCATCGTTCCGACGGCGACGATCATGATTCCGGCACCCACTGTGGTGGCGATGGTGCGACGTCGACGTACGTGTCGCACTCGTCCCAGCACGTGTCGGTAGGCGGCATTGGTGGCGGGCGCATCGCCGCCGACGCGTCCGAGCAACGACGAGATCTCGGAGTCACGGAAGTCGTCGTCGAGGGGATCCATCGGGCTCATCGGTCGGACTCCTCGTTCGCGCGCGCGGCCTCGATGTGCGCACGTAGCTTCTCGCGGGCTTGGTGCAGGTGGAACTTCACGGCACCATCGGAGATTTCCAGTGCCACCGCGATCTCGAGGACCGACATCTGCTCGACATAGAACATCGCCGCCACGGCACGCTGTTGTTTGGGGAGCGTGGCCAGGAGATCGGTCACCTCGTCGATCTCGGGGATCTCCGAGGTCACGTTGGGCAGAGTGGACAAGCGGTCGACGATGCGCTCGCGGCGAACCCGGGAGCGGTGCCCGTCACGCACCTTGTTGATGGCAACGCGCCGGATCCAACCCACGGGGTCGTCGTAGGTGCTGATCTTGCGCCATTTCAGGTGGGCCTTCACGAAGGCTTCCTGCACGGCATCGGCGGCTTCTTCGGAGTTTCCGCAGATGACGGTGAGAGAGCGCACCAATCGGGCGTAGTGGAGGTTGAACAGCGTCGACACATCGGTCGAATCGGAGGAGATGGTGACGGGTTCGAAGTTGTCCACGGTGGTTCCCGCCCAGGGGCTGATTCCCGATTCCCACGATAGGGCGAGCGCGGACAAGGTTTTCACCGTGGAGTCACGTTCGACGGAGTCTTGAGGTTTGTCCCCGGGCCATTTCTGGTCCGAGGCGCCGTGGGCGCGATCGGGCATAACCTGCGGGTATGGCTTCGACGGTGCGCCACCAACGACTGGGCACGTGGAACGGGGTGCCGCGCGTTCGATTGGCGACCTTGCCGACCCCCCTCGAACCGGGTCCCGAGTTCGGCGGCGGTCCGCGCCTGTGGGTGAAGAGGGACGACCTGACCGGTCTGGGTATGGGCGGCAACAAGGCCCGCAAACTCGAGTTCCTCTGTGGGCGGGCGCTCGTGGACGGGGCAACGTGCCTGATCACGGTGGGTGCCGGGCAGTCGAATCATTGTCGAATGACGGCTGCGGCCGGTGCGGTGCTCGGCCTCGAGACCCATCTGGTGTTGGCCGGCGATCGCCCCGAAGTCCTCGAGGGAAATCAACTGCTGTCCGATCGCTTCGGCGCCCATCTGCACTTCACCGGAGCGGGACCCTCGGAGTGGGGCTCGTTGGAGATCGCCCGCGAGGCTCTGACCGAGCAGTTGGCGGCGCAGGGTCTCGCTCCCAGCTCCATTCCCATCGGTGGATCGACGGCGATCGGATCGGTGGGGTACGTGGTCGCGTTCGACGAGATCATGTCGCAGTGTCGGGATGCCGGTTTCGTGCCGCGCGCGATCGTCTTCACGTCCTCGAGTGGCGGGACCCACGCGGGTCTGGTGGCCGGTCGGGCCGCGTGGCGGGCCACGCACCCCGGCGAGTTGGTCCCCGACGTCGTTGCCATCGGCGTGGCCAAGGGCGTGGTGGCCGGATTCCCGTCGGTGGCCGAGCTGGCGCGGGACGCCTTGTCGGTGGTGGGACTCGACGGAACGATCGACGACTCCGATGTGGAGGTGGACGGACGTTGGCTCGGGCCGGACTACGCGATCGCCACCCCCGAATCACGAGCGGCACGTGGTTGGGCGGCTCACAACGGAGCGTGGGTCGTCGACGACGTCTACACGGCCAAGGGAATGGCCGGGTTGCTCGGCAACATCCAACAAGGTCGGTGGGGAATGAACGACGATGTCGTTTTCATTCACACCGGCGGACAACCGGAGGTGTTCGTTCGTCATGAATCCTGAGAATCTCTCGCCCCGCACGATCGCGGTCAGCGCCGGACGCCCCACGGGTGACGGCGCTCCGATCAATCAACCCATCGTGCTGGCATCGAATTTCCGCAACGCTCCGGACTACGCGCGCACCGACGGCACCGAGTCGTGGCAGGCATTGGAGGAAGCGGTGGGAGCTCTCGAGGGAGGGCGATGCGTCTCGTTCTCGTCCGGACAGGGAGTGGCCTCGGCGATCATCTTCGCGTTGCGCCCCCGCGTCGTGGTCATGCCGACGGTCAGTTACCTCGGCGTGCGCAAGTTGCTCGACTTGATGCAGATCCGTGAGCAGTTGACGGTGGTACAGGTGGGGATCACCGACACCGCGAACGTTCTGGCCGAGGTCGAGAGACAGACGGTCGTCCACGGGGCCGACAAGGCGCTGCTCTGGATCGAGTCACCCACCAATCCGACCCTGGACGAAGCCGACGTCACCGCGTTGTGTGCGGCGGCCGCGCGCGCCGGGGTGCGCACGGCGGTCGACTCCACGTTCGCCACACCGATGGGTCAACGAGCGCTCCGTGACGGCGCAACGGTCGTGATGCACTCGGGCACGAAGTTCATCGGGGGCCACAGCGATCTCATGATCGGCTTGGCGTGCACGACCGACGATGCCGTGCACGATGCTCTCATCGAGGCTCGTACCTTCGTCGGGGCGACACCCGGTGCGCTCGAGGCTTTTCTGGCACTGCGTGGTTTGCGTACGTTGCCCATTCGTTACGAGGCGTCCATGCGGAATGCCACCGAATTGGCCACGCGATTGCGGGCCCATCCGGCCGTCGAATGGGCCAAGAACGTCGGGCCGATGTTGAGTTTCATCCTGAAAGGTGGGGCGGTCGCGGCCGATCGCGCGTGCAACGCGGTTCGTGTCGTCGTTCAGGCCACCAGCCTCGGTGGTGTCGAGTCCACCATGGAACGACGCCAGAAGTACGCCGGTGACGCGCACGTGAACCCCGGTCTCATCCGCATGAGCGTCGGCATCGAGGATGTCGAGGATCTGTGGAGCGATTTGTCGGCGGCACTAGCGTCATGAACATGTCGGATCAGATTCTCGACGTCGATCTGCTGGCCTTCGAGCGGGGTGACGAGGGGCGGCGTCGCGCCGTGGTCGACGGTGTGCGACGCAGTCTGGCCACCGGATTCGTCTACACCAGCAGTGACATCTCCGAGGATCTGTTGGACACCGCGTACGGGATGTTGCGCGAATTCTTCTCGATGGACCAGGAGACGAAGCAACGATTCGTCGCTCCCGGAGCACACGGCCAGACGGGATACACCGGCCTTCTCGTGGAGACCGCCGCCTCGAGCGACAAGCCGGACTGGAAGGAGATGCTCAATTGGGCGTCACCGATCGCCGCCGGTCACCCGCTGAAGCGCAGGTTCCCGGGTTCGTACCCCGAGCAACTTCTTCCCGACGCCGTGGTGCCGGGTATGTCGAAGGTTCTGTATCAGTTCCATGATGCGATCGCCGACTTGCAGCGTCGGTTCCTGCGCGTGATCGCACTCGGCATCGGATGCGCCGAGACGTTCTTCGACGACATGGTGCAGGACGGTCCCACGCTCACCCGGGCCATTCGGTATCCCTCCATGAAGGATGCCCCCGAGGGAGGTCACGTGTGGGCCGGTGCGCACGGTGACATCAACCTCATCACGGCGTTGCCCCGTGCGACCGCTCCCGGACTCCAGGTGGAGGTTGGCGGTGAGTGGGTGGATGCGATTCCTCCTGACGGCCGGGTGATCATCAACACCGGCATCATGCTCGAGCGACTGACGAACGGTGTCATTCCCATCGGCTGGCATCGAGTCGTCGCGTCACCGGGCTTCGAGGACGAGCGTTACAGCGTGGTGCAGTTCTGTCACCCACGTCCGTGGACCATGCTCGAGCCACTGCAATCGTGTTGCACCGCCGAGAATCCCCAGCGTTACTCCACCATCAGTGCGGCCGACGCACTCGACGAGGTTCTGTATCAGATCAACCTCATCGAGGACGCTCGCCGCGTGGGCGACTGATGTCGGAGTCGGACCCGACGATCGATCTCGTTCCCGAGGAAGTGTCCGAGAATTCTTCGAGTCGCGAACTCGCGCTGGCCGTCGACATCGGCGGAACCAAGATGGCGGCGGGCCTCGTCACTCGCAAGGGCGAGATGGTCGATCGCGACATCATCCGCACCGACCGCGACAAGAACGCCAACGACCTCTTCGACTCGCTGGCGGTCATCGTCAAGCGTCAGTTGGACCGAGCCGGTGAACGGCATGGTGGGCGAGTGGTGGTGTGCGGCATCGGTTCGGCCGGCCCCATCGAGCCCGATTGCGCCAGCGTGTCGCCGTTGAACATTCCGGCGTGGCGACGGTTCCCGTTGCGCGAGGCCATCGCCGGGGTCGTCGGTGTTCCGGTTCACGGGGATCTGGACGCCAAGGCCTTCGCCCTCGCCGAGGGCTGGTTGGGCGCGGCCCGCGGACACTCGAACTATCTCGGGATGGTGGTGAGCACCGGAGTGGGCGGTGGGGTGGTGGTCGACGGACGGTTGATCGACGGCGCGTCGGGCAACGCCGGACACATCGGTCACGTCATCGTGAATCCCGACGGACATCGATGCGGATGCGGAGCCCGTGGATGTCTGGAGGCCGAAGCATCCGGATCGGCGATCGAGGCGATCACGGGTCGTCCCGCCACCGAGCCGACGTACGAGACGATGCAGCGAACCGGACGTATGGTCGGACGCGCGGTGGCCTCGATGTGCAATTTCTTCGACCTGCCGCTGGCGGTGGTGGGCGGATCCGTGGCGCTCGGGTTCGGCCCCACGTTCTTCAATGCGGCCCAGGCAGTGATCGACGAGCACTGTCGACTGGACTTCTCGCGCGGTGCACGAATCGTTCCGGCGCGGCTCGGTGACCGCTCACCGATCGTCGGCGCTGGCGCGGTGGCGTGGCGCGGTCACAACCGTCGGTGAGTGTCAACCTCCGATGAGGCGGTAGAGCCGTTCGGCGGGCCCGAGTCCGACGCGATGTCGCCACCATGACGAACCCAGGACGATGGCGATCCAGAGCGTCGTCGAGACAGCCAAAGCGGTGGCCAATCCGCGCGCGTCGATGATGGACCACCATCTGAAGAGCACGTAGTAGACCACCACGTGCAGGAGGTACGCGGTCAGGGTCATCTGCCCCGCTCGTTGGAGGACTCGTACGAGTCGTGTCGGTGCGAATCGTTCGACGAACACGCACACCAGAGCGAAGGAGGTGATGGCGATGGCGATGGTGGTGATGGAGTAACCCAGGCCCCGCTGGAAGGGTTCGGTGCCGATGAACCCCTCGAAGCCGGAACCGTCGGCGACGAGATCGGAGACGACGTGATGAATCAGGTAGGTGCCGGCGGTGAGCAGCCCACCGATCAGGGCGATCGATCGGGCGTGTCGATGGAAGCGTTCCACGTGTCGACCGACGACGATCCCGGCGATGAAGAACGCGAGCCAGGGCAACACGGGGTGCGTGTAGCCCGTGAACGTCCGGCCGATGAGATCCGCGATGGTGTCGATCTCGCGGGGGTCGAGCCACTCGATGCGCGCCGAGTCCGATGGTCGCGACGTGAGCCACGCGTTCAGCCCGGCGGTGGCGATGATCGTGCCCGAGGCCAACACGACGAGTGCGCGATCGGACAGGCCGACGATGACCGCGGCGATGATCAGATAAGCGCCGTAGTAAAAGAGGATCGTCCCGCCCCACGCGTGATTCAGGGCCAGACCCGCGGCGTAGAGAAGAAGTCCGCGGCGAGCCAGACGTGATCGAATCGAGCCGAGCCCGATGCGATCGTCCGCACGAAGGGCGTTCGAAGCCATGAGGGCGACACCGATACCGGCCATCAACACGAAGGTGGCGGCGAATCGCGTGCTGAGCACACCGTCGAAGGGATGAAACAAGCGATCCCCGAATCCGTCACCCAACATCCGTGCGTTCAAGAAGCCGTGATAATTCATGACGATCACCCCGAGCAGGGCGAGGGTTCGCGTGACGTCGGGCGCCACCCGACGCGGGGTGGGTGAGGGCGTCGACACCGTGGTCAGATCCAGTCGACGCGATCGACCGCGGTCATGATGAGCGGTCGTTGCACGTCGACGCGGTCACCGATGGCGGGCGCGGGTTGGTCATCGGCGACGACCACCATGCTGGTGTGCATGTGCGGAGGTTCGAGCAAGGTCAGACGACGTTGGGCGAAGTGGAACGGCGACCGGCCATCGTCGAGGGGCACGACTCCATGGGCCGATCCGCAACCGATGACGGCCAACGAGCCGTCGTGTTCGATCGTCGCGAGTCGATACCCGGCTCGGTCACCGCGGCGAACGTGATGAACGTCGATGACGTCGGCACCGAGATGAAACATCGACTTGTCGCCGTGCCACAACGCGGTGCCCAGTCGCAGGAGCCATTCTCGGTCGGTGAACTCACGTCGAAGTTCGGCGAGCCCGTCGCCGTCGATGTGGCTGACCCAGACCGGGAGACCGTTCAGTGACGCATCGAGCGACCCCACGATGTCGGCGATCTCACGCACGTGGTCGTCGTTGGTGCCGGCGAGCGGTGGGTGGATGGACAGACCGATGACCGGGCAACCGGCGCGGCGAGCGGCGTCGGCCAACTCGGCGACCCGTGACGGCGGGGAACCGTGACGGTTCATGGATGAGCGAACCTTCACCAGAACGGGTCGTCCGGTCGCGGCCGCCACATGAGCGAGCGAGCCGATCGTGACGATGGTGTCCTCGCGCAGGTCGGGTCGGGGGGTCAGCAGGGGCGTGAGGACCACCGGCGTGCGATCCGTGGGCACGCTCGACACTTCGTCGGCGGTGCCGACAGCGAGGTGTGACGCCAAGGTGGCCGCGCGCCGGGCCAGCCACTCCCGACCGAATCCGTATCCGTTGCCCTTGACCACGGGGACCAGGCCGTTCACGCGGGAGGCCACCGCGCCGACGTGGGACTCCCACGCTTGTCGGGTGACGGTCAGAACCAAGGTCACGGTGCGACGCTACCGAGAGCGCTCGAGGGTGAGGGGCCGGGGGATCCGCCGACGCGTCGAAATACGACTTGTTTGGTCGGGATTTAACCCGTAGCCTGAACCCATGTCGCTCCCCCGGGAAACCTCGCCTCGAACGGGCCTGTTCAGCTTTCCGAATCCGGTGAACGAGACCTCGGCCCGACTGGTGGCCGCCGGCGCCGTGGTGCAGTCGGTGTTGTTCCTGATCGTTCGGGAGTGGTGGGTGCTCGTGCCGTTGACCTACGGCTTTGTGGCGCGGGTGCTGACCGGTCCGACCCTCAGCCCGTGGGGAACCATCGTGACCCGATTCATCACCCCGCGTGTTCATCGTGAGCACACGTTCGTGCCCGGTCCACCGAAGCGATTCGCTCAAGGGATCGGAGCCGTGTTCACGGTGGGGGCGTCGGTGGCGTGGGCGTTGGGTGCCCCGACCGTGTCGTACGTGTTGATCGCGGGTTTGACGGTGGCGGCCAGCCTCGAAGCCTTCGCCGGGTTCTGTCTCGGCTGCGTGATCTTCGGACGGTTGATGAAGTGGGGCGTGATCCCCGCGGAGATCTGCGAGGAGTGCAACGACATCTCCAAGCGCCTCGTCCGCCCCACCACCTGAGACGACGCGTCGACGCGAGCGCTGTCAGTCGAGGACGGGGAGCAGGGCGCCGGGATCGCGTTCCTCGATCGCTCCCTTCCACACCCCGGTGCCGTACGCCACGTCATCGGCCACACGCATCATCACGTATCGCATCGGATCCACGTCGGGACGCGTCGACAGCCACGTCGCCACGTTCGGCACCACCGCGGCGACCATCGCCACGCGCCGGGCTCGTCGCGAGAACAGACACGCCACCATCGTGAGGGGCCACCACGTGCGTGTCAGTGCGCTCGCGATGAGACGACCGGCGTGCAGGTTGCCGCGACCAGCCAGTCGCATCGCGATCGGCACTCGGCTCTCCACGTTGTTCAACGTACGGACCAACATCGTTGTCGAGGCCAGCGCGGTTCCCGACCCGACCACCGCATGTCCGGCCGCGGCGAGGGCCCACGACACGGCGCTCCACCGATTGAGGCGCAACGGAGCGACCGCTCCCGGATGCCGAGCGTGCAGAGCCGCCGCCGCCGATCCGTAGGACACGCGCTGCTTCCAGGCCGCGATCATCGACGCTCGGGGACGGTGGAACACGGTCACCGATGCTTCGTAGCGGCATCGTGACCCACCGGAGTCGAGGCGCCACACCAGATCCACGTCCTCGCCGTAACGCAACGTCTCGTCGAAGCCACCGATGGATCGCACGACGTTGGTGCGCATCATGATGGCAGCCGCCGGAAC
>Ga0315901_10008879_pt1 | contig 11633 bp, 10 predicted proteins | sample LakEriMetagenome_10_FD_203761 | JGI IMG/M metagenome (GOLD analysis project Ga0315901, IMG submission 203761) | Freshwater fungal communities from buoy surface, Lake Erie, Ohio, United States - Buoy 2 MA116 | ecosystem: Environmental > Aquatic > Freshwater > Lake | place: USA: Lake Erie, Ohio...
TCCGAAATAACCGCAATTTTTTCTTCGTAAGGGATTCCATCAGTTTCAACATCCTCTGTGCCAACATATCTGCCAGGTGTTAGGACATAGTTATTTGATGCCACTTCTTCTATTGATGCAGATTTACAAAAGCCTTGAATATCCACATAGTTCCCGCCTATATTTCTCCATGAATGGTAAGTTTGGGCAATCCGTATAATATCATCATCGGTTAATATACGATTCTTTCGGCTGGTCATGACCCCAAACTTCCTCGCGTCCAGAAACAAAATCTCATTACTCCGATCCCTGAACTTGTGATTTTTACGATTTCGGGCTAGGAACCATAAACATGCCGGAATCTGGGTATTGTAAAAAAGTTGTGTAGGTAAGGCCACCATGCAATCAACCAAACCCTCTGTAATTAACTGCTTCCGGATTTCTCCTTCTGTGCCCATATTTGATGTCATGGAACCATTAGCCAGGACAATTCCAGCCGTGCCGATAGGACTTAATTTATTGATGAACAATTGAAGCCACCCATAATTGGCATTACCTGTTGGGGGAACGCCATATTTCCATAAATGACTGTCTTGCAGTTGTTCTCCACCCCAATCAGAGATATTAAACGGCGGGTTAGCGATAATAAAATCTGCTTTCAAGTCTTTATGCCTGTCGTTGTGGAATGTGTCGCCTAGTTCTATTTTAGCGTCAATTCCCCGGATGGCAAGGTTCATTTTAGCCAGCTTATAAGTGGTAGGGTTGCTTTCCTGGCCATACACTGCAATATCACCTATCTTACCACCATGAGCCTGCAAAAACTTTTCACTCTGCACAAACATACCACCACTACCACAACAACCATCATAAATACGTCCTGAATAAGGTTCAAGCATTTCCACAAGAAGTCTGACGATGCTTTCTGGTGTGTAGAACTGTCCCCCTCGTTTTCCCTCCGCATCAGCAAACATTCCAAGGAAATATTCATATACCCGACCCAGCAAGTCCTTACTGCTGTGTCCTGCCTGGTTGAATCCTACATTTCCGATCAAATCTATCAATTCACCCAACCGCCTCTTATCTAACGCTGGCCGGGCATAATCCTTGGGCAGCACTCCTTTGAGGATTGGATTATCCTTTTCAATCGCATCCATAGCGTCATCCAGGTCTTTACCTATGCTGGGAAGCTTTGCTCTTTCTTGTTGCAAGTAATTCCAACGGGCACTCGGTGGCACGAAAAATACATTCTCCGCAAGGTATTCATCTTTGTCTTCGGGATCTGCAAGTTCATCAGTTAGCAGTTTTTCATATAATTCCGTAAAACTATCAGAAATGTATTTAAGGAATATCAGACCTAAAACAATATGCTTGTATTCGGCAGCATCCATGTTATTTCGCAATTTGTCTGCCGCAGCCCAAAGGGTTTTTTCTAGTTCGTTAGTCATTTGGCTAATGGTGTCAATCGGATAAAATTACAATATATCCTTGAGATGTATTATATATTTTTAGATTGATCCTAAAATTAAGAAGAAATCGTGGATTGGTTCGGAATTAACTTTCAATTATGAGAATGTATAATATTTGCAATAGATTTGCTGCATATATTTTTTAATCATGAATCTACAAGAAATGAAAAAGAGAAAAAATCAGATAAATCAGGAAGAAAAAATGGTTTTGGGATTTTTGCAACAACAAGGATTTACAAATATCATTTACGAGCCAGATCCCAATACCACCCCTGATTTATTGGTAAATGATACCATCGGGGTAGAAGTCAGAAGATTAAACAAAAACCATAGACCTGGGGACAAACTAGTAGGTCTGGAACAATACCAAAACATAATTTGGGAAAAATTGAAACGGTTAGTTTCTAGCTATCCAATTAAAAATAATGAATATTGTTCATTTATTCGTCTTGGGTATAATGAGGAATTATCATTACAAATTACAGATAAAAACATTAAATGCTTACATAGCACCCATTACCTTACTTATCTTGGTGATGGTGTTGATATTCAATCCTACCAATTTGGCTGTTTCTGATTTGTTGTATCCTTTTTTCAGGTATTCCAAGGCTTTTTTATTTTTGGGTTTTGTTAGAAAATCAGAAACATTCTCTTTTGCTCCTTTCCTGCGGCCCAAATACTTGCCTTGTAATTTGGCAATTTTAATTCCCTCCATCTGTCGTTCTTTGATTTGGCTTCGCTCCATTTGGCCGACGATACCTAAAATAGAAATTATAAGATTGCTGATTTGGTTTTGTTGGCCGTCCTCTTCCAAGGTCCGCAAGCCTTGTGAGACAAAATGAATACAGATATTTTCATTATTAAAAAAATATATTGTGTTTAATATATCACGCAGATCTCGCCCCAAACGGTCAATTTGCCAGACATACAAATTTTTCAGGCATTTCTTTTCCAGTAATTTTTTTATTTCTATGCCGCCTGGCCTATCAAAAAAGGATATAGAACCGGAACACTTATCCTCCACGATAAGGTCATACTCACCTTCATTCACCCTCTGCCTGTCTGTGCGCTGATCCATAGTGCTGACACGCGTATATAAGACTTTCATTTTCTTAATTTTAGAATTACTATACTAACACCCTATTTTTAACATCTTTTTTGTTGTTTTGGTATATTTTCGGACGAAAAAGTATCAAAAAAACCTTCACAAAAAAAGGTATAGTCTAAAAATAGGAAACCAGAGTAGCTTATAAAAAAAATCCCCCAACCTTATTATTCACAAAGTTGGGGGCTGCTTTCGCGCTTCGGCTCCCTGTCAATTATGACTTAACTATAACGGAGCGTCATATTTCTTTATTTTAACTAAAAAAAGGATTTACTCCATTTTACAGCGAAAATTAGAGATAAAAAACGGTTCAATAACGGTTCAATAAAAACAAAAAGCCCCTGATAATCAGAGGCTTACATTTGTAAATCGTCGGGACGACTGGATTCGAACCTATTTATTTTATTTTATTTACAACTTGTAAAATAATATCTAATTATTTGATTTACAGACAATAAAAAGACATCTAAAACACTATTTTACTAAAATTTACATTATCTTTCGGCAAAATAACGGTTCATAAACGGTTCAATTATGAATAAGCATCTTTCTTACGTCATTTACCGAGATACACTTTGCCTTTACTATTCCAAGAATAGCGCAGCTTTTAGATATAATCTTGGTTTTAATTTCAGCCATCTCAATAAAGTCGAAATAAAGAAAATAAAGAACCTTCTAAAAAAAAGAATCCTGCCAGATGAGCTTGAAGAAAATAATGATGAAATCCAAAAAGAGGTCAAAAAAGTAAGTAATCTCATCCAATCTTTTCAGCTTTCATACGGTAAGCCCCCGAGTATTCCAGAACTTAAACAACTTCTCAAACTAAAAACAGAAGAAGTAGTTGAAATTTCAGACAGTTCTGTCCTCTCACCGATTGCTTTATTGGTTGATACCTACAATACTTTTCTTGATGAAAAAAGGAAAAAGTTTTCGGACAAGCCAGAATCACTTAAAGACTATGTTAGTTTTAGAAATAGTTTAATAGATTATGAAAAATATTACCACATAAAACTCCTGAACAACTCATTCAATAAAGCAACTCTAAATCAATACTTTGAGTTCCTCCAAGCTGGACGCCCGAAGAACGAAGGATATATTACACTCGGCAAACTTGATGGAAAAACTATCAAGAAAAGGTTTGACATTCTTAAACAATTTTACCGTTGGATCAACAGTAAGCTTGAAGACACCTTCAAGAAAGAGTTATTCATACTCACGCAAGCAATTTCTGAAATTGACTTGGTAAAAATCACAAAGAAGGTTGCCAGAATCAAACTTACGCCTCAACAAATCCATCTCATTCAAGATTTTTACTTGTCGCCCGAAACACCCGAATATAAAGCAAGAGATATGTTCCTAGTTGCACTCTACACCGGAATGAGAATCAGCGATTTAATCACCTTAAATCAAGATCACATCCAAACGATAAGAGAAGATAATGAGACCTATTATTTTGTTGTGCGCGAAGCTGTAAAAACGAAAGGTAAATACACAGTCCAGTTGGATGACTATGTGGTAAATATATTATCAAAATATGGATACAACATGAAACTAATGTCCCCACAAAAAGCGAACCTTTACCTAAAAAAACTCTTATCTAAAATACCAGAGTTTCAGTCAGAGACGGGACATACCAAGATAGGCCAGAACAATAAGGTAAGAAAATTGAAACTTTATGAAATTATCACATTCCACCAAGCCAGACGAACATTCATCACTACTATGCTTGACAAGGGCTTTACTATATCGGAAGCTATGGAGAGAACGGATCATAAAAAAGTATCTACATTTGAGAAATATGTGAGTGAGGAATCCAAATTAAAAATTAAAAAATTAAACCTTTATTCCTAAATATTCTATAGTTTTGATTAAAAAATTAAAGTTATGGAAAATCCAATTCGCCGACCCTCACCCCACATGATCAACTTGGGGAGAGTCCTTACACTAGAAATGAACCAAAAACTAACCCAGGAAGATGTAGATGATTTAATCAAGACAATTGTAATTTACAACTCGCCAGAAGATTTAGATATTTATTTAGAAAATCTCAAAGAATCCATAGCATCTTTATTTGACAAGTTGCTTTCATCGTTAGTCAATATGTCAATTCAACAGAAACAATTTCTTTTGGAATATTCAGCAAAAGAAGCAAAACCAATTACAGAATCAAAACAAGTTTCACTGACGATAAATGAAGTATGCGAAAAGATGAATATAAGCCGCCCCACCTATTACACTTGGGTGGAAAAAGGATTAAAAACTTATTCTATTGGCGGCAGGGTGTATGTCCATCAAAGTGAATTGGATAATTTTATTAAATCTCAATCAGAGTAAAGAATTGCTTATTGCTCAAAGCACCATTTTAATGTAATTCTCGTCATCTTCCCCACGACAAGCGGTAAAACCAAATCCAGCAAAAAACTTTTCTTGCTGTGAAATAGGCAAATCAAGTTGATTTGGTCCTGTTCCTACCGAACCTGTAAGTTCAACTAGTATGGGCGGTAATTTAGGGAGAGTTTTTTCAAGAATGTCCAGAAATATATTCATTAGCTTACTACCGAAGCCCTGACCTTGGTTTTGTGGTGGTATATATAATCTAGTAATCTCCAAACCATCCTCGTGAGGTGAGAAACGCAAATGGCAACCATTTAAGAAATATAAAGTTAAGCAATTATGGTATTTAAGTCTCCAACCAACCGGCGTCTCAACAAGAGTGAAAATTGGCGAACCCTCTATGGAAAGATCTGGATATTCTGTGCGTATTTGGGGCAATTTAGAATTGAATGAAGTAAAGATTTCATTATCTACGACAAACTGACAATCTTTAATTTCATTTCCAAACATGGAAGAAAACTCGGCCAAAAAACCTTCTACATCTTCTTCATACTCATGTTTTAATTTTTCTATTGTCCCTGCTGCCATAATAGTTTCGCTTTTCAATAAATATAGATTACAACTCCGGAAAGTCAAGCGGAGCTCAAATAAAATCAAGCGTTGAAAATAAATTAAAAAAAAAGACTTTACTTTTTTTTGGGGAGTCATAAAATTATAAAAACAGTTTCCTCGCGCGCGTTTAGAGGTCATATATAATAGATATTAAACATTATGTATATAACAGATATTAAATCCTACATATATGTTAAATAAAATGAATTAAGTAATTGTAAAAGTTTTATGAATTAGAAAACTATTCTAATAAGGTGATAGTCCCTAATCTCTAATTCCCCCTTATCCCCCTCTTGATTACTGTAATCAAAGTGGTTTTAGGGGAATAATACCGTGAAAATGAAAAAATAATTTTTTGGAAAAAAATTATGGAATTACACATATTCTAGTGGCTCTGGGGTATTTATAGTTCATGCATATCCTTAAAAGCAATATTAACAAACCAATTATATGTTCCAATATATCCCTTTTTTACTGGGATTTGTGAATAGTAATTATGCCTGTTCCAACGAATCAACGACATAAACCTAATATAAGATCTATCCCAAGTTTCAATAAAGCCGCTAAATCTAGAAAAATGCCACACCCCCAAGACAAGTTCCTAATGGAACAGCTAATATCAAATCCAGACATAATGGTTGCCAAAATAGTGCTTCCCACAAGGCAATTCCTGACCAAGTTTGGTGGCTATTATGGTTCCTTTTTTAAGGAAATTAAAAACTCGCTACAAAGCCTTGACGGCATACCGAATAGAACGTTTTTCCGCTCATTAACCGGCGCATATTTCAGCCTTATGCAACCGGAATTTACCGAAATATACCTTGCTTATGATACAGGATATACACGAATTAACACTATTTCGTTAAGGATCAGGTTAAAAAAAATTGCAGGTCATAATTCAATTGTAGAAACGGGTAAGATTGAAGATTTTGAGGCAAGTATAAACCAAATCGTTAATATAGACCGAAAAGTTCAGGTATTTGGAAAACTTTATAAATCATGAAAACCAAAAGCAAATCTAACTATATACTTGATCTTGTATTAAATAGAATGAGGCCCAAAGAAGAGAATTGGGCACTTATAAATCAATATCCTTACATACATGCCAAAGCTGTGGCATATTTAATCCTTGGTCCAGTTAATTACCGAAAAGAGGATTATTTTGGGGAACCATCTGAATATTTGACTGATTCCGACTTTAACCTACTGAAAAAAGGATGCAAGCAAATTGTCAAGGGACGAGGAATGACAGCATCATGTCCGTTGATGGGGTTAGATGTGTCAGGGTTTAACGCTTTGTTCAGTTTGTTTCATTTTATACCGGTTAGCCGCCAAACCGATTACAATTTCAATTATAAGAACAAAAAAGGAATACTTGATAAAATAACATTTGAGCACCGGGTAAATCACTTAAATACGACCTTCTTTAACTTCATTCCGCACAACTATTCTGGCTCGGCTGCTAAATCTAATTGAACATAATTACCGGTGGTGTAGGAATTAGATTCAATTAGTTGTTCTGAAATAAGCTTGGCTTGTTCTATCACAGTTTCAGTCGCTCTGACTGCCATATCTGGTGGATAGCCATGCTTTTTTAAGATCCTTTTTATCGCAATTCGCATCTTTGCCTGGACATTCTCTCTCACAGTCCAGTCTATTGTTGTATTTTTCTTTATTGTCTCAACCAGCTCTCTCGCGATATGCCGCAAGATCTCATCACCCAATACTGCAACAGAAGAGTCATTTACCTCTAGCGCGGAATAGAAAGCATACTCCCTGTAATCTAATCCCATATCCTGACCTCGCCGGTCTGCTGCCTTTAACTCTTTGGCAAGCTGTATCATTTCATCCAGGATTTGAGCTGACGTTATAAGATTGTTCTGGTATGTCTTGACAGCCTTTTCAATCATCTCGCTGAACTTTTTTGATTGAACCAAATTGATTTTTTGTCTTGATTTGATTTCATCGTTTAGAAGTTTTCGCAATAACTCAAACGCGACATTCTTGTGCTCCATCCCTTTGATTTCACCCAGGAACTCATCCGACAGAATGGATAGATCAGGTTTCTTCAAGCCTGCGGCATCAAATATGTCAATCACCTTATCCGATGAAATGGCATTCGTTAAAATCTGCCTAATCGCGCTGTCAAGTTCTTCGCCAGTTTGACTGCCGCCACTTTGGGTCAATTTGACAATCCTGGTTTTGATAGCCTGAAAAAGGGAAACATCATCCCGAATCTCTACGGTTGCTGGATGGGGAACAGATATTGCAAAAGCCTTTGTAAGAGATGATACGGCATTCACAAATCTTTCTTTTCCATCCTCCAAACCTAAAATATAATTGGCTGCAACGATCGGAAAAGAAAGTTTTTCCCTGGCATCCATATTATGGAATCTGGCAAAGTCCATCCCTTTCGGACTATCCTGAATAATAGGATCTTCCGAAAACATTTGAGCTACTATTTCGTATTTTTCTAGCATAACGGCTGCTGCTTCATTCTGATCCAGCGCTGGCTTCCCCTTGCCACCACTTTCGGTATAAACTGAAAGTGCTTTTTTTAGATCAGTTGCGATTCCAATATAATCAACTACCAATCCACCTTCTTTGTCCTTATACACTCTATTGACTCGCGCTATTGCTTGCATTAGATTATGCCCCCTCATAGGCTTATCAATATACAAAGTGTGCATGGCCGGAGCGTCAAATCCTGTGAGCCACATATCACGAACTATTGCTAATTTAAGGACATCACCGGGATCTTTGATCCGCTCACCTAATGCCTTCCTTCTTGGTTTATTTCTAATATGGGGTTGAAATAATAATGGATCAGAAGAAGAGCCTGTCATTATAACTTTTACCACTCCTTTATCATCATCATCACTATGCCACTCCGGTCTGATCTTGATAATTTGGTCATATAAATCTACACAAATACGCCGACTCATACACACAATCATTCCTTTACCATCAAGTATGGCATTTCTGGCTTCAAAATGCTGGACTATATCTTCTGCAATCAAGGACAACCTGTGTTCATTCCCCACAATCCGCTCTAATCTTGCCCAACGAGACTTTAATTTCTGCTGATCGGTTAATTCCTCGCTTTCTGTCAATTCCTCAAAATCTGCATCAACCCTTGGCTTTTCTTCTTCTTTTAATTCAATTCGCGCCAATCTATTTTCGTAATAAATCCGAACTGTCGCCCCATCCTCAACTGCTTGCTGAATATCATACACATCTATATAGTCGCCAAAAACTGCCTGTGTATTTTTGTCTATACTTTCAATCGGTGTGCCTGTGAATCCGATGAAAGAAGCGTTTGGCAAAGCATCTCTCATGTGTCTGGCAAATCCATCCATAAAGTCGTATTGGCTCCTATGTGCCTCGTCTGCTATGACAACTATATTTCTTCTGTCAGACAATAAACCATATTGACCCTTTATGTTCTTCATTTTACCATCCAATTCTATTTTTGTTTCTATTTCTGGAAGAAACTTTTGGATGGTGGTAAATACAATACCGCCCGAAGACACTGCTAGCATTTTTTTTAGTTCATCCCGGCTTTCAGCTTGTTTAGGGGTTTGGCGTAATATATCCTGGCTCAACGAAAATGTATCAAATAATTGATCATCCAAATCATTTCTGTCAGTGAGGATTACAAGTGTTGGATTATTCAAGGATAACACCAACTTACCGGCATAAAACACCATAGTAAGGCTTTTCCCAGACCCCTGGGTATGCCAAACAACCCCGGCACGTTGATCACCTAATTCTCCGGTGGCCTTTTTTGTAGTTTCCACCGCCTTATTGACAGCAAAATACTGGTGATACCGAGGAATAATTTTTGTAAATTGCTCCTTGTTTTGATGAAAGAGGATAAAATGACGGACTAAATCAAGTAAAACCTTTTTATTTAGCATGCCTTTGATCAGAACTTCCATTTGGGGAATGTGCGGATCGGAAACCACTTTACCATCCACAGATTTCCATGGCACAAAAAATTGTCGGGATGCTGTCAGCGAACCATACACTGCCTCCCAACCGTCAGAAGCTATCAGAAATGCGTTATACTCAAAAAGGGAGGGTATAGACTTTTTATACGTCTGCAACTGGTTATATGCAGATTGGATAGTTGCGTTTTCATCAGCTGCATTTTTTAATTCTATAATGACTAACGGCAGACCATTTACAAATAGGATTAAATCAGGACGCTTATTTAAGTTCCCTTCAATAATCGTGAATTGATTTACAACCAGAAATTCATTTTTTTCTGGATTATCAAAGTCTATTAACCAAACCTTATCCCCAACAATCCTGTCAGCATTCCGGTATTCCACATCAACGCCATCTGTCAGGTATTTGTGGAAGATGTAGTTATTTTGGATCAAATTGGGGGATTCGGACCTCAATACTTTGCGCAAGGCTTCTTCCTGTGCTTCGTGTGGGACGGTTGGGTTAATTTGAGCAATAGATGATTGTAAGCGGTGTTTCAGGACTACTTCATGAAACTCACGTTCTTGTATGATTCCTTCTGGCGAGATGTCAGCCCCATGAATATACTGGTAGCCAAGATCTACCAAATCTTGTATAACAAGCTGTTCTATGTGGTCCTCCGATATCACTACCATTTCCTGTCTATCTTATTTACATTATTTTCAATATTTATTAAAAGGACGATACATTTGTAATTCAAGCATCTCCAAGAGTAGCTCTCTTGGACCAACGCCTCCCAAAAGGGGGCGTTTCGCTTTTATAGGCATCCCACTCATAAATTTTATTTTAGGTTAATTATTAAACTTTTATGTCTCCTGAAATGAGTTTAGGTAGCAGCGTGTCTCTGAGGTTAGCTAATTTTTTGCTTTCTTTTCTGTTATCATTAACTAGATTCATAGAATTAAAAACTGTATTATAATATTGCTTAATTAGGTATTTTGGAGGAATTACCATTTCATAATTGGCAATATCCTTGGGATTCACTCTTTGATGGCTACTGCTTGTGCCTGAAACTTTGGATTGAACAGATTTAATATATTTTTCACTCAAACATAAACTACTGATAAAAGGGAAATATTCTTGATCAATAGGTTTCAGTATTAGAAACTCAGTAGAGCATATAGAATTATGATTTGGTTTTATTACTGTCCAAACCCTTGGGATTCTGGGATTTAGTTTAGACACAAGTATAGAGTTTTCTAATACTTGAAACTTAGAACTACGAATATTCTCTCCCAATTCATTTGATGGGATTTTTCCTGAGTCAAACTCTGGAAGACTATAATAGGAGTAATAAGTTGATGGATTCTCAAAAGGTTTAATTGTTTTATTAACCAAATTTGATATTTTATTTAAGTTTCCAACCTCCCACCCATTCGGAATCATCCCCAACTCACTATCCACCATTTCGCCACCGGATGATTTATAAGGATCTCCATTTTCGTTGGGAAAATCAAAATCTACAAACCACCGCTTAAAGAGGGCTTGGGCAAGATTTTCTAACTCCTGGTTTATTTTGTTGTTGAGTTCTATTTTTTCGTCAAGGGAAGAGAGGATTTCTGCGATGGCGGTTTGGGTTTTATAAACAGGTGCCTTAAATTCATAATCACAAATTCTTGAAGGAGAAGTATGTTTTACTGTTGTTCCTGTTGCAGAACTTACAATGAATTGTTGATAATCTCTGGTTCTTAATAACCAATATATAAAGTCAAGATTAAATTTATTGTCAATCAACTCAAGTAATCCTAATCTTTGATTGTGCAAATATCTTATGCCACTATGTTGGGGTATTTTTGCACTATACCCTAAAGTATCTCCTTCCTTACTCAAATCTGTCATAGTTACAATGATGTCACCAGCCTTTAAGACATAAGACTTCGGATAAGAATTATTATAATATTTGAACTTGTCAGCCTTAAAACCACCACCAATACTGAAGTTACCCGGTGTTAATAATACATCTAGTGTTGGTAATTGCGAAAAGTATTCCCCCTTAAACGCAAAACCATGTTTTATTTTAACAACATCCCCTAATCTAAATACTTTCCACTCACTCATATCTCAATCCCAACTTTTTTCAGGTTTGTTTTAATTCGTTCTTGAAGTTCAACGGATTTTGCAAAATACTCTTTCAAGTTGTCCGA
>Ga0315901_10008880_pt1 | contig 11631 bp, 8 predicted proteins | sample LakEriMetagenome_10_FD_203761 | JGI IMG/M metagenome (GOLD analysis project Ga0315901, IMG submission 203761) | Freshwater fungal communities from buoy surface, Lake Erie, Ohio, United States - Buoy 2 MA116 | ecosystem: Environmental > Aquatic > Freshwater > Lake | place: USA: Lake Erie, Ohio...
GTCTCGGAGTACTTTCCACCCACTGATCCGGTCAGCAGGAATTATCAGCTCAAGTCGGATTTGCAAATCGCCCGTCTGCGGCTCGAAGGAGAGGATTATGCGGGAGCCGAATCCGCGTTGAGACGCGTATTGAATTCGCCGGATGCCGACGATGTTCTCACCATGATCGCCAGGATCGAACTCGGTTGGGTCGTTCGTCGAGACCGACGGGATAGCGATACCAATGAGCACTACGATCGTGCGATGCGGGATTGGTCGCTGATGATTGCCGACAAGCAACGCTTGATCCGCGATGCGCTTCCCGCCAAGGTACGAACCGAGTGGGAGAACATCGATTATCTCCACAAGCAAAATCTCCCCGCAGAGGCGGTTCCCTAATCGTGCTTGCCCGTCGTATTGTTTCAGCGATTCTGCTGCTCGTCTTTCTGGTCGCGTCTGCATGGTCCGATGTCGCCACCCCGTTGATGGGAGTGCGTGGACTGTGGATGCTGCCTGTGTTTTTGGTGATGACTCTCGGCACCCTGTGGGAGATGGCGAATCTGGTCGCAGTCCGCCTGCCAGTGAATCCCAGGCGGATTCTCGCGTTCGGAATGGGAGCGATCGTATTGGGATTGATCCCCCTCTGGGACAGCGTCTACCCATTTCTCGCCAGGACGATGCCTACGCAACTCTCTTGGGATGGTTGGATCGCAGGATCGCTTCTGCTGACAACGATCGCCATGTCGGTCGACGCCATCGTGCGCTTCGCGCGCGAGGAACAGAAGCATGGGCATGAAGCGGCTACGGGGGTGACCTTGGCCTGGTTCGCTTCGATCGCGATGGTCGTCTATGTGGTCGGGTCGATGTTGGTCTGGTGGCCGATCCGGATGCTCGGAGAATCGGGCCAAGGCTTGACCAATCTGGTCGGCATCGTTGTCGTGACGAAAATGGCGGACATCGGAGCGTATTTTTCCGGCAAGAGCTTCGGCCGCAATAAATTATGCCCTTCGATCAGCCCTGGCAAAACCATCGAGGGGTTGCTTGGTGGATTCGCCTTGAGCATTGCCAGCGCGTATATTTGGTACAGATTGGTTTTTCCAATGCCTGGTGCGCAGGAAGGTGGTACACTTTGGGGGCCTGGTGTATTGGCGGTGCTTTTGACTGCTGGAGGGCTTGTAGGAGATCTAACAGAATCTATGGTGAAACGCACCGTAGGCAAGAAAGATAGCGGGTCGTTATTGCCCGGGATGGGTGGCATTTGGGACGTTACCGACGCTCTCCTGCCAGCCACCGTTCTCGGTTACTTTGGGCTCTTGGCGAGGCTGTATTGAGCCATGTCTGAATCGACGTTAACGCTGGGCGATCCCCAGATGGCGCTCCAGTTGTTTGGGCCTCAGGACACGAATCTGAGACGGGTGCGAAACCAATTAGGGGTCGCGATTACCCATCGCAATGGTCAGATACGGATCGCGGGTCCTTCGGACTCGGTGCGAATGGCGACCGAGATTCTCGAGCAATTGCGCGACAAGGTAATGCATCAGGGAACGGTTGGTCCCGACGAAGTCGACGACATCATGCAGCACTGTATCTCTTCGAGAACGACGCAATCAGGCGAGCGGAGCGATTTCCAGAAACTGGAAAGGCGCGAGGTAGCGATCGGAAACGTGGGACGGCGCGTCAAGCCGCGGACGCCTGGCCAGGCGGGATACATCGAGGCCATTCGAACGCACGACATGACGTTTTGCATTGGGCCTGCGGGCTGCGGCAAGACTTACTTGGCTGTCGCGACGGCCGTTGAAGCCTATCGCGCGAAGCAGATGCGCAAGATCGTGCTGGTTCGTCCTGCAGTCGAAGCGGGCGAGAGCCTGGGCTATTTGCCGGGCGATTTGAACGAAAAACTAAATCCCTACTTGAGGCCGCTGCTGGATGCCATCAACGAAATGGTGGATTTTGACCAAGTCAAGTTCTTGATGGAGCAGGACATTATCGAAGTGATTCCCTTGGCGTATATGCGAGGGCGAACACTGAATTCCGCTTTCGTCATTTTGGATGAAGCCCAGAATGCAACCGTCGCTCAGATGAAGATGTTTTTGACTCGGATGGGAGAAGGTTCGAAGGTGGTCGTCTCGGGAGACATATCCCAAGTCGATTTGCCTGCGGGGGTAACAAGTGGATTGCGCGACGCAGCCCAACGCTTGCAAGGAATCGAGGGGATTGCGATGGTTCGGCTACACGAGAGCGATATTGTCCGTCACCCCTTGGTGCAGCGCATTGTCGCGGCATACGAAGGCGATCGCACCTACGGACCCAAGCCGCGGACGCCGAATACGGATCGATAAAGGATTCGCATCGCCGAAATCGAAGCATGTCGACCAATCCCCAGTCAAAAACCCGAAGCGAACGAGTCGCGAACCTGAAGCTAGACAAGCTTGCCTGGCAGGTTTGGTTTGAGAAGCTGACCCGTCTGGATTCGTTGCTCCGTCTCGCGCTTGCGGTTTTTGTTGCCTTGTTGATCACGATCTTTGTGAGAGGATGGGAACCTCCCTTTGGCTATCGCGAAGGGTTCGTACCGCAACGAGCGATTCTCGCCCGCGTTCCATTCAAATTTCAGGACTCTCTTAAAACGGATGTGCTCCGAATCCAGGCTGCTCGGGAAGTGCTGTGCATTTACGAGAATCGCAAGGAATCGTTGGTTCAGGTGCGTGGGGCGGTCAAAGATGCTCTGTTTGCACTGCGCGATGTTGCTTCGCCCGTCGACCTGACGAAATCGCAGCAACAGATCCTCGATACCTTCGGCGCCACGGTCTTGGATTCTGACCAAATTCCGCTGGACTACGAGGCTTCGCTAAAAGCGATTCATCAAACGTTGTCTACCGAAGCGGATTTGTCGAAATACGACGCGGCGATGCGGGAGATCCTTGACCCCCTTGAGGAATTCGGGCTGTTGGTCTCGCTCGAGCATGACAGCGAGAAAGGGAATCAGCGGTTTATCCGCGTCTTTCAGATCGGCAACGAAGCCAGCATGATTGAAGTGGACGTTCCCCGCGTCCGCATCGCGGAGGTTGTGGTAGCGCTGCGAAGTTCATTGGAGCGAGCCTTTCGCAACCAATTCGGGACACCGGACTCGGTGCTGTTGGCGAGGATGATCCATCATTACTTGGCGACACGATTGCCGGTCACTCTGACTCTGCGGGAAGATCTGAGCAATACCGCGCGAACGGAGGCGTTCAACAATGTGAAGCCCGCCATGATCTCTTACGAACCTGCTTCTGGAGCCATCGTCCCACTCGGAACACCGCTTGGGGCCAAGGAACTCTCGCTCCTGCAAGCGGAGCATCGCGAGTACACGTTGCAAATGCCGTGGTTTCTGCAACTGCAACGGCTGATCGCATTTTTAGGGATGATTACTGCGCTGTACCTGCTTTGCGGTGCATTCATACACCAAACGAACAGTCGGCATCTACTCTCCAATAGCAAAGAGTTTCTGCGGCTGATGGCATTGTGTCTGGTTTGCATCGTAGTGGCTGTCTTGTTGGCACAGGATCCGTTTCGTGCGGAATTGATCCCGACGATCTTGTGCGCGATCATCGCGACGATCGCGTATGGACGCGCCGTCGCCTTGATTTTGATGACAGCTTTGTCGATGGTGGTCACCTTTGGAGCTCGCGTCGATCTATCGGAATTCATCCTGCTTGCCAGCGCGGCGGCCGCATCGATTCTTCTCTGTGGCCGAATTCGGAATCGAACGCGTTTGATTTACGTGGGACTCTGTGTCTCGATCGTGGTTTTGTCGACCTACATCGGACTCGGCGTGCTGACTGGGCAAGAAGCGGGCGGAGTCGCGAGCGATGGGCCAGCCAACGGGGCGATCAACGTCTCGTCCGTCATGCCCGTACGTCTGATCACCGAAGCCTTTCGGCAAGCGGCATTCGCATTCCTTTGCGGGCCGCTGATGGCGGGGCTACTGCCGATCGTCGAGAAATTATTCGATGTGCAAACCGATCTGAGTTTGCTCGAACTGAGCGATATGAGTCACCCGTTGTTGCGACAATTGGCACAACGAGCGCCCGGCACGTACAACCACAGCATTTCGGTCGCGGCCCTCGCCGAGAGTGCTGCCGAGAGTATCGGCGCCCATGGCTTGCTTGTTCGCGTTGGTGCGATCTTTCACGATATTGGAAAGATGTTCAAACCGAATTACTTTGTCGAAAACCAAGTCGCGGGAGCGAATCGGCATGATTCCTTGCAGCCCGGGATGAGCACGCTGATCATCATCGCCCACGTCAAAGACGGAGCGGACTTGGCTCGCCGACATCGGCTTCCCAAACGAATCGTCGACTTTATTGAGCAACACCACGGAACCACCTTGGTCGAGTATTTCTTCCGGCAAGCGTCTAAGAAGAGCGAGGAAAGCGAAGAGAAAGACGAAGTCTCCGAGTCCAATTTTCGATATCCAGGGCCTAAGCCTCAAACGCGTGAGGCTGCGGTTCTGATGATCGCGGACGCGGCGGAGAGCGCGTCCCGAGCCTTGGTAGAACCCACGGCTTCGCGATTGCAAAACCTGGTCGAGCAAATCGCCATGAAAAAACTGCTCGATGGGCAGTTCGACGAATGCGGGCTCACGCTGCTGGAACTCGATTTGATCAAACGATCCCTAGTGAAAAGCCTCACCGCAATCTATCACGGGCGCATCAAGTACCCGGAACAGACAACCGCGAACGCTTCCTGAATAATCGCGGAAGCGCCGTCCTACGGATTCCCATCGCGATTGGGGAGTCCCACCAGTTCGAGCAGTTTGAGCGCGTTGGTAGTCGGTGTAACGCCAGGTCGCATTTTGTAATCGAATCGCATCACCTGTTGGCCATCGACGGTTTCGAAAAATTCGCGGAAATGAACGATCTGGGCGATGCGCTCGAGAAAAGGGGTTTTCGCCAACTCCAAATCATGCGTACTCGCCGCGACGGTCGATCCCAGTCCGGTCAGATGCTCCAGAACCGACTGGACGGCGATCTTTCGTTCGCGCGAATTGGTTCCTTGAAGGATCTCATCGAGCAGGATGAGGGTGGGGATCCCCTGTTCAGCTTGCTTCTCGTGAGCCCAGTCGACGACCGATTTCAGTCGCTTCAACTCCGCCATGAAGAAGGAGACACCGTCTTGCAAACTATCCTTGACGCGAATGCTCGATGCCAAATCAAAATTCGGTGCAGTCCAGGCGGAACACGCTGCGGGGGCGCCGACCCAGGACAATGCGATGTTGACTCCTAACGAACGAAGCAGTGTTGATTTGCCTGCCATATTGCTCCCCGTGACGAGCAACAAAGGCGTGGTGGTCGCCAATGTCAAATCGTTGGCCACCCTCGCCTTGTCCGCGATCGTGGGATGCGCAAGGTTCTCAATACGAATCCGGGTGCCAGTGTCTTTTTTCCATGCTGGATATCCCCAATCCGGGTGCTCATCGGCGACCGTCGCGGCGGAGACCAGGGCCTCTAGCTGAGCGACCGAGTCGATCCATTTGGGGATATCGTTTCCATGCTTGCTGCGCCAGGACTCCAGCCATGCCAAGATATGGAAATCCCAAAGAAACAGGAGTTGCAACGCCCATTAAGGAAAATAGAACAGCGGATTGCGTTGCAGCCCAACAAACGACATTCGAAATCGCAGAATGCGAAGTGCGTCCATCGCCGAGCCGCTTCGAGTTTTCATCTGCTCCCCAAGCCGCGAGAGAAACGGCTCCTGACTGCGGATTTGCGCGACGCAGCTTATGAGGTCGCAAAACGCCTGGAGTTCCCGATTTGCTCCACCGATCCAGACAAAGATATCGTGCACCTTGCCGACGAAACCAACCGTAACCAAAAGATTGCTAACGACAGCCAGCACCAACGCGCCAAAACCTATCTCAGCCACCAGCATGTTTTGGCTACGGTAGGCGGAGAAGAGCAGGGCAACGGACAACAGGACAAGCAAGGGACCGAACCAAGTTGCCAATCGAAGCCAGGGATACCTCACGAAAAAACCATCGCTATCGGACCACTTGCTAATGGACTCCAACCGAGAATTGCCAGACCGAAAAGCGTGGGAAGCGTCCCAGAATCGGATACGCCAATCCCGATCTTCCGCGAGAAACCGGACCGCACGCTGTCGCTCGATGAGTGTTGCTTCATTCTCCCAACGGGTCATCCAAATCGCCAGTTGCCTAGCTCCCGACTCGGTTGCGGCGAGCGACAGCCAACGATACAACGAACGATCGCCAAAGAGATCGAGGTCCTCGGATAGTTCGGACCGGAACGATTCCGTCACCGCCTCGGATCGCAGGGCAGGCAGTTCGTCCCAATGCCGCATGCACCGCGCGACCAAACGACGATAAAACTTTCGGCTTTCGCGATTCCAGTCCAGGTGCCATTGCAGGTGTTCCTGCCAAGTGGCAATTGCCAAGAAGACCGCCATCAACACCAGTCCGAGGATCCACACTCCTCGCGGAGCGGCGGACCCGAAGATGCTGTAAGCGATCAGGAGCAAGCCGGGGATGGCGGTCGCAGGGCGCGCGATTTGAAGTGTGGCAAAACGCTTTTGCTGACGCTCAATCGCTTGGTCGAGGCCACGCAGTTTCTGTTGGTAGAATTCGAAAGCGGTCAAGGCATCCCCAAGAGAGTTAAATGAACAAGGCGGCGGCAAATTCTTCTGGCGAGAACTCTTCGAGATCCGTTAGCTTTTCTCCGACGCCGATGAACTTCACGGGCAGCCCGAATTGTTCCGCGATGGGAATGATCACTCCGCCTTTCGCGGTTCCATCGAGCTTCGCGAGAACGATGCCTGTGCACCCGGCCGCCTCGGAAAATCCTTTGGCCTGACTGATGGCATTCTGCCCGGCAGTCGCATCGAGCACCAAGAGAACTTCGTGCGGTCCGTCGGGGACTCGCTTTTGGATGACTCGTTTGATTTTTTCCAACTGCTGCATCAGGTTGCTTTGTGTCTGCAAACGGCCGGCGGTGTCGATGATGCAGATGTCGTACGATTCATCCACGGCGCGTTGGACCGCGCGAAAAGCGACGGATCCCGGATCCGAACCTTGGTCACCGAGTACGATATCGCATCCGATGCGTTCCGCCCAAACCCGCAATTGCGCTACCGCCGCTGCGCGAAAGGTGTCCCCTGCCGCCAGAAGCACGCGATTTCCTTGCCCAACAAACTTTGCGGCTAGTTTTGCAATGGAGGTGGTTTTCCCAGATCCGTTCACGCCCACCACGAGAATGATCGACGGGGGCGTTTTCGCCAGGTTCAAACTGCCTCCTCGGTTTCTGAGCGATTCGGTTACCCGATCACGAACCACAGCCAGCACATCCTCCATCTCGACGCGGCGCCCTCGGTAGTGCTCTTTGATCGAGTCGACGATTCGCGTCGCCATCTCTGCCCCCATGTCGGTACGAATCAAAATGGCGTACAAGTCCCGCAGAAATTCGTCATCGACGAGTCGTCCGCCATCCTTCCACAGGTCGCGTATGTCGGTCCGCAGGAGCTCGTTGGTTTTTTCGAGAACGCGACGAAGCCAACCGACCGGCGATGATGACTGCGCCGGACTAGGCGACTTCTTAGTCGCTTCTCCTTGGCTGGTCACCTCGGGATCTTTTTTCTTTTTCCAAAAGACCATATTCTTTTTCTCGAAATCCACTTCGAAGTCACATCGCGAATCGGGGATCCAAACGCTACAGGAGAGTTTATGGGACGAATCCCTCCGATGGAAGTTGAAGCGAAGTATCGCGTCGCCGATGTACCACTCTTTGAAAAAAAACTGGAAAACCTCGGGGCCCAGTTCCTTTCCCAGGAAAAGCATCGCGATACCTATCTTCGCCATCCGTGCCGCGATTTCCGAATCACTGAGGAAGCGCTGCGCCTTCGCTGGGTCGATGGGAAACCATGGATCACCTACAAAGGTCCCAGACAAACAGGTCCTGTCAAGGTGCGTCCCGAAACGGAACTGGAACTCGGTACCGCCGATGACGCGAGTTGGCTGGCACTTTGGCAAGCCCTCGGTTTTGAGCCTGTCGCCTCCGTGGTCAAGCTCCGACGCACCTACCAGTTGCAGACGGAACGCCGTCCACTCAGAGTCGCGCTGGATGCGGTTGATGGGATCGGAAACTTCGCCGAGATAGAACGGGTTTGCGATTCCGAAAATGACGTGGAATTAGCCAAGTCGGACATCGCGGCAATTGCGTACCGTTTGGGTTTCAAAGACAGCGAATCCAAAAGTTATCTTTCGCTCGTCTTGGACTCCCTGAACCAATAAAAAAACGGTCCCGGAATTCCCAGGACCGTTCTCGTTGATTCCAACAGAGCGAATCGAATCGCTTAGTTGCATCCGCAAGCGGGAGCTGGAGCAGCATCGCAGCAAGGAGCTGGAGCTGGTTCGCAGCAGGACTTGCGAGCGCGATGACGAGCGAACAAGCCGCTCAAACGACGCTTGCCACCGCAATCAGCCGGGGCAGCATCGCAGCACGAAGCAGGAGCAGCATCGCAGCAAGGAGCTGGTGCTGGTGCGGGAGCTGGTTCGCAGCAAGGAGCCGGAGCTGGCTCGCAGCAGGAAGCAGCACCGCTGCAACGGCTGTGCAGACGGCTGTGCAGACGGGCCAACAATCCAACTCGCTTGGCATCGCCACAGCAGGAAGGAGCTGGCTCGCAACATGGAGCAGGAGCCGGTGCAGGTTCGCAACAAGTCACGGCAGCATTGCAACGATTGTGGATATTTGCATGCAGGCGAGACAGCAATCCAACTCGCTTGGCGCTACCGCCGCACGATGGAGCTGGATCGCAGCAAGGTGCTGGTGCTGGTGCCGGAGCACAGCATGCCGGAGCTGGGTTGCAGCAATCGCTCTTGCGATTGAAAAGACCAGCCGACGCGCTGGAGGACGAAACAATGGCCATGGAAACCACTGTCAAAGCAATCAAAACACGACGCATTCGAACTTCTCCCAAAATTTGGAAAGGGTCAACCACACCGCGTCGGAACGTATGGCCTCAAATTCCCCCCAGGGCGGGCCCATGCCAGCATGAACACTGGCGGCGCAGACGCGACAAAATAGTTACACAAGGGTTCCCGATAAATCTTACCAGGACGCCCTAAGCCCCAAATTTTAGTTAGAGATTACAGATTCACACGTAGAACTTGCCGATTTTTCCGACAGAAACAGGCGAACAACAGCGAAGCGCTTCGCGACCAATGCGTCTTGGGATGCCCGTATCAACGCTTCTGATTTTTCAACGTCTGGAATTAGCGGTTGTGGTGCAGTTTTCGGAACGATAACAGGAGACCATCGAGAAGATGGTCCCCAAACAAAGTTTGAGTTACGCGAGAACACTTCCAGCAAGAGTCAAATTTTCTTTTCCATGAGCCTGAGGCGCTAGCCGAGTTCGTTCGCCCCGCAAGAAATCGGCTAGCGCCTCAGGCTCATTCTTGCCGGCTGGATCCGTTACGAGACGATTCGCGAGGCCGGTGCTAGTTCTTCACTTCGAACTCGGCATCGATCGCATCATCGTCCCCGGAAGTGGCTTGTCCGCTTTCGGAGGCAGGTTGCACAGGCTGTTGCGGGACGCTGGCCCGGAATGCTTGCGCTGTCTGCTCCAGTTCACTGGTTGCGGACTTGATGGCGTCAACATCGTTGGCGGCGATAGCGTCTCGAACTTTCTTGATCGATGCTTCGAGTGGCTCTCGGTCCGAAGCGGAGATTTTATCCGCCTGTTCGCTCATCGCCTTCTCTAAGGAGTAGACGATATTCTCGGCTCGATTCTTAGCCTCTGCCAGTTCAACTTGCTTGCGGTCTTCGGCAGCGTAGGTTTCAGCGTCCTTCCGCATCCGTTCGATCTCTTCCTGGCTCAGGCCGCTCGATTGCTCGATCTTGACGCTTGCCTGCTTGCCATTTTTCAAGTCTTTGGCGGAGACGTTCAGGATCCCGTTCTGATCGATGTCAAACTTGACTTCGATCTGCGGAACACCGCGGGGGGCGGGGTCGATGCCTTCCAGGTTGAACTGGCCGAGCAAACGGTTATGCACAGCGACCTTTCGTTCCCCTTGAAATACGCTGACCGTGACGGCGGTTTGCCCATCAGCAGCGGTGGAGAATGTTTGCTTTTTCTCGACGGGGATCGTGGTGTTGCGTTCGATGAGGGCCGTGAGGATTCCGCCTTCGGTTTCGATGCCGAGGGTCAGCGGGGTGACGTCCAGCAAGAGGACGTCCTTGCGTTCTCCGGAGAGGACGCTTCCTTGAATCGCGGCACCTACGGCGACGACTTCGTCGGGATTAACCCCTTGGTGTGGTTCCTTGCCGAAGATGTCCTTGACGATCTGACGGACTTTGGGAACTCGGGTCGAACCACCCACCAACACGACTTCGTCGATGTCCGAAGGCTTGAGTTTCGCATCCTTGAGTGCCTGGAGTACCGGTTGGCGGCATCGTTCGATCAAGGCATCGACGAGGGTTTCAAAGGTGCTCCGAGTGATGGTCACTTGCAAATGCTTTGGACCGGTTGCATCGGCGGTAATGAAGGGGAGGTTGATATCGGTTTGAGGCAACGAGCTCAACTCCTTCTTCGCCTTTTCGCATGCTTCCTGCAATCGCTGGAGCGACATGGGTTCCTTGCGAAGATCGATCCCGGTGTCTTTCAGGAATTGGTTGGCTACGTGATTGACCAAGACCTGGTCAAAGTCGTCGCCACCGAGATGGGTATCGCCACTGGTGCTGATGACTTCGAAGACCTTGCCGTTCGAGTCACCGGTGCCGCTGAGCGCGACTTCGAGGACCGAGACGTCGAACGTCCCCCCCCCCAAGTCAAACACAACGATCTTGTGGTCGCGGCTTTTGTCCAAGCCGTAGGCGAGTGCGGCCGCCGTGGGTTCGTTGATAATCCGGGCAACTTCCAAGCCGGCGATCTGGCCCGCATCCTTGGTCGCTTGACGTTGCGCGTCGTTGAAATACGCCGGGACGGTGATCACTGCCTTGGAGACACGATGGCCGAGGTAGGCTTCGGCAGCTTCCTTTAATTTCCGCAGCACCTTGGCCGAAATCTCTTGCGGGGTGAACTGCTGGTCACCGATCTGGACCTTGACGTACTCGTTCGCTCCGCCAGTGACTTGGTAGGGAACCAACTTTTCTTCGGACTCCACCTCGGAATGGCGACGTCCCATGAACCGTTTTACCGAGAAAATAGTTCGACGTGGGTTCGTGACCGCTTGGCGGCGGGCCGGTTCACCCACGATGGTTTCGCTCTTGTCCGTGAAGGCGACCACGCTGGGGGTCAGCCGATTCCCTTCCGCGTTCGGGATCACCTTGACCTCCGAACCTTCCATCACAGCCACCACCGAGTTGGTGGTGCCCAAGTCGATACCGATGATCTTTTCGCCCGATGCCATTCTGGTCTCTCCCATTACGATAGTTTGTCGGTGGATGGAAGGTCTTGATCGCCCTCATTGCGTTCCTGCCAGGACCACCCGTTGGATTTTCATTGAATGCAATCTCTGTGCCAAACAAAACAAGATGAGTTATTTGGACGCAACTCTTGTTGTGTGCTAGACTTAGAGCGTCTCTAATCCAATAGTTGACCGGCGGATACCGATTTGCCCTCGGTTCCCTACGCCAAATTGACAGCACGGCGGAACACGACGAG
>Ga0315901_10008885_pt1 | contig 11626 bp, 32 predicted proteins | sample LakEriMetagenome_10_FD_203761 | JGI IMG/M metagenome (GOLD analysis project Ga0315901, IMG submission 203761) | Freshwater fungal communities from buoy surface, Lake Erie, Ohio, United States - Buoy 2 MA116 | ecosystem: Environmental > Aquatic > Freshwater > Lake | place: USA: Lake Erie, Ohio...
ATAGTAAACAAAGTACTAAACTCACTACCAACACTACCTTCTCCAATCATTTGAATTAATGGTAATGAATCCTCAAACGATTTAAGTGAACTAATACTATTAAAGAACATACTAACACTTCTACTGTTAACTTCCTTAGTAACTAATTCTGGATGTATCAACATAAAGTTAATACAACGACCATCTAGTTTAGCTTGTTCAGCCCACTTACCCCAACATTTAAGATCAAACTTTAAGTTAACACTAATAAATCTTGTTTTCTGAGCGTTATCAATACTGTTAACTAAATAGTCTCCATTATCAGGATTAGCGGTTAATATGATATGCCAATCTTTAGGTAACTTCCAACTAATATATTGTTGACGGTCAATTAGCTCCATTACAGCTTGAATGAATCTCATATCAGCTCTATTCCAGTCATCCAATAATAGAATACCACCATTTGCTTTACCACTAATCCATTCTGGTGGACAGTAACTCATACGATTCAAACCTGTAGCTTCATAACCTTTCTTACGATAGTCCTCAACTGAATTTTCATCTACCCATTCAGTCACTTTTTTATCTTTCATTTCAAATTGACGAATTGGAAAACCAACCAAGTCACCAATTTCTTCAATTTGAGCTAAGTTTAACTTAACGAAATTCAAACCTAATTCGTCTGCTAATTGGACGATAGAAGATGTTTTACCAATACCACTATCACCTATAACTTCGGTTGATACCATTGGTTTATTGTTTTCTTGTAGATAACGGTTGTTATCAATAATGTGTTTCAAGAAGTCCTTTAATTCATTAACATTTAATGATACGGACGCGTTCTGTTTTTTACTACTTTTAGCCATTTACTTTATTTTTTATTTATACTTAAATTTATGTTATTAATTAGGGTCATTATTCGCTAATATTTGCTAACCACACCTTCATTTTTAATTCAAATTTATTTTTGATGTGGTTATTCTCTCTTAGAGTCTCGTACAATTGTTCTTTATATATTTGGTTCTGTTTATTCCATTCATCTGCTGTTTCTAAAATAGAAATGGCCATGACTATATCGTGTTCATTTGATGATTGTAACATTAGCTTCAATTCATCAAATAATTCTTTATCAATAATTAGTTTCTCCTCCATTATTTATTTTAATTTTATCCCAAGGATAAGGAAGTGGATTGTAACTCATTATATCTGATTCATCATCAACATATAAATTCTGTTCACGAGTCTTATCTAATCTTTTTTCCTCATAATGAAACCGAACACGTTGATCACCTTTAATATTACTGAACATAGAGAATCTTAGTCCTGGACATTCATTCATTAAGTAATTTATTTGTTGAGTAATAGATGGGTTTTCAAAATTAGCATTATTTAAAAGTGTTAAAGCTATTCTAATATCATCTACATTCCAACTTGTGAGCATATCCTTCAAATTGTGAATTTGATCTTGATCTAAGTCGTGTATGTTTTCCATTATGATTTAATTTGAACTTTAGCACCTGGTAAATCCTCATTAATACTTCTTCCTGAACAATGAACCCATAAAGTAGGCTTACATGGCGCAGTACTAACTGAACACTCACCATCAGTTAAGTAAATTAGATTTTGGAATCTGTCTTTATGTTCAAATAAGTAATCTAATACTGGTTCATAACTTGTACCTCCTCTACCTGATACTTTGTAATCATCACTAAATGATCCTTTATACTCATAAACATTTCCAATTTGAGCATCACACTCAATAACAGTTATTTCAGTACCTGTTTTATATATGTGATGAATTTCACTCAAAAACTCTTTCAAATCATCTTTAGAAACTGAACCTGAAGTATCAATAGCAACTAATGTGTTTTTCTTTTGTTTAATTTTAAGAGCTGGATTACCATAGAAACGTTTATTTGGTTTACGTCTTGTTTTCTTAGTAAATACTTTACTAGCCATACCATTGAAACGTCTCAAATAAGCTCTCCAATCAATAACAGCTTCTTCACTCACATATAAACTATCAATTAATTCTTTTAACTCACCAGGTATATGTCCTCTTTGTCTTTGTACTTGGTCAGCAGTATCTTTTAATTGATGTTCAATTTGTTTTTCCATCAATTTCTTTTCTGCTTCATCCATGTTCTCAAATTGTTTCCAAAACTCATGAGATGCAGTTACAGTCACTTTAGTACCATCACCTAATGTGATTTCTCTTGGTTCACCATCTCCATTAGCGGCTTTAGCTGCGTCCATATATTTAGCAACATCCCCATCTGGATTTTGTTCTACTTCCTTCTTAATCAGTTCATAATACTTTCTAGTACCTGCTTTTTCAGGCAATTTCATTTCAGCCCAAGGTGCTTGAGTAATTTCTAATCCCTCCCAAGTATCATCTTTATACTCGTCTTGAATGTACTGGTTAATTTCTAAATCAGCAGCTACATTCAATAATGTTTTATCTTCATACTCATCAAACATTTGTAAGTGTTTAAATGCAATATGTAACAACTCATGTTTCAAAACAGCTACTTTACATCCTTCACCTAATGTCTCCCAAAACTTAGGGCTAACAACTAACTTAGTATTGATACCATCTTTAGCTACACAAGCGGTAGCAACAGCATCATTAATTTCTTTATTCAAACCAATCAGGAACAATCCATAAAACGGTTCACGGAACATTAATGTCTTGGAGTGTTTAGCAATATCTGCGTGAATATTATCTATCATATGTTTTTATTTTTCTATTAAATTTACTTCTTGAACCTCGGTTGAAAAAACTATATCAACTAAAGACTCAGCAGCTGAATTATTTAATTTAAATTCACGGTTAATATTATCTAATAAGAATTTCTTAACAACAGCACCTTCTTTTCCTGTTTTAAAGTTCTTTCTCAACCCAGTACCAAATGTTTTCCAATCACGTTCCCATGCTATACCTTTTGTCTTTAACAGTTTTAATAACGCTTTTAAGTTGGTATTATTATTAGTATAATAACTTGGTCTGAATTTAGTTGTGTGGATTAATTCGTTTAATAGAAATGAAATTGATAATATTGTACTTTCATTAAGTACTAAATTAGACATCATTTCAAAACCTAACTTAACATTAGAATCATCTTTACTAAACAACATATCACGAAGTGTTTGTAAATATTCATCATCAAGTTCAATTCCTTCTTTATTTAACTCAACAAATAAATCTTCATCGAATACAATTTTTTTCTTTCCACTTATAATATCATTCACATTATCAGCAATAATACTAAGTAAATCAATTAATTTTTGTTCTCTATAAACACTAAGTAAAGTACCTTTAGTTGTGTGAGTATTATTTTTAAATAATTGTTCTAAACTACTATCCTTAAACATATCCTTCCAACAACTCCTATCTTTTTCTACAAGCCAATAGTTATTTCTATCCTTATATGAGTTAAAACCTTTTATATTCTTATTCCAAGTATCACCCTCACCCCAAAGCATATAACTACATATAGCATGATCTTCATTTACAAAATAATGATCACCATAATCTAATGCTTTAATCAAGTCTAAAAACATACCTTTATTCATTATGAATATATTAGCCATTTTAGCTCTAGATGTTTTCTTTAGTTTCTTTTCCTTAATGAACTCCTTTAATTTGAAACGAGGTATATCACTTGCTTTAGTAGCGTAAATAATATCTTTCCCTCCAATCTGAATTGGTTCTGATTTAGTAATTAACTTAAGTGCTTTTTGTAACTGAATACTATCTTTCTCATCAATAAATGAAGTATTCTCATTCCAATATCCAGCTTGTCTAAATCCAAAAATTGTTTTTCCGCCTTTATAATAACTGGAAAATCTTATTTTAGTAATACTATTTAACATAACTTTTTATTTTTTAATCTGTTATAATTACACTTAACACATAATCAACTATCATTTTACCCAACCATCCTTTAGTACATTCATCCTCTCTTAAAGCAGCTTTTGCTTTACGTTCACCTGAAGCTACCACATGGTAATCTCCTATTGGATATCCTGCTTTATTGTAACATTTGATAATATATAAATTCATTTTTTTCATATAGTTTAATTTAGTTAATTAATTGAGGTTAGATTTACTCATCATCACCTCCATTCTCATAACAACGTTCACACATTCCATTAATGGACATTCCTGAACCAGTGGAGTCACAATCACGTCCACAATACTTACATCTCACATAACCGTAAAGGTTTTTAATCATTCTAATCATAACTTATATTTTTAATTTTATTATTCTTCGTCTTCTGATTCAACAACTGAACCGTAGTAAATGTAATCATTTTGTAGTTCATAACTAAACTGTTGATCAACATTACCATTTCTATTCTTAATGAAGTTCATATATGTTCCACCTCCATCACGATCACTTCTTCTTCTCATTTCCATCATTGCGTCGGTCATATGTTTCAATTTATTTGAACCAACAAACTCACCTGATTTAGTAACTTGTTGAATTAACAAATATGAAGTGTAAGCATTTGAGTCATTTTCACCCTTATTATTCTTAACACATAAATCAACTAACCAGCTTTCAGCTTGTTTACGATCCCATCTATTATCGTCTCTAACACCTTCTACAATCTCAGCAATTGAATCTATTAACACACAATCCCAACCCATAGTCATTACTTGTTCAATAACATCTTTTGTATTATGTTCTAAATAATCAGCCATGAACAATGTTTTCACATTTCTAAATTGTGGGAAACGTTGTGTGTATTTGAACATTTGTTTCTTACCCATTTCACCTGATATGAATAAACATTTGTTTCCTTTGTTATTCATAGAAGCTAATAAATCTAATAGTACAGTTGTTTTACCCACACCCGGATCTCCAATACACATAATATTTGTAGCACATGGAACACCACCTTCGTGTGAAATCAATTTGTCAATTGGTAATCCACTTTCCATAGTATTCATCATACGTGGATCAATATCCAAATTACTTAACTGTACAATATCTAATTTTAATTCAGTTGGAACAACTGTTAAGTTAGCTACTTGTTTTTTACTTGGTCTACCACGTTTTTTCATACCTGTGTTCATATTTTTCATTTTTTATTATATAATAAATTTACATAACTAATCGCGGTCAATTATCTCAAGATTCGATTAATAATTAAACCAATGATATCGATTACATCTTTTACTACAGCCCATAAATTGACCGCAATTACTGTTAATATCAATATCCAAATAATCATGTTTCTTTATTTTCTTATTATATAATAAAGATAGCAAGGGAGCCGCGGTCAATCTAACCGGGCTCCCTAACTAAAACGTTGTATATTACAGGTTTATTACATACTTGTATTTACTCAAATCATATTGATCCATTAAATCCTTGGCTTTAAAAATACCTGTCTTATCAGTATATAAACGAGACACGTTAAGTTTTTTCATCCATTGCTGGAATTGTTTATCCATCATAGTCTGTTCACGTTCTTGTTCAATTTGTTCTAGACGTTCTGTTGTAATATTTGTCATAACTTATTTTTAAAACATTAGTTTTTGTTCAACACATAAATCAATTAATTCCTTTCCTAATTTACTCTCAGTGGAAATAGCATCTCCATCTGTTGCATTTAATATTTCCCAATCATCAGAAATATCATTTTCAGTCATTCTAACTTCATATTCCTTATCTCCATCTTCAATTATGAAGACAAATGATTTATAAATGGTTGTATCTACTATAATCATATATTAAAATTTATCAATAAAACAATTTGCATTACACATAGCCAACAAATAAATGTTGTTTCTACAGTCCATATCTGCTCTACTCAAGGCAAGATATAAGTCATTAGCAACTACTGCTTGTACAAAGCCTCCTCCAGCGTGTGAGGATTTATCTCTAGTACACATAATTGAAACCATAACATCCATAATATGTTCACTTACATTTGTGAAACCATACTCAATTACAAACTCAGTTGCTCGTTCATAACATTTTTCTCTAATATCCATAACTTTTATTTTAATTTTTTTCTAATTCAGCCTTTCGAACTTTCAACCCACCCTCTCATCAGTATATACTAATATATTATTTGAGTATCATAGTGGCTATAAACATTCCCATACTAAATGATGCTAATGCCATTCCAATTGCATATTTAAATCTATCATCTTTAAATTTAAATCGAGGCACAATAAAACTTGCTATTAGGGCAGCATACCCAATGATGTTGCAAAATAAAACTCCACTCATAAAATTAATTTTTTGGTCTATAATGTGTGTATCTGTTTTCTTTAATGGTCACAGCTTCCTTTTCAGCGTTACGTTTAGCACGGGCTATCTCATTTTTCTTATCCCAATACTTAAACTGTTCAGCTAGTGGCAACATTGTCGGATCAAAATCCGGATGGTTCTCATCCATCACTTGTTTGTTGCGCTTAACAACTTTATCAAACTTGTTGATCATTCTTTCTTGGTCGGAGTGCTTGTCGTAATAGAATCCCATATTTTTTAATTTTTATTTATAATTAAAGATACTAAATTAATTCGGGTTAATCAATTCCTAAACCCTCAAACTTAAACATACAATTAGTTGCGTAGAATTGAACCTGTTTCAAAGTTGTTATTTTATCCAACTCGGCTAACATTTTTGACTTATCGTTGTCTTTAATTTTAGACTCTGTTAGTAGGTTTCTAAGTAGTTCTTTAGCGGTAGCTAAATCACGTGCTGAATAAATTTCAGTTATTTGTTCTGTGATCACTGATTTGATTTTATGTCTGGACATAAATATTTTATTTTAATAATTACCAGATTGAATATATCGGCGTTTGAAATTCATATCATGAACAATTGAGTCATGTTCAAGTTGTTTATCGATACGTTCATTTTCTAGAGCTAAAGCTCTATACAACTTATCACTTACTTGTTCAGCGATATCTTTCCTTAACATCTTGCCGTGCATTTGAGCTATACCCAAAGCATAAATCAATTCATTCATTTCTGATTGTGTAAAATCTATATTCATAACTTTCAATTTTTGTATTAGTAAAAGAAACTATTCCAAGCAATACTATTAGGTACTTTATATAAAACACCTACACTTCCTGGTTTTGGATTTTTAACATATGGTGAAGGTACTGACTCAAATAAACTATATACTTTATTTACTTTTAATAACTTTCCTCTACACGTAGGTGAAAAGTTTTGAGACACCTCTTTACCAATTACTGATTTTAATTCTTCACGTTGTGTACGTGGTTCAATGATACTAAAAATATTCATATTATAATTTTTATTGTTCGATATAATCAATTACTACTCTTCTTGGTGTTGCTTCATAGAAATCCATAATAAACTCTTTCAACGCTTTAACTTTTATATTAATACCCTCTTTATCATTACAATCATTCATTTCTTGTAAATCTGATAAATTTGACAACAATGTCATTTCAAAATCATTATTTGTGTACATGAATAATTCATTCAAACACCATTTTTCTAAAAATTCATTCTTTGTCATAACTTTCAACTTTTTATTATATAATAAATTTAACATCCTAGTCGCGGTCAATTTTCCATTTTCTGGCACCCATTTTGCGGTCCTGTTTTTTCTTGTTCATTACTACCTTAGATATAAATCTTCCATCATACGCTCCTTGGCTGACCATGTCTCGGCGCTTCAAACTCAACTCAATATTCTTAACTGTTTTCATATAATTAAATATACATGACTAGTTGCGGTCAATTTATTTTTTAATGTGTATTTGTGTGAAGTTAGGGTAAAATAGAAATTTATGTATAATATATTCGGGTGTAGTAGAAGTAAATTTAATATCCTGAGAATTTAAATAATTAATTAAGGGTGTAGATATTGATGTAGGTAATTGTATTTTTATAGATGATGGATTATTATAATATATAAATTGTTTTGGAAAATGTGTTTTAAGGAATTGTTTAATTTGTGTATTCATACTTTTTAATTTATATACTAAATATACATAGCTAGCCGCGGTCAACCAATGTAGTAATATATAGGTATATATATGCCGTCGATGAAAAGATCCTAAAAAAAAGAGGATTCACCCACAATGCATTTAATTGCAAAGGGGGTAAATCCAAGTCTGGGGGCGTGTTATATATGTATATATGCGTCGATGTGGAGAGTTGTATACGATTTAAAAATGCATGTCCCTTTTTCACGGGTCAACCTCTCTCGTCGATGGACCTCAAATACCGGGGGTCCTTTAAAAACAGGAATCCTCTAACGCCCGCATAAGCTACTCTTCGTCCTCTAACGTCCCGTGACCTTCAATCGGGTCAGTATATACACCATTATCAACATCGTTAATTAGTGTATCGAGCTCATCTAACGCTGACGATAGTGTTTCCACTACAGTAAAGCCATTATCGAGTAGCTCCTGGTTATCAGTTGCTCGTAGCTCATGATCTAGGTTATCATATAGCTCCTGTAGTTCGGCTTTCATTTCGTTTAGGTACTGTGTTAGTCCATTCATCGTTTATAAGTTTACTATACGTATTTGTTTTTTTAGGTAGGCGCCCCGCCGCGGCGGGGTACCTACTCATTGCTAACCATTAATTCAATTAAGCTTCAAACGCTCCATTAACATCAGCTACAATCGCATCAGCTAATTTTTGAGTCATAGCTGCTTGACGCTGTGCCTTAGATGCCTTAGGCGCTTTGGCTTTTACTTCAACTGTAATGTCAGTTGTTTTCTTTGAACCGGCTGGACGGCCACGTTTAATTTCACCTCCCGCTGCTACTTTAGCTGCGCGCATTGCAAGTACTGCTTGACGTTTTGAACCTTCTACTGTCGGACGGCCACGCTTAGCGGCTGGTGTGTTTGTTGTTTTTTTAGTTGACATAACCTTTATTTTATTGTTTATTATTTAAATGGTTTTAATGCTTTCATTTCCATGTAATTCTTCTTATACTGTGTCACCATATCCTTAAGGTAACCTACAACATATTTTTTACATGCGCTGAATGATTTAAAGTAGGTGTGCTGGTTATCTATGAACGACTTATCTACTTCTACTATTACTATATTGCTATAGAACCCATCCATATCTGCTTTATACGCTTTAACTAATTTCTGTTTCATGTGTTACTTATTTATATATTAAATATAGCATCCCAGTTCCGGTCAGCCGCTTATTTAAACCATGTTTCATAAGCCGCCTTAACAGCAGCATATATAACTAAGCTTAATCCACTAACTATAACCGCTTCAAAAATCGTGATATGTGTTCCCATATTTTCTTATTATATAATAAATTTAGTGAACATGTCCCGGTCAGCCGCGCATATATACTTATATAGGGTCCCCGACGAGGAGTGTTTGGATGACCCGCCAAAAGGGGGGTACATGTGACACATGTCACGCCACCCACACTATACGGCGGGTCACCTACTATCATATGACCAATACCACCTTAACATGTCATATATGCGTTTTACTCACCGTTAGACCCCATATGTAACATACTTGTCACCCGTTATTAGAGCCGGTTTAAGCGCATTTACCTTAATTTTATGCGCGGTTTTATGCATCATACTCGCATGTTTCTTATATGTCTTACCCATGGTCAATAACTTATTTATATCAATTATCACCGCTCCACTATATAGTACCGTTGCTCGTTTAGTGTTTATTCTTATCCACCTACCACCTTTCCCACGCGCCGTATAATTGTTTGTGTCTAATATATCATTACGTTGTGTGAATCGTTTTAATTGTTTCGCCACGTAATGATAATCTGTACTTGTCACATATTGTTTATGATATTGTCCCGGGTTGATTACTTGTCGTTGTTGTTTACTCGCTATCACGTACTGTGATTGTGTATACGGTGTTCCTGGCTTATATGTTCTATTCATTGTTATCGTTTTCTTCTTAGTCTATTTATTCTCGATCTATGTTTTAGTATTAGGCTATCTAGTGTTTTATTATATACTCGTTTTTCTCTATTGTTCGTCCCACGTACACGATATGTTGAATCATATCTAAACAATATGTCACTCATAGTTACATCTGTTGGTTGTTTGAACCATATTTTACTTGCCATATACTATTTTTTGTAGAAATTTTTTTCTATCATAAAAGAATAATGTTACAGTACCGTCACTATTTATTCGCATTCGTTCACCCGGCGTTTTATCTATTCGATTATGTCTACCTCGGTATTTATATAAGTTACCTAGTATGTGTTTTGTCATATATTATTTTATAACTAATAATTTACTTGGATTGAGTTGATTGAGGTATGAATAATAACCATGTGTAATTGATCTGTCACCAAAGAATAATGTTACAGTACCGTCACTGTTTACTCTTATTCGCTCGTGGTTTACTTTACGTTTACGGTTACTATTTCCTCGTCGCTTATATAATTTATCTAGTATGTGTTTTGTCATATATTATACTTTACTATTGTAATCTAAATTGTTTAATATATCTTGTACCGTGTCAGCATTATATTTAATACCTGTTTTGTCTGTAAACAATTGTTTATACTTAACTCGCTCTTCATATGCTTCAATTGTTAGTATTTGTATTGTCCACCAACGTTCCCCCGTAGTGTATTCTTGACGCTTAACATATTTGTTAAACCAAACACAGTATGGGTTATTGTTATTATCAATTACACGAGTGGGTAACCATGCGTAACATGTCACATACCTTATGTCTCCTATACTTGGTAATTTCCATTTCATAGTTTTTCTAATTCTTTTTTAACTTGTACCCAATACATGATTCGACTAACTGAGAAATTAACTACACTCTTTGAGGTTGTATCTTTTTCTGGAAAGATCTTTAATGTATTTAATATTTCATCTACTGCCACCAATGCACATTCGATTTTATGTTCGTTATAACCCGTTTCTGGACAGTTGAACATATCCTCTACTAAGTCTAATGCTTTTTCTTTAGGTGTCATAAGTTTTCTATTTCTTCTTTAACTTCTTCATACCATTCTTGGGTTTCCATGGTGAGACTTTTCGCAACTTCAATCATTTCATCTACAGCTATTAATGCGCTTTGCTTAGCCCAATGTTTTTTAGCTAATCCAAGAGTAACTCCTTCATATAAATTAATAAATCTTTCTACTAATTCAACTGCTTTTTCTTTTGGTGTCATATTACTCTACATTTATTGTTTCTATAATTACATCTATAGGATACTTAAGTTGTGATTGTTTAGCTTCAAGCTCCTCTTTGTATTTTAAAGCATCTGCTTCATTAAAGAATGCTTTGGTATCATAACCATTTAAACTGTAGCCCTCATAATCATAATGGTACATTACTATATAAACTTTTTGTTCTTTAGGTGTCATAGGTTATTTGTTTTTAGCTCTTGTTTCAATTATACTTAATACCATTGCATACATTGCTATTACAGCAAGTGTTGCTATTGCTCCCATCATAATTGTGAACATCTGCTGTGGGTATTTCATTAAACATATAGTAAAACCTATTCCACCTAGGAATATACCTGCTGTTATTAGTGCTGCTTTTAATTTATTATTCATATTATTTATTTTATCATCCATATTGGTTGTTTTGGTATTTTCCAAAATCTAGCATACTTACCTCGGTTAGCATAAATTCTTTTAAGTGGGCTTACCT
>Ga0315901_10008886_pt1 | contig 11624 bp, 11 predicted proteins | sample LakEriMetagenome_10_FD_203761 | JGI IMG/M metagenome (GOLD analysis project Ga0315901, IMG submission 203761) | Freshwater fungal communities from buoy surface, Lake Erie, Ohio, United States - Buoy 2 MA116 | ecosystem: Environmental > Aquatic > Freshwater > Lake | place: USA: Lake Erie, Ohio...
TCTTCCGTCACCATCGCGATGCCGGCGTCGCAGGCCTCGCGGGGATGCGTGAACCGCACGGGGCGGCCGGCGAGCCGAATCTCTCCGGTCCAGGTGGCGGGCGAAGCGCCGAAGATCGTCTCCAGCAGCTCGGTGCGGCCCGCGCCCATGAGCCCCGCCACGCCTACGATCTCGCCCGCGTGGAGATCGAGCGACACGTCGGCGAGCCGATAGCCCCGAGGGTGTTCGGGCCAGGGGAGGGTGAGGCCGCGGATTTCGAGCAGCCTGTCGCCGCGGGGCCGCGGCTCGTGGAACGCGTGCCCCGCGATCTCGCGGCCCACCATCCAGCCGGTGATCTCCTGCGGCGTCGTGGCGGTGCGGTCCACCGTCCGCACGTGGCGGCCGTCGCGGAGCACCGTGATCCGGTCGGCGAGCCGGAACACCTCTTCCATCTTGTGCGAGATGTAGAGGATCGTGGTGCCCTGTTCGCGGAGCCTGGCGATCGTCCGCTCGAGACGCGCCGACTCCGCCTCGGTGAGGGCGCTCGTCGGCTCGTCCATCACCAGGATCGAGGCATCGAGAGAGAGCGCCTTCGCGATCTCCACGAGCTGCTGGTCGCCCACGCGGAGGCTGCCGGCCCGCGCCCGCGGCGACACCCGGCATTCGAGCCGCTCGAGCAGGCGGGCCGTTTCCGCCTCCATCGCCCGGTCGTCCACCAGGCCGAGCGGCGTCCGCCGCTCGCGGCCGAGAAACACGTTGGCCGCCACCGAGAGATCCTCGACGAGGTTGAGCTCCTGGTGGATGATCGCCACGCCGGCCCGCTCGGCGTCGCGGGTGCCGGCGAACCGGGCCGGCCGGCCGTGGATCTCGAGCGTGCCCGCGTCGGGCTGGTAGACGCCCGAGAGGATCTTCATGAGCGTGCTCTTGCCCGCGCCGTTCTCGCCGCAGATCGCATGCAGCTCGCCCCGGCGAACGTCGAGCGACACGCCGTCGAGCGCGACCACGCCCGGGAACCGCTTCGTGATCGACCGCATCACGATCGCCTGATTCGCCGTCGTTCTGCCGGCCGCGACGGCGTTCATGCGGGCCTCGCTGCGGCCGCCTGCCGGCCTTCCCAGACACGAACGGCCGCGAGCAGTCCGAGGGCGGCGAGGCCGGCGGCGGTGCCGGCCCGAGGTCCGGCGGTCATCGCGATCACCCCGCCCACGAGCAGCGCGAGCACGGGGATGGCACAGAGTCCGAGCGCACCCGGAAACAGCCGCCGGCCCCCTTTGGAGAGCTGGCCCACCTGGGAGAAGGTGACGGCGAGCACGACGACCACGCCCACGATCAGCCCCTCGTAGATCTCGGCCTCCGTCTTGATCACCTTCGACACGGCGTCGATCACCACGCGGAGGAACACCGTGCCGAGCACCGTGCCGGGAACCGTGCCGACGCCGCCGGAGAGCGAGCAGCCGCCGACGACGGCGGCGGCGATCGCGTTGAGTTCGTGACCACGCGCCTGGATCGCGGGGGCGGCCACCGACTCGTTGGCCACGTAGAAGAGACCCGCCAGCGCGGCCGTCATGGCGGCGTAGCAGTAGGCGAACCACTTCACGTTGTCGGTGCGGATGCCCGCAAGCCGGGCCGCCTGCTCGTTGCCGCCGAGGGCGTGCACGTGGCGGCCGAGCACCGTCCGCGTGAGCAAGAGCCAGGTGATGAAGGCCAGGAGACCGAAGACCGCGACCGGAATCCAGACGTTGTCACGGACGAACTTGAACATCGGGTCATAGACGTTGATTTGGCTGTTCTTCGTGGGCAAAAGTGCCGCGGTCGTGCTCGTGGCGAGTGCCCGGGCGAGGCTCCTCAGGCCCACGAGCGTGGCCAGCGTGGCGATGAACGGGGGCAGCCGCACCGCCGTGATCAGCCAGGTGTGCAGCGTGCCCACGAGGAAACCCACGAGCAGGCTCGCAAAGCAGCCGGCGGCCACCACGGCCCCCCCCACCGGCTTGAAGCCCACCATCTCCGCGGGCGCCAGCGCCAGCATCGTGGCGGCACAGACGGTCGTGGAGAGGGCGATCATCGAGCCCGACGAGAGATCGATGCCGCCGGCGATGATCACCACCGCCGCACCCAGGGCGAAGATCCCGAGCATCGCCGTGCTGCGGGCGATGTCGCGCAGGCTCGTCAGCGGCTGGAACCAGTAGGAATGGTTGGCATCGACCAGGGCCGTGAGCACGACGGCGACTAGAATCGCCGCGAGCAGGGCCCATTCGCTCCGTGTGAGCAGGAAGCCGCCGGAAGACGAGGAATCGGAAGCAGCCATGCGTGGTTCCGCGAAAAGGGGAGCGAGCGGGCGCAGGGTTTTCAGGAACTCGACAGGCCGTAGCGGGCGAGCCACTCGCGGAACTTCGAGAGCGGCAAGGTCTCGTGGCCGCTGCCGGGAATATCCGCAGGTTTCACGAGCGGGTCGTCGTCGGGCAGGATCAGCCGCAGGCCGGTCGTGTGGATGTCGCCGTCAGGCTGGCCGAAATTCGGGAACATGTCCTTGATCGTCGCCTCGTCCCCCTCCTGCATCGCCACGAGCAGGCGGACGGTCTGGATGCCCATCTCGAACGGGTTCTGCACCACCATCGCGTCGATCTGGCCGGCGGCCATCCGCTCGATCGCCACGGCCTGGGCGTCGAAGGTGACGGTCGTGATCCGGTCGCGGGCCTTCCGCTCCTCGACCACCTCCGCGATCGCCGGAGCGTTGTAGGCCCAGATGCCGACGAGGGCCACGAGATCGGGATGGTTGACCAGCGCCGTGCGGACGTTGTCTCGGGCCCGGGCGAGATCCATCTCGTCGCTCATCCGGTCGGCCTCCGTGAAGGCGGCGCCGATCGCCTCCTTGAAGCCGTTCATCCGGGCCCGGGCATTGTCGTTGTCGGTGAAGCCGGCGAACTGCACGTAGCCCCCCGAAGTCTTGCCGCGGGCCGTGAGAATGGCCTTCGCGGCCGCGCCCAGCAGCCGGCCGCCGACGATGTTGTCGGTGCCGATGTAATACGGACGGGCATCGCGGAACGTGGCCCGGTTCACGTCGCCGTCGACCGTGATCACCTTCACCCCCTTCGCGGCGAGGTTCTTCATCTCGTCGACGATGGCGGCGTTCTCGGCCTGGATTACCGAGATCGCCACGCCCACGACGTCGGGCTGGCTCGCGAGCTGCCGGAGACGTTCGATCTGTCCCTGGGCCGTGCCGTTGCCCTTGTCCATCACGGCCCGCAGGCCCTTGGCCTCGAGGCCCGACCGCTTCGCCCCCTCGACGAGCCCGGCATTGCAGGCGTCCCAGAAGGGATCGTCGCCATTGGTGATGAAGACGAACCGTTGCACACCGGCTGCAGGTGCATCAGAGGAGGCTTGCTGTGCTGGCTTGCTGCACCCCGTCGCGAGGACGAGAAAGGCGAGGGACATCAGTGCGAGACGACTCAGCATTGGGGAGTCCGCTGGGTTTGTAATCGTCGTTAACGAAACGCCGCGGCAGCAGTATAGCGAGGGCTGTCGGCTGATACAGGGAAGTGCGGCGTCCAGCGTGGGTTCGGGGGTGCCCGTGCCCTCTCGCCGGACGTTCGCTACGGGCATCCCTGCCCTCCGCTCACTCGATGCTGGCTGCGCTCTCGCCATCCTGGCTTCGCCGACCAATCCGCCTAGGGCGGATCGGTGCCCGAGCAACGCCGGCGAGAGGGCACGGGCACCCCCGAACAGGCAACCTCTCACGGGGTGGCGTTGTGCGAGACACGTCTTGCTCCGGCTGACGCGCGGGTGAGGAAGAGGCTGGGCTTTGTGCCGAGTGCCTGCTCGCAGGCTTCTCGGGCTGCTGCGGCTATGAGGTCGGCTCGAGCGGCATCGACGAGGGCGATGGCGCAGCCGCCGAAGCCGCCGCCGGTCATCCTGCAGCCGAACACGCCGTCGAGGCCTCCGACGGCCGTGCAGATCAGATCGAGCTCCCGGCAGGAGACCTCGAAGTCGTCGCGGAGCGATGCGTGGCTCGCGTTCATCAGCCGGCCCGCCGAGAGCCAGTCGCCGCTGCGGGCCGCCTCGACGAAGGCGAGCACCCGGGCGTTCTCGGAAACGACATGCCGGGCCCGGTTGCGCTCGGGCTCGGGCAGCGAACGCTCGGCGTTTGGCCAGCTGTCGAGAGGTGCGTCGCGGAGCGTCGACACGCCCAGGAGCCGGGCGGCCCTCTCGCATTCTCGACGCCTCGTGGCGTAGCCGCCGTCGCTGAGGGCATGCTTCACGCCGCTGTCGATCACGAGCATGGCGACCTCGTCGCCGAGAGGCACGTGGCGAACGTCGCGGCTGCGGCAGTCGATGAGCAGGGCGTGACCCTGCCTCGCGAACGTCACGGCGAACTGGTCCATGATGCCGCACGGCACGCCGGCGAACTCGTGCTCGGCCCGCTGGCAGAGCAGGGCCTTCTCCGCCGGCGCGAGGGTTCGGCCGCAGAGCGTCTCGAGGGCCGTTGCGATCCCGACTTCGAGCGCGGCACTGCTGCTCAGACCGCCCCCGGCGGGCAGGTCGGCCGTGATCGAGGCCTCGAAGCCGGGGATCGGCCAGCCGAGTCGCTGCAGCCCCGCGACGACTCCTGCGACGTATCGTCCCCAGTCGCTGCGGCCGGGGCACAGCGGCCTCGACAGATCGATCCGAAGGGGCGAGCCGCCGCGATCGCTGTCCAGCGTCGCCGTCATGCCGCCGACTGGGCGGACGGCGATCTGCAGCCCGCGGTCGATCGCCAGCGGCAGGACGAAGCCATCGTTGTAGTCGGTATGCTCGCCGATCAGGTTGACCCGGCCCGGCGAGATGACCACGAACGGGGCGGTGGCGGCAGTCGCCGGAGGCTGGCTTCCGGGCTCGTGCCCTGGCGAGGCGTCAATATCGGAGGCCATTTTTTCGCAGGTGCACCAGCGGCGGCTGGTCGCTCCCAGTGCCTGCGGCGATCACGCGGGCGAGCACCACGACATGGTCGCCGCGCACCGTGTCGTTGCCTCCGGTCCGTGAGACGGCCGCACACTCGAGCCAGGATGCCGCGTCGGCGAGCGCAGCCGCCCCGCATCCGGCGCGGCTCACGGCCAGGCCCGCGAACGGATCCTCGCCGGCGGCGGCCGGCTTGCCGAATCGGGCCAGCAGCGACCGCTGGTGTTCCCCGAGCACGTTGACCACGAATGGCCTGTCGGCCTCGATGGCGGTGAGCAGGTCGCGGCCCGGTGCGACGGCCACGGTGACCATCGGCGGATCGAAGCCCGCCTGCATCACCCAACTGGCGAGCATGCCGCGATCCTGGTCGCCGTCGCGCCAGGTCACGATGAACAGGCCGCTCGGGATGCGGCCGAGCGCGAGGGCCAGCGGAGGCGTTTCGGCGGTGGGCCGCGTGCGCGAGGCGTCAGTCTGGGGGGCGGGCGTGGAGTTCGTCATCGTCGCGAAACAGGCGGTCGGGAAAGAACTGGCAAAGCCCGTGCTTCGCAGGTTTGCCTCGCCTGCCCAAGTTCATTCGAGTTGGAGGGCGTCACCTCGTGTCGCTGCTGAACCGCACCGGTCGTGCCGAATACACCATGGCTCGGCGTCGCAGCGACTCTACAGTGTCGCAGCGTCGTGCCGGGTTCGCAACCTGCTCCGATTCGGCGGAGCGGGGCGGCGTCGTTGCCTGAACTGAATTCGAGGTCGCAGGTGCAGAGGCTCCTCTGGAAGCTGGTGTCGGCGTGCCTGTGCGCCGCATGGCTCGCCGGCGCCTCCGGCCAGGAGCCGGCCCCGCAGCAGGCGCTTTCCGCCGGCGTCCTGCCGGGGGTGGACGCCCTGCCTCCGGCTCAGCCACAAGGGCCGGTGATCCTCGACATGCCGTATGCCGAGGGGCCGTGGTGTCCTGATGGTTCATGCTCGACTTCCAGTGGCTGCAGCGACTGCTTCGACGACCTGTGGGTCGCCCGCCCCTGGGGTTGGCACATCCTCCCCAACAATCTGATCTACACGAGCTATCTGGCCGGTCCCAAGGAGCCGCGATTCGCGTCGGTCTGGTACGACGACACCGCCCCCGATCCATTCGTTCCGTCCAGGAACGGCGGCTGGATGTGGGACATGACGGCCGGTGGCCGGGTGTCGATCCTGCGGTACGGCTCCGATCCTGTGCTCAGGCCGCAGGGCTTCGAGCTGCAGGTCGAAGGGGCCGCCTTCGTGCGGCTCGACCCGCAGGATGAGCTCGACATGCGATCGTCGGACTATCGCTTCGGCATCCCGCTCGTGTTCGGCCTGGGCCGCTGGCAGACCAAGCTCGCCTACTACCACCTGAGCGCCCACCTCGGTGACGAGGCGATGCTCAAGCATGAAAGCTTCCCGCGGGTCAACTACCTTCGCGACGCGATGGTGTGGGGCAACTCGTACTACCTGTTCGACTGGATGCGGATTTACGGCGAAGTCGGCTACTCGTTCCACAACAGCGGCGGCTCGGAGCCGTGGGAGTTTCAGTTCGGCACCGAGCTCGTGCAGGCCCGGCCGACCGGCCCGCGGGGCAGCCCGTTCTTCGCGATCAACGGCATGTCGCGGCAGGAGCTCGACTGGGGGGGCAACGTCTGCGTGCAGACGGGCTGGGCCTGGCGGGGCGACCGCAGCGAGCGGCTCCTGCGGGTGGGCTTCGAGTATCTTTACGGCTCCGACCCGCAGTACGAGTTCGTGTTCTACAACCAAAACCGCGCCGGCATCGGGGTCTGGTACGACTTTTAGCCGCCGAGCGTGCTGGTGCATTTCCGACTCAGGGGCGGCAAAAGTCTCGTCGCGGTGGGCCGAGGCGGCCCAAGGCTCCTCGAGCGTTTGCCGACCCCCTCGCCTACCCACATCGGCTCCGGTTTCATTCGTACATGCCGCTGCTTGCGATCGAGACGACGTGTGACGAGACCGCTGCGGCCGTGATCACGCGGTCGCGGGTGGTGCTCTCGAGCGTCGTCGCGAGCCAGGAGCAGCTGCACGCGCGGTGGCGTGGCGTCGTGCCCGAGATCGCCTCCCGGGCGCATGTCGAACGGATCATCCCGGTCGTCGACGAGGCCGTGCGGCGGTCGGGCGTCGCGCGGACCGACCTCGAGGCCGTGGCGGTGGCCGTGCGGCCGGGACTCGTCGGCTCGCTCTTGGTGGGCCTGTCGGCGGCGAAGGCGATCGCCGCGACGCTCCGGCTGCCGATCGTGGGCTACGACCACATCGCGGCCCACCTCTACGCCTGCCGCGTGGCCCATGGAGGTCCGTTGCCCTACCCGTGCGTCGGCCTCGTCGCCAGCGGCGGGCATACGTCGCTCTTCCTCGTGCGCTCCCCGCTCGACCTCGAGCGCCTCGGCGGCACGATCGACGACGCGGCGGGCGAGGCCTTCGACAAGGCTGCGAGCCTGCTCGGGTTGCCCTATCCCGGCGGTCCGGAGATCGAGAAGGCGGCGCGCGACGGCGATCCGCGGGCCCATCGTCTGCCTCGGCCGCTCGTGGCGGACCGCGAACGCCTCGACCTCAGCTTCAGCGGCCTGAAGACGGCCCTGCGGTACCTCGTGCGGCCGCCCGGCGGCCCGGCCGACACGCCGCCCCCGACGGGCCGGCCCCGCGCCGACCTCGCCGCCTCGTTCCAGCAGGCCGTCGTCGATTGCATCGCGGCCAAGCTCGAACTCGCCCTTGACCGCACCGGCTGCCAAGCCATCCTCATCGGCGGTGGCGTGGCCGCCAACGCCGCGCTCCGCGAGGCGGTCGAGGCGCTCGGCCGCCGCCGGCATGCGGCCGTGTTCGTGCCGCCGAAGTCGCTCTGCACCGACAACGCCGCCATGGGGGCGATCGCGTGGGAGCGGATCGAGCGGGGCGAGGACGACGGCCTCCTGCTCGATGTCACGCCCGGCACCGACCGGGCCGCGGCCAACCGCCGGCCGGCCTAGAAGTTCGAGAACGACTCGAATTCGTCGTGGGGGCGGTGCTCGAGGTTCACGAACCGCGTGTAGTCGTGCTGCCAGAGCAGCTTCACGTCGCCAATCGGGCCGTTTCGCTGCTTGGCGATGATGATCTCCGCCTGGCCCTTCACCCGCTCTCGGTCCTCGTCGTTGGTCTGGTAATACTCCTCGCGGTGCACGAACATCACCACGTCGGCATCCTGCTCGATGGCGCCCGATTCCCGCAGGTGATTGAGCCGCGGCCGGTTGTCCCGCGACACCTCGGCCTGGCGGTTGAGCTGGGCGAGGCAGAGAACCGGCACGTCGAGCTCGCGTGACATCATCTTGAGTCGTCGGGCGATTCTCGCCACCTGCTCCTGCCGCGGGTCGCGGGGATTGTCGGGCTCGATCAGCTGCAGGTAGTCGATCACGATCAGGGCGAGCCCCTGCCGCCGCTTGAGCCGCCGGGCCACGGCCGCGATCTCCGTCAGCGTGCGGCCGGGCGTGTCGTCGATGTAGAGGGGCGACGTGCCGATCTCCGACGACTTCTGCACGAGGCGACGGCGGTCCTCCTGCGAGATCGTGCCGTTGCGGAGGCGATGGCCGTTCACCTGGGCCGCTGAACAGAGCAGGCGGTCGGCGAGTTCGAGGCTCGCCATTTCGAGACTCACGAACAGCACGGCCTGCTTGAGGTTGATCGCCACGTTCTCCGCGATGTTCATCGCGAAGGCGGTCTTGCCCATGCTGGGCCGGGCCGCCAGGATGATCAGCTCGGAGTTGTGAAGCCCGCCGCAGAGCGTGTCGAGATCGGTGAAGCCGGTCTCCACGCCGCCGATGGTGTGCTCGTGCTTCATCCGCGCGTCCATGCGGACCATCACCTCTTCGAGCACCGTCTGGATCGGCTGGGCCTCCGCCGAGCTGCGGCGCTCCAGGATCGAGAAAATCCGCTCTTCCGCCCGGGCGAGCAGCTGCCGCGGCTCGTCGCCGCCGTCGTAGGCATCCCGCAGGATTTCCGTGCCCGCATCGATCAGCGAGCGCAGAAGGGCCTTGTCGCGGACGATCTGGGCGTAGTGCGCGGCGTGGGCCGCATGCGGCACGGCCTCCACCACGTCGGCGAGCATCGCCGCGCCGCCAATGCGGTCGAGATCCCCCTTCGTGCGGAGCCGCTCCAGCACGATCGTGACGTCGATCCGCTTGCCCGAGTCGTGGAGTTCGAGCAGGTGCTGATACAAAACCTGGAACGACTCGTCGGAGAAGTCGTCGGGCCGCACCAACAGCGCGATATCGTCGCACACATCGGGCTTGAGCAGGATGCTGCCCAGCACGGCCCGTTCGGCGTCGACGTTGGCTGGCCGATCGCGGTCGGCCAACGCGGCGGCCGAAGGCCGAGCCACCTCATCGCGCCGGCCTCCGCGGCCTCGTTCGCGAGTCGAGCCCTCACGGGATGCGACCATGATTGCCTGCCTCCCTGCCGTGCCTGCAGTCGGGGGAACCCCGACCGCACTCGCCGCTGGCCGACTACTTCGCGGCGGCGTCGCTGCTGCTGGGCACCACCCACACCTTTAGGTCGCCCTCGACGTCGGGGCCGAGCTTGACCTTCACCGTGTAGAGGCCGACTTCCTTGAGCGGGCCCTGCAGGATGATCTGGTCGGGCGACACCATCAGATCCTGCTGCTTCAACGACCGCGAGATTTCCGGGGCCCCGACGGAGCCGTAGAGGTGCCCCTCGTCATTGGCATTGGCCTCGATCGTCACGCTCGTCCGCACGAGCTCGGCCAGCAGCGCCCGCAGACCGGCGAGCCGCTCACGGGCGATCTCCTCCAGCTTCGCGCGGTGCTTCTCGACCATCCGCTTGTGGTGCTCGGTGGCGAGCGTGGCCAACCCCTGCGGCAGCAGGTAGTTGTAGGCGTAGCCGCGCTTCACCTCGACCACTTCGCCCTGCTTGCCGAGGTGGTCCACGTTGTGGATGAGAAGAAGCTCGATGCCCCCGCGCTTGCCCTTGGGCAGGCTGCGCTTGCCGGCGACTGCGAGGCTGGGCTGTGCTGAGACGGCCATGAGTCAATTTCCTCCGAAAGATCAGAACGGGATGTCGTCGTCGGCACCGACCGGCCCACCGGACGATCCGGGGCCGTCATCGTAGCCGACAGATTGGTCGAATTCGCTGCCTGCCGGAGCGTTGCCACGGCCAGCTGCGACCCGAGGCTTCGCGGACCGGCCGCCTTCACCGCCTCCAGATCGCGAGCCGAGCAACTGCATCTTCTCGCCGACGACGCGGAGCTTGGAGTTCTTCTTGCCGTCCTTCTCCCACGTGTCGAGCTTGAGGCGGCCTTCGATCATCAGGGGCGAGCCCTTGGTCACGTATTCCCCGGCGATCTCGGCCGTGCGGCCCCAGAGCGTGACGTCGACGAACGTCGTCTCCTCGATCCACTCGCCCGACGGCGACTTGCGGCGGTCGTTGACGGCCAGACCGATGTCGGTCACTGCCGTGCCGTTGGCGATGTAGCGAAGCTCCGGATCTCGGGTCACGTTGCCCAGCAGGATCACGCGGTTGAAACTAGCCATGACGAAAACTCCTTGTCATTGCCGGAACTGAACTCATGTACACTTCCGGCACTGTATCCCCTGCAACCGGAGGGTGCAAGGGGCCATGGTTCCTCAGGTGGTCGCGGCCGGGCGGGCGGTGGGAGCCGGGGAGGCAGGCCGCCGTTGGGCCGCGTCGCCGGCCAGGGCATGCTGCACGAGGGCGTCGGCGATCCGGTCGTCGACCTTCAGCACGAGTTTCCGCAGGATGTCTTCGGAAATCTCGCACTGCCGCTCGAGAGGCACGAGATTGGCGGACGGCATCTTGAAATAGGTGAGCCAGTACACGCCCTTCTTGTGGCCCTTGATCGGGTAGGCCAGCTTCCGCTCATCCCAGAGCCGCGAGGCGAGAATCGTGCCGCCGAACTGCTGGATCAGGTCGGTCACCTGCTGGGCAACCCCGCCCGGGTCACGGGAATACTTGCCCGCATCGAGAATGAACATGCCTTCGTAGACCGACATGAAATCGTGCTCCTCTGAAAAAGCTCGGAAAGTTGGCTCGTAGTTTACATCAAGATCAGTTGTATCGGTTCATGGCCGCCTGAATGCCCACGGCGACCCAGTCCTCGGCGGCATCGGCGGCCCGTTCGGCGACCGGGGCCGCGGCGTCGCGTTCGGCCTTGGAAAACCGGCCGAGGACGAAGTCGGCCGGCTTCCAGCCCGGCGGAACCGGGCCGATGCCGACCCGCAGCCGCGGCACGTCCTGGCCGCCGAGCCGCCGCAGGATGTCGGCGAGGCCGTTCTGGCCGCCGGCCGAGCCGCTCGGACGCATCCGGATCGTTCCACTGCCCAGGTTGAAATCGTCACAGATCACCAGGATGTCGGAGTGTTCGATTTTGAAGAAGTCTCGGGCCGCCAGCACGCTCGATCCGCTCAGGTTCATCCAGGTCAGCGGCCAGAGCAGGAGCACCGGGCAGCCGCGAATCACCGCCTGGGCCGTGTCACCCTGAAACCGCTGGCGACGCGAGGGGCTTCCGGCGCGGCGGGCCAGGATTTCCAGCACGTCGAACCCGACATTGTGCCGGGTGCCTTCATAGGCCGAGCCCGGATTGCCCAATCCCACCAGCAGTTTCACGTTTCTCGACGGGAAGGAGCCCGATCCACCTCAGGCGGCCATCGCGGGGATCGCGGGCCGCCGGCCGGTCAGGCCTTCTCCGCTTCGGCCTC
>Ga0315901_10008889_pt1 | contig 11623 bp, 8 predicted proteins | sample LakEriMetagenome_10_FD_203761 | JGI IMG/M metagenome (GOLD analysis project Ga0315901, IMG submission 203761) | Freshwater fungal communities from buoy surface, Lake Erie, Ohio, United States - Buoy 2 MA116 | ecosystem: Environmental > Aquatic > Freshwater > Lake | place: USA: Lake Erie, Ohio...
CACCAGTTTTGCCGACGGCGTGAACTGGATCTATCTTCCCAGCGGGCTGCGCTTGACGCTGGTGCTGGTCTTCGGTGTGCCGGCAGCAGTGGGCATTGCGTGGGCGTCCACACTTTTGTCGGCATGGCCGCACGGGTGGAACAACCTGACTCCAGCGCTGATGACGGGTCTGATATCCGGCGGAGCACCGCTTTTGGCGCTGCTGGTGTGCCGCCGGGTGCTGAAAGTCCAGGCAGACCTGACCGGTCTTCAGGCCCGCACACTGCTGTTGATGGCAGTGATCTTTGCGGTCATCAGCGCAGCACTGCACCAGGCCTGGTACGGGTGGATGGAGCCTGCTCCTGACCGTGGTTTTCAGTTCGCCGTGATGACCTTGGGCGACCTGGCAGGCACCCTGCTGGTGCTGTACCTGGGGTACTGGATTTTGAAGAAGAGCTCAGCCAGGCTCTGAAACCCAGAAAAGGGGCGATCCGCGTTCAGCGATTGAGCGTCGAGCAGCGTCCGAACTCAGGGATTGGGCGTGACTGCATGCTCGATTGCTCCGATCCACGGCGCCTTCTTCGGCCGCACCGTCTGCTCCAGCCAGCGCTCGATGTCGTCCGGCGGCATGGGGCGACTGAAGAGGTAGCCCTGCATGACCACACATCCCAGCCGGTGCAGCACCTCCATCTGACGAAGGTTCTCCACGCCTTCGGCCACCACGCTCAGGCCCAGTGAGCGCGCGAGCGCAATGATGGCCGTCACCACGGCAGCGCTTTGGGGAGTGAGGCCGAGATCGCGCACAAAGCTGCCGTCAATCTTGAGCTCCGAGATAGGCAAAGTGGTCAGGTAGGCCAGCGACGAGTAGCCGGTACCGAAGTCGTCGATGGAGATCCTGACGCCCACATCGTTGAGCCTGTGCAGCGCAGGGATCACGCTCTGCAGGTCCTTCATCAGGCCGGTCTCGGTGATCTCCAGCTGAATCGAACGCAGCGGCACTTCAGACTCAGAGGTGCACTCGCGAAGGTGATCCACCAGATCGGGGCGCTCGAACAACCTGCTGGGTAGGTTGACAGCAATCGCGTCTGAGAAGCCAAAGCGCTCGTGCCACACCTTCACCTGACGAGCGGCCTCGGAGATGGCCCACTGGGACATGGGAACGATCAAGCCACTCTCCTCTGCCAGCGGAATGAACTCGCCCGGGGGCACGAGTCGACCGCTCCGCTGCCACCGCATGAGTGCTTCCGCACCCACCATGCGCACGCCGCGCACATCCACTTTGGGTTGGTAGTGCAGCACCAGCTCCTGTCGCTCCAACGCCTTGTGGAGGGCCGTTTCGAGCTCTAGCCGTTCCCGGCCCGAGGTGGACAGGCTGGGCACGTACACGGCAGTGGCATTGCGCCCCGAGGCCTTGGCCGAGTACATGGCCATGTCGGAGTTGCGCATCAGGTCCAGCACGTTCTGGCCATCGCGGGGGAACAGGGCAACTCCTACGCTGGCGGTGACAAAGCACTCCTGGCCCGCCACCTGGATGGGCAGGCGCATGGCTTCCAGAATGCGCGCGGCCACGCGCTCGGCGTCATGCTCGGTGGCCACTTCGGGCAGCAGGGCCACGAACTCGTCGCCACCCAGCCGGCCTACAGCCTCCAGCGTACGGTGGGCCCGAGAACTCCCGGCCTCCACCGAAGACTCCATCACCTGGTCGCTGTGCCGCACGCAGGACCTGAGCCGACGCGCCACCTCGGTCAGCAATTCATCTCCCGCCGCATGGCCCAGGGTGTCGTTGATCACCTTGAAGCGGTCCAGGTCGATGAGCAGCAAGGCACAAAGGTGGCCGTGGCGCCTGGCGTGCTCCAGAGCACGCTCGGTACGCCACAGCAACTGCCGACGGTTGGGAAGACCGGTCAAGGCGTCGAAGTTCGCCAGGTGGCGGATCTTGTCTTCAGCGGTCCTGCGGTCGGTGACGTCCTGCACCACGCCCGTGTAGCCCATCACACCGGCCACCCCCAGGCGCTCCGGCTCGGCCTCGACATGCACCACGCGACGGCGGCCATCGGGAAGGTCCAGGCCAATGTCCGTGGCCAGCACGGACTGGTGCGCCCGCAAGTCCACGAGCATCCTGAGCACGCCTTGACGCTCGGACCGAGGGACCATGCGGATGAGTTGCCTCAGGCCGAGGCTGCTGCCCTGCGACAGGCCGAAGACGCGCAAGGCTTCGGCCGACAGCTCGAGGCGGCCCTCCCAGAGGCCAGGCACAGGGTGCCACTCGAAGCTGCCCATGCGCGCCAGGTCTTGTGCACGCGCAAGGCGCGCCCGGCTGCGCAGCAATTCTTGCCGGGTGCGCGAGGCACGCAAGAGGTAACGAAGCCGACCGTCCAGCAAACTCCACTGAGGCGACTTCACGAAGAAATCGGTAGCCCCCACGCGGTAGGCATGGTTGATGGACTCATCATCGTCCAGCCCCGTCAACATCAGCACTGGCACATGTTCGAACCCAGGCATGGCCCGAAGCTGCAGGCAGGTGTCAAAGCCGTTCAGGCCAGGCATCATCGCGTCGAGCACCACGATGTCAGGCACCTGCTGACGCAGGTGTTCCAAGGCCGCATCTCCGCCGGGCACTTCGGTGACCTGGAAGCCCCGGTCACGCAGCGCCAAGGCCGTGACCATCAGGTTGACCTCGTCGTCGTCGACCAGCAGGACCGACGGGGACGCCTCGGTCTGCAAGTCTTCTGAAGTAGTGATGTCGGTGCCCACGCGAAACATTTCCTGCCGCAAGCATAGCCGCATTGACGCCAGGAGCCTCGAAAGTCGGGCGCCAAGGGCGTGGCGGCTTGCTGAATACCCTGCCAGGGGGCCGCTCCTGGGTTCGTAAAATCGGCTGCATGTGGACGCGCCTCACGCCGCCCGGTCGGGCCGACACGCTTGTGCGCCGGGTCTGGCACGCCACGCTGGGACTGGGCTGTGGCACTGCGTGGGCTGCCCCGGACGCTGCTGGCCCATCTTTGTCGGGGCCCTGGTTGGTGGCAGCCTTGGCGCTGGCGCTGGCGGTGGTGGCCGGCCTGGCAGCGGCACTGGGTTATGCCTGGGGCCGGCGGGAGGGATTGAAGGGGTTGGCAACCGCGCCGCCTCTGGCCGAGGGCCTGCCCAGCCCCGACACGCAGGCAGATGCGCTTCCAGCTCCGAGCGAGGCAGCGCAGGGGCCGAGCTCTGACGAAGGGGTGTCCTTCAGCTACACGGTCTCGCACGACCTGAGGGCCCCGGTGCGCGTGGTCGACGGCTTTGCAAGGATCCTCAAGGAGGACTACAGCAAGCAGCTCGACCGCATCGGCAACGACCACCTGGACCGCATCCTGTCCGCCGCGGCGCGGATGAACGCGATGATCGACTCCATGCTGTCGCTGGCCCAGCTGTCCACTCGGCCTCTTGCGCGGCAGCCCGTCAACCTCAGCCAGCTGGCGGCGTACATCCTGGAAGACCTGCGCCGCGGTCAACCTGAGCGGGAGGTGGCCGTGCTGATCGAACCCGACCTGCAGGTGACAGGAGACCCCACCCTGCTACGCCTGGTGCTGGAAAACCTTTTGTCTAACGCCTGGAAGTACACCGGCAAGACTTCTAGCCCCCGTATCGAGCTTTGCGCAGCGCAGGCAGATGGACAGCGCGTGTTCGAGGTGCGTGATAACGGGGCCGGCTTCGACATGCGCTCGTCCGACAGGCTCTTTGGGCTGTTCCAACGCCTGCACAGCGCAAACGATTTTCCGGGCACGGGGGTGGGTCTGGCCTCGGTGCAGCGCATCGTGCGCCGGCACGGCGGCGACATCTGGGCGCAGTCCAGCCCCGGTCAGGGAGCCCGCTTCTGCTTCACGATCAAGACTTGAGCCGGAGCGCAAGCTCGGAGCCAACGGCTCGCTGACCGTTGCGGCGGTCAGAGCCCGGCGTCGCGAGACCCCGAGAGCTCTTCCACGGCCGACACCAGCCGCTCGGCCTGCAGTTGAAGACTGCGACCTTCCGCGGTTGCGCTCTTGCGCAGCCGCGCCAGGGCCTCGGTGCGGGTGAGCGAGAAACGGTGCATGAGCACTCCAACAGCCAGAGGGACCAGGGCGTTCAGCGCAGAAGCCTCGACATCAGCACTGTCTTCAGCGCCAGACGTGGCGCTGGTAGCACCGGCTTTGTCCTTGGCTTGAGCGGCTTGGCGCAGCTCTTGCGCCCGGGCAAAGGCCGCGTCGATGGTCGGCACGATCTGCCCCACCTCCAGAGGCTTGACCAAGTACGCAAGGGCGCCCAGGGCCTTGACCTGGGCGACGGTCTTTTCATCCGAGAAGGCAGACAGGAAGACAAAGGGCGTGTGGCCCACATCGCGCAGGTACTGCGCCACGTCAAACCCAGTCTTGCCTTCCATGCGGATGTCCAGCAGGGCGATATCCGGTCGGTGTTGGCGGGCCAACAGGATGGCGTCGTCCCCGTTGTCGGCGTCGATGACCTCGTATCCCGCTTGCGACAGGCCGTGCGTGACCATGGCCAGCACCAGACGGTCATCGTCAACAACGAGAATCTTTCCCTTGGAAGCCATGCGCTGATTATCCCCCTGCGGGCGACGCAAAAGCTCTGCAAGGCTCGGCAGCCCACACCAACATCAGCCGTCCTTTCGCACAGCCGGCGGCCGCAACAGCACCCGGGCAAGCACCTGATCACCGGCCTGGCGCAGGCTGAACTCCGCTGCCCGGCGGGGCAACAGCGCCCTCACCAACCCCAGGCCGCTGGCACTGGAAGGCACGCTGGCCAGGTCGAAGCCTTCTCGCAACCGGCCGGAGCTCAGGATTTCTATCGAGATGTCAGCTGCGCCTGAGACCAGACGAAGCAGCACGCCCTGCTCGCCACCGTGCTTGATGGCGTTGGTCAGGAGCTCATTGACCGTCAGGGCCACCGGAATGGACTCGGCCTCCGGCAAACGCCATCGGTGGGGGTCATCCCCTTCGATCTGCACGTCGATGGCGTGGTTGAAGGTTTTCTGAACCGAACTGGCTACGGCAGACAGCAGGCCGTAAAGGCCCACAGGACCGCTGGAGCCCACCTGCAGCCCGTAAACCTGGGCAATAGCCTGCAGCTGGCCCACTGCATCCGACAGGATGGGCGCCACCTCGGGAAAGCGCGCCGAGGCCTGTTGCAGCAAACCTGCTACGCCTTGCAAGTTGTTCTTGATGCGGTGGTGCACTTCCTGCACCAGCATGCCCCGCTGGGCAATCGCGGCGTCGAATCTTTCCTGCTCTGCGGCACGCAGGTCGGTGACCTCGGTGGCCACCAGCAGGATCTGCCCCTGGTCGGCGGCCTCGTCGTCGGTGGTGTTGGCCGACACCAGGCGCATGTCCCACACGCGAGAGGCACCACCTTCCGACGATTGCCGCACCACCTCACGTCTGACGCCCGAGGGGAACTCGGCGGCCAATTCAAGATTGGCAGAAAAGTCAGCCACGTCCTCATCTGAGAGTCCGCCCTCCCACTGGGCCGGCGCCCTGCCCGACAGCGCGTCGACAGACCCGCAGAGGAACTCGGCTGCAAGCTGGTTCATCTGCACCAGACGCTGAGAAGGCCACTCGAACAAGGCCATGGCCATGGGCGCGGTCTCGAGCACGCGCTGCAACGAGGCTTGCGCGCGAGCGCCCCTCATGACGGCCTGGTGGTCTGAACCTATCACGAAAGACATCGATCAGGACGAGGCCTGCAGCACAGGCGGAGGCGGCACGGGCAAGCGGTCAAATCTCGAGGGCTCACACCTCAAGTTCGCGTGCCGACACCAGGGCTGCCATCAAGGCGCGGTTGACCTCCGCAGGCGCAACCAGCAACTTCTCCGCAGCCTCACGTACCTCGACGAAGGACGACTGCTCGAGGGCCGCCATGAGGCGAAGATGTGGCGTGTAGGGCCCTCCATCTCCCAGCAGCGAGACTTGCACCCGAGAAGGCATGGGCACATGCTCCAACAAGTCCTCAAAAGGCTGGCGCATCATCTTGTCGAGCAGGGAGAACACGCCGCAGATGAACATCTCACCGCGCAGGTCATCCTGACCGGCAGCCACTGCCAACTCTTCCATCATGAACCCGCGCCGCACCGCCAGGTGCAGCAAGGGCCTGGACGCAGCATCTTTGGTGGCCGAGGCCAGCAGCAGGGCCAGCCAGCGCTTGAGTCTCAGGTGCCCCAGCAACATCAAGGCATGGCGGAAGGACGTGACCTCCACACGCAGGCCGAAGGCCGCCGAATTGATGAACCGAAGAAGGCGAAAGGCCAGGGTCGGGTCTGACTTGAGCACCTTCTCCATGCGGTCAATGGAGTCCTGGCGGTCCACCAGGTTCATGAGCTCGATGATGGCCCTCAAGTCAGGCGCCACTGCGCCGCGCCGGGGAGGGCTGAACTCGTCCAGTGGCCACCCGATGACGGCGGCTGCGCCGCTGGCAAACGCCTGGTCCACCTCAGCCGCAGAGCGGGTACCGTCGATGAAGGTCTGCAACTGCCGGCTGCCCGCGCTGGAAGGACGGTCAATGCCCAGGTCTTCGTCGGCGGCGTCGGCAATGAGGGCCCGGAAGCATCCCATGAGGCTCGCAGGCATGGCCGATACCGTGCGCCCCTTGGCCACCAGCGACACACCCTGAGCCAGCAAGGCCTTGAAGTGGTCAGCCCGGGCCGGGTCGGTGGTCATGAAGGAAGGCACCTCCACGCCGAAGCGCTGAGGCGGCTGCAGGCGCAGCACCTGGTCCAGCATGGGCTCGCTGGCGATGTTCAGCAACACCGACAAGGGCGCATCGGCCTTGGAGCCCTCGGGTGGCGGGAAGGCGGTGGTCAGCACGCGCAGAAGCTCGGCCGCGTCGGGCTGCACATCAGGCCGTGTGGGCATCAAGGTCAACTGGACGCCGGCGATATCGCGGCGATGATCCACCACGGGGGCGTAGCCCAGTTGAATCTGACCGAACAGTGGCGAGTCTTGCATGCAGGTCGCGCGTTGAACGGGCCTGCCCTCAGCGGTAGGGGCCCTAACGTATGTACTCGAACAGCGACAGCCGCTGCACCATCGAATACGCTTTCAGCGCCGCATCGTAACTGGTTTGCCGGCTCTGAAACTGCGACACGGCCTCAACCATGTCCAAGTCCTCGGCCGCAGAACGCTCAGCCTGAGCCGCCACCTTGGTGTCGCCCAGGCGGGCCGATGCTCCCTCGATTTTCCCTAGGACCCCCCCAATGCCTGATCGCACTGAGATGAGTGTGCCCAGAGCGGAATCCAAATCCCGAAGCCCAGACTGCACAGTCTGTGTGACCTGAGCTGCCGTTCGCCCCCCCGCTTCAAGAGCGCTTGCAATCTTGTCGATCGCACCGAAGGGCGACAAGTCCCTCGTCGCTGGACTGACCTTGAAAGTATCTAGTCCGGAAGCGGGTGAACCCGTCACCGTCACGGCAATACCGTCGAACTCGATGGCTTGCCCTGATACGAACGGACGGGTTGCAGGTGACAGTGCGGGTGTGCCTGCGGGAGATCGTGAAACGGTGACTGAGATTCCAGACGCCGCACTTCCGGAAAAGCTCAAGGTGTAAGAAGCATCTCTGAGCAATGAGGGATCCGTGACACGGCCGGCGTCTATCCATGACCGTGGCTGATGGGTCAAGGGCGCCGTGGAGCTGGCTGCGTATGCGGTCTCGAAAACACCGTTTCCGGTTAGAGACATCAACCAGGTGGCCTTCCCATCGACAGACAGAGGCATGGTCTCACTGGAAGCTGCCAGCGCCTGGCCTGCCGTTCCCTTGAATTCGACACCCACCGCACCATCCACAAAGGGTGGCGAGGCAGCACCTTGCCCAGCAAACAGATAGCCGCCAGCGCCGTCGGAACGATTGGCCACGCCAAGAAGCTGCTGCCTCAGGCCGCGTAACTCTGAAGCAATTGAAAGCCTCTGATCATCGGAGTACGACGCATTACCGGACTGAACCACCAATTCGCGAACACGCTGCATGATGTCGACCCCGTCGCCCAATGCGGATTCAGCCAACGACATCGCCTGACGGCTGGCCTCTAGAGCACGCTGAGTTGCTTCAATCTGCGATTGCCGTGCTAACGCCCTTTCAGCGCGGGCGGCTTCCGTGGGATCGTCACTGGCCCTCGCGATCTTCTTTCCACTGACCAAGCGTTCCTGTGCCATCTGCAGAGACTCTTGCCGCCTTTGCAAGGTCTCTACGGACTGCTGGAATTGAGTGGCGGTGGTGATTCTCATGGTTTCAATTCCTGCGACGGACTCGCTTTTAAAGCTAGGAGCATGTGCTTACGTGCAATCCCGCCAGCCTCCACGACAGATGCCACGTTCACCCAGCTGCCTGCAGCAGCGTATCGAAGACCGACTGAGCAGCTTGCAGTACTTTGGCGGATGCTTGATAGGCCTGCTGGAACTGCAGCAGACGCGCCGCCTCCTCGTCAAGATTGACACCCGAATCAGAAGCGCGTCGCCTCTCTGATTGATCCGCAACTGCCGTTGAAATGTCAGACTTGGTGGTAGCACCTTGAACCCTGACGCCAATATCTGCCATCGCCGACGCGTAAGCGTCCGTGATCGTGCTGCCTCCGGCCCCACTGGAGCTCTTGCCCACGAGACTGGCATCTCGAAGTGCCACCATGGCCAATGCGTTCGTATTGTTCTGTCGCGGCTGGGTGGTTGGCGAAACAACGAAGGTATCGCCGTTGGCTGGCTGCCCGTTCAGGTGGATTTCCACCCCGGCAACGCTCAGTGGCGCTCCGGGTGTCCAGTCAACACTCGTGACGGTAGCGGCACCTGTGACATTGAACTTATTCGTGCTTGCCACGTAGCTGAGCGAAAAAGTGGTGTCGGGTGTGCTGCTGGTGACCTTGAGCGTTGAGACTGATGCTGTTCCACGGTTCTGCGCGCCGGCATTGACAACCGCGGGCGAAGCCGCCGCGATGCCGGCAGAAACATCCAGAACGCGTCTCATCAAACCAGCGGCATATGTCACTGGCTGCAGGAGAAATCGGTTTCGTGTGTCTAAACCTGGAGGCAGGGACAGTTCGAAACCGACCTCCGAAGGTAAAGACGTTAGCGCGAACTCCTTGCCATTACTTCTAGAGGTGACCTTCCATGCGCCGTCATAGGCCAGCAAGTACTCATCCGCCTGCAGTTTGGACGCATCCTTGACAGTCAGAGAAGGCGCGGTTGAACCGAAGTTGCTTACAGCCGCCTGCACCATCGCGAGCCTACCTGAGGCGACAGGATCATGGAAGTCAAAGAAGAGATCACCCCCGAACTGACTGTTCAAGTTGAGTCCATAGGACTGTTGTTTGTTCACTGAATCTACAAAGGCGGAGGCCATTTGGCCCAGTAGCACCCGACCACGCACCAAATCCTGGTTCTGAAACTGCAGAAACCCGGACAAGTCACCTCCAGCCAGGAGTCGGTCATCCAGCACCCTGACTGCCTGTCCTTCAGACATGGCCAAGGCGACCCTCTTGGCATCAAGCGGGTCCGCAATCACGGAGAGCTCTCGGGTACTACCACCCATAACGAGCGGGCGACCTCCCGCAATGAAGATGGCAATAGACCCGTCTTCGTCTTTGACCGTGTTGAGCTGTAACTTCTCGCTCAAGGCGCTGATCAGGCGTTCACGCTCATCCAATAAGTCGAGAGGCGCCTGCGCTTCACCCTGCAAAGATTGCACTTTCTGGTTGATGCGCGCGATGCTCTGGGCCAGGGAGTTCACCTGTTCTACCCCGTCGCGCAAGCCGGCTTCTACGTCCTGCTGCATGGCGTCCATGCGGTCAGAAGCGCCTGAGAACCTGTCAGCTGCTTCCGCAGCACGCGCCAGCACAACTTGGCGAGTTGCGTCATCAGCCGGTCGGCTGGCCACGTCGACCATGGCGTTGAAGAATTGTCCGGCTGCATAGCCGATCCCGTTCTCGCCTGGTGAGAAGACCTCCTCCAGTCTGCGCAACGACACTGCCCGGGTACGATCCATCGCGGCGACCGACTTGGTGTTTACGGCCTCGAGTGCGAGGTACTCGTCATGCGCCCGCGTGACGGCATTGACCTTCACCCCCCTGCCTAGGTAACCCGCCCCTGTGTTCTGGCCTTCGGCAGTTGTCAGTTCCACCGTCTGGCGGGAATAGCCCTTGACCCCTGCGTTGGCAATGTTGTGCCCAGTTGTCTGCAAAGCCGTGTAGCTGGCAGTCATGGCCCGGGAACCAATGTTGAGCAAAGAAAACGAGCCCACGTCTCGAACCCTCAGGCCATGGCCCGCTGCAAGCGCAGGGTGGTGTTGATCACGCGCGACAGCTTCTCGGCGTAGGCGGGGTCGGTGGCATAGCCGGCCCGCTGCAACCCTTGAGCAAACGCGTTGGCGTCCTGACCGCGCGCCATGACCTGGGCGTAACGCGGGCTGTCCTTGATCAGCTTGGCGTAGTCAGCAAAGGACTCGGCGTAGCTGGAATAGGCCCTGAATTGAGCCTTGACGCGCTGCGGCTTGCCCCCGATGTACTCCGTGGTCCACACCTCAGCCGTCGGCCCCTTCCAGTTGCCACCCGCCTTGATGCCAAACAGGTTGTACGCGGGGCTGCCGTCGGCGTGGCGGATCTCCTTACGGCCCCAACCCGTCTCCAGCGCGGCCTGGGAGATCATGAATTCTGCGGGGATGCCTGTCTGCTGTTGAGCGGCTCTGGCCGCCTGGGTATGGTGCTGCACGAAGGTGGCCGCCGCGGTCTGCGGGATGCGCACCTCGGGGGCGGGCTGGGTGGCAGACTGCAGCGGTGCGGGCGTCGGGTTCGCGCTTTCCGTGCGCGGTATCGGACCCGGGTTGATCCCCATCTGGCGCTCCAGCTGCCTGGCGATCACATCCGACAGGCCACCTGGCATGCCCGCCATGCGGGTGGCCAGCTGGCTGTCCAGCATCTCGGTGCCCAGCTTGGACCCCTCGTTGTCGAACATGCCGGTGGCCAGGGTGGACGCGCGCATGCTCTTCATCAGCTCCTGCATGAAGAGCGACTCGAAGGCCTTCGCCGCCTCGCGCGCCGCACCTTTAGGGTCAGCGCTCGCCTTGAAGCGCAGGGCGTCCAGTGAGCGGACGTCAGCGCTGAGAGTGTTGGTGGGAGCCAGAGCCATGGCAGGACCTCAGATCACCTCGATCTCGGCCTTGAGCGCGCCGGCGCTGCGCATGGCCTGCAGAATAGCCAGCAGGTCCTGCGGCGTGGCGCCCAGGGCGTTCAGCCCCCGCACGACGTCAGCCAGCTTGGCGCCCACGGGCAGCTGCATCAAGGCCCCGCCCTGCTGAGCGATGGTGATGTCGGTGCGCTCGGTGACCGTGGTTTGACCCTGCGAGAAGGGCGCCGGCTGACTCACCGACGGCGTGGAGCTGATCGTGACCGAGAGGCTCCCATGTGCCACAGCGCAAGCGCCGAGGGTGACACTCTCGTTGAGCACCACCGAGCCGGTGCGGGCGTTGAGCACCACCCGGGCGGCAGGCCTGGCCAGCTCGATGCTCAAGTTCTCAATGTCGGCCAGAAAGCTGATGCGCTCGCCCGGATCAGCGGGGACCGCCACCGCCACCGTACGGCCGTCGCGCGCGGAAGCAACGCCCGGACCCTTGGCCGCGTTGATAGCCTGCGCCACCGCG
>Ga0315901_10008895_pt1 | contig 11617 bp, 8 predicted proteins | sample LakEriMetagenome_10_FD_203761 | JGI IMG/M metagenome (GOLD analysis project Ga0315901, IMG submission 203761) | Freshwater fungal communities from buoy surface, Lake Erie, Ohio, United States - Buoy 2 MA116 | ecosystem: Environmental > Aquatic > Freshwater > Lake | place: USA: Lake Erie, Ohio...
CGTAAAGGTAAACATATAAATGAACATGTTATTAAATTATCGCCGACCCTTATTAACTTTTTCACAAAGGAAATAGATAGTCTTGGTTATATAGATGTGAAAAATAAGAAGAGTAAAAGCATTGCATCTGAACTGAAATTGTTTACCGATCGGGGTCTGATTATGTATAAATCGGTTCTTGTTCTTTGTGCAATTTATATGTATCGTCATAATCTTCAATGTGAAGGTAAGGAAAAGCGTTTTTTAAAGGCCAACGATCATATGAACAAGTATCTGGCTACTACCTTTAAAACTCTTTCTATGCGAGAGGTTGGAACAAACAGCAGAGGTAATAAAATTCAGCCATTTGATCCTCAAAAATTTACATTTACCCACTGGGCTTCTATTGTTTCATTGAATAAAGAAGAGCTAACTAGCGAAGACCGAGATTTTTTATCTAAAGAAGGTAAGAATGAGCTTATTCGTTATCACGAATTGTTATCTTCTATTAGGAAAACATATAAAACACCTAGCTTAGTTGATGAATAAGAGTTATATCTATCTAGTTGGTAAATATAACTTATGCTATGTAAGCCTTTTGAAGAATAAGAAACGCATATGCCAAAAACATGACAAAAAACCCAACGACTATACCACCAATAATAGTTTTACCGACATTAACCTCGCCATTATCTGAACATGTCCACTCGGGACGAACCAAGAAGAAAAGAAGCCATGAGAAAAAGAATGCAATAATAAATGACAGACCAAGAACTTTAATGGTTCTAAGGGTATCTTTATCTATTGGCAGTTTTTCATAATCGGTTAAACTAGTGTTTTCTTCTATCTTTTCATTTATAGAATTATTAGAAGCTGAAGTATCTGTTTCAACTGAAACAGGCTTATTACCCTTTAAAGGTATTTTTGTTGATACGACCATATTTTTACATTAAAAAAAAAGTTATGCGTATGATATTAATGTTATTACATAACCTATAGCAATACCTTAAAACATAAATACATTCTGAAAATGGACCCACCCAATAATGTCTTAAGAAGTGAATGGCCCAAGTCACCTCGGGACACTACTCCTTTATTAGTCAATGGTAGTGTTGTTGACAAAAATAAGTTGACAAAAATAGGTACATTCTCGGCAGCACGTAAATATCCTATGTCCCCAACCATAGCAACACCCCAACTAAAGATCAAGGGTAAAGCAAAAAAGGTAGACGTTCACACGGAGGGTAATACTACTCCTCGACAAAACAATGATATACGAATTAAGTCACCTGTTTTAATAAAGACAAAAACATCTAATAATACTCGAATTAGTTATGGAGAAAAACCTACATTTCCAACTTTCCCGACGAAACGTATAAATAATATTAAGTTTGTTAACGATCATCAACCGGCTCTGCGAAATTTTGATTCTGATGAAGAAGATAATCAAACTGATACTATGAACCATGAAAATCCAAACATAGAGGCTGATCCTGATGATATTATAAATCTTGATGATCGTGACACAGATATCGATCCGGACGATACGATAAACGATGAAAATACGGAAATAGATATCGATCCGGACGATACGATAAACCATGAAAATACGGAAATAGATATTGATCCAGACAATACTATAAAACATGAAAACACGGAAATAGATATCGATCCGGACGATACGATAAACCATGAAAATACGGAAATAGATATCGATCCGGACGATACGATAAACCATGAGGATCAGGATAATGACCTCGATGTTGACGATATAATGCCTCTAAACACAAGAAATGATCGATACGATAATCAAGAAGGAATAATTCCCCTTGACTCCGATGATACAGAAGACATAGAGCCCTTTGACTTATATCAATCTGAAAACACATCCAATATAAATCCAGTCCGCGCCACCAGTCCAGTTATACCTAGACGTGGTCTGATTGTAGATAAAGAACTGATCTCACCTCTTTCACCCAATAATGATGAACGTTATTTTCGCGAAGAAAGGAGAACGACAATTTCGCCGAAAAAACAAAAACCAATTGTCATATCACCACCCGTAAGATCACCTAAACCATCTAGTCCAGTTTATTCTCCTGTAGCACCGAGTCCAATATATTCATCTAGACCTCCTCCTGAAGAAGAACCCCCGGATACCAAGGTACATCGTAATATATATGAAGAGCCGGAAGGATTTAGAAGTCCTCGTCCTTATAGAACACAAGTACAACCACAACAAAAAGAACATATAGAGCTGCCAAAGCAATATATTCCAATGGCTACAGACGTAAGATATGCACACAATCCTATACATGATACACGAATTGATTCTCAAATACCTAACTATTCAGCAATGACTGAAGGTCAACGCACCGATCGACTGGACGAGTTTCGAATTAATTTCAATATATTACGCAAAACATATCCTGATATTCCTACTACAATTGAAGATATAGATCCAAAAAATTTAGTCATGCTCTTTCGTCGCTATAAAAGATACGTTAAGCAACTTGACAAAGATTATACAGCAGAGCAGTATAAGATGATGCTCATTTTTTATTTTATTGTTCTAGACCTTATCGCAACTAACTTCTTTGGATCATCCGGTGGTAAGTTTACAATGACTCAGATAAAATGGTTACCTATTTACCAGCAGTCGCTTACAGAACTAAGTGAAGAACATCCAGGTGGTATAAGCACCGGATGGCCACCGATGGTAAAACTTGCAGTGTATGGTATGGTGAATCTTGTTATTTTTGTTGTGTTGAACTATTTCTTAGCTAGATTTGGACCGGATATCACCGAGAAAATACACAGTGCCATCTTTAATGTTTTTGCACATGGTAATATGGGAGGTCAAGGTGTTGGTTCTGTTGGTTCAGATGGTAGTTTACCCCCGCCGCCTGATAACGGCAGCGGATTATTTGGTAATATTGATATTAGCACTCTCATTTCCGGTCTTGGATCTATGATGGGTGGTAATAAATCACAAGAATCAAGAAAAGATACTCGACGTGGACCTAGATATACGGAGTAATTATTTTATATAAAATAATTACAAAGGCACAATAACTTTAAAAACAGGTAGACTCAATTCGTTTGTATTGATCCCCTCATTAGTTTTTGCCGACACCTTAATAATGTAATGTTCATTCTCATCTTGATCTATCAAGCCCTTGACGTTGCCGGTTAATGTATTTTCCTCATCAGTATAGGTCAAAACAACGTCATTTGGTAAATCAATATTAACATAGTCAGTACCAAAAATGTAAATCTTGGTGTCGGTACAGTCAAAGCGTGTTACGGATATATCGAGGATGCTATTACGTAACTTAGTATAGTCTTCATTACCCAATAACTGAGAATTAAAATAGGGTATCCATGACCCATCTTCGGTCACTCGGACATCTCTAAAACGGCATAAAAGTTCATTACTTGGCGGCTGGATTTTAACTGCCTTGGTTTTATTCTTGTCTATCGTTATAACCGCCACTTCTCGTGTAGGAAAGGATCGAGTTCTGATAGGTGTTACACAAACGCCACTATGCATTTGGACCGTTTCCGATATTTTCTGGCTAACATCGTCCGCAAATGTTATTAGCTCGTCATTAATGTCTTCAGTCAAAACTGATTTATTTTTTAAGTTTTTTTCGTCGAAAGAAGACATTTTAAAATGGGTATTACCGGCTTAAACCCTTTTTTACTCAAATCATTTGGTAATATCTGGACAACAAAGCTCATCGTCAGTATCGGTAAAAGCATAAGCATAGACACAAACAATTGGATTTATTCACCCGCGTCAAAAGCTTTAAAATTTATGGTTGCCGATATGGACGTTGTTAACAACGACATTGATCGAAATCTGTTTATAAAATATCTTAAACAATCAGTTATCGATTTTGCCAAAATGTGGATCGAATACGGTATTACACCGATTTTTGTCTTTGACGGTCGTTCACCGCAAGAAAAAAGCGAAACAAAAGAAAAGAGAAGTGCTAGGCCAGCCAAGTTACGTGAAGATATACAAAAACTTCGGGACGAATTACGCGGACAAGATCGCATTCTCGTATCCGGCTACAAGATCGCCGAATTAAAGAAGTTGATTGTCCAAGATATATACGTTACGTATGATGAGATGATGATGATTCGTGAAATGATTTTAGATCTTGGTATCCCAGCTGTACATTGTACGGGTGAAGGCGAAAAGTTATGCTCAGCTTTGGCTTTAACTGGCATGGCTGATGCTGTTTTTTCAACTGACACTGATAACCTTGTTTACGGCACACCCCTGCTCGTCCATTCGCAAGAATCATTTGATAAAGATGAAAGAGGAGTACATATGCCAACATTTAAAACCATTACAACAAATGATGTTATAAAGGCACTAGAATTAAGCCAAAAAGAGTTTGTAGACTTCTGCATAATGTGTGGCTGTGACTATAATAAAAATATACCCAAGGTGGGTATAAAAAGGGCATACGATCTTATAAAAGTGCATCGGTCTATTGAAAATCTCCCGAGCAAATATGACACAACATGCTTAAAACATGTAAAGTGTCGAGAGTTGTTTACTATCGGTAATTATCAAGATCTTATTGCTAGTGGCCGGTTAGAAAAGTCTAGAAATGCATACGAAGATAAAGGCAGAGCTATGCTCAAAGATATGAAATTACATGCTGAAATAAGTATCTTTAACAAGTTTCATATGAACTAATATATCATTTTATTTTTGTTAATAAAATGAGTGATAAAGATAACAAAAAGGATTCTGGCGCAAAACTAAAAAACTATGTTTGTCTAGAAAAACCGCAAGAATTCGGATCTAAAATGATGGATATCATTAATGCTTTTCCAGACGATAAAAAAGACAATGCGAATAACAATTTGCGAAATGTAGCTAAAGCAATTGTTATGTCTTTTATTCTGGGCTCAAGTAGCAAAGACGATATTTCAGGTGCATTTAGTGGGTATACAAAAAGCGAATCTAAATATAGTTCAGGCGGTAAACCGATTCTTGAAAAACTACCCAGTTATGTTGCTAAAGCCTTAAATGACAATATAGACGAGTTTTCAGGTGAAAACACAACAGCTGATAGTATTACCGGGGCTGTGTATAGTAATTTGTTTAATCCTAACATTATTGAAGGAAAAACAGATGAAAAGAAAAATAAAGAAATTACACGTGAATCATGTTATGACCGAGTAGGAGTAACCATTCAAAATATTTTTAAAGTTCTTACGCCAATCGCTAAAAAACTAGAGGGTGCGGAAAAAAATGTGGATAAACTTCAGTCGTTGCTTGACGATAAAATTATATCAACGAGTGATACCCAGCCACCCGCAAAACATACAACTATTTTACAGGCTAAAGATAAACCAGTAAATATTCGGGCTGAAGTTGGTGCCAAAGATGCCGAATGGCTAGAAAAGGCAGTACGAGATTTTGAATCTGTTTGGGCTAGATGTAATAAGTTTTTTCCAAATTTATACCGATCAATATATGGCGAGTCACTTAAATCGTATGATCCAGATCATGTGGCTATTATTTTGCGCAAAATAGTGGATGACACTGGATTGCCCGACTCGGCAAAAATAGACAGACTAAGCGAATCTCAAATGTGCGACCTTATTCGCGCTATCATTGTTTTATTGTCGAGCCGGATAAAACTGACAGGTCAACAGTGTCATATGAAACTGAAAGCTCTACTCGACGACGCAACTTTAAGACCGTTCGTCAGAGCCCACCTTATGATGAAGAATCATACGGATGACATCAGCACCATTGAAAATAACATATACGGCAACTATAACATAATGACAAAGATGATGAACGATATAATAGAACCGAAGAAGAACATCAATTTCTTTAATGATTTTAGAGCGGGTAATTACGGAAAAAGATATCAATGTCGTATTAATGGACGTCCATGTCGTAATAATTTTGAAGCATTTATTGCTTTTTATCAAAACGTAGAAGGATCTTTCATTCAATGTCTAAATGAAATAAGGCTTATAGAAGAAAATGCCCGATATCTATCTAAAGAATATGCGTCATATGCGAAAGGAGATGAAATACCCGACTTATATCATATTAAAAAGGTCGATACAACTCAAATGAGTCCGTATTCATGGTTATCGACCGAAACGGTTCGTAGTGAAACGGAACCTTTGTCCTTTTATGAAAAACATATTAAATGATCATATCAATAACTGATTGATATGATATTCAGTGATCACCATGCTGTTTACAGTATTTCGTGCCGTTGACTGCATCGCGTGAACATCGTTTATTGGCTTTTGTCCGAGCTATACACTGTGTTACCGACGTGCTATTATCCTTGCTTTTTTTGAGAGGGCTACCCTTAATACCTCGGGTTTTCAGTGGACTCTTCGGTCTTGGTGAAAGATCTAACTTCTTCGGCTTTTCTTCTTCGGCTTCATCCAACGGTTCAATTATTTCAATCGCATCTTCATTAAGAGGATAAGGCTTAGCGTTTTCAATCAAACTAACAATAAATGGATCATCAGAATCAAAGAAAGTTTGAATTTTACCATCTTCGTTGTCAATACCAAGAAGTTCGTAATGGTTAATAGTACCTATTAATACAACATAATTGCGGTCTTTAATATGAGTACGCGTATGATAGTAGACATCTTTGTTTGTACCACGCATAATTATAACATTAGGACCCATATTTTTTGCAACATACGAATATACTTCGTCGCCGACAAAAATGCTGGTATTTTTTAACATTTCTTTAAACCCTTCAAGTGAATAGTCAACATATTGATTATGTTCGTTCTTAAACTTCTTGACATTCCTTAAATCATACACCTCAGAAGATTCATAGTTTGTTTTTGTTTTGTCTTCTCGATCTTTATTAGTTAGTATCTTGGCTAGATTTTCTCGGACTTCAGTGACTATCTTAATCCGACCATCAATAGTTTTGGTATTTTGGTAAGGTGGATAATAAGCGTCAAGATAACCGTGAAAAAAGCAAGATCCATCTCCAATAACAGCTATACGAACAACATTACCACCATACCAAGACACGTTCAAATGATCGATCGTGCCCAAGGTTTTTTGAGTAACAATCATCGACGCGAGAGGATCTTCACGAACATCAAACTTGATTTTCTTGTTAGGTGATATGATTGGTGAATTCTTTGGACGCATTGTATCCTTTTCATCAACAACATATTTTATTTTGGTCGGATTTTCAGGATTGCCGATGTGAAGAAGTTGCGAAAGGTCTTCCGTGTCGTCCGGAAGTTCATTGATAACAATTTTTTCTTTGTAACGTCTTTTTTGGATGATACCAGCAAGATACATCCTGGATACGACTTTTTCTTCGAATGACAGAAATAATTCTTTGTCTGTCTGGAAGGCATCGGTTAGTTCATATTCCGGACCAAGGGCCAATAAAAGATCATCAATATAAACAGGATATTCATCATAATGATCAGCAATCGTGCCTTCCAAGTGAAAATGTATCGTGCGTTTTTTGAGGTCATACGTAAATTTGTTTGGCGGACGTAATTCAAAAGAGCTTTTAGTGTTATTCATAAGAGGGGAAAATAGCTGATCTACAGCATCGCCGTTAATTGTCATAAAGATAATTTGACCATGGTCGGCAATAGCATTCTTGATAGTTTTGGCTAGATTGTTAACCATTGCTTGACTTTCCCACATGAATGACATAGATAGCATCAGAGAAACAACGTCAACTTTTTTAGAGCCAAGAGCTTTACCAATTTTATTGTAGTCTTCACCTTTAGCATGAATGATGTCGACTTTATCAGTAAGATTAAAGGTTTTCAGGCGCTCTTTTTGCTCGATAATGTTTTTTTCGTCTGGCTCAACAGAGTATATGTGTGAATAACGACTCCACGAGGAAGAAGTGCCACCAGCTCCAGAACCAATATCAAGAAGAACACTACCTACTTTTGTCGAAGAGAAAAGATCTCTTTTGACACGATTAAGGTATTTTCGCATTAGAATAAATGTGTCGCCTTGGAGAGTTTCTGGTGCAATAGGATCATGTATTAGACCATAAGTATCCAATGCTACATAGGCACTGTTAGGTTTTGCTTTGTCGGTTCTAGCTCTGAGAGGTTCGAATGTGTTTGCAGTATGATTAAACATGAACTCATAAATACTTCCATCTTCCGCGTTTTCAATAATATCACTGGCAACAACACGACCTGAAAAGGGTTTTATCTTATTGCCTTGGAAAAGTACCCACTCATCATGATTACGCCAATCTTTCTTAACACACGGCAGATTAAGCTTAGCGCCTTCACTTTTCTTATCAACAACATAGATATTGAAATAGTTTGGATCCTCTTTATCTCGTTTAATGCCGAAGTCGATCGTCAAATCAGTACTCGGTTTCCACTTTAAAATAGACCACTTGTTTGTTTTGGTTTCTTTATAATTATACGGTTTCTCAATAGGTGTAAAGACAAAACCGTCTGTGTTATACTCTAGCACAACTTTGTTACGAAAACGTTGACGCATAACAGAAAAAAACTCATCAGGTGACGGATTACTTTTAGCAAAGGTGGACCAGAAGGATTTAGGTTTGATGCTAATACGACCTGTGATTTTACTGAGTATATCGCTATAATTATTAAGAAAGTCCTGAGCCGTTTCCATACGGGTTAGGTGATCGAGGCTTTGAACGCCTATATCGCCTCGCGATTTAGCAAGCATAGTATCAAAAACCCAAAATGTTTTTGTTGGTTCATACCACTCGCCGTCAAGCACGATGCGGTCACCACCAAATACAGACTGGGCTTGTTCAGCAGATAACATAAGGCGGAAACTATGCGGTGCATAGATGAGCCATATGCCCAATTCGCTAATAACAAGATTCTTGTGTACGCCGTCAGTTTTATACGTTACATCATAGCGAGTTTTTATCATTGAGTCCCATGTCAGATCTTTTAAACGCATGTCTCTGGCTTGAGCGACAACACCACTATCCAACGTTGCGTCAGGGTGGTTGATGCTTCCACCAAGACATGAATTATACCACTTGGCCAGATGTCCGATTTGGTTCTTTGTATATAATATAGGACTATCTTGAACGATCTTGGCAAGGCTAATAACCCATGTTTGGAAAACTTTGTAGTTGACATCAGAAAGGTCTCCTATTAGTTCTATTTCCACTTCGTACTTTGGGTTATTACTTTTAGATGAAACGACTCGAGTCAGATCAAGACGAAGTATCTTGCCAACGAAAAAACTAGTTCGTTTTTTGTGACGAATAATGTTCGGATCTTCGTTGGGTGCTTGAGATTTACTCATACGTTCAACACTCATATTGAGATTGATGCCAAAATCTTTAAGATTATTGGCATTTGATGAACGTCCTAATCTTTTCTTTTCGCTGATCTCAACACGTCCGTCATTGAAGGTGGTTTTACGAAGATTCCAATAGTTTGGCTGGTTAAAAATTTCATCCTTACTTTCAATATACTGCGATGTTAAACTGCCTTGACTTTGGAGAAACGTAAGCGTACGGTTATACTGCTTGATATCAACACCATCAACGTTACTAGATGCTATGTTCCACATACGAGCTTCTAGTTCAAAATGCTCGTCCTGACGGAGTTTTCCCGCCTCATTTCTCGCGGTCTCTATAATTAGCGGACTAAACATTATTTTGTAACGCTTTTTATTATTTATCACAATTATAGATTTCAATTATGTTATTTATCCTATAATAAATGGATAATACTATTTTAGACAGGATCGAAACAAACGTGACTGAGCATATATATACACCAATAATATGGATAATTTTGTGGTCTCTTGTTGGTATTTTGGTTTCGGCATATTTTATAGTGATAACCACAGAAGAAGGTCCGCTATACAGCGAACTGAGAGGGGGGAGCGACTATGTTAAAAAGATCTATAAAGTATCTATCGCATGGCTTGTAACACAAATATGTACGCTGTTTGTTGGGATGTATACTTTTTCAAATATAAATCATAGTGGTCGTGAAATACATATAGAAGTAAAAATGTTACTTAAGCATATAATAACAAACTATATCCTAACAGAGGGACTGTTTTTTACAACGATGACGTTGTCTTTGACCGTTGGTATTTATTTAGGAAAGATAGAAGATGACATTAGAGGTGGAGAAAGTACACTATATGATGTTTCTTATTATATAGTATGGATTTATTTTGTATTAGCCATCATTTTTTTCGTTTTTGGTGTATATCGCTTAATAAAAATGTATGATACAGATAAGCTAATGAAAATAGAAGGAGAAGGGATTGAGCTTCAACAGATTTTGGATTCACAATGAAAAATAGTTATTTTGTTTTATTAAAATAGAGATGGATGAAATTGATAAACTAGATAATGAGATATTACGCAGACGAAAAGTGATCATCTGTTCTTTTTTTATTTATTAGCGATCGTAATAGGGATATCGAGCTTGTTAAAAATTAAATACTGGGTTGGCGAAATAGGAGAGATTGAAGATGACGAAATATGCTTATTTTACTGATAGATATCTATTGATGTGGTCCTTTGATGTCGTTGCTGATAAAAGTTAATTACAATAATTTGTAGATTTGCATAGAATTATTTTTGTTGATAAAATGGATAACTTGCAATCGAATAATACTCTATCATGGACAAGTAAGATATACTTATTGGTATTTTATATTTTGTTTATAATACTTGGGGGGTTTATATTTCTTCAATACTATGGACCATATGATAAAATTATCGGTGATGATGAGTTACTTAATAAATATATGAAAGCATTACTCGTGTTGTCGGGTGTAATCATTGGATTCTCAATTCTTGGTATATTTATAACTATTGCAGTTGATAATAAATTACTAATTATTTTAACTTTTATATCATGCTTGGGTTCGCTGATTGGCATAGGTGTTGTGTTGTACTTAATTAAAAAGGAAATAGGTGAAGATCTGGGAAATAAAGAATCAAATAAACTAAATGGTATTTTACTGGCTGTTTTGGTGACATTTGGGTTAACCATACTCATAGGTATGTTATTTATTTATAATTATACTGGAGATGAAACGCCAGACACACATAATATAGACATAGTAAACCAACAAGACATACCAAACGAAGTAGACAATTATATTAAACAAATTACAACTCAGTTAGATGATACGTCTTTTAGGTACGAAGATGAAGAAAGAAAGAAAGTATTGGAAAAACTAATTAGGTTTCATAATGGGTTACGTCTTAAAGATAAACGACGACGTGATGAATTACTAATTTTAATTTCAAAGATTTCCCGACATTAGCACTAATCGTTTACCAACTTTATCTTAATTATTATCAGAATTCACGAGGATCCTGAAAATTCTTAAACTACGCCTATAAAATAATATATAAAATATAAATTTGTATATTATTTTATAATAATCAAAATGTATACAAACAATGTAAATCCGATTGTAGTTGTATTTTTTATATGTTCTTTTTTAATATTTCTTGGTATCGGACTTACAATATTCATCCAATACTTGCTTGATAATTCTATTATTGATGTTGAGGACAATATTATAGATAGGTATCAACTTATTTTATTTTCATTTTCTGCTACTTTAATTGTTTCTAGTATCATTGGG
>Ga0315901_10008896_pt1 | contig 11616 bp, 10 predicted proteins | sample LakEriMetagenome_10_FD_203761 | JGI IMG/M metagenome (GOLD analysis project Ga0315901, IMG submission 203761) | Freshwater fungal communities from buoy surface, Lake Erie, Ohio, United States - Buoy 2 MA116 | ecosystem: Environmental > Aquatic > Freshwater > Lake | place: USA: Lake Erie, Ohio...
CTCCTACTGTCACCAACCAACTTTTCGTGATTCAACCCGCAGGTGTTGTAATCAATGAAATTCTAACGGCTAACCAAAACGGTATTACCGATAATGTCGGCGAACTGGAAGACTGGATAGAAATCTATAACCCGACCAACAGTCCTGTGAACTTGGGCGGTTACTATCTCAGTGATGACCCGGAAGTGCGCAACAAATGGATAATACCTTCTGTCTTTCCCGACAGCGTTACCGTGCCTGCTCAAGGTTGGCTGCTCTTTTGGGCGGATGCCGATGTAGAACAAGGGGTGCGACATGCCGACTTCCGACTCTCGAACAACGGTGAGTACTTGAGCCTGGCAAGCCCCGACGGCTATACCCTAGCCGATGAAATTCAGTGGGATTATATCGCACCTGATACATCACTCGGAAGGTTGACCGATGGCTCAGAGGAATGGGTGCTCTTCATCGTTTCAACTCCCGATGCGTCCAACAATCAAGGCACCATCAGCATTGCAGAAAACGAAACTTCCAGTCTCATCGCCTACCCCAATCCTGCGCATGACATGGTCTTCTTCAACCGCCAGGTTGCGGGCACCATCATCGACCTCGCCGGAAAAAGTATTGGAAGCGTGAGCAACGATAGAATGATAAACACCTCATCCTGGCTTTCGGGAATGTACATCCTGCGCCTTACAGACGGTAGCGTTATTCGCATCATCAAAAACTAATTGCGGCCTATCTTGCGCTCATGAAAAGCATCACGGTCTTTTGCGGCGCAAGCGAAGGAAACATACCAATTTACAAGGAGGTTGGCTTCCAAACAGGTAAACTGTTGGCCTCGCGCTCGATTGAAGTTGTCTTTGGAGGAGGAAAAATCGGAATCATGGGGGCCGTTGCCGATGGCGCGCTTTCCGAAGGTGGTGTCGTTACGGGTGTAATCCCCAAGTTCCTGCGCACCAAAGAAGTAACACACTATGGAGTTACCAATCTGCATGTAGTAGACACCATGCACGAGCGCAAAATGCTCATGCACCGTCTAAGTCAGGGCGTAATGGCACTCCCCGGTGGCTATGGCACACTCGATGAGCTCTTTGAAATTCTCACTTGGGGACAACTAGGCATGCATGAATACCCCATCGGATTGCTCAATGTGAATGGGTATTTCGACCACCTGGTAAGTTTTGTTCATCACATGTGCAACGAAGGCTTCCTCAATACCACTGTTCGCGATTTGATACTGGTTGATGATGACACCAATCGACTCATCGATCGAATGATGAACTACCAGGCACCGGATATTTACAAATGGATTTCTGAAGACGAGGTATAAACCATGAGCACATTCGAAGATCTCAAAATAACCCGTCAGTTTCTCACTGCCATTGAAGAGGCCGGTTATACTACACCGACCGAAATTCAAATCAAGGCTATTCCGCGCATCATGGCGGGACAGGATGTGATCGGCATTGCCCAGACCGGAACCGGTAAAACTGCTGCGTATTTGCTTCCGTTGATGCAAACGCTCAAGTATGCGCAAGGAAGCGAAGCACGCTGCTTGATTTTGGTTCCCACAAAAGAACTTGTTGTGCAGGTTGAACGTTCGCTTGCGGCGCTGGCTTCACACACCGACTTGCGGTGGGTTGCACTCTTTGGCGGCATCGGACCAAAAGCACAAATCGAAAAGCTACAATCGGGTGTTGATCTTATTGTGGCCACACCCGGGCGCTTTTTAGAACTCTACGGAAAGGGTGAGATTGTTGTCAAAAAAATAAAACACATCGTTCTGGACGAATGCGACAGAATGATGGACATGGGCTTCTGGCCGCAGTTGCGCGAGGTTCAGGAAAAAATGCCTCAGAAAAAACAACAGCTTCTCTTTTCGGCTACGTTTCCGGAAAAAGTTGAACGATTGGCCGACAACTTTTTGCTTTTTCCAACGCGCATCGAAGTGACACCACAAGCAACGCCGGCTTCTACGGTTGAGCAATTGCTTTACGAGGCCGGAAACTTTCGCACAAAACTTTCGCTGCTCGAACATCTGCTTCGCGATGAAAATTTCCGTCGCGTAATGGTATTCGTTAGCACCAAAGAAGTCGCATCGAACATCTTCAAATACTTCGAGCGAAAACCAATAGGTGAAATGCGTTTGTTGCACTCTAACAAAGCGCAAAATGCCCGCATGAATGCCATCGACGATTTCAAAAGCGGTGAAGTGCGTTTGCTCATCAGCACCGATGTGAGCGCTCGCGGCATCGATGTGTTTGAAGTATCTCACGTAATCAACTTCAACATACCTACTCACTACGAAGACTACGTGCATCGTATCGGGCGCACAGGCAGGGCGTTCAAAACAGGTGTAGCCATCAGCTTCATGGATCAATCCGAAGCATACCATATCAAAAAGATTCAAAAGCTCATCAAGCAAACCATCGCCCGCATTCCATTGCCAGCCTCGGTGGAAGAATTCGAGACACCCAAGCCCGAGTTCCAGTTGCAGATGCGTGAAATCGACCGCCAAAAGCGATTGGAAAACCCGGAATTCCAAGGTGCTTTTCACGAGAAAAAATTCAAACCATCGGAAAACACGAAGGCCAAAAAATCACCAGCCAAGAAAACAGCTATTCCCGGAAAACCCCCACGCAAAGGCAAAACATTCAAAAAAACGTACAATAAAAAGTAATGAGCAACCGAACTCCAGCGACACTCAAACTACTTACGTGGACACACCGAATAGGAATTTGGGAAGGAATCTCCTATCTGCTTTTGCTATTCGTTGCCATGCCGCTTAAGTATGGAATGGGGTATTCACAAGCCGTTCGCTTGACGGGCTCATTGCATGGCTTTTTGTTTGTCGGTTTCATAGCAGTGCTCTACTACGCCCTTCTTACCGAAGCGATTTCGCGTAAAACTTTTATACGTGCCATTTTACTTTCATTTATCCCCTTTGGCACGTTCTATTTATCGTTTGATAAATCTGTTAATTGAACGCGCCTTTCAGACGCCATCCTCCACAACAATGTAGTACTTTGCACGTTGGCGGTAAGCTCACGTTACCCGTGACTTCGTCCTAATAACTACATTATGCAAAAAGACAGCAGAATAGCCAGTAAATTCAAACAACGCAACTGGAACGAAATACGATCAAACGACTCTTGGTCCATTTTTAAAATCATGGGAGAATTCGTTGAAGGATACGAACGCATGGGACAAATTGGTCCGTGTGTATCCATCTTCGGATCAGCACGCACCAAACCCGATAATCCGCATTATCAAACCGCTCGCGACATAGCATTCAAGCTCACGCAAAAAGGATATGGCGTCATTACCGGTGGCGGTCCGGGTATCATGGAAGCGGCCAACAAAGGAGCCAAAGAAGGCGAAGGAACTTCTGTTGGACTGAACATTGTGCTTCCCTTCGAACAGCACGGCAATGAGTTCGTCGATCATGACAAAAGCATCAACTTCGACTACTTTTTTGTTCGCAAAGTAATGTTCGTTAAGTACAGCCAAGGCTTCATCGTGATGCCGGGCGGATTCGGAACACTCGATGAGTTCTTTGAGGCGATTACTCTGATTCAAACCGATAAGATTGGTCGTTTCCCGATTATTCTGGTGGGTAAAGAATTTTGGGGTGGATTAGTGGAATGGATTCAAAAAACGCTGTTGGAAAGCGCCAAGAATATTTCGCCCAACGATATGTTCTTGTTTAGCGTGGTAGATACCGCGCAAGAAGCAGTGAATGAGATTGACAAGTTCTACTCAGAATATCTGCTGAAGCCGAATTTCTAGAAAACAAAACCTTTCTTACCGTTTCCGCGTACACGCGCGAATGGAAAACATGATTAAACCCCTTCGCTATATCGCGTTTGTTTGTGCTATCGTTGCCGTATGCACCGGATGGATGACCTACACTTCAGCTGTGGCGCCCTCCTCCAAACTCAATGCAATCGGCATGGAGAGTTCCTATGGATTTATTCAATACGACAAGAACATTTTGCACATTGAAAATCCTGAGCAACGCTGGAATGCCCTCTTCGATCGTTTCGAAAAACTAGCATTTGAAGGAGAGGGTAAAATATCGATTGTTCACATCGGTGGCTCGCATGTTCAGGGAGGATTCCTTACCGATCGTCTAAGAAGTAATTTCTCCGCGATGGTATCCAATTCATCCGGAGAACGAGGATTCGTATTTCCGTATGAAATGGCCAAAACGAATAGCCCGAAAACGATACGCTGCAAATGGTCGGGCTCTTGGACGGGTTGTCGCAACAGCGTAAGCGGATCGGATTGTCTTTGGGGGTTATCAGGCATTAATGCTACCTGCAACGACATGGCAGCGAATGTGAGTATATCATCTGTCAAGGCTGATAGTTCACTGTACAAGTTCAACAAAGTAAAGATTTACTACCACGCAAGTCAAAACGTCGAAATCAACCTCGACAGCAACTTGCATATTCTTACGAGCTTCATTGACACCTTAAATGGTTATGCTGAATACTCCTTTACACCCGAAGTGGACGTGTTGAACTTCGGATATCACACGACCGATTCGTTAGCTGGTACATTTACGCTGCAAGGTGTTTACTTGGGTGAGTCAGCCAATGGTATTACCTACAATGCAATTGGCGTGAATGGAGCAAGCACGAGGAGTTATCTCAAATGCGAGCGATTCGACGAACATCTGCAAACACTGCATCCGGATCTCGCCATTTTCGGTATCGGCATCAACGATGCAAACGTTCCTGCCGGAGAATTTGATGCAGCTTTGTATGAAGCGCGCTACGATTCACTCATACGTCAGTTCAGATTTGCAAATCCCAATACCTGCATATTGTTCGTCACCAACAACGACACCTACTACCAAAAGCGCTATCCCAATAAAAACGCGCTGGTTGTGCAAGAGGTCATGTATCGCCTTGCCAAAAAGCATGATGGCGCAGTATTCGATTTATTCACCGTGATGGGAGGCCTTGGCTCCATCAAGCAATGGCAGCAAGCCAATCTTGCTGCAACCGATAAGATTCACCTAAGCAAAAAAGGATATGAACTGCAAGCCGATTTGATGGCGTTTGCCTTCCAAAAAGCCTTAGGCGATTATCTCGATAAAAAATACAACTGATTCAATCATGAGTTCCTTCATCACCCTATTGTCTCCTGCAAAACTCATAGACGATCAAACACACTATCCCAATATCGAATGCAGCACGCCGGAATTCACGGATGAAGCACAACAGCTCATTAGCAAGCTCAAAAAACTCAAGCCTGCAGAACTTGCCGAATTGATGGACATGAGCGATTCACTTGCTCAAGAAACCCATCGTCGATTCAACGAATGGCATTTGCCTTTTTCACATGCCAATGCGCATCCGGCAATTCTCATGTTCAAAGGCGAGGTATACCGAGGACTTGAAGCACAAGAACTGAATCCTAAGCAACTTGCCTTTGCTCAAAAGCATATTCGTATTTTAAGCGGACTGTATGGTATTCTGCGTCCACTCGATTGGGCCATGCCCTACCGACTCATGATGGGAACTCCATTCGCCGCCGATAAAAAAACGCCGAATCTGTATGCCTTCTGGCAAGAAAAAATCACCGCTTCGATTGATGCCGAATTGAACAAAAACGGTACGCTTATAAACCTTGCATCGCATGAGTACTTCAAATGCATTGACATTAAAAAACTGAATAGGCGTGTAATTCAGTGCGAGTTCAAGGAAAACAAAGGCGGCAAATTCGTAACCGTCAACACCTATGCAAAACACGCCCGCGGAAGTATGGCTCGTTTCATCATCGACCACTCCATAAAAAAACCTGACGATATCCGTGCATTCGATACCGATGGTTATTCGTTTAATTCTTCTCTTTCAACCGAAGACCAATTCGTTTTCTGTCGATAAGAATTTTTAACCGAATTTTTGCCATCCATTTCGTTTCTTTACGCTTCCAAATTCTAAGACCAACTATGAAAAAAATCATTATCGCCGGCTTGGTAATTGCCGCATCTACGCAAGCTAAGGCTCAAGCCTTCAAAACCCGAAAAGACAGTGTTTCTTATGCCTTGGGAATAACCATGGCAGAAACTCTCAAGAAAAGCGGAATCAGCGAATACAACGAAGACCTGGTAAAGAAAGCCATCTCTGAACACCTTGCCGGTAAGGGAACTTTCGACGCAGCTACTGCCGATAAAATTTACAAGGAAGAAGCCAAGAAAATTGCCGACAAAAAACTTATTGAGACCAAAAAAGCAGGTGAAGAATTTTTGGCGAATAATAAGAAGAGCAAACTCGTTCAATCTACACCCTCCGGCCTTCAATACAAGCACACTCAAGAGGGTACCGGTGCAATGCCCGACGGCAACGACAAGGTGACTGTTCACTATCATGGAACCCTCATCGATGGTACCGTGTTTGATAGCTCGGTTCAGCGCGGAACCCCTGCAACATTTGGTCTGAACCAGGTTATTCCCGGTTGGACAGAAGGTTTGCAATACATGAAAGAAGGTGGGAAGACTACGTTCTATATCCCTTCTGAATTGGCCTACGGATCGCGCACTCAAAACAAGATCCCGGGTAACTCTACACTCATTTTCGAAGTCGAACTCATCAAAGTTGAGCCCGTTGAAGGAACCGGCACACCCAAGCCTGGTGCACCTGCCCCAGCAGCTCCGACCAAGAAATAATTTAGGATTAAAAGATACCAAAAGGGCCGCAATGCGGCCCTTTTTCATTGTGTAACAACCATTACCGTAGGAGACTAATAATTCTACTTTCTTTGCTTCGCTATCTGAGAATTATCAATCACTTTTTACCTCAGCAAGCCTTTACTTTTGCAACTCATTCACAGCTATGAAAATTGAACAGATTTACACAGGATGTTTAGCTCAGGGAGCCTATTACATCACTAGCAACGGCGAAGCAGCTATTATCGATCCACTGCGCGAGATTCAACCCTATCTCGACCGTGCTGAAAAAGACGGAGTGAAGGTTAAGTACATTTTCGAAACACACTTTCATGCCGACTTTGTTTCAGGACACATTGACCTGAGTAAAGCAACAGGCGCTCCCATTGTTTACGGACCCTCTGCACAGCCTGAGTTTGACGCAGTAATAGCGACCGACAATCAAGAATTCAAGGTGGGCAACCTCACGATAAAAGCACTTCACACACCGGGACATACACTCGAAAGTACCACCTACCTCTTAATCGATGAGACTGGCAAGGACCATTGTATTTTCTCGGGCGATACGCTTTTCTTGGGCGATGTAGGACGTCCCGACTTGGCGCAGAAAGCAGCTCATCTAACGCAAGACGAACTTGCAGGAATGCTTTACGATAGCTTGATGAGTAAAATAATGCCCCTGGCCAACGATGTGATTGTATACCCCGCACACGGTGCCGGCAGTGCTTGCGGTAAAAACATGATGAAAGAAACGGTGGACGATTTGGGTAATCAGAAAAAAATCAACTACGCCCTTAATCAACCTAGCAGAGAGAGCTTCATTCAAGCAGTAACCGACGGGCTGAGCGCACCACCTGCCTACTTCCCCATGAACGTAGCCATGAACAAAAAAGGCTACACCAGCTACAACGAAGTACTGAGCAATGGTATGAAAGCTCTAACAGCCGACGAGTTTGAAACTGTTGCTGAAGTGGCCGACGCACTCATACTTGACACGCGCAGCGCAGCCGAATTCCACAACGGATTTATACCCAACTCAATCAATATCGGTCTCAATGGAGACTTTGCTCCATGGGTGGGTGGATTGATTGCTGATGTGAATCAAAAGCTCATTTTAGTTACAGAACCGGGCAAAGAACAGGAAGCTGTTACACGTCTTAGCCGCGTTGGATTCGATCAAATACTCGGACATCTCGCCGGCGGTTTTGACACTTGGAAAAAATCAGGAAAAACAATCGACACGATTGTGCGCATCAACGCTGCCCAATTCGAAGGTGAATACGTGCATGGAAAATCCAAAGTGATTGATGTACGCAAATGCAGCGAGTTTGGCAATGGTCACGTGCCTGATGCTGAAAATTTGACCCTCGCCGAAATCAACAATTGGATGTCATCCATCAATCCAAAAGAGCATTTCTACTTGCATTGCCAGGGAGGTTATAGAAGCATGATTGCTGCATCCATTCTGCAAGCCCGCGGATACCGCAACTTCTCGGAAATCGAAGGCGGATATGGGGCAATCAGTAAGACGGGAATTCCGTCAATGAAATCGTCCGTGACATCGTAGTGAAAGGGATAATGGGTAAGGAGTAAGGGGTAAGGGGTATAGTAATCATACTTTATCCCTTACCCCTTGCACTTTATCCCTTTTAACGCTTAATATCTCTTCTTGCCCTTCTTCCCGCCGCCATCGCGATCTCCAAAGGACTTCTTGCGATCGAATCCACCATCACGGCCTTTGCCTTTGTGGAATCCGCCACCACCGCCACCGCCACCTTTGCGGCCTTCACCGCGGAAGCGAGTGCGTGGGATACCTGCATCGCGGTTACCGCGCGATTCAACGCGAACGGTTCTTCCACGATACTGAGCACCGTGAATAGTCTCCATGATCTTATCTACCACTTCGTTCTTCACCTCAATCAATGAGAAGGTATTCTTTAGATCGGTCCAGGTAATGTCAGCAGTATTGATCTCTGCATTCTCTGCAATAAACTCTTTGATGGTATTGAAATCGAAACCATCAATTCCGCCGATGTTCATATAGAGCTTCACCACACCAGGGGCTAAGGCTCTGCGATCATCACGCTGTGCATTGTGATTCAAATCGGGTGCATTGCGATAGTATTCTGCGAAACGATTAAACTCAATCGAAACAAATCGCTTGATGATATCCTCGCGCGATAATTCCTGCAATTCTTCAAATACTTGTGGCAGGTAACGCTCCACTGTTTTCTCGTCCACTTCTACGTTGTGAATTCGCTTCACCAACGCCATCAATTGTTGTTCGCATACATCAAATCCTGTAGGTATCTGAGCTTGTGCGAACTTGCGCTTGATGATCTTTTCAATCTCACGAATCTTGTGCAACTCCTTGCTGTGAATAATGGCGATACTTACACCTGTCTTTCCTGCGCGAGCCGTACGACCGCTTCGGTGCGTGTAGCTTTCAATCTCGTCCGGTAAGTTGTAATTGATTACGTGTGTTACATCGTTCACATCGATTCCGCGTGCAGCTACGTCGGTAGCTACCAGCATCTGCAAGGAGCGACTGCGATAACGTTTCATCACAAAGTCACGTTGCGCTTGCGAAAGGTCACCGTGCAATGCATCGGCATTGTAGCCATCCTTAATCAAGGCATCTGCTACCTGCTGTGTTTCTGCTTTGGTTCTGCAAAAGACGATTGCGAAAATATCCGGGTTGTAATCGGCAATACGCTTCAGCGCCAAGTAACGATCCTTGGCATGAACTACATAGTACAAGTGTTCAATGTTTTCATTGCCGGAGTTGCGCTGACCAACGGTTACTTCGAACGGTTCGTTCATGTAATTCTTGGCAATGCGTTGTACTTCCTGAGGCATTGTTGCTGAGAACAACCACGTATTCTTCTCATCAGGAGTTTGTGAGAGAATCAAATCCAAATCATCTTTGAAACCCATCGTAAGCATCTCATCCGCTTCGTCGAGTACTACGAATTCGATGCGTGTTAGATCAACAACACCGCGCTCAATCATATCTACCAAGCGGCCCGGAGTTGCAGCAACAATTTGCGGTCCCTTGCGCATTTCACGAATCTGACCTTCGATGCTCGCACCACCATAGATGGCTACCACATGAGCACCGCCCATGTGCTTCGAAAAGTTTTGTAAGTCGCGGGTTATCTGCATGCACAATTCACGCGTAGGCGCCAGAATAAGTGCCTGTGTATGGCGTTGGTTAAAATCCAGTAAGTCGATAAGCGGCAAACCAAATGCAGCCGTTTTACCGGTGCCTGTTTGTGCTAATGCCACCACATCTTGATTACCACCCAGCATTACCGGAATGGCTTGCTCCTGAATAGGAGTTGGCGATTCAAAGCCGAGTTCGGCAATGGCGCGCAATACGGGCTTACTCAGCCCGAGTAGTTCGAAATTCATCATAAAAATTAATATTGGTTGTTACTGCCGATTCCAATTGAATTGAACAACCATTTTCAGATAAAAAGCGCTACCGCCGCGCAACGTTGAAGATGTGAAGTAAAACCCGCCTGAGAAAAGGCGCGCAAATATACGATGGTTAATTGCATTTTCGAAAATAGAATTGAGAAAGAAGAATGGAGAACACTACTCAAAGAGGTCTTCATTCTTCATTCTCCTTTCTCCATTCTTCCCTCAACAATAGCAGTCAAGCGATTTTAGAGATTCTCAATGAGCTCCTTATAAAGCACATTCAACTTCGACTCTGCCTGTCGTGCAATTGCAATAATCTCATCGATACTGAGCTTGCTTAGATTTTCGGGATCGCAGGTATCGGTAATTACCGAAACACAACAACAAGGCAGCGACATATGATTGCAGGCAATCACTTCGGGCACTGTGCTCATGCCTACTGCATCTGCGCCCAGCATCTTGAGCATGCGATATTCTGCACGTGTTTCCAAATTAGGTCCGGGAACAGAAACGTAAACACCTTCTCGCAAGGAAATACCTCGCGATTGTGCAATCGATTTTAATTTTTCATTCAACGACTTCGAATAAGGCTCCGACATATCAGGGAATCGAGGGCCTAACTCATCGATGTTTTGACCACGCAATGGATTATCCGGTTGCAGATTAATATGATCCTCCAGCAACATCAAATCACCCTTCTGAAAAGACAAGTTGATTGCTCCGGCGGCGTTGGATAGTAAGACATATTTCACTCCCAACATCTTCATAACGCGCACAGGCATCACAACATCATCCATGCTGTGTCCTTCGTAATAGTGGAAGCGGCCTTGAAATGCCATCACCTTCTTTCCACCTAGATTTCCGTATATCAGTTTACCGAAATGAAACTCTACAGTTGCTATCGGAAAATTGGGAATCACGTTGTAGCTGAATTGCTTTTCACACTCAATCGCGTTGGCCAATTCACCTAAGCCGGTTCCAAGAATTATTCCTACTTCAGGGGCGTTCATGCCCTTTGAGCGCAACCATTCTACGGTTTGCTCCAATTGTTCTAATGCTGTCATCGTGTTGTAAAAAAGGACCGCTAATGTAGTGCTTGCTATACGATTCGTTTGATAATTCGAAGCTTGTGCGAATAAGACGATTGTTCCTTGTTGAATATACCCTGATGATCCAACGAATCTAATCGCACTTTACCGGATGCGTGAATGATCTCAACCACTCCATCTGCACTGCGAATAACAATTCCTACGTGTATGATTCTTCCCTCTGCATTATCGAAAAATGCTAAATCACCTGTTTGTGACTCTTCAACAAACGAAATCGTTGCTCCCAATTCAGCTTGCTGATAGGCGTCGCGTGGAATGGACGTCCCATTCAGTTGCAACACCAATTGAGTAAAACCTGAGCAATCCATCCCCAAGATGGTGCGGCCTCCCCACAAATAAGGTGCGTTCAAAAATGTACGAGCGCATTGTTCGATACCCGCTGCATCGCCCGACCAGCGTTGCTGACTTTCACCCGACACC